>Ga0153932_1000357_pt1 | contig 13895 bp, 16 predicted proteins | sample TSNJ016MetaG_FD_102273 | JGI IMG/M metagenome (GOLD analysis project Ga0153932, IMG submission 102273) | Attine ant fungus gardens microbial communities from New Jersey, USA - TSNJ016 MetaG | ecosystem: Host-associated > Fungi > Mycelium > Unclassified | place: USA: New Jersey, Wharton State...
CCCGGTCGTGCCGTCGCAGACCTGCTCGTATGTGGGGTCCTTCACCTGGCCGCCGGCATAACCCGATTCCACCGACAGCACGCCTTCAACGCCTAAAAAAACCGCTTCGGTACACCAAAAGCAACCCCCTCCTAAAACGGCTGTTTCGCCTTTAGGCGAATTGCCCGCAATCCCTTTACCAGCATTGGTTTCCACAGTTTCACCCCAAAAAGGCTGTTTCAGAAAAAAGTACCGGTTTTGCCCGTTCTAGGCTAGAATTTCACCCAAAATCCACCCAAAGACAGGCGACCGAGGCACCCCAATATGCCCACTATAAAGCTTCCCCGTGGTATTCAACAGGTCTCATGGAAGAACAAGGTTGATAAGACGATACAGGTCCGCTACCGAGTTCGTATCAACAGAAAAGACTATCAGCATGACCAGTATTACGACGACCTGAAGGAAGCTGAAGAAGCCCTTTCTCTATCCAAAACAAAACAAGGGGTTGAGCTTCTTAGGAAAAAAGCACTTGAAGAACTGCAAAGACAAAGCCTTGACTTGTCTTTCATGCAAGAACCCACCCTGTCATACTATATCAATGAATATGTCAAGAAATTCATTGATTCAAAAGAACAGGAAACCTATTTGCAAAAACGGAATGTTCAATCATTGAAGACATTCTATCAAACAATCATTGAAACAGAAATTGAATATCGGCATGACAAACGGTTTGCAAGTCTGAAAGGCATTCTTTCAATGTCAATGATTCACCCAAAAAAAGCACTTGGAAAATTCAAAATCAGCGAGATTGGCATTCCAGAAATTAATGATTATATTCGCACCCGTTTAGCTACCGAACACAAAGCAGTAAGAAAAAAGCAGGAAGTAGAATTCAAATATCTTGGCAAAATTCCTGAATCAGACAGACCAAAACGATATGTAAAAAAGAGTTCTGTAGCAAGAGAAATCTCCCTGTTTTCTGTTTTTTACCGTGAAATCGGCGAAATAGATAAAGCTCTTGAGGGTTGTGAAAATGTAGCCCTGAAATATAACAAGAAGCTTCTAGCAGAAGCCAACAAGAAACGGCTTTTCAGGCTTAAGGAAGAGGACGAAAAAAGGCTTTTTGACGAGCTTGCAATCACTCGTAATAAGCAAATGGGCCAGATTGTTATGCTATCCCTGCTTACCAGTTGCAGACGGTCTGAAATTGTGACTTTGCTATGGGAGCAAGTTGGAGAAACACACCTTCACCTGTTCACCACAAAAAACAGAAAGGAAAGGTTTGTCTTTTTGACACCTGAAGCTAAAGCACTGATTAGCACTATTGAACGACGGGAAGGAGACCCCCGAGTTTTCAGCTATAAAATCTCTGGCTTTGAAGGTTCATTTTCCAAGCTAAAAGAAAGGATAGGTTTAAAGCATATCCGTATGCACGATATGAGGCGGGAATCTATCGCCCGATTCATTGAAAAAATTGGTCAGGAAAACTCAATCTATATTGCTCAAATGTTGGGCTTCCAGTCTGCGACAAAATTTGAAGAACAACATGTCAAGCCTATGCCCGTAAAGGGTATAAATAGCCAGGGCGAGCTTATGAAGCATGTCGGGCATGCCAATTTGCAGGAAACATACGGCTATTACAATTCCAAGTCTACCCCTGTTTTGCAATATCAAACCCCGAACACTCAAGCAATAGTTAAGGTGACTATCAACCCATTGGCCGGGACAATCAAGAAAGATTAGGCTATTGATAAGATTGTGTTCGCTAACATAAGATTGTGCTAGAATGTATCTATCAGTTAGCCAATGCTCACTGACCTTCTAGACCAACTTGTTACGGGCAGAATAAAAATGACCTTTCTGGAAAATGCACAGGCAGTATTGAGCGAAGCTGATTTCAACAAGCTTCAGTTTCTGAACAAAAAGTCAGCAGATTTTGAAGCCACACCTGACGAAGAAAAAGAACTGGTGGACCTGAAAGGCAAGGTTCGCAGTGCAATTGCAGAGCGGGATAAAGTCAAGAATCTGGAATTTCTGAAGTCAGGTGCTTATACCTTGGCTGAAGTCCTGAAAGTGTTTCTCGGCAGTGATAAGGCAGAAGCAGATTTCAGAAAGGCAATCAATAAGGCGGTGGCAGAAATCTACCCGACCGAATCCAAAGGTGCGGTGCACATTGCAGACTACGGCACCGAGCAACTTATCATGTTCGGCGGTGTGGGTGCTCGTAATGATAAGGTCAAGGAGCTTGCTGAAAAGGGCGGAATCAAAGGACTGGTTAAAGCCCTGCACCCGCATGGCTTGGAATGGATTAAGACTACTGTAGTCCCCGAAAAAGGACCGTATAAAGGTAAGAAAACTTACCCGAATGTGCAGGCAGTTGCTACCCGCTTCAAGTGGAAAGCAGACGAATTGAAGAAGGAATTGAAGCTTTCCTAGACTTCAAGGAATATAAAAAGGCCCCTCACTGAGGGGCTTTTTTTATTGCTCGGAAACTCTGAATCATTGCAAGTTATAACATTAAAAAAGAGATACAACACCATACTACCCTATACAATCTAATGATTTAAAATAAAAAGTCAAGCACTTAAACCGAAAAAGCAGACTTCTTTTTAGCTTCTTTTGCAATCCTCATAGTTTCCTCCCAATCGTCTTTATCAATCGTTTTTTTCTGAACAGAAACGGGAACACACTTAAACGATTCGGGCAAATCAGGGTCTCCTATATCCTGAGAATTGCTCTTTAAATCACATTCGTTAGACACAATATCTAGCAGCTTTGGATTGCACTTTATATATGTATTGACAATGTGCATTCTATCTCCGTTGAAAAAATAGTTTATGTTAAAAAAATACTGCCCTTCTATTTCCGTTTTAGCAAGTATCCGTTTTTGTATCAACTCGTCACGAGAATAGAAAAACGACCGCTTGCTTATTGGCTTTATATCTTGCTCTCTGCTGAATTTCTCATACAGTGAATAGCTAAAACCTATTTCGTCCTTATTATAGCTACCTCGGTTCTGAATTTGCGCAAACACAAAACTGAATAGTATCTTAGTGCTATTTTTAAGAGACGAAAGAACCTCATTTCCTGCAATGTAAATTTTTACGAACTCTCTTTCACTCACATACTTTTTAGAATGACGAACTAAATCTTCTTTGTGAGCCTTTATAAATTCTTCAATGAATGGGCTTTCCATACTGAACCTCTTATTAGTGTAATTTTAATTATCTATATTTAATGCATTTTGTCAATGGTAATTTGCACGATTAGTGCAATCACTTGCACTACAATCCAATTGTCTTAATTTTTGTAGGTGCAATTTTTTGCACTGCATGTGCAATGTTTTGCACCAACAGTGCAAGATATTGCACTGATTCAACTTCTGAAATTCTCTCAAAGCCTTACCTGGCTTGACCTTTATGATTTTCGATAAAAATGTATATAGATATCTTTATCTCTATATGCCCAAAGGCATATAGAGATAAAGAGAAAAGAAGAGAAATAAAAAGACATTGTCTCGGTCAGTTTTGTTTGCTCGGTGCAAACAACTTCCCTACCCCACCAAACAGCAAAGCACCACCGTATACAGGTGTAAGTGCTTCGCACGGCACCTGTATTAAACCCCCTCTCTTTGGAGGTGTGCCCTCTCGGGCATGCCTACGGCTCAATCCACAGGTTAGAAACTTCTCCGCAGGAGTGCTTTTCATTGACCCAGCTTGCGATTAGCAGGCTTTTCCCAAAGGGAGGGGTTAGGCGATAGCCAGGACGATTAAAGAAAGGTTTCATTTGGCAATAGCCAATGAAACTATTTTGTATATAGCACGGGACTAATCCGTTTCATTATCGACACTAGAATAAAACGGTCTCAAATCTGGGACTAAAATATATTTAACAAAAAACTCGAATATGTGTTGACAAATGCAACACATTTCTTATATTAGATAATATAACATTAAAGGAGACTCATGAAAAAAGACCTATTAGAATCATTTTATAGAGCTATCTTGAAAGGCGATGAAACAAAAGCCTTTCTAACCCTTCAAAAAGATTTCTCTTTCTACCATTTAAACTTCAGGCACTACTTCGGCACGATTCAAAATCAATTACCCAACCGCCGATTTAATCCAAATGGAGACCTTGAAGTTAGATATGTCGCTAATGATATCTATCAAATCTTCCTTGATAAAAGACTTATCGCAGAAGAAAACTTTATGTTCAAGGTTGGATTTTTATCAAAACTTTATTTTGCTGGAACAAAATCAAAATACGATTGCTTTGGAAAAATCGCCTACAGAAATTGCAAGCCTAAGAGGGTGCTAACCGTGAGAACACCCCGAGGCATAGATTTGAAATCAATAGTGTTTAGCAATCCCATTGCAAAATGCAAAATCTATAAAGGAACGACATTTGAAAATGATGGATTCTATTCGTGTGAGCTTGAAATTGAAGGCGACGACCTTTTGACTAAAACAGCCTCTGCAACACTAGAAACTACGGAGGGCACATTCAAGCAATATTTTGTATTACGGGGTTTAGATTACCCTTATCACGACATTAAGCACCCTCGCTTTACACAAGACGGCAAGGGTGTGCTTCTGAATAATGACCCTGAAAAAATATTCATGATAGAAGCTACTTTCGCAAATGGTCAAAAGATTCAGGAGCAATTTCCTACCAGAGCAGAATATAAATTTGAAGAAGAAATGAAAAGCTTTTACATGTTTGTTGACGGGACTGCATTTAACTACTACTACGATTTTTTAGAGGACACACTATGAGCAATTATCAAATACTAAAAGACCTATTAGACCATAAGGACACTGCTAAGCTTGGCGGATTCTATAACGAATTTATTGCTTTCAATGAAAGCCTGTGCTTATTCGCTCTATATCTGAACAAGAATGGGCTAGATAAAATTCAGATTTACTCAGGCAATGTTGCGGACGAAAAAATCAGAAAAGCAAAAGAAATCTATAAAAGTGAAACGAAGAAAGCCAGTGAATGGACCGCCTTTTACATGCACCATGAACCAAATAAGAATTTGGAGACCCTATGAAAAAAGAAAATATACACATTAGAGTAAGCAAAGAAATAAAAGACGATATACAGCATACTGCCAGACTTTTGAATATCAGCCTTACTCAATATATGACTCTACTTCACTACAACCGCAAAGATTTGGTTTTAAAAATCGCACAAATCAAGGAGAAGAAATGAAACATTTCTTTCACAAAATCAACGAATTTATGGTCAAGCTCGGCAAGCATTTGTTAAGCCAACATTTAGGATAATCTATGAATAAACTAAATTCACGAACTGAACAGGAGGCTTTATCCCGAAAATTTGACGGATATGACCAACCCGAAAAACTGCGGGATTACCTTTTAAAAGAATCTAAAAATGAATTCCGCAAAGGTAGTCAGATTATGATTTCGGTGGTCGCATTTTTTATTGTTAGCTCGCTCTACCTTTTTGTTTTCTTAAAAATATTTGGGGCCGGCGGATTAGCCTGTTTCTTTTCAATAGCCTCATACCTTTTCATATGGTTTTTATATTCACTCTATAAGCCAGCTTTCTCTATTCTTTATCGGGCCTATTTCAGAACCTCGAAAGAAGAACTTGTGAACCTGACAACTCAGAAGACGGAAACAGCGGAACACGACACTTTTGGGAACACTGAGGCCACTGAAAAGTTTAATATTCCCGACATTGTCAGGCGAAAGATTCGAATGGAAAGGACAAATCGACAGAATGACCAAACTATAAATAAGGTATTTTGTCATTACATTAGAAAAACACAAGCTAATATCAAACTGTCTAGAAAGATTATTCCCAACTTAGATACATTATCTTTTGACACGGATAACAATTCAGTTTCATGTTATGCGAGACAGTTAAGCTATGGGATTTTCACAACTAGGACCTTCTACATGGACCTGACTAAAGAACTAGATACATTTGGTTTGGCTATCGACATTGAGGAATGTGTGAACGAGATGAGGCTACACCTTATTACAGACACTGAAAATCTGGACTGCCCACTCTTCACTGAAATCAGTGCATGGAAGCAGGAGATATATGTCCACATAGCCAGAAGCATGCTGAAGCTCACCGAGCAAATGAATGCTTACCTACTGGCGAACAAAGCAAGGTTCGAAGCAGTGACCTATCTAGCCGTGAAGGATTCGCTACACCTGGCAGAGTCACCCTATGACGACAGCCTTATCGACTTTGCCAAGGCATATAAGACCACCCGCCTGCACGAAAAGCTCAGGCATGCCCTACCGGAGAAGTCCACCAGTAAAGGAGGTATCAAGAAAAAGAAGATTTGAGCGGTTGCTTTTTGGGGTGTCACCTACCCCTTACCCATGCCTCACCAGCCCGTTGTAGACGATTCTGAAGGGTCGTCCACGAAGCTAAAAAAACCTAAAAATAAGAAAGTCCAAACAATTAAAAGGAGAAAACATGGACAAAGATTACGATTTAAATTCAGATACATTCGTAGAGACAGCACGGATAAAGCTAGAAAAGCACAACATAAAACTTAATGAACAGAGAAAAGCCGAGGAGCGAAAAATAGAACACAAAGTCAAGATTGCTTGGTATGCCTTAGTTGCATTCATTTCAATAATCACTATCCCAATAGTTATCTATTCCGCCAAAATTCTTGAGATAGTCTTCAGGTTGAAATGAGGAATACTCATGAACTCGCTAATAAGAAAAATAAAAGAAGCTCATGAAGCCAAATTTCTGCAATGGAAATATGAGAAATTCTTGCAAGAGAACGGGGAAAGTTCAAGCATTACACACGACTACTTTTTCTTTGTCACTACCTTGGATTTTGGGAATGAAGTCATTCTTAGACCTAGGCTTATCGAGTCTTGCACTGTAATTTATCCTGACGACCCAACTGAGAATTACATTCCTATAGATTTTACAGGCGAAAGAATTTGTGTTGCCCCGTCTTCAGTTCAATGTCTTATTGGTCTCATTGGAGCAGACTCAAACCATGACAACACAAGCTATAAGATATATAAAACTACTGAAAAAGTGAAAGCATTTAAAGCGATAAACACTCAACCCGCTTCAGAGGAACACTATCTTTTCAAGCCGACAACTTTCAAAAAGATAGGCGAGCCCAAAAATTTCATGAAGATAAAAGAGAGCCAAAAACTCATTTCCTCCGAGGTTGAAGACCGCGCTTTCTTATCAGCCAGCTATAGAATTAAATTATTTATTGACGAATTTAGTCTCACCCTTCACACATTAGATTAACAAATTCATACATAAAAAGGAGAAAACTATGAATATGAAACAGCTACAAGAAGACCTAGAGCAAAAAAATCTTTCGGCAAAATTTGTTCACATTAAAAACAGCACAACTGACCAACAACGAGTTTATCTTAATGTAAATCCAAACTTTGACATTTACTTTATTGAATTTGAATCGAAACTTTTTCTGCATGTCTGGGTAAAAAGACCGAAAGATTTTTACCCGACTGTCAGCAAATCGGCAGAGGAAGAAGCTAAAGAATTAGGAGTCAGGAGAAAAGCAAAATTCACATTGCTGGCAAAATTCAAAGAGCTTGGGATAGAAAAACTTGAGGAATTTTCCAGTGAGTCGGAAGTAAATTTGAAGCCCAAGACCCAAAAACTAAAACTTGATTTAGACCTTGAATGATACAAAACCAAACAGACCGAGATTGATTCTCGGTTTTTTCTTATCCTCAAATAATTGGAGGAGTAACACTTATTCTTTTTGGAATAAAACCAAAAAAACAAGATTGGTAGTGACAGACAGAAAGACCACCACACATATCGCAATTGTTCCAATTGCACCAAAACCCCGCCTTTCGGCTTGAACACTTCGTGTGAAGGTATAGACCGTTAAAAAAGCCTTCAATGCGAAATGCTAAACAGCCAGTCAAAATCAATACCTTTCCATTAGACAAACAGAGGCTTTCGCAATCTATACGGCAATACCTTTAACGGTGTTGACATATCATTTAAATTGTGCATTATTAATGTATAGACCAAAAAAAGGAGACCTATGAAAAAAATAAGCAAATCAATCAAGATTGACTATCTGCTCAACTCAGCAGTTTCGACTTATGCTGAAAAGAATAAGTTAAGCCAGATAGAAGTCATTGAGAAAGCACTGACTCAATTTTTTCAAGAGAAAAAAGAACATGAAGGTTTTGAAGTCCTCGGCCAAGGCATTGCCAAGATTCTGGAAAAACTAGAACAATTTGACTCACAGTGAGAAAGCATGGATAACAAGAAGAAAATATTTTACTTGCGGGCTAGGAGAAATGACGACCAGTTAAGACCTTGGGACTACCGAACTTATACCCGAGATTATGCTTTTACTTTCTCTATCTTTTCCTTAGTTGCCACAGTTGCCCTAGCCTACCTTCACCAAAAACTTTTAGGTCTGTCACTCGTAGACCTATGGAAAATCGTTCAACATTCCTCAAATCCAGAGCTCGTTTTGGTAGCGAAAGAAAAACTTTATGGAATCCTTGGCACAGGTTCTTTCGTTGGAGCACTGGCAAGCTGGAAGCTTAACAAGCCGATAAATTATTCCAGAATTTCTGACAAGTCTGAAAACTTTTATTACTCAAATCCAATCGAAAGCAATATTGAATTCCATAAAGAGCAAAGACAGAGACACAGGATTGACTTCAAAAATCCTCCAAATAATAGCCTGACCTTGGTAAGCCCCGAAGAATGTAAAGGAAAAGATTCAATCTTTCAGCCCGTCCAGTTTAATGAAAATGCTTCGATTCTGGCGGGGTTAGTAATAGGCATTGCAGGCGGTGGTAAGTCCGCTTTTCTCACAAGACTGTATGAGCAGATTCTAGCCAATGGTCATAAATTGATTGTGCATGCACCGGATTCGAAAGCTCGGGACATGCTCGTTAGCTCAGGCTATCAGTGTGCCGTATCAGCACCTTGGCTGAAAAATTCAATCTATATAGACCTTGCTTCTACTTTAAATGTAGAAGATATGAACCTGAAAAACGAACTTATCGGCTTAGTTATCACTTCGTTTTTTGGATATGTAGATAAGGGGTCAAGCGAATCATTCTTTCAGAATGGTGCAGTTTTTATTTTGACTGCTTCTCTCAGAAAGCTTTGCAGCGAACACCCTGGACAATGGTCACTAGACGACTGGAAGCGGGAACTTACAGGTAAGGAAATCTGGGAATTCAAGGACATGGTAGATACCTATTTCCCGGAGGCAGGATTCACTATCAATGAAGAAGCCGAAAAAATGACAGCTTCAATCATTGCCTCAATCACTGAAACATTGGTTTCAATCGGAAAGCTATCGGTATATTACAAACAATGCAGAAAGCCATTTGACTTGAAAAAGTGGTGCATGAATGAGGACAGAAAGCAAGTCATCGTTTTGTGCTCAGACACTCAATATGCAGACATTTCAAGAATCAATATCGCATTATTTATCAATCTCTGTATTCCATTCATGCTATCAGGCGAACGGGAACAGATATTCAACAGGAACCCTCAGAGAATCTATCAGGCATTGGACGAATTTCCAAACTTTGCAAGAAATATTGACACAAACCAATGGATTAGAATTGTCAATGAAGGCCGAAAGTTCGGGAATTCAGCAATAGTAATAGCACAGAATACCCCTCAGATAGTCGGGTGCTTTACTTCAAAGAATGCCGAGGCAGATAGCCGTAAATTTATCGGCTCTTTCCATACCCAATACATAGCCCAACCTTCCAGCGAAGACGAAAAATTCCTGTCTTCCATTGTTGGAGAAATCACTTATGAAGATAAAGAAGCCCAAGCTTCTATCGACCAAGTGACGGGCAAAAAAACTATCTCCTACCCGCCGAAGCTCAGAAAGGAAAATGTTTCCTTCAAGCAATTGCAAAGTGATTTAGGTGTGGTTAAAGACAAATCAGGAAAACCACTCGGTGTGACGGTGGCAGTCCGTTTATTCGAGACTCGAATCACTGCACCTTTATTTTTCCCATTTGTCGAGGAATTTGCAAAGTCTCACAGGGATAAATTTAGAGACAAGATTATTCAAAAAGACGGCCATGAATACATAAAAATAGGTCAAGGAATGAAACGACCATTGTTCGTATCTGACGATAGAATTATCCTCTCCCAAAAAGAAGAACTTGAAATCTACAATCTCAATGCATTGGCTTCAAAAAGGAATATGTTACCAAAACTGCTTGAAGCAGGAAAATTGAAGCAAGCAAAGGAAGTTGAATCTGAAATCAGGCTATTAGAGCAACAGCTTAATGTCAGTGACCCAGAAGGAGAAAAAGACGACTCTAACCCTGTCGAAAAGGCCACTTCCGAGGTAGCCATTGAAGCCGTAGACCCTTCTGGCATGTTGGGGATAGGCATGCAGTTAGGCGAGCTAATGGAGTCGCTATCTGACTCGCCCGCACCTGGCGGGGAGCCAGCAGGCACAGTATCAACAGAAGAACCAAAGAAAAAGAAGCTAATAAAGAAAGATAGGGAGATAGAACTATGATAAGCAATGCACCAATAAGAGACCCAAACTACTATACCAAAGAATTTATTCGGGACGATTATTACAATAAGCACAACCCAAACAATAAGGAAGGTATAGGCGAATGGTTTGGAAAAGGTGCAAAAGAATTGAACCTATCTGGCGAGGTTAAACAGCATGATTTTTGGAAAGCACTTAAGGGTATCAATCCAAATACTGACGAAAAGCTATCAAAATATGTCAGAAACAGTCCGGATAGAATGGGTCAGGATTTTACTTTTAATGCAAACAAATATTTTTCTGCCCTTCTCAATGCCTATGACCTCAATGACCCAATGAGGCAGGAACTAGAAAAGATTTGGACAGAGGCAGATAACTTTGTTATGAAAGCCTATGAAGATAGGCTTTTAGTCCGCGAGAATGGAAAGCTTGTCAAATGTCAAGGTGCAATCATTGCTAAGTGGCAGCATGAAACCAGTCGGCCTGAAAATGGAAAGATAGATTTTCAAAGGCATTGCCACCACCCAATTTCTAATTATGCTTTAGGCAGTAATGGAAAATGGCTAGCAGTGGATTTTTCACGGATTATGGACGATAAGACATTAATAGGCTCACAGGCTCAGGAGATTTTAGCCAATGGTTTGCAAAGGCTTGGATTTGACATTACTGAAGGAAAATATGGCTTTGAAGTTAAAGGACTCCCCAAGGAGGCTATAGATTATTTTTCCGGAAGACGAAACACTATCGTAGAAAAGGCAGGCGAAAATTCAAGCTATCGAGATAGGCAAACTCAAGCAAATGCCAAACAAAAGAAAGACGAATATAATCTTTCCGACCTTCGCGAGCAATGGAAAGCAAAGCTTAATGATTTTGGCATAAATAAGGATACTTTGGAATTACTTAGCAGACAACCAAAACAGGAAAAAACTTTAACCAAAACAGATATTGTCAGGCATGCTTGCAAACTCGCCAAGTCCAAGCACTTCACAAAAGAACATGTTGAGATTGCTATGGCTCAAAAGGGTCAGGCTTACAAATTTGATAAGGATAAGATAAGAAATGAAATATTTAAATCACCAAATACTAGGATTGCAGACAAATCCAGATTTTATGACATAAGCCAAACTTCTAAACCTTTGATTGAAGCACACAAGGTGTTAAATTCTGCGAAATCTACAGAATTTAGAGAATCTTTAAAAATGGGAGGAAAGAGCCCCAACCGTGAGCAAATTTTGAATGCCAGGGATAAGCTAGAGCAAAAGCACGGTATCAAACTGGATAAGGTTAAGCCGGCCAAGGCACCGCAAAAGTCCGCACCGAATAACCCTCAGCAGGGCAAACCTGCACCCGCCAAGGCGGATAAACCCAAGGCACCCGAACCTGTCAGGTCCACCGCCTCAAGTCTTCCCATTTTTTCTAATCATAATATTGGGATAGGCGGTCAAATGTCTTTTTCATTGCTTCAGCAAATCAATCAGATTTCAGGCTTATTAAATGAAAGGCTTTACAGTCTTGGTCTTATGGATTTGAATGATCCTGACCGCATGGAAGCTTTGGCAGGTATTACGGCACTTCGCGAACAGATAGCGGGTTTAACCACTCAGAAAGCTATGGAGGAATGGAAAGAAGAAGAACAGAAAAGACAGCATGAAATTCAGCAACAAAAGAATCTTGACAAAGAAAGAACTAGATAATTTAAGGATAAAATATGGAGATTGAAAGATTAAGCCAGGAACTGAGCAATGCGCAGATTAAGCACGGATTCAATGAAGAAAAAAACCGAATTTATTTCAGGGATAAGTGGGATAAATTCACCTCCTTTGTTGAAGAACTTCCAGACCATTCACTGTATGTGAGGGTTAGCCTGAAGAAAATTGAAGGCGAGAAGCAGTCAACCAAGGAACTGAACCTTTGCAGAATGTGGAAATACAGGGTTTTGAAGAAGCTTCACATGCACATGAATGAAGAATTACAGCTAGGCTTCAGGCTTGAACCCCTGCCAAGCTCACCCGAAACCATGAAGCTTTACCCAGAAGAGAAGGTTTTCAAACCTAAGACATTGTTTGAACTTTGATTAAATATTTATGGCCTTTTCTCTAAGTCTATGTTAGAATGCTGTTATTGAATCGACGAACCCACCAGGAGGGTAAAACATGAACTAATCTATAGGAGTATTATCCATGCAAGGTATGATTTCGCTTACAAAAACAGCACATTCCAGTTTTTTCAGAGACCACCTTTCCAGCGGTCAACCCATTGAATTTAAAGACAAATTCTTTGAATTTGCTTATCAGATTATTGGGCAAGGTCACGATAAAAAGAAAAATGCGAAAGCTCGGGAAAGTCTTAATCGCTTCCGAAATTTCGTTAAAGTCAATGGCCTGAAATTCGTAACATTCTCCCTGTCTTACGACACAGACCTAAACAAGTATCACTTTTCTTATCAGCTTCAATCTATAAAGTTCGAAACAGAAGACTTTAGGGTTGACAGCTATATTGACGATACTGGTGCTCCCTTCGCTTTCTATCCTCAGCTTTTTTCGACCGACTTACTTTTGTTACTTAGTCAAGTTCCTGTAAAGGAAATTGTCGAAATGGCACAAGAAACCGAATGAAGGGGAAACCATGCCATATCTAAACAAAGCACAAAAGAAGGTTTTCGAAGAAAATGTTGCTTTCTTCAATAGCATAGGTGATTTTTTAAATATTAGCCTGAAAGCAAAAGCTTCCACAAGAAGAGGAAAGCCAAGAATTCGGCTTGAGGTCATTTATCCGAACAGAACAAGGGTTCTTGTTTTGTCATTGTTCATATCTGACTTTAGCACCCATGTCACTGAAGACGATATTTTCAAAACATTATCTATATTGTTTTGCTTCGAAGGCGGTAATCGTGTTCCTGAATTCTCGGAATTTTTTGAAGATTTCCAGAGGTTCCGCAACAGAAGTGACTTATACAATGACCTTCATGACAAGCTGTCAATAAAGCATGAAAGCCAAGCAAGAATAAAAATATGATAGACAAAACAAAGCCAGCTTATAGCTGGCTTTTTGATTTCTATTTTTTATCTAATGGGGTCAAGTTATACACATTGTTAACAGGGACCGATTGCTCTTTATGCTCTATGTAGAGAGCATGGCAATCTCAATGCTTCGCATTGCCCTATTAACAATGTGCATAACTTAGCGGGTGCGGGAGGGTTTAATTTGCCCAAAAACTGCCTAAAAATCTATAGGTAAATTGGGCGGCATTGATTGATAAAGGTTTTTTTGTGAAAGCTGTTTTGACACACCAAAAGCACCCGCCGCCAATGGTGGCGGTTTCGCGCTTTGCCTGCTCGTCATGTTGCGTCATGCTGGCTCCTGGTTCGTGTTCCGCGAGAGCTTCCAAATGCGCGCGGAAGCCTGTAAA
>Ga0153932_1000358_pt1 | contig 13875 bp, 12 predicted proteins | sample TSNJ016MetaG_FD_102273 | JGI IMG/M metagenome (GOLD analysis project Ga0153932, IMG submission 102273) | Attine ant fungus gardens microbial communities from New Jersey, USA - TSNJ016 MetaG | ecosystem: Host-associated > Fungi > Mycelium > Unclassified | place: USA: New Jersey, Wharton State...
CGGGTCGAGCCTCTGGATTGCATCCGGCTGGAACGACGGCGCGGGCGCGGTCACGCTGGCCGCGGTGGCGTGCTGTTTCTTCGCCGCCCTCGATGAACCCGCGCCTCAAGTATTCGCGTTCTTCACCTACACCTGTCTTGCCGTGGTGCTCGCCGGGCTGTATCTATTCGTCATCCTGCCGACGGTGCACGACTTCCCCATGCTCGTGATCATGTTCGCGGTCCCCTTCATCCTGATCGGCACGCTGATCCCGCGCCCGCAATTCAATCTCGCGACCATGCTGACAGCCGTGAATACCGCCACGTTCATGAGCATCCAGGGAACCTACGACGCGAACTTCCTGACCTTCATGAACAGCAATCTGGCAGGACCGGCGGGTTTGTTATTCGCGTTCGTCTGGACTCGCGTGACGCGGCCGTTCGGCGCTGAACTGGCGGCCGCGCGGCTGATCCGCTCGGGCTGGCGCGACGTGGCGCTGAGCGCATCGGCGCGGTCCATCGACGACCAGAAAAATCACACCGCGCGCATGATCGACCGTCTCATGCAAGTCATCCCGCGTCTCGCCGCCAGCGACGATCAGCGTCATCCGTCCATCGAAAGTTTTCGCGATCTGCGAATCGCATTCAACTCATTGGATTTGCGGCGTTTGCGGCGACGCCTGCACGACGCCGACCTTGCTTCCATCGATCACGTGCTGGAAGGCGTGCGCGCCTATTTCCAGCAGTGCGTCGAGCGCGGCGCGCGTCAGCCGGTGCCGGCGAGCCTGGAGACAGCTATCGATACAGCGCTTGAGCGCATCACGCGGCGCGGCGGCGCGGTGCAGATAGAAGCGGCGGCCGAAGCAGCGCAGCCTGCCGGGACGCCCGCCCTCCCCGGACGCCAGATTCGCGATGCGTTGCATGCGCTCGTGGGCATGCGTTTGTCGTTGTTTCCGGAGATGTTCAAGCTCGCGCCCGCATCGCCCGCCCAACCGGGGCCTGCTGCATGACATGCCGCTCCTTCCACTCCTTTTTGCAAGACGCCGCGCGATGATCGGTGAAGTCGATATCTATGGCGTGTTCCTGCCCGCCGCGCTCGTACTGATGCTGGTGTCGTACCTGTTCTGCCTGGTCGTCACGCGGGTGTTTGCTCGCGTCGGCCTGTACCGTTTCGTCTGGCATCGCTCCATTTTCGACCTCGCGATCTACGTGATCGTGCTTGGCATCGTGGTCATTGTTTCGCATCGGCTATTACCGTGAAATTATCGTGAAAAAAGCCTGGTTCTCCGTTGGACAGATCCTCTTTACGCTCGTCGTCGTGGCGATCGCCGCATTCGTGTTGTGGCGGCTGGTCGATTACTACATGTTCGCGCCCTGGACGCGCGATGGCCACGTGCGCGCCGATGTCGTGCAAGTGGCGCCCGATGTGGGCGGCCTGATCGTGAAAGTGAACGTGGTCGATAACCAGCCGGTGAAAGCAGGCCAGGTGCTGTTTGTCATCGATCAGGCGCGTTATGCGCTCACGCTGCGTCAGGCGCAGGCCACAGCCCTGCAGCGCCGCGCGACGCTCGATCAGGCGCGAAGGGAAGATGCCCGCAACCGCACGCTCGGCGACCTCGTCGCGCGCGAAGTGACCGAGGAAAGCCACTCGCGCGTGCAAACCGCGGAAGCGGCGCTGGCGGATGCTGATGTTGCTATCGATACCGCAAAACTCAACCTGCAGCGCACGACGATAGTGAGTCCCGTCGACGGTTATCTCAACGATCGCGCGCCGCGCACGGGCGAATACGTGACGGCGGGACGCTCGGTGCTGTCGGTGGTGGACCTGCATTCTTTCCGTGTCGATGGTTATTTCGAGGAGACCAAGCTCCACGGGATCGATATCGGGCAGCAGGTGGACATCAAGATCATGGGCGAGACGAAGATGCTGCACGGGCACGTGCAGAGCATCGTGGCGGGGATCGAGGATCGCGACCGGGTGCAGGGATCGAACCTGCTGCCGAACGTGAACCCGGCGTTCAGCTGGGTACGGCTGGCACAGCGGATTCCGGTGCGCATCGCGCTGGATGAAGTGCCGGCAGACTTTCGCATGATCGCGGGACGCACGGCGACGGTATCGGTGCGCGATATCACGCCGCTCGCCAAATCGAATACGACGGGTGACGCGAGCGGCGTCGTTGCTGCCTCGGGTGCTTCAGGTGCTGCGCCAGCGAGCGCCGCTACCGCAGCTTCCACGCCGGCTGCTTCCGCACCGGCCGTATCCACGTTGGGTGCAAGTCAATGAAGCCGCCGCGCGCTCTCGTCCTGACGCCGTTCGTGCTCGCGCTTGCCGCGTGTTTTACGGTCGGTCCCGACTACTCGGTGCCGAAAGAAGCTGTTGTTAACGCGCCCTTCGCCAACGCCCCGCTCGACGGTGCCGATGGTCAGTCGACCGTGTCGACCGGGTCAGTGCCGGCGCACTGGTGGCGCCTCTACGACGACCCCGTCCTCGACGATCTGGTCCAGCAAGCCATGGCATCGAACACGGATTTGCGCGTTGCCGCGGCCAATCTCGGCCGCTCGCGCGCGGCTCTCGGCGTGGCGCAGGCGCAAGGCGGCTTCTCAGGCGGGGCATCCGCTGCGTTCAAACGCGCACAGGAATCGGCGGAACAATATTTGATCTTTGAAAAGATCCCGGTCGCGAATGAAGGCGATGTCGGCATCAACATTTCTTACGAACTCGATCTGTTCGGCACGCTTCGACGCGGCGTGGAAGCCGCGCGCGCCGACAGCGATGCGACGCAGGCCGCAGCCGACCTGGCGCGCATCACGGTGGTAGCCGACGTGGTGCGGGCTTACGTGCAGAATTGTTCCGCGGCGGAAGAGCTTCGCATCGCGCAGCGCTCGCTTGACTTGCAGCGCCAGCGCGTGTCGGTGTCGCGGCGCTTGCAGCAGGCAGGTCGCGGCAACGCACCCGATGTCACGAGCGGCCAGACGCAAGTGGAAACGCTTTCGGCGAACATTCCGGTCTTCACGGCACGCCGGCGGATCGCGCAATACCAGCTCGCGACGCTGCTCGCGCGTGCGCCCGCCGACTTGCCCAAGGGCGTGTTTGCCTGCGACAAGACGCCGAAGATCGCGCAGCCGTTGCCTGTCGGCGACGGCGCTGCGTTGCTGCGACGGCGTCCCGACGTGCGCGAGGCGGAGCGAAAGCTCGCTGGATCGACAGCGCGGATTGGCGTAGCCACGGGCGCGTTGTTTCCGACGGTGAGCATTGGGGCATCGGCGGGATTAACGGGCGTGCTCGAGGATCTTGGCACGCAGCCGACCGCACGATGGGGCTTCGGACCGCTGATCAGCTGGAGCTTCCCGGCGAACGGACAGCGCGGCCGGATTCAGGAAGCGCAGTACGGCGCCGATGCCGCGCTGGCCCAGTTCGATGGCGTCGTGTTGAAAGCGCTGCGGGAAACGCAGTCGAGCCTCGCCACCTATGCCGCCGATTACACCCGCGCCGACGCATTGACCGCCGCGCAGAAATCCGCAGCCGAATCCGCGGACCAGACTCATCGTTTCTTTCTCGCCGGGCGGGAATCGTTTATCGCCGACCTGGATGCGACGCGCGTGCTGACCACGACGAATTCGCAGTTGGCTGCCGCACGAGGACAGGTCGCGCTCGATCAGGTCAACTTGTTCCTCGCACTGGGCGGCGGATGGGAGATGGACTCGAACTCGAACCCGGACCCGGCCAAGGCCGCCACCGTGCCGGTGGCAGCAAGCGCTAGCACCACAAATCAGTGAGCTAGCGTTAAATCGGCGTTAGATCGGCATCCTGAATGATGATGCCGGCGACCGCGCGACGCTGTCCGCGTTGGCGCATCCATCACGGCTCTGACAGCAGAACATCCCTCACACTTCCCTGCCCGCTCCCGGGCACGAACACGTCTGTCTGACAGAGCGCGTAAGCTAGGCCCACCACTACCCTTGGAATCGCTTCCCCGCGGCACGCAGGTTGCTCGGATGAACTACCGGCGCGCATGCCCATACCAGGGAAACATGCTCCATGCACTTCGATACCCCGGGCCTATGAAAACGTTCCATTGCAATCATTGCAATCAACTGGTGTTCTTCGAGAATTTTCGCTGCGAACGCTGCGAATCGCTACTTGGTTTTATCCCCGAAATAGCTGAAATCAGTGCTTTCGAAGACGCAGGCGACGGTCTTTGGCGCAGCCGGCACCCTGAACACCGGGACACGCTGTACAAACGCTGTCATAACTACGAAGTCGAGAAAGTCTGCAACTGGATGGTCCCGGCCGAATCCACCGACCCGCTGTGTCACGCCTGCCGCCTGACCCACACCATTCCCAACCTGGGCGTGCCGAACCGCCGCTATTACTGGTTCAGGCTGGAAGCGGCCAAACGCCGCCTGCTCTACACGCTGGGTGCACTGGGACTGCGCGTGGAATCACGCCAGGACAATCCGAAAAACGGCCTGCAGTTCAAATTCCTGGAAGATAAACGCGGCAAAAGAGTGCTGACAGGTCACGATCGAGGGCTGATCACCATGAATATCGCGGAAGCCGATGACGCCCAGCGCGAGCGCGTCCGCCTTGCGATGGGCGAACCGTATCGCACGTTGCTCGGGCATTTCCGGCACGAGATTGGTCACTACTATTTCGATCGTCTCGTCGCCAATACTCCGTGGATCACGGATTTTCGTGAGCTATTCGGCGATGAGCGCGCGAGTTATCGTGAAGCGCTGACCAGGCATTACAAGGAGGGAGCGCCGCCAAACTGGGGCAAATCGTTTGTGAGTGCCTACGCGACCACGCATCCGTGGGAGGATTGGGCGGAAACCTGGGCGCATTACCTGCATATCGTGGATACCGTCGATACCGCCATGGCCTGCGGCGTCGCGCTGATGCCGGGGAACTCGCTGGACCCTACGCTGGCGGTCGAGGTGCCGCCCGGTGAAGCCACGTTCGATCATCTGATGAAACAGTGGTTTCCGCTCACCTACGCGTTAAACAGCCTGAATCGCAGTCTCGGCATGCCGGACGCCTATCCGTTTGCGCTCGCGCCGCCCGTCGTCGAGAAACTGCGCTTCGTGGATCGCGTGATCGCCGCCGCGGGGCACGTCCAGCCATTGCCGGACGTAGCCGTCGCAGCGGTTATCAAGCCGTCGGCAAGCCGCAAAAAGAGTAAATTAAGCCACTGACCCCGGTGCGCTTTTCAATGTTGCGGCGGTGGTTGCATCGGGGAGAGCCGGACTCGCGCCATGCAGCGAGACCTTCGATGTCTCCGACAACATCAATCCACCAATCAATCCCATCACCGAGATCACGATCAGATACAACGCAGGCGACATGTTGTTGCCCGTTGTCGTGATCAGCCACGTGGCGACGAGCGGCGCCGTGCCGCCAAACACCGTATAGGCCAGGTTGTAAGTAATGGCTGAAGCCGTATAGCGTGTGCGGGTTGGGAAGACCTCCGACAACAAAGGCGCCGTCACCACGTTCGCCAGCGCCGCGCCAATCGCCAGCATGCCCACGCCAAGCACCGACGGCAAAAAGTGCCCCGATCCCGCGAGCGAGAACGACGGGTAAACCGTCGCGATCAGGATGACGCATGCTGTCAACACAGTCTTCCGGCGCCCGACCCAGTCCGAATAGAGCCCCGCCAGCGGACACAGCGCCGCCGCGAAAAACAGCGCTATCACCGTGATCAGCAGCGACGTCGCGCGATTCAACCCGCCCGCCACTTGCAAATAGGTCGCGAAATACGTGGTGAACATATAGAACGACAACGCCGTCACCGAGATGAAAGCACCCAGTTTCAGGATGCCGCCCGCTTGCGTGCGCAGCGTGTCACGCAGCGGCGCATGCGCCACGTCATGCTCGCCTTCAAGTGCGCGAAAAGCGGGGGTTTCGCTGAGATTCATCCGCAAATACAGCCCGATCAGGCCAATCGGCGCTGCGGCCAGGAACGGCACGCGCCAGCCCCATGTGCTCATGGCATCGGCGGAAAGCGACGCGTCGAGTGCGTAGGCAACGATCGCAGCCACGGCGAAGGACGAGAACGTCGACACCGGCACGAAGCTGCCGTAACGCGCCCGCTTATGCTGCGGCGCGTGTTCCATCACGTAGGCGCACGCGCCCGCATATTCACCCCCGGCGGAGAAACCTTGCACGCAGCGGATGACCGTCAACAGGAACGGCGCGATTGCGCCGATGGCGGCATACGTCGGCAGAAATCCGATCAGGGTGGTCGCTCCGGCCATCATCAGGATCGTCAAGGCAAGCGTGCGCTTGCGGCCAATGCGGTCACCAATCACGCCGAACACAATGCCGCCCAGCGGCCGGAACGCAAACGCCACGGCGAAGACGGCGAAGGTCTTGAGCAATCCAATAGCCGGGTCCCCGCTCGGAAAAAACTCCTTCGTGAGGATGGTCGCGAGAAAACCATACGCGGCAAAGTCGAACCATTCGACGAAATTGCCGATGGATGCCGCGAGGATCACCTTACGCAGCGTATTAAGGTCGACTTCAGGGGGCGGCGCTTCCAACGTTCTCGACATTCGATGACTCCCGGATAAGGTTTTTAGCGAACCGGCACACCGGATACGCGTTGGATCAATCCCTCCGAGTAGATGCGACCATAAACCCTGCTCCTAGAACGATCACGTCATGGTGATAGGACCGAAGCGACATCGGTTCTGCCGGCTGCACGCACAGCCGGCGTGAACACACGCTCCTGACGAAGCGGAAAGCTCTCCGTCATTCGCAAAATCTGCGTACAGCGGGCCGGCGCACGTCATCGTTACCGGTTCCTCGAACGGGCCGCCGCAGGAACGCGCACTGCTGAAACCATCGTTATCCGCCGTCGGCGGCCCTAAGGAATAACCACCCAAGGAGTAACGATGAAAGCACTCGTATACGAAGGACCGCGGAAGGTGACAGTGAAGGAAATGCCGGACGCGAAAATTCAACGACCGACGGATGTACTCGTCAAGATCACCACCACGAACATCTGCGGCTCGGACCTGCATATGTTCGAAGGCCGGACCAATATGGAAACGAACCGCATCTTCGGTCACGAGAATCTGGGCGTGGTCGTTGAAGTCGGCGCAGGGGTCGAGCGCATCAAAAAGGGCGATCGCGTTTGTCTTCCGTTCAACATCGGCTGCGGATTTTGCAAGAACTGCGAGAAGGGCCTGACGGGTTTCTGCCTGACGGCCAATCCGGGCATGGCAGGCGCGGCGTACGGTTTCGCCGGCATGGGACCGTATGAAGGCGGACAAGCCGAATACCTGCGCGTACCGTTTGGCGACTTCAATTGCCTGCTGCTGCCGCCCGATGCCGAGGAGAAGGAAAACGACTACGTGATGCTGTCCGACATCTTTCCGACCGGGTATCACGCGACCGTGCTGGCCGGCGTGGAACCGGGCGATAGCGTCGTCATCTACGGCGCGGGACCAGTCGGGTTGATGGCCGCGATGTCCGCAGGCATCAAAGGCGCGAGCAAGGTGATGGTCGTCGATTCCCACCCGGACCGGCTCAGGCTCGCGGAGAAAATCGGCGCGATCCCCATTGACGACAGCGATGGTTCAGCGGTCGACCAAGTCCTGGAAATGACCGGCGGCGAAGGCGCGGACCGGGGCTGCGAATGCGTCGGTTATCAATGCAGCTGCAAGGGCCATGAAGTGCCGAACCTGACGATGAACAACCTCGTCAAGTCAGTGCGCGCGACGGGCGGTATCGGCGTGGTCGGCGTGTTCGTGGCCGAAGATCCGAAGTCCGAAGACAAGCTGATGCAGCAGGGTCAGCTTGCATTCGACTTCGGCACGATGTGGATGAAGGGCCAGCACATCGCGACGGGACAGGCCAATGTGAAGGCCTATAACCGCAAGCTGCGTGACCTGATTGCGGCGGACAAGGCGAAACCATCGGTGATTATTTCGCACGAGTTGCCGCTTGAGAAAGCGCCCGAAGGTTACGAGCACTTCGACGCGCGTGACGACGGCTGGACCAAGGTGGTGCTCAAGCCGGCAGCTTGAGTTCGTGAAGTGCGTACATGCCGGTTGAAGCAGAAGCGCCGGGAACTTGAATACCGGCGCTTTTTTTACTGCTTACGGCCTGCAAAAAATCACTTCTTCCCATGCGTGCCGGCATATTTGAACGTCCCTTGCGCGCTTGCAATTAGGAGCTTGTCATCGACCCATGCTTCCCCGCGCGAGAAAAAAATGCTGCGTCCCTGGCGTTCGATAAACCCTTTTGCCGTGACGCTCTCGCCCAACCCTGTATCGAGATAATTGACCGTCAGCGAAAGCGTGAAACCATGAATGGCCGGTTGATCCTGCTCGGCATAGAGACCTGCATAACCGCATGCGGCATCGAGCAAGGTTGCCACCGCGCCGCCTTGCAACACACCTTGCCGGTTCAGATTACGCGCTTGAACGGGCATGCGGAACTCGGCGTAACCGCTCCTCCACGCAACGAGGCGTGCATCGAGGAATTCGAGAAACGGATTGTCGAGAACGAAGTCGGACATCGAAGAAAGCTCCTGCCGGAAATGGTGGGATTAACCCAGACTGTGCCATGACGAAACGATTGGCGTGCAATGCCGCCCGCGTGAGCCTTTCCAATTTGGAAACGGTCGTGGAAAATCCAGCGATTTTCAGGCTATCGATGCAGGTTCATCATGTCTGTATAACGCGTCACCATCCGACATGAGGAGCTCTATGAAACGCCTGTATATCCAGGAAGTCGCGACCCGAGACGGCTTTCAGAATGAAAAACAATTCGTCGATACCGACGCGAAGATTGCCCTGGTCAACGCCTTAAGTGCGTGCGGATTCGCGAAGATCGAAGTGACGTCGTTTACATCGCCGAAAGCTATTCCCGCGTTGCGCGACGCCGAAGCCGTGATGCATGGCATCGCGCGGCGCGACGGCGTGGTCTACACGGTGCTCGTACCCAATGTGCGCGGAGCGGAACGCGCGTTGTCATGCGGTGTCGATGAAGTCAATCTCGTGATGTCGGTGAGCGAGACCCACAATCGCGCGAACCTGCGCATGAGCCGCGACCAGTCATTCGCGCAATTAAGCGATGTGATTGGAGTGGTCAAGGCAACGCCAGTCGCCATCAATGTATCGTTGTCCACATCGATGGGATGCCCCATGGAAGGCGACATCGCGGTGGAAGAAGTGCTGCGCTGGACTGAACGTTTCGCTCGACTCGGCGTGCGTGGCGTGACGCTCTGCGATACCACCGGCATGGCGTTCCCCTCCCAGGTGAAGGCACTTTGCGAGCGCGTGCGCGCGGCGTTCCCCGCACTCGAACTCACGCTGCATTTCCACAATACGCGGGGCATGGCGCTGGCCAACACGCTGGCGGCACTCGAAGCAGGCATCGATCGTTTCGATGCATCGCTTGGCGGCATTGGCGGATGTCCCTACGCGCCGGGTGCAAGCGGCAACGTGTGTACGGAGGAGCTAGTCCATATGCTGCAACTGGACGGCTACGACACCGGCGTCGACCTCGCCGCAACGCTCCGCGCCGCCGAGTTGCTGCCGCGCCTGATCGGTCACGACGTGCCGAGCCAGATCCTCAAGGCCGGCCGCCGGCTCGACCTGCACGACGCGCCGCCAACAGACGTAGGCGGCGCCCCCGCACAACACGTATTTGCCAAGGAAGGAGCCTGATATGACCATCATCGATCACCTGGATCACCTTGTCTTGACTTGCATCGACGAAGCGGCTACGCGCCATTTCTACACCGAAGTCCTGCAGATGAAGCTCGAAACGTTCGGCGCGGGAAGGACTGCGTTCAAGTTCGGCAACCAGAAGATCAACGTGCATGTGCGCGGCAAGGAGTTCGAACCGAAGGCGCATGTGCCGGTGCCGGGCGCGCTGGACCTGTGCTTCATTGCAGCCGTGCCGCTGGATGATGTGATTGCGCACCTTAAGCAGTGCGAGTGGCCGATCCTGGAAGGGCCGGTCGAGCGTACCGGCGCCACGCAGAAGATTCGCTCGGTCTACGTCCGCGATCCCGACCTGAACCTGATCGAGATTTCCGAGTTGATTTGAGGGACGGTGGCGTACCTCACTCCGGCAGCCGAATCCCCGACAAGCGCTCACACGCCTCGATTAGCCGGTCCTGCAAATCCGAATCGCGGGCGGCGGCGCTCGGCTCACGCCGTTTCATATGGAAGAAATATTCGCCGGTCACGCTTGCGGCTGGTTCATCGCTGACGGCAAGCCATGCTTGCGTTCGCGGCGCGGCTTTAAGGTCATCGGGTGCACCCGAGCCGCCCATTTTGGTCGGCACCCAACCGGGATGCACGGCATTGGACAACACGCCGGGCCAGCGGCGGGCCACGCCGAACGCGAGCAGGATATCGTGCAATTTCGAATCGGAATAAGCGCTTGCCCCCTGCCAGGACCGCTGCTGCCAAAGCAGATCGTCGAGACTGGAATCGCCGCTTTCATGCAGGCCGGAGCTGAGATAAACCAGGCGCTGAGGCCTATCGATCAACGCGGTCAGGATGTAGGGCGCGAGCGTGTTGATGGCGAAGACGTGCGGCAGACCGTCAACCGTCTCGATGCGCCGCGGCTCGCGATACCCTACCGCAGCGTTATGAATCACGGCATCGAAATGACCTAGCCGGTTAACGTCCTGGGCCACCCGCATAGTCTCTTCGATACTCGATAAATCACCGGAGATGGCGGCTTCTGCGCCTTTTACGGCTTGCATTGCTTCATGCGCGCGTTCGGCGTGCCGGGCATGCAAGACCACTTGATGCCCTTGCGCCACGAGCAGACGGGCGGCCATTTGACCGAGCCCATCGGCAGACCCTGTGATGAAAATGCGTAACATGTCGGTACCTTTTAAAAGATCAGACAAATACGCTCTGGAAGAATATTGATCCGGAAAACATGAAAGCGAGCGTAACGTGAGAGCTTGGCCTTAGCGAGCGCACGGCGGTCATGACGCCAATGACATGCAGTCATGGCGGATAGGCACTTGGGATTTGTAAAAAACGATGTTTGCTTCAGGCGCGTGGTCAGCTAAAGTAATCGGTCACGCCCTTTTTCGAGTGAGCGAATCATGGACGTTCCCGAACATATTGCCGACATGGGCGCGACCAAACCGTCGCGGCTCTTCTCCTCGTCCGCGCGCGATGCGGGCTTGAGCCTCGTCCGCAATCTTTCGATACCGAAGCCCTTCCCCGAAGCCGCTTTCGAAGCCCAGTTCCTCGAAGACCATTGCCGCCGTTTCTGCGCCTTTCGCCGTGCATCGGCGCTTCTCGCGTTAAGCGTATGGGTCTGCTTCCTCTGGTATGACTTCAATTTCGGCCGCGAAAGCGCCGTGCTTGCCCCGGTCTTCATGCAGATCATGGCGTTGCGACTGGCCGGCATTGTGTTGCTCGTGTTCGTCGGCAGCCTGACCTTGAGGGCGTCGTTCGCGACGCATGCCACGTCCCAGCGCGTGATCCTCACCGGCGTCTACGGCTGCAACCTGATCCTGCTCCTGCTGGTGGCCCTGAGCCCGGGACCATTCAATTACACGTGGTATTTCGTTGGTCTCTACCTCGTATTTTTCTTCCAGTTCGGCTTCTTTTACCTGAAGTCCAGCGTGGCGCTGACCGCCGCCGTGGTCACGTTTTCAGCGATCATCATCCTGCAATTCACGATCAGGATTCTCTCGCCCGAAGACTTCTACATGGGCCTGTTCTATCTCTTCAATGTGGTCGTGATCGGCCACGGCGTGTGCGTGCATGCGGAGCGGGTATCGCGTGAACGCTTCGCGGCAGAGCGTGCACTCGGTGTGCTCAATAACGAGCTTCTCACCGCAAACGTTCAACTGGAAAGAAAGAACCTGGACCTGCTGGCATCGAGGAAAGATCAGGACACCAAGACGAATGCACTGCTCGCGCTCAAGGAGCAGCAGATGCTGGCCGCGGAAACCGCCAGCCGGGAAAAGTCGAACTTCCTTGCCGCCGCCACGCACGATTTGCGGCAGCCCATGCACGCGCTCAATCTCTTCCTGCAAGCTGCCGCCGAAGCGCTGCATCACGACGATGTCACCGAAGCCGCGCGGCTGATCGATGAATCCGGCCGGTCGTCCGTGATCCTCGCGCGCTTCCTGAACGCCGTGCTCGATCTGTCGCGGCTCGAGTCGGGGCGGGTCGTGCCGCGCTATCACGTGTTCGACCTCAAGATCGCCGTGCTGGAAGCGGCCGAGCAATTGCGCCCGCTCGCGGCCATGCATGGCGTCGAGTTGCGGCTGCGGATGCCCGAGGCGCCCGTGTACGTGCGCAGTGACGCGCATTGGCTTGGGCGGGCCATCGTGAACCTGGTGTCGAACGGCATTCGTTACGCCGATGCCAGCAACAAAGCCACTCCCGGGGTTATTGTGGGCGTGGTGCGTTCCGCCACGCGAACGCGCATTGATGTGGTGGACAACGGCATTGGCATTGCATCGGAACATTGGGACTCGATTTTCCAGCCGTTCTTCCAGGTGGGCAACGCCGAGCAGGACAACGACCGGGGACTCGGCCTCGGCCTGTCGATCGTGAACGCCGTGGTGTCCATCCTGGAGGAGCATCGGATCGAGTTGAAATCGACGGAAGGACGCGGTTCACGCTTCTCGCTTGAAATGCCCATTTGCGGCTCGCCTCTGGGCGAAACCGCGCCGCGTTCGCGAGGCGAGGCCGCCGATTTGCAAACCGTGCCGCTCGATGGACTCTATGTGCTGCTGGTTGAAGACGACAGCCTCGTGCGGGCATCGACGGAAGCGTTGCTCGTGCAATGGGGCATCCTGTTCGACTCGTCGAGCAGCTTTGAGGAATTTGAGGAAACGCTGAATACCATCGAACGTTATCCGGATCTCATCATCACGGATTTCCGTTTGCGCGATTCGAAGACGGCGCGCGAAGTCGCCATGCTGGGGGCCGCGAAACTTGGGCGGCGTTGCCCATGCCTGGTCGTGACCGGAGAGCCGTCTGCGACTATCGTGCCGCTCGCCTGCGATCACGACGTGCTGAGCAAGCCCGTCAGTCCGGCGGAGTTGCGCCGGCAGATTGCGTCGCTGATATCGAGGCGTTCGGTGGAGGAAGCTGCAAGCGCTTGCTGAGGAGAAAAACCGACCGGCTGGAGGACAAGCGGTCGTTAACTTCGTCGGAACATCTCACCGGCAAAAGGCAATTTCAAAAGACTTCAGCGCCAACCGCCGGGCCGAAGCAAACCTCAGCATGCAGGTTGAATGGCGGAATGCCAGCCAGCAGGTGATTGAGGTCGTACGCGGGGAAACCCGCAGGCATCGTGCCGATGCGCCCGGCGTCCTCACCGGTCGTAAGCGGCGCTGCCGCCAGTTTTTTTATCTTTTCACGCAGGTGGGGTTCCGGTATTGCCTCGGTCTTGCCACTGCGGCAAGACCGAGGCGGCATTTTGGAGGCACAAATACCGGCAAATCCCTTCCGCGCTTATTTTTATAAACCTCTCAGGTCCAGCTTCCCTACCGTGCTGCACCCGCGGTCGCCGGGTTGCCCATCGGCATCTCGATCCCGCGCCGCGCCATTTCCACGATCAGGAACGTTCGCCGGGTCACGTGAAACCGGGCGAGCAGATCGCTTGAATACTCCTTGGCGGTGTTTTCGCTGATATTCATTTTTCTCGCGATCGCCTTGTTCGACAAACCCTGCAGCAAGTAGCGCAGCGTCTCGGTCAGGCGCGGCGGCAAATTCAGCGACTCCACCGTCACGCCGGAATGTGTCGCCACCGGCTTGGGGCTGTGACCGCCCTTTCCCAGCACGCTGTTGGGCAAATACACGCGGCCGCTCAGAATCGTCTTGAGGGCCTCGCGGAACACGCCCGCCCCTTGCTCACTCGCCTTCGAAATAAAGCCGCATGCGCCGC
>Ga0153932_1000359_pt1 | contig 13869 bp, 12 predicted proteins | sample TSNJ016MetaG_FD_102273 | JGI IMG/M metagenome (GOLD analysis project Ga0153932, IMG submission 102273) | Attine ant fungus gardens microbial communities from New Jersey, USA - TSNJ016 MetaG | ecosystem: Host-associated > Fungi > Mycelium > Unclassified | place: USA: New Jersey, Wharton State...
ATATTCGAACGCCGCGCGCTCGTCGGAGATTTTCAGCGTGTCCTTCAGAATGCCGATCACCTCGTCGCGGTGCGCGTCATGCCATGCCCAATAACCTGAAAGGCGCGAGAAAAAATCCTGAAGCGCAGCAGTCTTCGCTGGGTCCTTCAGCACCGCCGACGTCGTGGTCCATACGTTGAGCGCCGGAATCTGCGTGTCGCGATCGCGCAGCAGAATAGTGCCCGCGCCCGACTTGATGGTCGGCAGTACGGGACCGAGCGCGCCTGAATACACGTCGACTTCGCCCGCATTGAAGCCTGCCGCGGACGTCGCGCCATCGGCGAACTTGATGGCATCGATGTCCTTATCCGTCACGCCGGCCTTGACCAGCGTCGCGAGGTATTGCGAATGGTTGTAGCCGCCATAGTTGTAGCCGACCTTGTGACCTTTGATCTCCTGCACGTTCTTGATGTTCGCGCTCGAACGAACCGCCGTGATGACCGGCGGATAATCCTTCGAATAGGCGTTGCGCCACGCGGCGACAATATGCAGCGGAGTCGAATCCTGCGTCCAGTCGGTGCGCGCGTTGGCCTGTTCGATCGTGAGCGACGTGTCGCCCATATGCCCCAGGTCGATGCGGTTTGCATACAGCGCGGACAGATTGGCGGCGGGTCCAGTCAGCAGTACCCATTCGATCTGGTATGGCGTCCCGTTGACCACGCCGGACTTGCGGATCATCGCGGGGAACGCCGGGTCTTGATACGCAATCACGAGCTTGGTGCTTTTCAAGTCCGGCGCATTCTGGGCGCCGGCCGTGCCGGAAAGCGTCAGCGCGGTAACGGCGAAGAGACCCGTCAGGCCGGCGAGCAAAGATTTCATCAGCGACATAAATACCTTGGTTGAGCTGTGGAAAATGAGCTATGGAGAAAATCGATTGAAAAACGTCACGAGAGACTGAGCGAAAACTGTCTGAGCAGGTCGCGTTTAAGTGAATTGAACTCTGGCGATGTCACGTCGCGCTCGCGCGCCAGATCGACGTGCGTCTCGTGACAGATCCGCCCTTTCGACAGGATCACGATGCGGTCGGCAAGCAGCAGCGCCTCATCAAGATCGTGCGTGACGATCACAACGCCGAAGCGGTATTTCGCCCATAGCTTCAGCACGAGACTCTGGATGCTGCGGCGGGTGAACGCGTCGAGCGCGCTGAACGGTTCGTCAAGCAGCATGAGATCGGGACGGCGATACAGCGCCCGCGCAACCGCCACGCGCTGCGCCTGTCCGCCCGAAAGACTCACGGGCCAGCTTTCCAGCTTGTCTTCGAGGCCGACGTCCTGCAGCGCGGTGAGCGCCCGTTCGCGAGCATCGGGCTTGAGCGAATCGTCGAGAAGGACGTTCTTCCATACGCGCAGCGCCTGAATCAGACGCGGCTCCTGAAACACAACCGACGTGTTGCCCGTCACTTCGGTCCTGCCGCCCGACGCCGATTCGAGCCCGGCGAGCAGGCGCAGCACCGTGGTCTTGCCCGTACCCGACGGCCCGACCAGCGCGACGACCTCCCCTTTTCGAACGGTGATATCGACGTTATCGAGCACCGTGTTCTCACCATAGCGCTTGCGCACGCCGGACAGTCTCGCAACGACGGGCGCGGCCTCATGCTCCGTTTGATAAGCGAGTTCAGACATGAGCCGCCCTCCAGACCAGAACCTTGCGTTCAATGAAACGCAGCAATGCATCCACGCCGATCCCGAGAACCGCGTAGACCAGAATGCCCGCGATGATGATGTCCGTGCGCTGGAATTGATTCGCGTTATTCAGGATGTAGCCAATGCCCGCGTTCGCGTTGATCTGTTCGGCCGCGACCAGCGCCAGCAGCGCAATGGCTGCCGAATAGCGCACGCCCACGAGAATGCCGGGTAACGCCGTCGGCAGGATGATGAGCCGGATCTGATGCGCGCGCGACAGGCGAAACGTGCGCCCGAGCTCCAGCAACTTCGGGTCGATGCCGCGTATGGCGTGATAAGTGCTGAGATACATCGGCGAGATGGCCGCGCCCACGATCAGCGCGATCTTGGACACTTCGCCAATGCCGAACCACACCACGAAAATAGGGACGAGCGCGATGAAGGGAATAGTCCGAACCATCTGCAGGACGGTATCGAAGCCGCGTTCGGCGGACTTGCTCAGACCCGCCGCCACGCCGAGCAGCAAGCCCGCACCGCCACCGATCAGCAAACCCACGGCCGCTCGCGCCAGCGATATCTTCAACGCATCCTGGAGATCGCCGGACTGCCACAACTCGCGATAAGCCGCGAGCACCGACGCGGGCGCAGGCAGCACGAACTCGCTGGCCAGTCCCAGGGACGAAACGAGTTGCCACACGACGATCAACAGCACCGGTACGACGGCCCGCAAGAGCGGCTCGCGCAATATCACGTGACGCGGCGCCGGCGCCAACGCCGGTGGAGCAATATCCGGTGCGGCAGTCGCCTTCAAAGTGGATTCTCTGCTAGACATAAGCACCTTTGAAATGAAATAAAGGAAATGAGTGACGGATACGAAGACGAGGCATGGCGCTCAATAGCGTTCACGAGAGCGCTTCGGGCGTGTGCTCGACCAGGCGTGCATCGGGATCGGCGTAGCGGCTTGCCGGACGTGCAAGCCCATAGTGTTCGCGCAAGGTGGTGCCTTCGTAATCGCGGCGGAAGATGCCCTTGCGCTGCAATAGCGGCACCACGTGATCCACAAACGCCGCGAGCCCTGAAGGGAACACGTCCGCGTTGAGGTTGAAGCCGTCGGCGGCACGGCCGGTGAACCAGCGTTCAATATCGTCGGCGATCGTCTCGGGCGTGCCCACGATCATCCGATGCGCGCCGGGATTACGGTCCAGCAGATCGCGCACCGTCAGGTTGTCGCTGCGTGCGAGCAGGACGGTCGCGCGGATGAATCCGTTGGAGACATCGGCGCGGTTGCCTTTGTCGATTAATGCGTAGGGCAACGGTGCGTCCAGTTGCAGATCGTCAATGTCGATACCCAGCGCGCGCGCGAACTTGGCCAGCTCGGCGCGGCGATCGAGCAACGCGTCCATGTCGGCCTTGCGCCGGCGCGCTTCGGCCAGCGTCCCGCCAATGACGGGATACAGCCCCGGCAGCACGAGCAGATGATCGGCATGACGTCCCTGTGCCACGGCACGCGCCTTGACGTCGCCATAAAATTCCTGCGCACTCTCGAACGTGGTCTGCGCGGTAAAGACCGCATCGGCGTAACGGGCGGCGAGCGCGACGCCTGCCTCCGATCCGCCAGCCTGCACGAGCACGGGCCGTCCCTGCGGACTGCGCGGAAGATTAAGCGGCCCGCGCACTTGAAAGTGATGGCCCGCGTGTTCGATTGCATGCACGCGAGCCGGATCGGCGTAGCGTCCGCTCGCGCGGTCGGCGATCAGCGCGTCGTCTTCCCAGCTATCCCACAGCTTCAGCACGACATCGACGAATTCCTCGGCGCGCGCATAACGCGCCGCTTTGTCCAGCGCGCCCGACATGCTGAAGTTCGCCGCCGCGTTCGGGTCGTAGGTCGTCACGGCGTTCCAGGCAACCCGGCCTGCGCTCAAATGATCCACCGACGCAAAACGCCGCGCGAGGTTGTATGGATCGTTGAACGTAGTCGACGCCGTGCCGATCAGGCCGACGTGTTGCGTGACGCCCGCGAGCGCGGTTAGGAGTACGGTGGGTTCGAGCGACTGGGCCGGTCCGTGCGCGTGCCCGCTTAACGCAACGGCATCGGAGAGAAACACGGCGTCGAGCTTGCCGCGCTCCGCGGTCTGCGCGATCTCGGTGAAAAACTGGAGATCGATGATCGACTTCGCGTTGTCGAGCGTACGCCAGCCGGCCGGATGGCGGCCCGTGCCGGTGATGTTGGTGTTCAGATGCAGAGTTCGTGGCGCACGCATGGTTTTATCGCTTTACAAGAGGTTGGGCGAGCCTTGCAGCGCCGCGAGGCGCTGCTCGCTGCGAGCGTGCGTAGGCGTGTCGAAATCGATCACGTCGATCGACGCAATGCCGTCACGTTCGAGCTGCCCGACCAGTTGCAATTCCCACGCGAGATAAATCTGCATCTGTTTCGCCGCCTGATCCGGGGCGTGGTGATACGGGCTGTACCACGCGTCGTCGTCGCCGGTGAGGTTGCCTTCGTCGCCGGCGGTATGAGGCAGACCGAGCGACAGCCAGCGCTGCGTGCCGCCCAGAAGCGCCGCCACCCCGTCGATACGTCCGCGCAACTGGCCGGCCAGCAGCCCGGCGAGGACGCCGTCGGAGGACGTGAGGACAAGCTGTCGCGACGGGTCGAGCCTCTCCAGCCAGTCTTCCAGCGCGCTCGCCACGACGAAACGCGCCCCGGCAATGTGCGCGGTGCGAAACGCGAGGCTGCTGTCCACGTCCACGACCTGCGCGCCGCCAGCGTCTAGTGCGAGCGCAAGCTGGTCGGCGTTGATCCAGCGCGTACGCTCGGGCGTACCGAATATCGACACGGGTTCGAGGCCGCTTTCGAGCGCCCGGTATGCGTCGTCTTCGGCCAGCACGAACACGTTGAGATAGCCCAGTTGCACGAGCCACGACGCCGTCATGCGTGCGCGCACGCCGTCGTCGTCGGTGAGAACGACGCGGGCGTGGAGCGTGCCGACGTATTCATCGGTGGCCTGAACGAGCTGGCCGCCGGGCGCCGAACGCCAGCCCGCGCGATGACCCGCAACGTACTCCAGTGGATCGCGGACATCGAACCGGTACAGCGCCTGCACGCTCGCTTCGGCTTCGAAGCGCGTCAGCGTGGCGCGATCGATCTCGACCACACCAGCTCGCGTGGCGGCGCGCTTGGCCAGCGTGCGCGCCTGGTCGAGCGCAGCGCCCTCGGCACGAGGCGCCGTGCGAATCTGGCCGTATTCAAGGTCGAGGCCTGACAACAGCCACGACATCGATCCCCCGGAGAGCGCGGCGACCGGATTCGGAATGCCTGCGTTCACGAGCGATTGCGCGCCGAGAATGCTGCGCGTGCGCCCGGCGCAATTCACCACGATCAGCGTCTCGGGCGACGGCGCCGCCGCGAGCGCGCGATAGACCAGTTCAGCGCCCGCGCATTCGACGCCGCCCGGAATGTTCATCGTCTTGAATTCGGGGAATGGACGGCTGTCGAGCACGACGAGATCCTCGCCCGCGTCCTGCAAGCGCTTGAGCGTCAATGCATCGATGTTCGGCGTTTTCAGCCGATACTCGATCACCTCGCCGAACGCCTTGCCCGGCACGTTGGTCCCGCTGAACACTTCGAATCCAGCCGCTTCCCAGCCGCTCACGCCGCCGGCCAGTATCGAGACATCCGTGTAGCCGAAGCCTGCCAGCAAGGCCGCCGCGCGCGACGTATATTCGCCCGCTTCATCGACCAGGACGATGGGCGTGGCAAAGCGCGGCACCAGTTGCGCGACAAGCAGGCCCAGGCGTCCAACCGGCGCGATGGACGAATAGAACAGGCGGCGGCGTGCCGTGACACCTTCCTCGCGGACATCGAGAATGGCAAGTTCGCGGCGTTCGGCCAGCGCGGCGCGCAATGCAGCGGGAGTGATCGATGGCGTGTTCGTTTGACTCATCGTAAGGAAGCCTTGTTTGATTTGGCGATAGGAAGATGACGGCTCAGAAGAACGCTGCGGAAGGCAATGGCACGCCGTTGACCGCATGGTTGCCAATGGCGCGCGCCTTGTAGAGACCTGGGTTGTGCGAGGCGATCGTGCGGATGTTGCGCCAGTGGCGATCCAGTTGCGCCGCCTGGCGCGCGGCGGACGCGCCGCCGACATCGAATAGCCGGGTCGCCGACTGGAGCGCCAGTTGATCGATCACGACCTTCGCCTTCGCGCTGCGCAGCGCGGCTTCAACGAACAACGCTTCGTCGGGCTTGCCCGCCAGCACGCTGTCGAACGCCGCGCCAAGCGCGCTTGCCGCGTTCAGCACCGCGGCCTCGGCCACGAACGCCGCGCTCTGCAGCTCGCCAACGGCTTCCTGCAACAGCGGATCGTCGGCGGGTCGCGCGGCCACCGCGTGGTAATAGTTGCGTTCGCGCTTCTGCACGAGCGTCACGGCGTCCTTCGCAATGCGCCGCAGGATGCCGGCGACGATCGTCGTGAGATAAAGCTGCGCGAAGGTGGCCTGATGCGCGATCTTCGTATCGTCCGCGAGAACCAGCACATCCTCCGCTGCGACATCGACATTCGTGAACACCGTCGTGCCGCTCGCCGTGTTGCGCTGGCCGATGCCATCCCAGTCATCCCGCACATCGACGCGCGGTTGCCCGACCGACACGCGCGCGCCGACGAACTTCCCGTTCGGCGTCTTGGCATTCACGATGATGTGATCGAAGTAAAGATTCCCCGTGCTGTAGTACTTCGTCCCCGTCAGCCGATATCCGTTTTCTGCAGGCTCGAGGCGCGTGTTGCCATCGCCGTCGCCGATATGCTGCGTACCGAGTTCGCTCGCACCGAGACCGAAGAGGCCGCCGTCCCGCACGAGATGGTTCCATCGCTGGTATTGCGGTAGATGGCGCGCGCGCAACGCCTTTTCGATAAACGCGAAGTGATTGCGCAGGATGTGCGGAATGTTTGAATCGGCCTCGGCCAGATCCAGCACCAGTTCGTACAACTGCGGCAGCGTGGCGCCTGCCCCGCCCTCCTCTTTGGGCAAACGGAACACGCCCAGACGCGCCGCGCGCACGAGTGCGATGGGCTCGCGCGCGTCGGCCTCGCCACGCTCGCGCGCTTCGGCGCCCGCCGCGATGGCAGCCACCAGTTCGCGCAGCGCGGGCGAGCCGGGCTGCACGGCGCTGTCACGCAATGCTTCCGTCAAAGTCGAATCGGTCATTCCCATCTGCAGGATTCCTTAACGAATGATATGGTGTTCACGCAGCCGATTGCACGCGCACTCGAAGTCCGGCCTGTTCCATCAGCGGCAAGACAGCCTCGCCGAAATATTTCAGATCCGGCTCGAAATCGAAGAAAGTCAACTGGACGCCGTCGATACCCGCCGCCTTCAACCGCAGCAAGTCATCCACCACGTGCTCCGGCGAACCGATGATCTGGATGTTGCCTCCCAGCACGCGCTGCTCGCGTTGATGGTTTTTCCAGGCTTTTGCGTCGCTGCGGCGGCCCGTAAAACCATCGACCGCGCCGAAATCCGCGTGCGACGCGATTGCATCGAGATAGACGTGCGCCTCGCGCTCCGTCGGGCGGCAGACGATCGTCGGATTGATGAGCGTGCGGACCTCGCGGCCGTTCGCGCGCGCCGCCGCCTGAACCTGCGCGGTGTGCGCGGGTAGCACGTCCAGCGCCGCGTCGATCTGCGCGCCGGCGGAACTCGTAATAAAGATCAGGTCCGAATGCTTCGCGGCGTAGTCGATCCCGGCAGCGGAACTCGTCGCGTTCACGAGCACCGGGCGCCCAAAGCGCGGCTTCGGCGAAACGAAAGCGTTGCGCGTGCGATACCACTTGCCGTCGAAGGTCAGGTTGTCGTCGAGCGACCAGAGTTTCTGCATCAGGTCCACGAACTCGGCGGCCATCTCGTAGCGCGTGTCGTGCTCGAAGTGACCGTCGCGGCCGAACATCTCGGCTTCATCGATCGAATGCCCCGTGACCATGTTCAGGCCCCACCGGCCGCCGGAGATATGGTCGAGCGTGGCGCCGAATTTCGCGAGATGCAGCGGATGCCAGTTGCCATAGAGAATGTGCAGCGTCGATATCAGCAGGATGCGCTCGGTGATTGACGCGAGTGACGCGATCGTCATGAACGAGTCGAGCGATTCGCGGCGGTAGCGCATGTCGCCGCCATGACCGTCCTTGCCCAGCCATTGCGCGAGACCGAACACCAGGTCGAAGCCGAGCGCCTCCGCATGGCGCGTGAGACGCGCGTTGTACTCGAAGGTCCAGTCGGTCGTGCGCGGCAGGGTCGACATGGACCAGCCGCCGCTCTGGATCGGCAGGAAGAGGCCCAGCATCAGCGGCTGGGCGAGCGCACGGGACAGCGGGCTATCAGGGAAACTGGCGGGAGACGGAATCGACATGACACACCGGATAGAAAGGTGAAGCGTGAGTAGGCATATGAAGCGCTAATGGGCGTCAGGCTTCGCGCAGAAGCGCGAGTGACGAACAGGCACCCATCTGCTTAGGCATACTTAGTAGACGTCACTCGTCCGCTGCCCATTCACATGGCGCTCACCACCCCGCGGGGGACGCGTATGCACTGTTTCAGCGAATTAGCAGGCGTTGTACGCTGTCGGAAAGAACACTAGGCTGTACAATATTTCGGAATGTTTTTTCCGTTTTTTGAATTCTATGGGGCTTTCCCCAGCTCACCAACCAAGCAATTCATATATGCAATTCTGCTCAATCGGCTTTGGCGCGTACCTGCAAGACTGCCGGCTTATCCCTTGTTCGGCCGGAGTTTGCTAGACATGGCGGACGTTATCCGGGACGAAGGCGTCACCGAGCGACGCGATACCGACAGCGGCGCGCTTGCCCGCGGGTTGAACATCCTTTCGCGGCTGCACGAGGCGGCCCGGCCGCTGAGCCTTCAGGAGATCGCGGACAGCGTGGCCTTGCCCGCGAGCACTTGTCACCGGCTGCTTCAGTCGCTCGATCTCGCCGGTTATGTCTACCGGGAAGGTCCGCTGTATTGCCCGACACCCCGCGCGGCGTGCCCGCTGCCGCTTGAGCATCCGTTGAGCCGCTTGCGCCGGGACACGACGCCACTCATGCGTGACTTGCAGGAGCGCCATGGTCCGTCCGTGCTGTTGATCGTGTTCTTTGGCAATCTGCGGGCGACAGTGGAATGCGTCGCGGGCAACTACAGCGTCGCGCCGTATTTCGACACAACGGTTAGCGCGCCGCTCCATGCGTCGGTTTCAGGAAAGATTCTGCTGAGTCATCGCACACCCCAGCAACGTGACGCGCTGACTGGACCGGAGCCCTACGCGGCGCGCACGGAACGCACCGTCACGGACCGGACCACGCTTTTTGCGGAGCTGGACTTGGTACGGGGCCGGGGCTGGGCGACTAACGACAACGAGAACGTCGCCGGTATCAGCGCAGTGGGAACGGCGCTGACCGCGCCGTCCGGCCGCGCGCTGGGCGCTATCGTCGTGACCGGTCCGAACCGGTTTTTTCACGATGGCGACGCCGCCATGCGACAAGACCTGATGAAAGCATCTGGCCTGCTGAATTCAACGTCGAATGCAGTACGGGCGATGGCGCAGATGCTGGGAATTTAGGCAAACCAGCGCCATCACGCGCAACGTCAGCGGATGGACGATGGATGATGTGCGAGTGCAGTCACGTTCATCTTCATATAAGGAAACAGCGGCAGACCTGACAGAATCGTATGCAGCTCGTCATGAGATTCGACGTCGAAAATGCTGTAGTTCGCGTACTCACCCACCACACGATGAAGCTGTTGCCATTTCCCCTGGTGTTGAAGCGCCTGCGAGTAGGCCTTTTCTCGTGCCCTGATTTCGTCGGATTGAGCCGTCGGCATATCGAGCGGCAGGTGTACATCCATTCTTACGAGATACAGCATAAACATCCCTCATTAAAGTATGGGTCTCTCAGGTCCATAGCTTGAAATTTGGATGGTTCTATACGGCTAAAACCGTCTTGACCATGGATTCAAATTTTCTTGTCACGACGATAAAACGCGAGCTTTTCTTCATCGATATGAAGGCCCAAACCCGGCCCCTCCGGTAAATGCAGGTCAAAGTCCAGGTATTGAGGCCGTGCGGTGACAATGTCATCTTTCAACAGAAGCGGCCCGAATAGTTCCGTGCCCCAGTCAAGCTGTGGAAGCGCGCTGAATCCGTGCGCCGACGCAATCGAGCCAATACTGCCTTCGAGCATCGTGCCACCGTACAAGGACACGCCGGCTGCATCGGCGATGGCGGCGGTACGCATCATTTCGTAGATGCCACCCGATTTGGCAATCTTCAGCGCGAACACGTCCGCGCATGCGCCACGCACGAGTTCAAGGGCGTCCTCAGGGCCCGTCACGCCCTCGTCGGCCATGATCGGCACGATGAACCGTGATGCAAGTCTGGCGAGCGCTCCTCGCTGCTCTCGTGGCGTGGGCTGCTCGATAAGGTCGATGCCCGCCGCTTCAAGCGCTGCGATTCCCAGCGCGGCGTCAGTTTCACTCCACGCCTGATTCACATCGACCGTGACCTTGGCCCGGTCGCCAAGCGCAGCCTTGATTGTCGAAACATGAGCAACGTCCTCGCGAACGCCACGACGCCCGATCTTCAATTTGAAAGTGTTGTGGCGGCGTTCCGCAAGTAACTTTTCAGCTTCATCGATATCGCGCTGGGTGTCTCCACTGGCAAGCGTCCACAGGACCGGAAGTGTCTTGCGAACGGCGCCGCCCAGTAAGGTCGATACCGGCACACCCAAGCGCTTGCCTTGCGCGTCCAACAGAGCTGTTTCGATGGCGCATTTCGCAAATCGGTTTCCACGAGCGACCTTGTTCAACTTCAGCATTGCACCGTTGATATTGGTCGCATCCAGGCCGATAAGCGCGGGTGCGAGGTACGTGTCGATGGTGAGCTTGATTCCCTCGGGACTCTCCTCGCCGTACGACAAACCGCCAATCGTGGTGGCTTCACCAAGACCTTCGATCTCGTCGCTCGTGCGCAGACGGACAATGACCAGGGTTTGTTGCTGCATCGTTGCCATGGCTAGCTGATGCGCGCGAATGGTCGGAAGATCAACCAGAATCGCTTCGACTGAGGTGATTTGGGCGTTCATACCTGAAATGAAGGAGTTATTGGGCTGCTGAAGTATTGCCCGCCCGAATAAGACCTGTCCAACACCGTCGACGTCTAGTGTCATACCCCTGCGGTATGACGAACTTCAACGCCCAAGGTCAGTACGCGGAACGTAGGGTATATGCTCCTCCTCGTACAGACGATAAATAAGCTCAAGTATTTCCCTGATGTCCTGCGACTCGTCGAGCAAGCGCGTGCTCATGATGATTGGAGACACGAGGGTAGGATCGTCCAGTTCTTTATAGCTCACGTCGCCGCGCTTGAGTCCGTGCACGCTGCTTGGCACGATAGAAATGCCTTCGCCCGCCGCAACAAGTCCCAACGCCACTTGCAACTCCCTCGTCTCGTAAATTCGCTGAGGCTTGAGAGCGCGGTCCTGGAACGCGGACAACACCTGGTCGGCATAACTCGGCCGCGGCGTCTTCGGAAAGATGATGAGCGTCTCGTTCACCAAGTCCCGAAGGGCAAGGGCCGGCTTGCTCAACGAAAGTGGATGCCCCTCTGGCAGGGCAACGATCATTTTTTCCTCGCGAAGCACCACGCGACGGATGTTGGCGTCTTCAAGTCGAATACGGCCGAAGCCGATGTCAATGCGCCCGTCTTTGAGCGCCCTGATTTGGTCCATCGTCGACATCTCGTGAAGGCTGAGTTCGACGGTGGTATTTTCATCGCGAAAGCGCCGGATAATCTTGGGCAGCATTCCGTACAAGGTTGAACCCACAAAGCCGACCGACAAACTTCGCTCGATATTGCCCACCCGCCTGGTCATTGATTCAAGCTCGGCCGTTTGAGCGAGCAGCTGAACGGCATGAGAATAGAAAAACTTGCCCGTTTCCGTCAGCTTCAGCGGGCGCGAGTTGCGCTCGAAGAGCTGCACCCCGAGTGTCTCCTCGAGCTGCTGAATCTGCCGGCTCAAAGGCGGTTGAGCCATATGGAGTCGCTGAGCGGCTCGCGTGAAATTGCGTTCCTCGGCGACCGCTACGAAATAGCGAAGATGCCGGAGTTCCATTTCAATACCCCCTAGATATAGCCCGATACTAAATCAGTGTTGGACGAGCCTTTCTGACGTCAATTATCCTGCTTTTACGCTCTGTTCAACGCCCGATTATACCTTTCGAGCATTTAGGGAATCACGTTGAAACAGGGGTTAACCCCCACAAAAGCACAAAGATTCTGGAGAAGACAATGACGAAAGTTTTCGATACGACGGAAGTGCAGGACTTGCTGAAGGCTGCGACAAACGTCGGTAGTCAGGACGGCAATACTCGAGCCAAACAAATCGTTAGTCGCCTGCTAGGTGATCTATTCAAAGCGATCGACGACCTCGATATGACGCCCGATGAAATCTGGGCCGGCGTCACTTATTTCAATAAGCTTGGCCAAGATGGCGAAGCGGCATTGCTCGCTGCTGGCCTCGGTTTAGAAAAGTACCTCGACATTCGCATGGATGCCGCGGACCAAGAAGCCGAAATCAATGGCGGCACGCCGCGGACCATCGAAGGTCCGTTGTATGTCGCCGGTGCGCCGGTACTTGATGGCGTCGCCAGGATTGACATCAATCCCGATCAGGACGCAGGGCCCCTGGTCATCCGCGGCACCGTGACCGGCACGGACGGCAAACCCGTGGCGAATGCAATTGTGGAGTGCTGGCACGCCAACTCGAAGGGCTTTTATTCTCACTTCGACCCGACGGGGGCGCAGAGCGAATTCAATTTGCGCGGCGCGGTCAAGACCGGCGCCGACGGCAAGTACGAGTTCCGTACGCTTATGCCCGTTGGTTACGGCTGCCCGCCGCACGGCGCGACCCAGCAACTGCTGAACGTACTCGGTCGCCATGGCAACCGGCCGGCGCACGTGCACTTCTTCGTCAGCGGTGACAATCACCGCAAGCTGACCACGCAAATCAATATTGAAGGCGACCCGCTGATTTGGGACGACTTTGCCTACGCTACTCGCGAGGACTTGATACCGCATGTGGTCGAAAAGAGCGGCGGCGGCGCGTTCGGTTTGAAGGATGACGCGTACAAGGAGATCGAATTCAACTTCGTGTTGAGTCCGTTGGTTCAGGGCAAGGACAACCAGGTTGTTCTGCGCCCCCGCGTATCAGTCACGGCGTAATTGCCATAAGCGGCGGTTTGAATAGCGCCGCCGCTTATTTCTCCGCAGAAATCATTGTCGCCGATGCAAGGGCTCCCTGTTTGGAGCTCGCATAGGGAGAGCCCGCATGTCCGCAATTATTGAAAAGTCCAGGCAGTTGGATGAACTGCTTCATACCGCCGTCCAGGATGATAAGCAGACCGGTGTATTTCGTTGCCGCCGGGATATTTTCACCAACGCCGATTTGTATGAGCTGGAGATGAAACACATCTTCGAAAGCAACTGGGTATATCTGGCGCACGAAAGTCAAATTCCCAATAACAACGACTACTACACCACATGGATCGGCCGTCAGCCCATTGTTGTCACCCGCGATAAAAGCGGCGAATTGCATGCTGTTATTAACGCCTGCGCTCACAAGGGTGCGATGTTGTGCCGGCGCAAGCATGGCAACAAAGGCAGCTTCACCTGCCCGTTCCACGGCTGGACTTTCGCCAACACCGGCAAGCTGTTGAAGGTGAAGGATGAGAAGACCACGCAGTATCCGATTCAATTTAATTTAAACGGCTCGCACGACCTGAAAAAAGTCCCGCGTTTCCAAAGCTACCGGGGCTTCCTCTTCGGCAGCCTCAACGCCGACGCCATACTGCTTGAGGATTACCTTGGCGAAACCAAAGTCATCATCGACCAGATCGTTGACCAGGCGCCTGACGGGCTGGAAGTGTTGCGTGGCAATTCCTCGTATATCTACGATGGCAATTGGAAAATGCAGATGGAGAACGGCTGCGATGGCTACCACGTCAGCACCGTGCATTGGAATTACGCTGCGACGATGGGGCGTCGTAAAGACGATGGCACCAAGGCGGTCGATGCGAATGGCTGGAGCAAGTCCGTAGCCGGCGTGTATGGCTTCGACCACGGGCATATCCTGCTCTGGACCAATTCGATGAACCCGGAAGTGCG
>Ga0153932_1000360_pt1 | contig 13828 bp, 10 predicted proteins | sample TSNJ016MetaG_FD_102273 | JGI IMG/M metagenome (GOLD analysis project Ga0153932, IMG submission 102273) | Attine ant fungus gardens microbial communities from New Jersey, USA - TSNJ016 MetaG | ecosystem: Host-associated > Fungi > Mycelium > Unclassified | place: USA: New Jersey, Wharton State...
AACACCGACAACCGTCATTCCATCGTCGATATCGGATATTACGACCGCACCCGCGCCGACCGTGACATTTGTACCGATATGGATATTTGGAATCACCCGGGTTCCGACTCCCAAGAAACTAAAGTCTCTTACAATAACATTGCCCGCTAATCCACATTGAGGCGCTATATGCACCGCCGCGCCGATCACGCAATCGTGATCGACCGTCGCGCCGGTATTCACAATCGAAAGAGCGCCAATCGATGCCTCCGCATTGATGACTGCTCCCGCCATGACCGCAACGCCTACGCCCAACTTTGCCGTAGGGGAGACAACGGAGCCTGGGTGTATGGCATTAGTCAAGCGGTACCCCATGCCCGTTGCAAGCTCCCCCAATCGCTTTCTCAACTGATTCGATCCAATGGCGATGAAAGCCGTTTCATAACCTTCATCGCGCAAGCGCTTCAGGTTTTCATCACCTGTCAAAATGGGAACACCCAAGCATAGCTCACGATCGCTCGTCCCCCCTATGCAGTAATCCACTTGTTTGCCCATAGCACGCAAGCTTTCTATACACACTTTCGCGTGCCCACCCGCGCCCACCACCACAATTCCTTTTTCCATAAGATCAGTCCAGTCTTGCCCATGCGCTGGAACCAGGGCGCGCAAAGAACAAGTTGACGCTGTCCGCAGCCGCTAGTTGATCGACGGAGATATCTTCTAACGCGCCAGTCTCGAGACTGATTGCCTTATAGGTCAAACCGAGATCAGTGAAAGCAGCGAGCCATTGCTCAATCGAGTGGCCGACCCGTTTCAAGTGAGACGGGCCAAACTCGACGATATACGCCATATCGGGGTTGTTCGCATCAATCGACCTAGCACCCTGAATGACACGCATCTCGGCGCCTTCCGCATCAATCTTTATCAGCGCAACCTTCTGGTTCGAGGGCAGCGCTTCGTCGAGTGTGACGGTTGGAACGGTAATTTGCTGGGGCGGATAGCCTGCTGGTAAATCGAGAGCAAAGATGGAATGGTGTCCGCTATTTGCGCCCAAGAAAAGCGTAGTCTCGCCGCTTATATTCGAAACTGCTTCCGCCCCAATCTGAATCATGGGAGTCAGCCCATTAATCCAAACTGAGCGCTCCAATAGATTACGTGTCTGCGGGAACGGCTCGAATGCAAAGATTTGACCTTCGCCTCGCAAGGCTCGTGCAGCAGCAAGCGACATAAGTCCCAAGTGCGCTCCCACATCGACGAAGACGTCGCCCGGCTTCAGAAAGCGCTCGATCAATACCCGTGTCCCGAACTCAAGTTCTCCTGTCTCCAACAGGCATGCGAGAACCGCGTGGTCAGAGTCAGAACAGAGCACATAGCCTACCTCTGCCTTGACGAGCACGACTCCATTCTCTGCGTGGACCGCGGTGCGCCGCGCGGCAATGTGTCCGAGATGCTCGATACGGTCCAGGCGAGTGAACGTGCTTGCGGCGTGGGCTTCCAGCTGATGATTATGGGCTTCTGATTGCTTGTTGGATTTATCAGTGAAGGCCTGATGCAACTCGGCCGTCGTAGTTAGCGCAGTGCGTAGCACGTCGTCTCGTACTGACTCTCGCGCAAATTGAATCGCCTGATGAAGGTCGGAAAAGGAGGCTTGCGCCTCCTCACGCTCGGTGACGTACCAATGATGCGCATTGCTTAAGACTTCATGTTGCACACTCACTGCAATTCTCTGCAATGCTTCGAGTGCCGACGCATGAGTATGGCGAATCTCATGCAATAACTCCGCTTGCGCTTGTTGCGCTTCGTTACGAATCGCGACTTTCAAACTAACGAGCTCGTCTTGCACACCTTGAGTAAGATAACGCCGCGTCCGAAAGGCAAGCGGTCGAAGAGCCGGAAGAGCCATTCGGTAAATGGCTCGTGCAATTCTTCTGGCTACGCGCTTCAATAGGGACGGTGTCCCTGCATGCGACTGGCGATCGGTTCTAGCCATTTACTTTTGCCTCCACGCCGAAGTAAGCATCCAGAATGCCTTGCGGTTCGCCGTCCATCTTGACTCTTCCGTGCTCCAGCCAGATCACTCGGTTGCAGGTATGCGTAATGAGGTCACGCGAATGTGACGCAATCACCAGAATGTTGGTGGCCTTGACCAGTTCGGTCATGCGGATTTCAGCCTTATGTTTGAATCCCTCATCTCCAACAGACAACCACTCGTCCATAAGCAGTATTTCCGGGCGCACGATCGTGGAGACCGCGAACGCCAACCGCAGATGCATGCCGGTCGAATATGTTCGCATAGGCATATCGACGAAATCGCCCAGTTCCGAAAAATCGATGATCTCGTCAATCCGCTTCTTGATGTGCGCGCGCGGCATGCCGAGCAAGGCCCCACGCATGAAAATGTTTTCGCGTCCGGTGGCTTCCGGGTCGGTGCCAAGCGAAATATCAATCAGCGAGCCGATCTCGCCCTCGATACGGGCGGTTCCGGATGACGGTTCGTACACTCCGCCCAGCAAGCGCAACAACGTGCTCTTGCCTGCCCCGTTATGACCTAACAGGCCGACACGATCACCGTCGCGCAACTTGAAACTCAGTCGCTCGAGCGCACGCACGACGACGCGCCCATCCTTATCGGCACCAATTTGCCCGCCTGTGGCGACCTGCATCAGTCTTTTCTTCAGCGACCTGCCATTTGCGTTATAAATTGCAAAATCAACGCATACGTTCTCGAATTCGATAAATGCCATATTTTCCGTCTTGGTTACAGCCAGTAAGCGATACGCCGCTTATAACGTCCGTAAAGCGCAATCGCAATGAGCCAGCCAACTACCGCCATCACGCACGCAACAGCCCAATTCGTTGTGGTGGGAAAATCGCCCAGCAACGGAGCGCGGACGATTTCCAACAGGTGATATACCGGATTGAGATCGAGCAAATACAACCCCGCCGCTTTTGGCAGATTTTTTGGCATCCACATGATCGGTGTTAGATAAAACACCACCTGGAGGACACTTCCAACAATTTGAGCAAGATCGCGGTAACGCGCACACAGCAATGCAAGAATCAGCGCGATCCATGTGAGATTGACAAGCAATAACAAGAAACCCGGGAGTGCCAAGAAGGCCGTCCAATATACGGGTTTCCCAACTGCCAGCAGGATAATCGGGAATATCACAATATTGTGCCCGAGTATCAATATATTTCGCCAGATCATCCGTAAAATGTGGACGAATAACGGAATAGGCAATTGTTTGATGATTCCTTCGGCAACAATAAAACCAGCGCAGCCTTCAGTAATCACCGTCGATATAAAGCCCCACAAAATAATACCGATTGCAATAAACGGCAGAAACTCCGTCATTGGCGACTTGAAAATATTGCCAAACACGATACCGATCGTGCCAATCATGACCCCCATGCTGATCGTTAGCCAAAGGGGCCCAAGCGCCGAACGCCTATAGCGCTGTCGGACGTCCTGCCAGCCAAGCATTCCAACTAACGAATATCGCCGGGTCGCAGCTACAATATCCGACAAGGCACTTACGATGGGACTCTTACGCATATAATTCTCTAAAAAAGTTCCACGATTTTAGACGCGGACGGCCCCGAGGTCCACTTACTTTGTAGCAAGCCAGGGCCTGACGGCACGTAGCGACACAATCACAACCACGGGTGAGCCGCTGCGGGTCGAACTACCGCAGAAAACTGCCCGCCAACGGGTAACTTTTGCGGAACCCTGACTCAACGGCGAACATCAAGGCGCTAATCAAGCAGAATTTGCGAATCGGCCCATCGTCCTCGGTGTGTGACCGCGTCGACCAGCGCCATCGATCGCGAGGATGAAGTTTCCCTGCCTGCGGATTAATCCCGATCGATGCAACAAACGACAGCGTTTCGTTCGGCCATATTAATTAAAACTTTTAATAATAAAAATAGGAATCACAGGACAGACAGCAAGGGCACGCGGCAGGAGAATTCAGATAAAAATCTCTCGGTCAGCGCATCGCATATCGACCGACGCCTCAAACGATCCCTTGCACATCAAATTATTTATTTGCTATTCTTACAACATGTTATATTTCAGTGCGCGTGTGTTGCACCATCGCCCATTCACGACAAGTTATCGTCATAGTTACAGAAAATTTCTTCTTGATTAAAATTATTACGAGTATCAGCGTGACAGATCCCGATGTCTCCTAACCGAACCGGCTCAAGCACGTTGGATTATAAAGTGCCTGACATTCAAAGAAGATGTCCCGACGCCGTCCAGTGGGAACGCCGTCTATGAATGTCTCTTTATGTTTGCGCATATCGCTCGTTGCAACGCAGGCTCAAGAATTGCTCGCAACGCAGCGCTTGACACGGATTGAATAATGATCAGTAACGGGACGATACAAAATGTTACGTCAACGTCTTGTCATTTTCCGACATAGTTCTTAATTGTGTAGGTTTTACTGGCTAAAGATCTTGAATTTTAGATAACGCTTGACCACAGAGATATTGACATCCACGGGCTGCGCTGATCAACGAACTTGCAAAGATGGCATTGATGCAGTCATTTCTGACTCGTGCCGGGCTTGCGTGTCAAAACATCGAGGGCACAAAGCGGGAACGATATGGAACTAGCATGGAACTAGCCCACCTGGCACCCGAAGAACCGGGCACACCGCCATCCGCGAATGTGGTCAGGCAGCCCTCAGCTGTTACACGAGGCGAGCGCGAGTCGAGGAATGAGCATCGCGGCGCAATTGTATGGCTAACCGGTATGCCCGGATCGGGCAAATCGACGATCGCCCGATCGACCGAGCGCATTCTCTACGATCAAGGCCTCCAGCCGGTAGTCCTTGACGGTGATAACGTTCGGCTCGGTCTCTGCTCTGATCTCGGGTTTTCGCGCAGTGACCGCAACGAAAATGTTCGCCGGGTTGCCGAAGCGGCAAAGCTATTCCTCGATCAGGGAATGATAGTGATCGTCGCTTTGGTTTCCCCCGTCCGCCGCGCTCGTGAGCAGATCAAAGAGATAATTCCTTCCGAGGATTTCTTGGAAATTTATTGCCGTTGTCCGCCCGCTGTTTGCCAGCAACGCGATCCCAAGGGCCATTACGCTCGTGCAAAGCGCGGGGAAATCCCAAATTTCACCGGGATCTCTTCGCTTTATGAGGAGCCGTTGAATCCTGCGCTCTTGCTCAATACCGACACCGAAACAGCGCAGGAATCGGCGCTGCGGCTCACCACGCTTGTGCTTTCAAGGTGCAAGGCGGTTGGATTGGGCGTTAAGTAACCGGCGCTCGGAGCGTCGGCTCAGTTTTTCCTGAGGATGAGAGTGAATAAGAATCCGGGCAGTGATCCCGTGTATGCAGTCGTAGCCACGGTGCGTGCATTAATGTTAATCGAACTAAAGTCAAAGCAGGTCACGCCTCTTGATTGGGACAAGCCTGAGTATTACGGCATCAGTTGGCGTCCTGAGGGAAACGATCTGATCCTGTCTCACTCGATGCTCGACAACAACGCGCTAAGAGATGTTTCATCCTACGCGACATCAGAAGTCGGCATCCTGTCGGAAGGTCCATTTACGAGCGCGCCGTTTCTGTCTCAGCCGCACCAGATTGCCCTTGCGTCGGATCACCGCATCATTTGCACCAATACCGGCCGCAATTCCATTTTAGTTTTCGACCCTGTAAAACCTAATTTGATGCAAGAGGTCAGGGTTTCGGACGCTCGGTGGGACCGGTTGTCACCTGACGAAGTGCCGGGAGACCACCTGAACTCGGTGTTCGAAAAGAATGGCGTTTTATACGCGATTGCGCATCGGCACGGCAAAGGTTCTGCCTTGGCTATTTTCAGTTACCCCGATCTCGAGCTCATTTCGCTCCAATCCGTAAAAAACCGCAGCGGGCTACATAACATATGGGTTACCGACGAAGGTCAACGTATTTCATGTCATAGCGAAACGGGGGCGGTGATCGAATTGAACACCGACACGATTCTCTGGGATTCCGGAAGCCCAGTTTATACGCGTGGCCTGGCGGCATCGGCCGACTTTGTCTTGGTTGGAGAAAGCGAAAGAACACGGCGTGCGTCGCGGCGTCATTCAATGAGCGGCTTATGGTTACTTGACCGGCAAACATGGAAGGCGCTGGATTATTTTTGTCTCGGCTCCTATGGGGCGGTGCATGAGGTACGTCTGCTCAATCTGCATGACGACGCGCATCACGGGCACACTTTCGCCGGACTCGATGCGCTGCTGAAGCGCGATCGCCGAAATGACATGACGGCGCAACGGTTGAACGCTGCAAATCGCTCGCGGCAATCGAGGGAGAAGTGGAAGTCATTTGAGCTGATTTTTGGCTCCCCGGTTCTGGACGAGATTGGCGGGCAAATAGCAAACGCAGAAAATCTGTGTCTGATCGTCCAGCGTGAACACGAACAACTAAAACGCGAACTCGCCTTCTCTTATTCGCTCGAAAATCAAGAAAGCGACTCGCACTTGGCAATCGTCGCTTATCGGGGAAACGGTGGCGATTCGGACATGAACGCGCTGGTGATTCAACGCATAAGCGACACCGAAGCCGAGATGTGTTCCTGGATCCACGATCGACAAACGTGGACTCGTTACGCCGAGAATACAGTCAATCGCATTCCCCTTCGTGGCGACCTCCGCTTCAGTTTCGACGCTCAGGGTGCAAAGCTTTGGATCAATGGCGAACAGCTTACCGGCAAATGCCTTGATGATTTCCAGACTGACTCAGGTACGCTCGGCGTCAGATGGCTTGGGGCAACAATCTGGCCGGCGAACGGCTAGCGCTCGAGCCGGGCTGACGCTCGTTCGCGCCAGCCCCTTTCTTCTCGGGTGGATGTTCTTGTGCATCGGCGTCGACTCGCTCATCCCGCCACGCCGTACTCCAGCTTGCGCAACCGCCATTTCCCGCAGTTCTTGTGTGTACTTCCTTGAACCGCGTCGCCAGCCAGGTGCACTCACTTCCATCATTCTGATTCCCGCCAGATCGAGCGGGAATCAGAATGCACAAACCGCATCGTTGTGTCGTTGTGAACAAACGGTACTGGAGAGTCGCTTACCGTTATTCCGCCCGTTCGGTAAGACTAACTTTGGTGATCGGGAAGCCGCCGGGAGTCCCTGGCGCGATCACTTGCTGAAATTCAATCTTGTTAAGACCGTTCTTCAGTGCGCTCAATGGCACGTCGGCCTCAATGAATAAGCCCCGTTGAATAGACCATTTAAGCGGCGTGCCATTGACAGAAAGCGCCATTTTTGTCGCCGCGGACGGATCAATGCCCAACGTATGAATACTCAATCGATAAATCTTCCCGGTAGGCTTCAAGTCGAATTGCAGTGTCGGATTTGGAGCGGCCGCCATGAAATAATTCGTGTCATCTTCCATGCGATGCATTCCGTTGGACCACCTCTCTCCTCGACAGAAACTCGTATAGCCCCAGTCAGAATCAGCATTGCACGTATATTGAGTCTTGTCCTCCGTGACAGGTTTAAAAATTGATTGCGCTGTCGTGAACGATGCTCTGTCGTTCCAATTACCACGCGTCGATCGATAGTTTTGATCGAAGTTGTCGCCTATCTCCATTACCTGAACGTCTTTCGCCAGATATTTAGAGACACCGTCGATAGATTCCACAGTCCACACATCATTTTCGAGTTTGCAAGATGCGCGCGACGTGTAGGGTGACGCTGGAGCATCCAGGCATAGCGCCGACGCGCCTGTCGTTAGACCTAGGCGGTCTGAGGCGCCGGCTCGGATTTTCGTAATATACATGCCATTGAAATATCCTCCGATCCCGGTAGTGTCATGCACCAGATGAACCGGCTTCTTGGTGTCCATCATATCGGCCATCATCGACATGTAAGGTCGTGTGAAGGACACATAAAGTCGGGTGTAGGTGTCGAACTGGTATAGCTGTGCGACAAGCCCAATGAAGACAAAGACGGCGGCGACCAGCGCTCCAGCGACATCATTCTTCCGGCATGCAAACGCAATAGCCGCCATCACAACGATGCTTGCGCCCGGGGCTGCCGCCATGAACGTTCGTTGCGTCACGTTCATATGCCCGGCGCTGACCATGAATGGCGAGTATCCGGCGATCAACGCTAGAAGACCGACAATGATGTACCGGCCGAATCGCGAAACCGTTGCATCGTTCCGAACCCTACCAGAGACGCCCACGAGCACGATTACAACGCCGACAGCCACAATCACCAAAAAGCCATATCTGGCCGTTTGGTAAATCAAAATGTCCAGGGTTGATTTCCACGCCTCGTAGAACGATCTGTACGCGGCGCTCTTCCAGAGAAAGCGGCGATTTTCGATGATCGATCGCAGCATGCCGTGCTCCGACACACTCATCTGGTAGGCACTTTTGAGAACGATCAGCGAGTACGCCAGATAGGCCGCGTTGATCGCCGGCGCTATGGCCCAGAACCCGATGACAGACTTCCGGCGTCGAAGCACCTGCAGCGTCTTCCTGATGCCATAGCGGCCGAAGATAAGCAGGATCGGCAATGCATAGAGCGTGATTGACGGCTCATAGATCCACACGGCGACAACTGACGCAACGCCACTTAGGACGATACTGATTGTTCTCCGCGCTTTGCTCGGCGCGACTATGCCGCGTAGTGCCAATCCAACGCCCAATGTCATCAAACCGATCGACACGGAGATATTGAGCGTGCGGAACGTCATCTGCTGTGTGTCGGCCGGAAATACGAGAAATAGCAGCCCTAATGCGAGGGCGTAAGTCCTGCTGCGAAACAGAAAGAAGCCGATTGAGGCTCCTGCTGTGATGCGCAAGAAGCACGCGGTCATCAGGACGAAGTGAAAGCCGATGAAAGAGTGGTGATCAAAAGCTCGCGCTATGGCGAAAGGCATCACCTGAAGCGGACGCGCAGCAAACCCTTCCGACATAGGATTGCCAGGAAATGAGTTCCAGAAATGCGGAAACGCATTCATCATCCACAGAAAATCCCACTCCTCGATCATCCCACCGAGCGTGAATCCGAACTGATACCAGATCGCGATAACACATAAAATTGCCGGAATACATGCCCAACCAAAAAACTGCTTCGACAGGCCTTTGATCATTGCAATAAACCGCCAACGAGCGCGCTGTCGACTACAACCTGCTCTTCACGGATGGTTTCGCGCTGCAATGCATGCATATTTCCCACAGCGTGATTGATGTTGCACAGCGCGCGGCAGGCCAGGGGCAACTGGAGGAACGAGGTAGCGTCGGGCGTCGGCATGTTTTTTCGGGATGTTGTCGCTTGATCGGAACGACGGCAGTTTAGCGCAAGGCGGATTGGCGACAGGAATTTCTCGAATCAGGACAATTTAAGAAATGTGCTACTTCCTGCTTGGACACTTGCCGATTCAAATGAACCACCACCTCGCAACGCATGACGTTATGCAAGCGGCTTCTTAACCACAATCCCGACCGACGTTGTGACGTAGTTCTCAAATTTTAATTTCAGGTGGGGCTGGTCACAATAGGGCGGCAGATCGACATGGAAATCGAGAAAGTGCGAATCAGGTGCAATGACAAAAGGCTGAACGTCGTGGCCGAGGTCGCGCAATCTCTGGACAAGTGATTCCATGTCGCATCGACGATAGAGCACAGTAGGACCACTTTCAATAGTGTGGCCGTTTGAGGAGAGATTGAACTCCGTGGTGTGAACCGCGACACCGCCGGGCTTCAATGTCTGTTCGACACTGTTAACACAAACTGGATGCCAGCTTCCAATGAGCCGAGATGCTCGAAGCTACAGCACGACCAAGTGAAATCGAAGCCCGTTAGGCTCGGGTCAATGGAGTTCATGTCGCAGAATCGGTGCGAAACCCGTTGAGCGAAAACATCCTTCGCAATCAACTCCGGATAGAACAGTTCGGCTAGGCTATCGCTGTGCTGCCCCGTGGCGGTCCATCCGGACGAAACGCCGATTTCAGGAAGCGCGTCAGTGGCTGTGACGTTTACTCCACGATTGGCAAATACAGAGGGTAATCGCTCGGTGCCGATACCAACCCGACTCCGCGTGATCGTTCCTTCAGGACTCCGAGTTGGTCGAGATGGTGCAGAACGAACACCCATTCCCACAATTTGCGATGGAATTGGACACGGTGAGCAAGTGCCCCACACAGTTCAGGGTATCGCGGGTGGATGAAGTCCGCAGCGCTACACGTCGAGAAAGACATAAAGGGCTTATCGACAGACCAGTGAGAGGTCGTTGGCAAATATATGTGTTCACGCAGCGCTTCGGCGACTCGTTGATCGAACGAACGCTCAAGCGTTTCGACCCGCTCTTGCAACGCAATCACTACATTTTCAATGTTGGGCGAAGGAACTGTTAGCGCATCCCGTATCCCCGCCAACTCTTTTTCCGTCCCCCTCATCGAAGCTCCCATCGCGTCACGGATCGCCTCACGATGCTGCACGGGCAAGTTCGATATTGTGTCGTTAATGTTTAACAGCGCCGAGTATGCGCGCACCAATTGACGGAACGGAGTGAGGTCAGTTATCGGCATATCTCTCGACAGTAATTTTTCGGTAGATTTATATTACCCGGCTAACTGCGCTCGAAAAGTCTTCCTCGGCGGAAAGATCTCGATTACCAAGACGCGTAGGTAGAACCGCTGCGAGAACGACCACCATCCCTCCGCATTACACCCTTGCTGTCAAGCCCACACGCTACTCGATGCATCCGTCATTCCGCCTTCATGCCTAACATCCCTCAGCACTACGCGTCCAATCTCTTCGGCGCTTTGTTTCCACTTTCCAGGTCAGTCACTCCATCCCCTGCGGCACCTTCTCTCCCTTCTCCAGCACGAGCCACGTTTCTATGGCCGCAGCGAGGTCTTCAGGGGTATCGTATCGCCTGCGAAAACAGGATACATAGTCGCCTGCCGCCTCCTGGAACACCAGCAATTCACGCGCCAAAGTCGGCAAGCCTTTTTGCGCCGCCTAGATCTACGGCATGCCGAATCTCTCGCCCAATTCCTCGCCGGTCTTCCGTGTTCGAATAAATATGGAGTGAGCGAGATTATGTATTCGATACCCTATCAGATGCCCGGACTTGTTGGGACCAAAATCAAATTGGTCAAATTTTCGCGAACATCGGCGCTGCTTATTTCATCGACGGTAAGGCCGAGATAATTAGTCGGCCCTGCAAAATTCAGTTTGCTTGATGCACGACGCCGATCGGGGCATTTTGTGGGAGCGGGAAGGTGAGGCGCCGGAAGCGTTTCCGGTGCGCAAGCAGCGGATGCGACGGGACATTGACGATCCAATGCAGCCAGGGCGAGGATAAAAAATATGGGCCGCAGACCCAGGCGAACAATCGCCCGCAACAGCCAGCGCAGGTTGTAGCCCGTGGCGCACAGCACGGCATGCAGCGCATCGCCGGTTTGCCCTTTTAGCCAGCAACGACGCATACCGTGATCGTGCTTCACATGGCCGATGATCGGTTCAATCGCCTGCCGTCGCTTGAGCCAGCGGCGCTGCGTGCTGGTCAGCGTCCTGTGTTTTCCACGATGAATCAGGTGTACTGATGATACCTCCGAGTCGACGCCACGAAACCCGAGATCGACCAATACGGTCTTCGGCTGCTTAAACAGAAGATGAGGCTCATGTTTGTTGTAGTCGCGATTATGCCGCCCCCATGGCCTAAATCCACTATATGGATCGGACATGTTCGGGTCCACAAACATTCGTGACAATGCTCTCAATTCGGTTCACATTCGGCGTTATGAAAACCAAGGTTCCATCCTTCCGAAGAATCCGCTTTATTTGGCTAAGCATGTGGCATGGGTCTTTCAATAAATGTTCAGTGACGTCGCATAAGAGCACAGTATCAAGCGCATCCGGTTATACACACTTGGTAGCGCAAGGCGGCGTGCGCGGAAAAAGGACGCGGTGACTTTCAATGACGTAGCGCTGTTGTGTGTCAGCGCCTGTGGAAGCACGCGCCAGCAAAGGTCCGTGCATAGAGGCGACGTGCCTGGTGGCGCTAATTCGAGGCGCCTGCGGGTGTCAAGCCGATCGAATGGCTCCTGCTGACCCACCGCACGGGCCACTCCCGTAGAACGGAATCCACTAAACCGCGGTGTACACAGGGCGGCATCGGTAAAAAGTGGCTCCCGTGCGTTCGAATTGCTACCCGATGATCTCGATATCAGTCGCTCGGCCGACAGCAATGCGAAGCTCAACTTTGGCCACATCACGTGCTAGCCTAAACCGGAACCGAGCCGTGGTTCGCGAAACTACAGTCGACAGATTGGCAACGAACTATTGATGAATACCGGACGAACCGGCAACATCAACTACTGCTTGCAATGCGTGGCGGAAGAATCCGGAAATTTTGACGCTATATGAACCCGCCGCCAGATCTGCATAGGGGCCGAATGCGAGGTAGCCGCTTCGGCCATCCGTCTGAGTTACGATCCCGTGAATTCACCGACCCGCATGAATCGGGACAGCGCGCTGGCATCCATTTCGATGCGTTTCATTCGAGCGATAGGATGTGGCTCCTCCGCTAATCTACGCTGGCCGAGGAATCTAGGGGGGCGGATATTGGCTCATGGTTTCTGACTGCCGTGTAAACGTCCCGGGCATAGTCGCCCCAACTACGCAATGGACGCTCATTTGCTTCTCGGTATAAGCGTTGAAGTTCATCGCGATCGGAAGCGACTCTGGCGAGAGCACCAGCGATGCTGTCTTCCGATTGCATGTCCACCATGATCGTTCCACCGCCGGGTGCGATTTCACCCAACGCTGAACCGTTGTGGCAAATACAAGGCTTGCCTTGCCAAAGGCTTTCTAGAACCGGCAGGCCGAAGCCTTCGAGCCACGAACCGAAAATGGTCGCATGACTCTCGCGGGTGAGTTCCGACATTTCCAAGTCGCTGACCTGCGAGCGCAAGGAGACCACATGTTGACCGAGGTCACGCGCCAGCCTCTCGATCTCGTCGTGAAGCTCTGGAAATTCCTTTCGCGCATGGCGTCCCGCAATGGTGATTCGGATGTCCACCCCACTCTGTTGCCGGGCCTTACCAATGGCACGCAGGATGCGGGGATAGTTCTTGCGTGGCTCCCAGGTCCCGATTGCCAAAAGGCAAAACCCTTGGCCTGAGGGCATATTAATCTTCGTTTCGCGCGCAACGCCGGGGACTTCACCGGAAAGGAGGCACGTTACCAGCGAAGGCACGCGAAGCCGTTGGGAAGCGAGCCAGTCCGCGAGATCAGGAGCAACGGTCTGCGATATTGGTAATGCCAGATCGGTCTCTGCGAACGAGCGCCAATAGGCGGACAGGCCGTCCAAGGTCTCAGCGTCATATAGCTCTTTCGTTCTTAGGGGGATCATGTCGTAGAACACAGCAGCGGTCTTGATGTCGTGAGACTTTGCCCAGGCTGCCACATTAGAGCCGGGCGGTACGAGCGGATAGGTAATCTCCGGCAGGATGAGCCACCGGGATCTGGGAAGCTGTTCGACCGGAGCGCACTTTGGCCCACCCCATTTCGCCAAGTGCTCGCACTCGAGCTCATTAAGTGAAGTCACCCGCCCCTCTTGATGGTTCCATTTGATTGGAACGAGTTCGATAGCGAGTTCTTGCAGGCCTTTGCCCAGGCACCGGGTGACACGCTGAACGCCGGTGTTGAAAGGCTGAGAGGCCGTAAGGCCGGCCCAATATAGAACTTTTGGCATGGCAGTTTCAAGGCTAGCGCGAGCTTTTGCACTATTCGATCCAACGCTCATCCACCGCTGATACCAAGCATCCTCCAGCATCACCCGTCCAATCTCTTCGGCGCTCTGCTTCCACGTCAGCCATTCCAT
>Ga0153932_1000361_pt1 | contig 13824 bp, 6 predicted proteins | sample TSNJ016MetaG_FD_102273 | JGI IMG/M metagenome (GOLD analysis project Ga0153932, IMG submission 102273) | Attine ant fungus gardens microbial communities from New Jersey, USA - TSNJ016 MetaG | ecosystem: Host-associated > Fungi > Mycelium > Unclassified | place: USA: New Jersey, Wharton State...
AACGAGATCGTCGACGCCACGAACTGGCTCTGGTGATTCACCGATAACGGCGTGTTGCCCGGTCCGAACTTGGCAATGGTCGAGAGCGGGATCATGGTTTCCTTCGACGTCGACACCGCCGCGCCCGCCGACGAACTGGACTTTCCGCTCGCGGCAATCGCGTTGGTCGCGGCGTTGCGGATGGACGCCAGCGCGAGCGAACTGGTGGTGTCGGTTGAGGACGTGCCGCTGCTCGAACTCGTGGACGTCGGTGTTGAGGTTGCAGTCGAAGTCGTCGTGGTCGCGTTCGTCGATGCCGCCCCGCTCGCGGTCCCCCCGGACGTGCTCACATAAATCTGCTTGAGCATCTCCGGGTCTTGCCAGTATTTCGGCGCGACTTCCATGATCACGTGGTACTGGCTCAACTCGTTGTAGATGGTGGATACCTGGCGCTGGCCGAACGCGTCGTAGAGCGTGTTGTCGATCTGCGCCGGCTGGATACCCAGGCGCGCCGACGTCGCCCGGTCGATCGTCACGAACGATTCGAGACCGCCTTGCTGCTGGTCGGAATTGACATCGGTGAGTTCGGGGCGGGTGAGCAGGGCGTCGGTGAGCTTTGGCCCCCACGCGTAGAGATCGGTGGTGGAGTCAGCCAGCAGCGTGAACTGATATTGCGCATTCGATTGCCGTCCGCCCGCGCGAATGTCCTGCACGGCTTGCAGGAACGTCCGCACGCCCGCGACATCGGACAGCGGCGCGCGCAACCGCTGGATCACCTGTTCAGCCGATACCTTGCGCTCCCTCTTGGGTTTCAGCGAAATGAACATGAAGCCCGAGTTGGTCTGCCGCCCACCGGTGAATCCGGCGACGCTTTCCACAGCCGGATCAGCTTGCACGATCCGCATCATCTCGGAAAACTTGCCTTTCATCGCCTGGAACGAGGTGCTCTGGTCAGCCTGAATGCCGCCGACGAGCCGCCCCGTATCCTGCTGCGGGAAAAATCCCTTCGGCACGATGATGTACAGATACACATTCAAGCCGATGGTCGCGAGCAACACCAGCAATACGATTCTCGGATGCACGAGCGCCACGCCGAGCGTGCGCGCGTACCCGTTCTGCATCCGCACGAACTGGCGTTCGAGCCAGCGAGAAAACCGGCCGGGCGGCTTCTGTTCGTGCGGTTCATGCAGCAAACGGGCGCACATCATGGGCGTGACGGTCAGCGAGACGACCAGCGAAACGGCAATCGCCAGTGACAGCGTCAACGCGAATTCGCGGAACAAGCGGCCGACAATGCCGCCCATCAACAAGATAGGAATAAACACGGCGACCAGCGAGATACTCATCGACAGCACCGTGAAGCCCACTTCCTGCGCGCCAAGAATGGCGGCTTTCATGCGCGGGACGCCGTTCTCTATATGCCGCGAGATGTTTTCAAGCACGACGATGGCGTCGTCGACCACGAACCCCGTCGCGATGGTCAAGGCCATCAGCGAGAGGTTATCGAGCGAGAAGCCGAGCAGGTACATGGCGGCGAACGTGCCGATGATCGAGATCGGCACGGCCACGCTCGGAATCAGCGTTGCGCGCCAGTTTCGCAGGAACAGGAACACGACCATCACGACCAGCGCCACCGCCACAATCAGCGTGAATTCCGTATCGTGCAGCGACGCGCGGATCGTGGTCGAGCGATCGGAGGTTGGCGTGATCTCGACATCGGCGGGGAGCGCGGCCTGGAGTTGCGGCACCATCGCTTTCACGCGGTCGATGGTGTCAATAATGTTCGCGCCCGGTTGCCGGTAGAGAATCACGAGCACGGCGCGCTTGTTGTTGATGAGACCCAGGTTGCGCAGGTCCTCGACTGAATCGACTACTTCACCCACGTCGCGCAGATGCACCGCCGAGCCGTTCCGGTAAGCCACTACCAGGTCGCGATACTGATCGGCCTTGCTCGCCTGGTCGTTCGTATAAAGCTGGAAGTGGGTGCCATTGAATTCGATAGCACCCTTCGGGCTGTTCGCATTCGCCGATGCCAGCGCCGCGCGGACATCTTCCAGGCCAATGCCATAGTGGAACAGCGCGTTCGGTTCCAGTTCCACCCGCACGGCCGGATTCGCCGAGCCGCTCACGTCCACTTCGCCGACACCGGGCACGGTGGAAAGCGTTTGCTGCAGCACGGTCGCGGCGGAATCGTAGAGCGAACCGGCGGTACGCGTGGGGGAGGAGAGCGCGAGGATCAGGATCGGCGCGTCGGCGGGATTAACCTTGTGATACGTAGGATTGCTTTTGAGCGCCGTGGGAAGATCGGCGCGCGCTGCATTGATGGCCGCCTGCACGTCGCGCGCGGCGCCATCGATGTCGCGGTTCAAACCAAACTGCAACGTGATGCGCGCCGACCCGACCGAGCTTTGCGACGTCATTTCGGTGACATCGGCGATTGAACCAAGATGGCGCTCAAGCGGACTCGCCACGCTGGTCGCGACGGTTTCCGGACTCGCGCCGGGCAAGCTCGCCTGGACCGAAATGGTCGGGAAGTCGACTTGCGGCAACGGCGCGACCGGCAGCTTGGTGAACGCGAACAGGCCGGCGAGCGCAATGCCGATAGCCAGCAGCGTAGTGGCGACCGGGCGCGCGATAAACGGTTGCGACAGGTTCATGCGCTTACTCCTGGTCGCTCACCGGGCTCGCCGGACGGGGCGGAGCGTTCCGGTAAAAACGCGCCCGCGCGCGACGGGCGAGCGAATCGAAACCGAGATAGATCACCGGCGTGGTGAACAGCGTCAGCGCTTGCGACACGATCAACCCGCCAACAATCGCGATCCCGAGCGGACGACGCAATTCAGAACCGGCGCCCCAGCCGAGCATCAGCGGCAAGGCGCCAAGAAGCGCGGCCATGGTGGTCATCAGGATCGGCCGGAAGCGCAGCAAACACGCCTGGTAGATCGCGTCGCGCGGACTTTTGCCTTGCTCGCGTTCGGCTTCGAGCGCGAAGTCGATCATCATGATGGCGTTCTTTTTCACAATGCCGATCAGCAACACGATGCCGATAATCCCGATGATGTCGAGATCGTGCCCGGTGATCATCAGCGAAAGCAGTGCACCGACGCCCGCCGAGGGCAGCGTGGACAGGATCGTGATCGGATGGATAAAGCTCTCATACAGCACGCCGAGCACGATATACATGGTGACGATCGCGGCCAGGATCAGGAACAATTCGTTCGAGAGCGACGCCTGGAACGCCAGCGCCGCGCCCTGGAAACGGATCTGGAACGAGGCGGGCAAGCCGATGTCCTTCTGCGCCTGATCGATCGCTTTCACGGCCGCCCCCAGCGACGCGCCCGGTGCGAGGTTGAACGAGACGGTGGTCGCGGGGAATTGCCCGAGGTGCGTGACCAGCAGCGGTGCCGCGCGTTCATGGAAGGTCGCGATGGCCGATAGCGGCACTTGCCCCGAGCTTGCCGTGGACGAAGGCAGGTAAATGCCGTTGAGCGTCTCGCTGTAGTGCGCCTCGGTTGGCTGGGATTCCAGGATCACACGATACTGGTTCGACTGCGTGAAGATGGTGGAGATGATGCGTTGGCCGAATGCGTCGTAGAGGGCGTTATCGACGGTAGCGGGCGTAATGCCGAAGCGCGCAGCCGTCGACCGGTCGATTTCCACATACACGGATTGCCCATTCTGCTGCAGATCGGTCGCCACATCCGCCAGTTCGGGCGCTTGCTGAAGCCGCGCTGTCAGCTTCGGCACCCATTCCGCGAACTCCGCCGAATTCGGGTCGGTCAGCATGAACTGGTATTGGGTCGGGCTCACGGTGGAATCGATCGTCAGATCCTGCACCGGCTGCATGTAGAGCCGGATCCCGGGAATGTTCGCCACGTCTTTCTGCAGCGCGCGGATCACGTCGCTCGACGTATTGCTGCGGTCGTCGCGCGGTTTGAGGTTGATCAGCATCCGGCCGCTGTTCAACGTGATATTGGTCCCATCCACGCCAATGAACGAGGTGAGGCTTTCAACGTCCGGGTTCTTCAGGACCTGCGCTGCGAGCGCTTGCTGCTGTTCGGCCACTGCCTGATAAGACGCGGCTTGCGGCGCTTGCGTAATCGCCTGGATCACGCCGGTATCCTGGATCGGGAAGAAACCCTTCGGAATCCAGATATAGAGCAGGGCGGTCAGCACGAGCGTAAGAAGCGCCACCACCAGCGTCGAGCGCTGCCGGTCGAGCACCCAGGTCAGCGCGACGCCGTATCGCCCGATCACATAATCGATGAACTGATGCGCCCGGGCTTCGAAGCGATGACTCTCCTTCGGCGGCGTATGACGCAACAGCTTGGCGCACAACATGGGCACGAGCGTGAGCGAGACGATTGCCGAAATCACGATGGTCACCGCCAGCGTGATCGCGAATTCGTGGAACAGACGGCCGACCACGTCGCCCATGAACAGGAGCGGAATCAGCACTGCAATCAGCGAGACAGTCAGCGAAATAATGGTGAAGCCGATCTGCTTCGAGCCCTTCAACGCTGCTTCGAGCGGCGGCTCACCTTCTTCCACGTAACGCGCGATATTCTCGATCATCACGATCGCGTCATCGACGACAAAACCCGTCGCAATGGTCAATGCCATCAGCGAGAGATTGTCGAGCGAGAAGCCGCACAAATACATGACGGCCAGCGTACCGATCAGCGAGACCGGCACGGACAAACTCGGAATCAGCGTGGCCCAGACGTTCGCGAGGAACAGGTAGATCACGAGCACGACCAGCACCACGGAGAGCGCGAGTTCGAACTGCACGTCACGCACCGAGGCGCGAATGGTCGTGGTCCGGTCGGTGACGATGCGCACGTCGAGCGCGGCCGGCAACGCCGCCTGCAACTGCGGCAGGATCTTCTTGATGCCGTCGACAACCGCAATCACGTTCGCGCCCGGCTGGCGCTGCACGTTCAGGATGATGGCCGGCGTGTTGTCCACCCACGCGCCAAGCTTGGTGTTTTCCGGACCGGAGACGACCGTCGCCACATCCGTCAGCATTACCGGCCGGCCGTTCTTATACGCGATAACCGCGCTCTGGTAAGCGCTGGCATCGGTCAACTGGTCATTCGCGTTGATCGTATAGGCCCGCGAGGGGCCGTCGAAATTGCCCTTCGGCGTATTGACGTTCAGGTTCGAAATAGTGGTGCGCAAGTCGTCGATGTTCAGTCCATACGACGCCAGCGCACGCGTGTTCGCCTGGATCCGGACAGCCGGCCGATTGCCGCCGCTGACCGACACCAGCCCAACGCCGCCGACTTGCGAGATCTTCTGCGCGAGACGGGTATCGGCGAGATCCTGGACCTGCGTGAGCGGCAAGGTCTTCGAACTGATCGCGAGCGTGATGATGGGCGCGTCGGCGGGGTTCACCTTCGCGTAGATCGGCGGAGCGGGCAGGTCGGACGGCAGCAGGTTGCCCGCTGCATTGATAGCCGCCTGGACTTCCTGCTCGGCGATATCGAGCGGCAGGTCGAGACTGAATTGCAGTGTGATGACGGACGCGCCCGCCGAGCTTTGCGACGACATCTGGTTCAGGCTCGCCATCTGCCCGAACTGCTTCTCGAGGGGGGCTGTGACCGACGTGGTCATCACATCCGGCGACGCGCCCGGATAGAACGTCTGCACCTGGATAGTCGGATAGTCGACGGCGGGCAACGCGGACAGCGGCAAGAAACGCAGCGCGACGAGGCCGACCAGCATGATTGCCGCCATCAGCAGCGCCGTGCCGACCGGACGCAGAATAAAAGGACGTGATGGATTCATGCGGGTGCAGTGCGGTTATGGATCATGAGCGCTTCACTGCGACTGTTTGCGATGATGGCCGCGATGCGCGCCCGATGCCGCCGATGCCGCAGCCGCTCCTGACGCTCCGGAAGCGGCTTTGGGCTTGTCTGCCGGGATCGTGATTTTCGCGCCTTCCTTGAGGCGGTCGGAACCGTCGATCACCACGCGTTCGCCCACTTGCAGACCCGTCTTGATGCTGGTGCGTTCACCATCGACCGGACCGATCTTCACATTGCGCACGGTCACCGTATTGTCCGGCGTCACCACGTAGACAAACGCGCCCGACGACCCGTTGAGCACCGCGGGCGTGGGCACGATGACCGCGTCCTTGATGACATCGACGAGTAGTTTCGTGTTCACAAACTGGTTCGGAAACAGCATGCTTTCGTTGTTATCGAAGGTCGCGCGCAGCTTGACGGTGCCCGTGGTGGTGTCGATCTGGTTGTCGATCGTTTCGAGATAACCGCTTTCGAGCGACTTGGTGTTGGCCCGGTCATAAGCGGTCACCGACATCTTCGTCCCCGCATGCAACGGCTTCAGGATGGCAGTGAGATTGTCCTCGGACGTCGTGAAAATCACGCTGATGGGCTGCAGTTGGGTAATGACCACGACGCCGTTCGTGTCGCCGGTCGTCACGTAGTTGCCCGGATCGACCTGCCGCAAGCCGACACGCCCCGACACCGGCGCCGTGATACGCGCGTAGGTCAGGTCGAGTTTGTACGTATCCACATTTGCCTGGTCCGACTTGACCGTGCCCTCGTACTGCTGCACGAGCGACGCCTGCGTGTCTACTTGCTGGCTCGCGATCGAGTCCTGCGAGAGCAGCATCTGATAGCGCTTCAGGTCAATGCGGGCAGTCTGCAGCAGCGCCTGGTCTTTCGCGAGCGTGCCTTGTGCGTTACGCAACGAGATTTCGTAGGGGCGAGGGTCGATCTGAGCCAGTACATCGCCCTTCTTGACCATCTGGCCTTCCTGGAACGCGACGTTCTGCAGCGTACCGTTGAGCTGCGTCTTGACCGTCACCGACGCCAGCGGCGTCACCGTCCCGAGCGAGTTGATCACTACCGGCATTTCACCTTGTGTGACCGTTGCGACATGCACGGGTTGCGGCGGAGCCGCCATACCAGGACCGCCGCCACCATGCCGGCCGCCGCCTTGGCGCGCGTGCTGCGAATTATCAGCGCCACCACGATTCCACGGATGCCATGCAAACAGGCCCGCCACGATCAGGATAACGACAACGATCCATACAAGCCGGCGCCGGCGGGGCTGGACGGCGGACGGAACGGGAGTCGAGGCTTGGGAGGTGGGCGAACGGGTTTCAGAGTAAGGCGGTGGTGCTGGGTGTTTTTTTTGTTCGTCCATCGTTTCAGTGGCTCGGTGAGTCGGTGGGCTTGCAAACTGTCTTGGGGTGCTGGCGGATTAACATGGCCGGCGTTCGTGCCGATGGTTCTGAAGCGTTCCGGGCCCGCGGTCGATATATAGGTCACGCGCGTCATTCGCGTCACGCACTTTACGCGACGCAGTGGTCAGTCACGTGCCGAGCCCGCCATTAAATTGAAAGAATCGAAAGGTGGCCCGGGCGCGCGAAGCATGATGCTACGTCCCGCGCTTCGTTGCAGTCCAGCTATCTTTCTTTCGATTGATTACGATCGTTACGATTGCTAGCGGGGACAGAAGGCAATTCGAAACCATCGCCCCGGAGGGACGGGAAGGTCGACCGACATCGTATCGTCTAGTGTATTTGCGGGGTCTGGCGGTGGGCCGAAAAAGGCGCGCTCATGATTTTTGCGCCGGAAGCGCAACGATACATAGCGAAGCACCGGATGTGCCGATGCAAGCACATCCGGTGTTTTACCGTCGTCCAAGCGTTACACGCTTTCATTGACGCGTTAATGGACGCGTTATTCGCTCAAGCGCGCGGACGGTGTTCCGCCGATCTCGTGCGTGATTTTCGCGACGCATTCCAGCAACGCGGGTGCAACCTCGTTCAGCAGTACGTCTCGTGGCGCCTGATATTCAGCACCGCCGCAATTCACCGCGTAGCGTTGCCCCGACGGGCCGACAAAGCCCGCCGCTACGGCATTGAGTCCGTGATGCCACTCGCCGGTCGAGATCGCGAAGCCACGGCGCATTGCGTCTTCCAGGCCCGGCTTCAGGCTGCCGTCGATACTCGGCCAGTCATCGCCCGAAGCGATCCGCAGGCTGTCGAGCAGGCCGGCCCTGTCGGGCTCGCCGAGCGCCGCCAGATACGCGCGGCCGACCGCCGTGCGTCCCAGGTCCATCCGCGAGCCGACTTCGAGCCGCGATACGAGCACGGCCGAGCGCGGCCGGATGGTATCGATGACGACCATGTCCAGCCTGTCGCGTACGGCCAGATGGACGCTCAGCGTGGTCCGGTCCGCCAGTTCGATAAGAAACGGCCGCGCTCGCGCCCGGATGTCGAAGTTGCGCAGGAAACCGTTGCTCAATTCCAGCACTGAAGCGGTCAGTACGAACCGCTCACTGTCGGGTAATTGAAACAGCAAATTGGCGCTGACCAAAGTCGCTGTCAACCGCGAAACGGTCGGTTTTGGAATGCCCGTCCATTCGGCTAACTCGCGATTGCTGACGGGCGCGTCAGCGGCAGCGATACGACGGAGTACATCAAGCCCTCGCGATAATGCGACGACTTCTTCTCCATCACGCCCTTTTTCCTTTTCCCGGCTCGTAGGCCGGCTCTCAGTTGTTTGCATTATTTTTCGGAACTTGGTTTCGTTGGAAAGGCCGGAGACGCCGTTTGTCGATACTGACTAGCAGGCGCACCGCAGCTCTCCGGAATCGTACTATCCAGCAATGAAAACGTGCATCTGCCGGCCCCCTTTTTGTCATCAAACCCACGTACCATATTGTCTGATAGTCGCTCAATCCTCGAAATTTCGCTTGACTCGGTTTCGCATAACGTAAAAAATGGAACCCGATTTCGAAAGCACTCCGGAAGCGCTAGTTATGTGCGTCGAATTGCGATCGATAACCAGCTCTCAGGTTCTAGCACGGCCCTCGGAATGGCTAGAACTTTTAAGGCGCTACGGCAACGTAGCGCCTTTTTTTTGCCTGCACGAAGTGCGGGATACGCGCGCGCAAGGGTGGTGTTGCCTGGTGCAGGTGGTGATGACCGTAGGACCGTAGTGCGGGCGACTCAGGACCTTACGCTACCTTATCTCAGGTTTCTCAATTGATTCCCCGCGCATGTTTAGTATTTTCGGGTGAACTAAAAGAATTTAATGCGCTCGCCAATACGTCGACACGTTAATACGGCGATGCCCTTCCGAAACGAAAGGGCATCGTGAGAAGCGTTGGTATGCGCAGGACCGTGCAGGGCTGTTATGCCGCTGAAAGGCTCCTGCCGATCAAACCGCTTAGCGGTGCGCAGCAAACATCTTGCCGGGCTTCAGCAAGCGCCGACCGCGCAGCGCCCAATAAATGCCTGCCATAGCCAACACTGCCGCGCTGCCGAACACGAGCACAGGTGAAACCTGCTGCGGCGCGGGATTGCTGGTCGCGACAATCATGGCAGCGAGCAGCGCCACGCCTGCCTGCACAAAGGCACGCATGGCCCGGTTGCGATGGTCGGAAAATCGCGTTGAACGCGACATGGGCGTGCGCGTGAAGGGCTCGAAAAGGATCAGGCCGGCAACGAGGGCAACTAGCAGGTTCATCAGGATCATAACAACACTTCAATATCGAATTCAGGGATGGCCGCACTATAAGAAACGGCGTCGATGAAATGAATCAGAAGCGTCTTAAAGCGGATCGAATTTCAACTGTTCGCGGAAGCTGCAGAGGGTGTTATTGCGATTTATGCGGGATACGCCTGAAACCAGGCCGAACGGCCAGCATCGCGCGGTTGGAGGAAGGGGGCTGGCGTGCACGGTTATCATGGGGTTCGAGACAGCTTTTGAAGTGCCGTTGAAGCGGTGAATGTAACAACCGGGCGGCTGTACCTTGCTCGCCCAAGAGGACAATCAATGACGATGCAAAAGAAATGGATGAATCGGCTGGCCGGCGCCGCCGTTGCGCTTGGGCTTCTTGCCGCGTGTGAGAAGCATGACGCCGCTGCAGGGCAGGCCGCCGGTGCGTTGAACAACGTAGCCAGCCAGGCGGGCCAGAAATTCGATCAGGCGGCGAACTATGTCAACCAGCAGGTTGACTCGGTCAAGCAGTCCGCGCAGCAGAACCTACAGGGAGCCGGCACGTTGCCCGATATGTCGGCGAGCGGTGTGGCGGCCGCTGCCCGGGCCAATCTGGAGGGCGCGGCAAGCGCAACGAATGCGGCTATCGTCAATGCTGCAAGCGACACCGGCGCGGGTCTGCAGTCCGCCGGCCACAAATTGCAGGACTGGTCGGCAAGCTCTGCCGGTCAAAGCGGCGCATCGGGAACCAGCTCGGGTAGTTCATCGAGCGGTTCGTCCGCCACGACAGCCGACCCTGGAAACGCGCGCACCGATATGGACAAATAGGTGGCGGCTCGCCGGAGTTCCGCGACCTGCCGCGCTTCTCAGCGCGGAAAATACGGCGTTCGCGGGCTAACATCTCGTTACCGGCGTGACCGTTTTGTCTAAAGATTATTCCGGCGCAGCGGCTAAACTGGCGGTCTTTTACCTTTTTGTCTTTTGCGCACCGCCATGAAACCAAGCCGTATCCGGGCGCTCGCTGGCGCGCTGGTATTCGCCGCGTTGGTCAGCTCGGCGCTCACGATCTTTGCCCTGAACGCCAACGCAGCGCCTCCGGCGCTCACGTTGCCGTCATTTCAGGAACTCATCAACAAACCGGCAGCATCCGACCCCGGTTCGGCATCGGCCGCGGCTTCCGGCTCGGCGGATGCCACGGCCACCTCGGCCAGCGACGCGGATCTGACGCGCTCGCTCGACACGGTCATCTCCACGCTGGACAATGACCGTGAACGCACGGCGCTAGTCGCGCAGTTGAAAAAGCTTCGCGATGCCAAGCATGACGCCGAGGCCGCCACGCAACCGGCCGGCTCATCGGCTGCATCCGACGGTTCCGGCGCGGCAGTGTTACCGGAGGTGGCTGCGGCCTCGTCGGCGAGCTCGACGACGACTACGACATCAACGGCGACGTCGGCCGCGTCCTCGGTCGTTGCCGCCATCACGCCCAAAACGGGGTTGCTCGGGGCGATCGCATCGGGCCTGTCGAGCGTGGAAGCGGACTTCAGCCGTGGCCGTACGCCGTTCAACTATTGGGGCGGCCGCTTCAACGCTGCGGGCAACGAGCTGTTCACCATTGTCTCGGGCCAAAGCCGCGAGAGTTTTGGCCACACGGTGTTCAACTATTGCCTGATGCTGGCCGGCTGGGGCGTTTGCGCTTTTCTGCTGGTTTATCTCCAGCGGTATCTGCATAAGCGTTACAACGTTCATTTCGGCCTGCGTGCCAACCCGACCACCAGCGAGCTTCTGATCTTCGCGCTGCGGCGGGTCGGGCCGTACCTGTTCGCGTTTGTCGCGGCGCTGACCTTTGTGCGAATGATGCCGGTCTCGCTCGGCCGCACGCTCGCGATGGTGACCGCGTACGCGATTGTCGCGGGCGCCGTATTTTCATCGATATGCCTGATCATGTTCTCGCTGTTCGGCTCCGCGCATCGACGGGTGGCGGTGCATCTGCTGATCCTGCATGCGCGTCGACTGATCTTTCTTATCGGCGCGCTCGGCGCACTCGGCGACGCCGCATCGAACTACGATGTGGCGCAACAGCTCGGCACGAATCTGGCGGGGCTTCTCTCAACGGTCGCGAACATGGGCGCGGCGATCCTGACCGGCTATTTCACGCTCGCGTTCAGGCGGCCGGTGTCCCATCTGATCCGCAGCCGTTCGTATGAGCAGCGCAGCCAGCACAAGGCGGCGACCGAAACGTTCGAGGTGGTCGGCTCGCTCTGGCAAGTGCCAATGCTGCTGCTGGCATCGGCTTCGGTGATCGCGACGCTTGCGGGTATCGGCACGTCCGAGAACGTCCTGCAAATGGCGATTGCAACGGCCGGCCTGCTGGTGGTCGGGCTGTTTCTGAGCGCCGTCGTTCTGCGGGTTACGCGACTGCCGCAACGCAAGACACGCCGGCAATCGGCGTATGTGCGGCGGCTTTTCAAGTTCTTCGGCCGCATGGTCGTGCTGGCGATCTGGCTGGCTTTCCTCGAACTTGCATCGCGTTTCTGGGGGTTTTCGCTCACCAAATTGGCTGAGGAAAGCGTAGCGGCACGCGGCATCACGCATGCGGTGAGCGCAATCCTGCTGACTATTCTTATCGCCTGGCTGGTGTGGATTCTTATTGATACCGGGATTCAAGAGGCGCTCAATCCCAACACGCCGCGCGGCAAAGGCCGCGGTCCGAGCATGCGCGCGCGCACCATGCTGCCGCTGATCCGCAACGTGGTGTTCGTGGGACTGCTGACCGTTGCCGCCATCATTACCGCGGCAAATCTTGGGCTGAACGTGACGCCGTTGCTTGCCGGCGCCGGTGTGATCGGCCTGGCGGTGGGCTTTGGCGCGCAGTCGCTGGTGGCCGATCTCATCACGGGACTTTTCATCATCGTCGAGGACACCATTTCGGTCGGTGATTCGATTGAGGTCGATGGCGGTCACGCGGGCGTGGTCGAAACGCTGACCATCCGTACCGTGAGACTGCGTGACGGACAGGGCGCAATTCACGCCATTCCGTTTTCGCAAATCAAGGTGGTGAAGAACCTGTCGCGCGATTTTGCTTATGCGGTGTTCGAAGTGCGGGTGCCGTTCTCCGCCGATGTCGACCAGATCACGCAAATGATTCGTGAAGTCGGTGCGGAACTGATGGCCGATTTTCGATACCGGCGCGAGATGCTTGGGCCTATCGAAGTGTGGGGGCTGGATCGTTTCGATCCCAACTGGATGGTTGTGAAAGGACAGATCAAGACGCAGCCGCTGAAGCAATGGAGTGTCGCGCGGGCGTTCAACGTCAGGGTCAAGCGCAAGATGGACGAGATCGGCATGGACGTGCCGGTGCCGCAGATGCAACTTCGGATGTCGCGGGAATCCGTGGGCATGGAGTCGGATTTGAACGATCTGGAGGAGTTGACGGAACCGGCTCCGTTGTCGCCGGTGGAACGCAGCGCGGCAGCCATGGCGCGCGATGTTTCACACAAGTCACAGCCCGCACCGCCGCCGACGGATCAATCCGCGCAAGTGCCGCCGCAGATTCCTACGGCGTCCGAGCCAGGGAAAGCATAGGCGAGGGTAGGACCGTTGCATGAGCCTGCCGACCTTGCCGACGACGCGCGTTAAGCGGCAGCCGCGACGAGATCGTTGACGTGCGTCGAAATATGCGCGCCGGGCACGCCATAAACGTGAAGCGAGAGCGCGGTGCGGCCCGTGGCCGATACATTGCCCAACTGGTGAATTGCGCCGCGCCCCGCGCCGACAAACGACACCGCGCCGCGCGCCCGGTCGTGGCGGCGCGTCTGAACTGCTCGATGCGTGTCGGCATCCCACGCGAAGAGCGTTTCGGACAACGTTCCTTCGATGACCGTATAAGCGCACCAGGTGTGATGGCCGTGCACCGAGCTTGCCTGGCCGGGTTGCCAGACGAGCGTGGCGACGGCGTATCGGCCGAGCGGATCGGCAACCAGCAAATGCCGTCGATAACAATCCAGCCCGCCTTCGCGCTGGGCATCGGTCAAAAAGCCGGCTTGCCCGGAGACTTCTTTGAGAGCCGACCGCACGCCAAGCGAGAATGCCGCCGATGATGGATCGAGACAACAGGCTTGATCGAGGGCATGGGATAGTCGCGCGAGCGGCGACTTTGTATCAAGGGCAGAGGTCATGGCAAGGCTCGTCAGACAGGTGAAATCAGGCGGAAAGGAGTGGAAAGCTGAGCTTCTTTTATACCGGTTTGCAGGCGGAAAAAGTTTCCATATAATTTCGTCAAGACGCGTAAAAGTAGAATAATTTCCTACAAGGGGCGGGCTGTGGGCATGGACCTTATCGATCGCAAGTTGCTGGAGCTGCTGCA
>Ga0153932_1000362_pt1 | contig 13779 bp, 10 predicted proteins | sample TSNJ016MetaG_FD_102273 | JGI IMG/M metagenome (GOLD analysis project Ga0153932, IMG submission 102273) | Attine ant fungus gardens microbial communities from New Jersey, USA - TSNJ016 MetaG | ecosystem: Host-associated > Fungi > Mycelium > Unclassified | place: USA: New Jersey, Wharton State...
CAGCGCGTCGCGCGTGGCGCGATCGGGAATGCGCAGCAAGGCTTCGGCGAGACACATCAGCGCGACGCCTTCCTGGCTGGACAGCGAAAACTCGTGGATCAGGCCTTCAACACCGCCGCCCGTCTGTTTCTTGCGCAGCGCTTCGACGAGCTTTGTCGCCATGGCATTTGTTTCAGCGGCAACCCCGGCGGACAACCGTGCCTGACCGATCAAAAGCGGCACGCACTCCGGTTCGGGCCGCCGATACGCGGCCGTGATCGCCGCGCGCAGCACCGATTGCGAGCGTATGGATTGTGCAAACTGCATGAAGGGTTGGAAGGTGTCTGCTGTATCGCTGCCTTCCGGGTACAAATTATCAAGCGCCATTGAGCGTCCATTCTGTGTCATTCGTTCAGGCGGAAGAGTGCCGCCCTCTATATCTTCGAGATAGGCGAATATCGCCTGCTTCATCAGCCAATGGGGTGTGCGCTGCAAGCGCTCGGCACATGCTTGCAGCCGCGCGCGTACCAGCGGATCAACCTTGATTCCAAGGGTGGTCGAATTCATGGCCTTTCATCTGATTGGACGCTTCCCCGTCCGTATGTTCGTTTTCGCTCGGGAGCGCAGTCGGTGAAACGCCCCATACCTGGTCGGGAATTCAGCCGGGGTGAGGAGCGGCGTCGCGCGCTTCACGGCGCAGTCAACGCGCCGGCCTGCAGGTCAGGCCGGCCGACATGAACACCGCCCCTTAAGTCCCCTAAGTCCCTTTTACGCCCACCGCTCAGGCGAGCTTCTTGCCTTCCGTTTCCGGCAGGAACAGCGCAAGAATGACGGTGGCTACCAGGAAAAGGTCGATGAACGTCGTCGTGAGATTGAACGACGCGCCTCCCGCCACGAGCAAGCCGATCGTTCCGGGCGCAACAATGTTGGCAATGCGCTGCGCGAACACGGCCCAGCTATAACCTGCGGTGCGGATTCGCGTGGGATAGAGCTCCGCCACCCACGCGTCCCACACGCCCCAGGCTCCGAGGCTGAAGAACACCAGCACGAAATTGCTCACGTACAACGCGTTGATCGACTGCGCGGTCGCGAATGCATATCCGGCGACCGCCGACAGCGCAACGAAACCCGTGACGACTTTCTTGCGGCCGAACTTCCCCGTGAGATACGACGAACACACGTAGCCCGGGATCATGAAGAGCGCAGAGATGGCGATGAAGCTGTAGCTTTGCGGAAGGCTCAGTCCCCGCTGCTGCAGCAACGCGGGCAACCAGGTCTGCAGCCCCCAGTAACCCCACGAGAAGGTAAAGTTGATCGCGATCTGCAACAGCGTGATGACCAGCATGCGTCCTTTGAACACTTCCCGGATTGCGCCACGCTCGGCCCTGTCCACGGACAGTGTTTGCGCGGCAGAAAGAACGACTGCACCCCGGCTCAAGCGGCTGATAACCTCGCGAGCTTTCTGCTGCTGTCCCGCGCCCACCAGCCAATAAGGCGATTCCTGGACGCACAGGGCCACCACGATTGCCCAAAGGCCGCCGAGCGAGCTGACGCCAATAATCCAACGCCATCCATAGGGCATCAACCACACCGTTGCGCCCACCGCAAGGAGCACTCCGATAGGCCAGCCAGCAGCGAGATACACGGTGAGCGTGCCGCGTGAGCGGATTGGCAGCAATTCCTCGAAGTATGGAAAGCAGACCACGATCATGCCGGCCGCCGCGATTCCCGACAGCAGGCGCAGCACATACAGCATTCCATAGTCCGGCGCGAAGGCGCTGCACATGGAGATCACGCCATAGAGCACGAGGCTCCATATCGTTGCCTTTTTTCGCCCTACCTTGTCCGCCACGGGTCCCCAGAACACCGATCCGATCGCCATGCCGACGAAGATGGCACCAATCAGGTTTCCAAGCGCGACTGCCGACAGATTGAAGTCCTTGCTGATCAACGGTGCGCTGTAGACGATGATCATCATCTCCCACGCCTCGATGACGAATACAAAAAACAGCGCGAAACAGCTTTTAAAGTGCTCGCGGGTCAGTGGAAACGCTTCAAACACCTTCCCGACCGGAAGCGACCCGGCGGTGGCACTCGCATGCCCGTCGGGGCGGGATCGATCATCGCGGCCGTCCCGGCGCGACGGCAACCCGGCGCCGTCCGTAATGTCTTGCAGTGGTCCGCTCATATCATTGCCTTTTTTGTGTGGATGCGCAGCAAACGGTGCAGCTGCGCAGGATTGGGTAGCGTGTCGTCACGGCCCTTCCGCCAGGGCCGCCAGGGGTCTAGACCTACCGCCTAAACCTTCAGCAAGTTGCCGATGGGCGACGGACCTTTGAACAAGCCAAACCGCTCGATCTCGTCTTCCGGAGGAGGCTCGCAACTCCACACGCGGCTCGGGGTCCAGTTGAACTGCTTCTTGAGTTTGGCAAGCGACTCAGCCATCTTGAACGCGGCGAGCACGGGATCGATCACGGGCACGCCCACCTCCTTCTGGACCTCAGCGAAAAAACCGAACTCCATCGTGCAGCCGAGAATGATCGCTTCGGCATGATCTTCTTCGACCGCACGCCGGGCCGCATCGATAATCCTTTGACGCGTCACCTCCGGGTTCTTCTGGAACTCCTCGACGCCCATCCCCACGGCGCGCATCGACGCGAGATGGTCGATCAGACCGTACGTACGTACACGTTCGGTCATCTGCTCGATCCACTTGTGGCGGCCGACGATGACGGAAAACCTGTTCGCAAGATTCATCGCGATCTGGACACTGGCCTGACAGGGCGCTACCACCACCGTCTCGCCGGATATCTCGCGTGCATCTTCGAGGGCCGGGTCGTAAAAGCAGCCAATCACCATGGCGTCGATCCCCGCTTTTGCGGAATCTCGCGCCATCGCGACGGTCCGCTCCACGATCATTGACTCGTATGCGCGGTACTCGAGGTGTCGCGGTGTGGGGTTCAGCGCGAGTGAGACGAGCTCGACTGTCGTCGAAGGTTCTTTGACCGCGTGGAGAAACTGGGCGATCGGCGCGTCCCATTCGTCGTGTCCCGCCGGATTGACCCAGCGAACGGTTACTTCGGTTTGCGAAGGTTCGCCCGTAAATTGATGGTTCATGTGTACTCTCCGAGACTAAATTTGAAGGCTGTTTCCTGCGATACTGCGTTTTTACTGCGGTTATCAAAAGCTCTTTACAAGCGCTCCTGTCAGCGTGATCGAATGTTTCAGGTTTGGTGTTGTGTAGTAGTCGAAGTTCAGGTTCGCGGATATAAAGATTCCGTATTTCACGAGCCCCGACCATGTCAATGCCGGCCCGATCTTGCCTTCGCGAGATTCCTGAAAGTCCGAGCCATAGGCGTTGTAAAAACTGAATGAGTGATGCAGGCCGAGGAACAGGTCGTTGGTGACCTGGTACCCACCCGCAATGTCCGCCACCGTGATCGACAACCCTCCGCGAAGTTTCCGCATCTCCCCATCGCCCAGGTCCGTCGCATTGCGGTTGCGCGATGCGTAGTACAACTCAACAGGATTGACGGTCACGCCGATCTTCCCGACCTGGATGTAGTTGTTGACGCTAAAGCCGTACGCGTACTGGTTGGCTCCCGCTCCAAATCCCGAGTCATGCGAATTGCCGTTCGGGAAACTCACGGTAAAGATCGGACTCGTCCAGAACGTCGCGTAACCCGGCGATCCCGGTTCCGCGTTGGGCTGAACGACGTTGAGGTAATACTCGATCCCCAACTGCGGTGAAGCCATGCCGAAGCCGTTCAAGCCGGATCCCGGGGCCGCCTTCGCGTATCCCGTGCTCGCACCGGCCCAGAATTCGAACTGGTCGCGATGCGTTCCGGTAAATCCGGTTTCCGTGAAGTAGGCTGGATTCGTAAAGGTATTGATCGAATTCCCGTTTGGAGAGGTATGCGTGGCGATCGGAAAGGTCTCCAACGCCCAACTGTCAGGTTTTCCCGCTTGTCCATAACCAATGAACTCGTCGGCCATGGAGGGTGAAGCCATGCATAGCGTTGCAGCAGCGAACGCCGGTATCAAGGCGGCTGCGCGAGGTGGGTTGTAACTGTGCATTTTTTATCGAAACTCGTTAGTAATCCGAATTGACATGATTGATTTATTTACCGCTGTTTACGACAGAGGTAATGCTTTAAGTTACTTCTTATCCTTCATGCCTACCGGATGGCAATGCATGGCACCACCATCCTGTCCCACACTTGCATCCCTCTTGGCGGGGCTTGTGCAACATCGCTCTTGGCCCTGGAGCTTTTCTTATTGGTTCATTGCCGCTTCGACGTCCTCGACTGATTTCGGAATGGGCGCACCCATCACGCGGGCTGCCGTCTCAGTGACGAGAACTTCGTCCTCGACGCGCATGCCCCCGAAACCGATATAGTCACGAAACCGCTGATAGTCGATGAGGCCCTGGCCCCGGCCCTCGGCCGCCCATTGTTCAATGAGCGCCGGAATAAAATAGATGCCAGGCTCAACGGTCATTACCATGCCGGTTTGCAGGTGCTTTCCCATGCGCAGGTTGCTCAAGCCGAACAGTGGACTTCTCTTCACTGAGTGGTTGTAACCGACGTGGTCTTCACCCAGGCCTTCCATATCATGAACATCCAGTCCTAGCTGATGGCCCAGACCGTGCGGAAAGCAGATCGCGTACGCACCCGACTCCACGATGTCCGCGGCGTTGCCGTGGAAAAATCCGAGCCCTGCCATGCCTTTTACAATCGTCGTGGCGGCGAGCCGGTGCACCTGTGCGAACGGTACGCCCGGTCGCACTGCGTCAATACCGGCTTGCTGCGCTTCAAGCAGCAACGCGTACAACTCGCGTTGACGAGCGTTGAACCGGCCGCCGACCGGCAGCGTGCGAGTGATGTCGCTCGCGTAGTCGAGCGGGCTTGTCGCACCCGAGTCGTTGACGACAAGGTCGCCTTCCTCGAGCCGCAAGTCATAGATCAAGTTGTGCAGCACCTCGCCTCGTTTGGTGAGGATCGAGCCGTAGGCTTCGGCCGATCCCCGGCGGCCAAGCACGCGCCGCATTTCGGCCACCACCTCGCGTTCCAACACGCCCGGTTTCGCCGCTCGCATTGCGGCGCGATGCATCTCGTCGCTGATTCCAAGCGCGATCTCGATCTGCGCGACTTCGGCTGAGCTTTTGATCTGCCGCAAGTCGACCACTGCGTGGATCAGTTCCAGCGATGCGCCCCGCTCGATTTCATCGACGGACTTGCAGAGAAGTCGCGAGAGCTCAGCTACCGTTTCTCCGCGGTAAGCAGGCAAAAAATGCACCGTACGCGCTTGCCGGCTGGCTTGTTGCAACAGGGAAGCAAGTTCGGCATAAGGCTTGAGTCCAGGGCATCCGACCCGAGCGCATTGATCGCCAAGCGCTTCACGTGCCCCCGTCCAGATCTCGGCGTCAAGATCGTGTTCGTTGCCAAATATCGCTTCAGAGTTGGCGTCGATGTCGATCAGCGCGGCAAGACCCGGTTGACGCAACCCAAAGAAATACGAAAAGCTCGAATCCTGTCGGAACGGATAACAATTGTGCGGGTAGTTCATCGGCGCATCGACGTTGCCGATGAACAGCAACACCCCTGTGCCAAAACGATCGCGCAAAGCCTTGCGACGCGCGATATAAACGCTCTCTTCAAACATAGTGTGATCACCCTGCGTGGCGGTTGGACGGTTGCGTGAACCGGCCGGTTGGACGAAAGCTCAGAGCTTTACGCCGTAGATCTCGTCGGCAAGTGCTGCGCTGAGATATCCGTTGCGCACGTCGTCGACAACAGCGTCGCGCGTCCGTTCTTGTGGATTGCCGTAACCTCCGCCTGCCCCGGTACGCACACGAATCACGTCGCCGCGATTGACGGTGAGTCCGCTTACCATTGAATGCCGTTCGGTCGTGCCGTTACTGCGCACCACCTCGATATAGTTCAACGAGCCGTCGGCGCCATCCGCGTGCCCCCACGGCGGTACCTGGGAACGCGTATAGCCGCAAGTCAGGAAGGTGCCGTCCGAACGAACCTGGTAGTCGAGCCTGATGCCGCGTCCGCCACGGTACTGGCCGTGACCGCCCGGTTCGTCGTTCAATTCCATGCAATCGACGTACAGGCCGTAGCGCGCTTCGCAGACTTCCACGGGACAGTTGTACGTTTCGCCGTGCATCGCGGAGAACACCGCGCTGTTGCCGTCGCGACCCGGCTCCGCGCCCCAGCCTCCGATCTCCGGTTCGACGAGCGTGAACATGCGGCCCGTATCGGGATGCACGCCGCCGATGACCGTCGCGCACACCGACGAAAAATTGCCGGCTGGCACGCGGTCCGCCAGTTGCGTGGCGAGACAGCGCAGGATCAGGTCGTGCACGCGGATCAGGTTTTCGAAGTAGAAACCTTCGGCGGCTGGACTGCGTGCATCGAACAGCGTGCCCGGCTTTGTGAGCACCTTCAGCGGCCGGAAGGTCCCGCCGTTGGTCGCGGCCTGAGGCGCCGTGACAGACTTGAACGCCATCTGTGCGGCGACCACGGTGCCATCGCGGCTCAGGTTGGCCGGTCCGTTGGCTTGCGCCGGGTTGTCTGTCAGGTCGACGATCATCTCCGTGCCGGTGATCTCCACGGTGACGCGAAATACCTGGCCGTCGTCTTGCGGCTCTTCCAACGTCAAGCGTCCGGAAGGAGCGTCTGCAAGCGCCTTGAGAGAAACCTTCTCACCGTGGTCCATGAAATCGGCGACCGCTTCGAGGAAAAGTGCCTTGCCATACTTCCTGGTCAACTCTTCAATCCGCGTAGCACCGCTGCGCACCGCCGCAATACCGGCCCACATGTCGCCTTCCATGAAGTCCGGCATGCGCGTGTTCATGCGCAGGATTTGCAGCACCGAGCGGATCGGCTTGCCCTTCGAGATGAGCTTGACCGAGGCGAGGCGCAGGCCTTCCTGGAAGATCTCGGTGGCATCGGTTGAGAACGAACCCGGAACCATCCCGCCCACGTCGTTCCAATGCGCAATGTTCGCCGTCCAGGCAACAATGTCGCCGTCGGCGAAGACAGGCATCGCAAGCACGACGTCGTTCAGATGGGTCACGCCGCCCGAGTGCGGATCGTTGGTGATGAAGATGTCTCCGGGTTCAATATCGCCCGGTTCGCAATGCTCTTCGAGAATCCGCTTGACGGCCTTGTCGAGCACGCCGACGAACGCCGGAATCCCTGCGCCCGAACTGGCGATCTCGCCCTCTGCGTCGGTGATGCCCGTCCCCATGTCGAGCACCTCATAGATGATCGGGCTCATGGCGGTCTTGCGCATGGCGGCGAACATTTCGTCCGCGATGGCCTGCAGCGCGTTCTGAATAATTTCAAGCGTAAAGATGTCAATGCTGCTCATAGCAGTTCTCCGTCGGCCTTATAGCGCGATGTGGATGTTTCCAAGGCGATCGACCGACACCCTGTTGTTTGGGTGTACAACGATCGTCGTGCCGGAATCTTCAATGATTGCGGGCCCCGAAAACGCCATGCCGGGCTCGAGCTTCTCGTTGTCGTAGATCACCGCCGGGTGAACGCCTTCCAGCGCATAGTCCACGGATCGCCGTCCCTTGATCGCGGCTTCGACCGTGGCGCCCGTCACCGGCATGTCGATGAGATCCAGCTTCCCGACCTCGGCTACCGCAACGATGTGAAAGCCGACGAGCTCGAGCGGCGCATCCAGCCGGTACGTATATTGATGCTCGTACATGTCCTGGAAGCGCGAGGCGATCGCCGGCCAATGCGACGAGATCTCCTCGTCCTGCTGAAGCGGCACCTCCACCGCGTGCTCCTGGTTCTGGTAGCGCAGCTTGCAGTACCTCGTGAGCTTGACGCGATCCGGCGCGACATCCTCGTCGGCGAACTGGCCGTGCGCGGAGGCACCCAGTTCGACCAGCAGCGCCTGAGCGCTCGCTACGGACTCGTCGCGGTTCATCTCGAGCAGGCGGTTGACGAACAAATCTCGGCGCAAGTCCGACATGGTCATGCCCCATGCGGAAAACACCGACGCTCCACGCGGAATGACGACCTTCTTCACACCCAGCTCCTGCCCGAGCGCGACCGCGTGCATTGCACCGCCGCCTCCGAACGCGACCAGCGTGAACTCACGAGGGTCATGACCGCGACTCAGCGAGACGAGCTTCAGTGCATTCACCATATTGTCGTTGGCAATGCGCACGATGCCGCGGGCCACTTCCACGCGCGTCATACCCAGTTTTGCGGCAAGCGGATCCAGCGCCCGCTCTACCGCGGCAATGTCGGCAACGACCTCGCCTCCGCAGAAGAAGTCGCGATTAATGCGACCGAGCACCAGGTTGGCGTCCGTGGTGGTGGCATTCAGCCCACCCCGGCCATACGCTGCCGGCCCCGGCGTCGCGCCGGCCGACTGCGGCCCGACATGCAGCTTGCTGAATTCGTCTATCCACGCGATCGACCCGCCGCCGTTACCAATCTCGACAAGGTCCACCACCGGCACCATGATCGGATAGCCCGCTCGAACGCGGTCCCGTTCGATCCAATAGTCGGTCTTGATCGAAACCTGACCGTTTTCAATCAACGAGCATTTCGCGGTCGTACCGCCAATATCGAGCGCAAGCACATTCGGCTCGCCGATCAGGCGACCCAGTTCGGCGGCACCCCAGAACCCGCTTGCGGGGCCCGACTCGACCATCGTGATCGGAATTTCGCGGGCATGCGAAGCCGTATCCACGCCGCAATTCGACTGCATGACATAGAGCGGTGCGCGATACCCGTTGTTTCTCAGGCCGTCCTCGAGGTTCTTGAGGTAGCGTGATGCGATGGGCTGCACATAGGCCGACAGGACCGTGGTGCTCGAGCGTTCGTACTCGCGCCATTCCCGAGTGATCTGGTGTGATGCAACCACAGATACTTCGGGCCACAGCTTGCGTACTTCAGCGAGCACGGCCTCTTCATGGCGTGGATCCGCATAGGCGTGCAAGAGGCAGATCGCAATCGCTTCAACGTTCTCTTGCCGGAACTCGGCGAGGACTTGCGGCAGTCCAGCCAGATCCAGCGGCTCGCGTTCCTCGCCGTTAAAGTGGATCCGTCCCGCAATTTCCTTGCGCAGGTAGCGCGGCACGAACGGCGTCGGCTTGACCCATTTCAGGTTGAAGAAATCGGGGCGGTTGGCCCGCGCGATTTCGAGTACATCCCGAAAGCCCGTCGTCGTGATCAGACCGGTGCGAACGCCGCGCCGCTCTGTTAGCGCATTGATGACCACCGTCGTGCCGTGCGCCAGGAATCCGACATCTTCCAGGCGGACGTCCGCCTTTCGCAACACGTTCAGAATGCCCTGTTCGAAGTTCGGCTGAGTCGTGTCGGACTTCGCAGTCCTGATAGTCTGCTTGCCGGTGGCAGGATCTGTTTCGAAGTAGACGAGATCAGTGAATGTGCCGCCCACATCCGTTGCGACTCGCACAGTCTTTCGTTCGTTCGTCACAGTGCATCTCCTTCTGCAATGAGTTTTGGCCAGCGAACCAGCAACATGGGTGCATAGACCAGCGCGACAAGGCTTTCAGCCCTCTCGACGCGCTCGGGCGTAAACCAGTGTTCGTCGTGTAACAGATTGACGGTGCCGATCACCGAGCCAAAGAGCCGGACGGGCAAATTAAGTACCGATCCGCACCCGAGTTGAAAGATCGTTTCGTAATCAAACAAAACACGTTGCACGTCCGCCTTGTCACGGCACAGGAATGGCTTCTGCCGGTCGATGACTTGCGCTACCCATTCCGGATCCGGCTTTGATTTGGTGCCATTGACCGGGTATTCGACCGGATGGCTCGTCCAGATACGCCGTGCTGTCAGCTCCTGCCCCCCCTCGAACACTGACAAGCTGCAAAGCCGATAGCCAATCTGCTGCTTAAACGTCTCGGCAAGCTCGTTCAGGATGTCTTCAACGGCAGTCGCATGCGCCTGCGCTTCAACCATTCTTGTCATCACGTCTGTCATGAGTTCCTCTTCGCCCGCTTTAAACAAAATGCCTCCACTTCGAGTACCTTTTCGCACCGTTCGCCCAATATTCGTCTCCGTGCTTCAAAAGCCGGTGACGCATCTAATTAGGTATACTTATTAATAAATATATGCTTGCTTTCGCAAGCAGAATTACACCAATGAAATCAGGGATTCAATTCTCAAATTCGATGGTTTGATGGTCAAATTCAGTGCCGCTGAACTGCGCTGCCTTTTCCTTCACGTCTTTGCCCTGCCTACCTTCCTGATGTCCCTTTTTGGCGCTGTCGTACACATTCAGTGTACCGACCCAGATTACCTGTGCGTCCCCGCCCACGGACCTGACGGCGTGGGATTTGGCCGCATCGAAATGAACGCAGTCGCCTACCTTGAGTCGATAAAGCTTCTTGTTGATCGAGTATTCGATTTCGCCACGAAGCACGAAGACGAATTCTTCGCCGGCGTGTGAGACCGCTTCGGACGCGTATCCCGCGGGCATCAAGATCTTTACTGCGTGCATCATGCTACCGGCGAACACCGTGGAAAGGCGCTCGTATGCCACACTTCCATTTTCGACCGCGAAGATCTGGCGCGACTCCTGATGGGAATCGGGATGCGGCGGTTCAGGTGCATCGATCAACGTGCCGAGCGGCAAATCAAGCGCGTTCGCTATGTTGGTTAGCGAAGACAAGGAGGGGCTCGTCTGGCCACGTTCCACCAGTGACAGGAAGCCCGTAGAGAGACCCGTCGACTTCGCCAACTGCTGCAGCGTTAGTCGCAGCTCGCGCCGGCGAACGCGAATCCTCGCGCCGATTCCCATAATCTGTGTGCTTTCGCTGCTGCCTTCCACGCCTTCCTCCGAACAAGTAAGGATATGCTGAATAAGTCAAAATTTTTAGTCAAGGTAAAATTATCATATAGGTAAAAATTCTGAATTGAGCGGTCTGCGATCAGGCGCCACGATCGAAGGCAAGCGCAGCGTCGTCAAAAGGGTAAATGGGCCACTGCGAGAAGCGCTACGGACCCGTCCGATATGGGAGACCGGAGTGCGCGGGGGCGTGTTCGAGAACCGGAATGGCTTGCTGGTATGACGCGCGACGTCTTCGATTGAACATAAGTTGACGGTGGAAAGCGTGAACGGTACGCCGAAGCGCCCTGCCGCGTGCGCCGAGGATCTCGCCGTTGGCTCACTGCCTGCCGGCCAGCCCGGTCGGGGCGATCGCGATGGGCAGCGTCACGGGGGTGTCCAGCATAGTGCTCCCGGTGAAGCGCCGCTCGACGTCGATGGCCATACGCTGGTGCAGTTTCAACAAAGTATGATGCTTTCCCTGGTACAGGGGTCGCTGGAATAACGCTCGGTAATAACCTGCTCTTCGGCGGCCCAGCTCAGTTAGCTAGCGTCCTTGCAAGCCATCCGGGTGATGCGGATAACCTTGAGAATACGAACATTTTTCGCCACACCCTGAAAAGTCCGCAGCGCACCAAAAAATAACGGGGTCTCCATTCAACCCGTGTTAACGGCTCGCCGGCCGCTGCTCCGGCACCGCAATCGCCCGGGTGCCAAACGCCAGGTCATACACGCCATTACAGCCGGATCGATTTGCGCTCAGCGCGGCAGAGGATGCGGCGAGTGCGCGGACGCACGCGCGCCCAGCGTTGCGGCCGCTTCATCTTCCTGCACCGCGGACAGATCCCGCTTGAAAGTCTCAGCGAGGAAAAACGCGCACACCAGGCTCAGCAACCCCGTCGCTGCGATATAGAGCGAAATGGGCAGCGTCTGGCCGTACGTGGCGAACAGATAGGTGGCGATCAATGGCGTCGGCCCTGACGTGATGATGCCGGCGATCTGATAAGGCAGCGACGCACCCGTATAGCGCACCCGCGTACCGAACAGCTCCGCAAACCACGTGGATTGCACGCCGTACACGGACGCCTGGCTCAACGCGATACCGCAGACGTACGCCACGAAAATCAAGGTCGGATTGCGTGTCTCAAGCAACGGAAAGAACGCGAATCCATAGACCGCCACGAACACCGCGCCAAGCATGAAGACGGTCCGGCGTCCGATCACGTCCGAGAGTTTGCCGAACAGCGGCAGCGTGATCAGCGCAAACGCGCAGCCCACAATGATGGCGTTCAGCAGCAGTCCACGCGGCAAGCCGAGCCGCGTCGTTCCGTATACCAGCACGAACACGTTGATCACGTTGAAGGTGATGTCAACCGCGAAGCGCGTGCCGATCGTCAGCACGAGGTCTTTCGGATGCCGGCGCAGCAATTCGATCAGCGGCGCCTTCACAACCTGTTTGCTTGCCTTGATCTGTTCGAATACCGGCGACTCCATGACGCGCAGGCGGATGAACAGGCCAATCGCGATCAACGCGACGCTCAGCAGGAACGGCAGGCGCCATCCCCATGAATAGAACGCGTCCGACGGCATGCTCGACACGGCTTTGAACACTGCGGTCGAGAGCATCAGCCCGAGCGGCACGCCCAATTGCGGGAACGCGCCAAAGAAGCCACGCTTCTTGGCCGGCGCCGTTTCGACCACCATCAGCACCGCACCGCCCCATTCGCCGCCGACGCCCAGCCCTTGCAGGAAGCGCATTGCTACCAGCAGGATCGGCGCCCAGACGCCGATCGAGGCGTAAGTCGGCAACAGGCCGATCACGAAGGTGCCGACGCCCATGATCGTCAGCGTCGCGACGAGCGTCGCCTTACGTCCGATGCGGTCGCCAAAGTGCCCGAAAAACACGGCGCCGAAAGGCCGTGCGAGATAGCCGACCGCAAAACTGCCGAAAGCCGCAATGGTGCCGACCACCGGATCGAACGAGGGGAAAAACAGTTTGGCGAAGACCAGCGCCGAAGCGGTGGCATACAGAAAAAAGTCATACCACTCGATGGCGGTCCCGACCACCGAAGCGACCAGCACACGGTTGACGGCCGAACGGCTGATAACCGGCGCGTTGCCGGATGAAACGGGCGATGTGTTCATGTCTCCTCCCTTCTCTGTGAATCTATATTTTTAAGCTGCTGCATGTCGGCGACGCGGTCCGCCGGCACGTCACGATCACTTCACTGTGCTCACCAGTGCAGTTCCATCGGGAATTGGTCGAGCGTTTCGACGCCGCCCGAGGTCAACCGCACGATACGTTCCGTGCGCAAGCCGCCGACGTTCGGCACCGTGATCGTCGCCTTCAGAGTAAAGACCATATTTTCCTGCAGCACGGTCTTGTTGCCCGGCCCGATCCACGGCGCTTCTTCTTCCGGGTCCATGCCGGTGCCGTGACCGGTGCCATGGCCGCGCGCTTCGCTTGAGTATTGCTCGTAGTTCGATTTCACCAGCGCCTGCTGGATCACCGCGTTCAGTTCCATGGCCGCCATGCCGGGACGCGCGGCGGCCAGCCCCGCTTCGACTGCGCGCGCCGCTGCCGCGACGATAGCCATCTTCTCGGGATTCGCCGGACCGTAGGTGAAACCGCGTCCGCCATCGGCCACGTACCCACGATAACGCGCGCCGATATCGGTCATGATCAGGTCGCCCGGTTGCAGGATGCGGTCGGTAGGACGCGCCAGGTTATACGCCGAGCGCGGACCGGATTGCACCATCGAATCGAACGCGGTCCGGTCCGCTCCTCCCGCGAGCATCGCGCGGTCTGCGATTAGAGCAAGTTCACGCTCGGTGTAGGTGCGGCGGTCGACGAGCGCGTCGCGAATCGCGGCCATTGCCGAATCGGTCAAGGCGGCGGCTTTGCGCATCAGCGCCACTTCGGCGTCGCTCTTGATCGCCTTGAGTTCGGCCAGCACCATCGTC
>Ga0153932_1000363_pt1 | contig 13729 bp, 19 predicted proteins | sample TSNJ016MetaG_FD_102273 | JGI IMG/M metagenome (GOLD analysis project Ga0153932, IMG submission 102273) | Attine ant fungus gardens microbial communities from New Jersey, USA - TSNJ016 MetaG | ecosystem: Host-associated > Fungi > Mycelium > Unclassified | place: USA: New Jersey, Wharton State...
CCTCCCGAACCCGCTTTAAACTAGCCGCACAAACGCGCGTGAGTGGCGAAATTGGTAGACGCACCAGGTTTAGGTCCTGACGGCAGCAATGTCGTGTCGGTTCGAGTCCGACCTCACGCACCATACAGCACCCTGCATAAAGCCTCGCTCCCGTCAATAGGTACGGGGACTTTATTCGGTAGGCCTTGTCCAGTAAGGCCCGTAGCATCTGTAGCACTGTGCATAAAAGTGCATCGGGTTTAGGTCCCTGCACTGCTATGTGCTCACACTCTGCACACGCCAATGCACACGGTTAAATCCGCGCTGCTATGTCCTCCGCCGACTCCCGGTAGTACGTGTTCTGCAGGATGGATAAGTCCTTGTGACCGCTGATCTTAGCCAGCGTCATAACGTCCACCTTACGGGAAAGCCGGGTTAGCGCTTCCGCACGTGAATCGTGGAAGTGCAGCCCCTTGATAAGCATTTGGTCCCGTGCCTTCCTAAAAAGTGCGTCCAGCGAGGCAGACGACACGTCGAAACACTTTTCCATGTGCGCGACAGGCCGGAGCAGGCGTGCTGACTTCCTCGTGAGCGGGACAATCCGTGGTCTCCCCGTCAAATGCTGAGTCTTGTGCTCCACGGTCGCTATGCGCTTCTGCAAGTCCAGGTTAGCCCTGCCGAGGCTCAGAATCTCTCCTGCTCGCATTCCGGATCGTAGGCCCACAAGGAACGCTAGCGCTACAGACTGCTGCTTCGTCTGCGGAGCTACACCAGTCACATAACCTAGCCTGCGGACGATCAGGCGGACCTCACGGGGCAGCACGCGCCGGTCTCGCGGGACAGGTGCCGGAGGCAGTTTGAACCCGTCCAAAGGCTTGTGCGCGATCCAATGCCATTCGTTTTTCGCTACTGTAAAGGCATGGCTGAGCCAAGCGATATCTCGTAGAACTGACGCAGCCGACACGCGAGCTACGCTCTGCCCGTCAGGGCCATAGAACCCAGCTAACCGTGCGTCACGCCAAGCTGCGATATCAGGCGTCTTAACATCTGCAAGCTTCTTATCAGCCAGCAATGGAAAGTTACGGAGGAATGCGGCAATGCGCAGCTTTTCGGGGCGTGCTCCCTTCTTGTTCGGGCATACGTCGCGCACGTAGCGCGTCAACATATCGTGGACCGTATGCCGCTCCACCTCAGGCAAGCTCTTTCGCTCACGGGAAGCCGTTTCTTCTGCCGCAGCCCAGGCTACAGCCAAGCGCTTGATATCAAAAGTCTTGCTCGTACGCTTACCATCTACGATTACGAACGCGCGATAACCGCCCTTGTATTTTGTAATTGACGCCATTTGATTCCCCGTAAACGAAAAGAGGCCGCAGCCTCTCGCAATACCTATTCACTAGCGCGTCAGTCCGACATAAGAAGCGCGTCTACTTGTTCTGTGGGGATTAACCCGCATTTATTAAGTCGAAGCTTTCCCGAATCTATAAACCGCCCCACGGTGTTCCTATGTAGACCGAGCATGTCTCCTGCCTGCGTTTGTGTAACGTGGGACGGTCGCGGATGCCGAAGCGCGTAAAGTTCTACCGCTTTACTGGCTGCTGCCAGAAGCGTCGTGCTGCTAATTTCCTGTTGGGTCATTTCCTCTATTGAACATTAATTAAACCAGCCTCTCTTAAAATGTGTCCTTTCTCTCTGCCTACTCCGCTATAGCTCGCAACGCCTCAAGTTGCTCCGGATCAATCTCGATAAAATCCTCCTGATTGATATACTGCTTGTGCTTACGCTTCTGGAATTGTGCAACTTCTACGCCGTACACAGGCGATATGCATTGCGCGTACTCCTGCCCCCTGTCGTCTAAATGGAATTCAACAATGGTCCCTTTCTTCAGCCAGTGGATGTAAGGGTCCTCACGCTCTACCTTCTCAGTAACGATGATTCCGTAACGCGACATACTTGCTCCTATTTGAATGGTTCGGCCCGGTCCTCATGATAGAATTTCGCGTACAAATGTGGCGGAACTGAAAATGACACGACGCAACCGACGAGCAAAGCAACCGACAAATACAGCGCCCGTGTCAGCAACGGTAACTGCACCTACCCGAACGTGGCAGGTGATTATGGCTATGATCGTGGGAATTATTGGTGTCGTCGGTTACGTGGCACAGTACAAACTTACGGCACCTTCCGCACAGACCCCGCAGGCTCTAGCGGCAACTCCAGTACAGTCTCTGCAACCAGTTCCGCAGCCTCGCGTCCCCCGTATAGAGATATCCGACAGCACCTTTGTGGATGGGCAGTCCGTGATCAGCATGCCCTCGGACAGTGATGCAAGTGTAAAGATGGCTGGCGTGCATACGAGTAACGTCAGAAAAGTCGTTGATCTGCGAGACAGCACGTCAACGAGCACGTCAACGACCGCGAAACCGGCTAGCAACTGACGATAGCGGTGCTTAAAAAATAGGCAACGAAACTGCCTAAATAATAGGCACAACCTGCAAAGCCTTACCGGGTATAGAGGTGCAGTAGCAACGAAAATCCATTTCATCGCTATAACGCTAGGTCAAACGAACGAATAATTCTCTCTTTGTCGCAATAACAGGATGGTTATTCTCTACAAATGCGATGTTTGAGAGTTTTATTTATTCCCTAGTCATTGCTCCCGCAGAATAATTATCCTATAGACCATCTATCGAAAGTATTTCGTAAGGTAGTCGCCCATCAATACGGCAGGCATGCGTATAGCTCCTCGGTAAGGCCCATAGCCTGATTCCTTGGCAGCGAATCGAGATACCGCACATAGTTTAATACACCGGGAGTATGCCGAGCACGTCTAACTTTAACTAAACGTTCCTTAGTAGACTCTACTAAAACGCGTATAACCTTCTCGTACACTCTCGGGTTAATTACCTTAAGAGGAATATCATAACCATCCTCGTAATCCTTAATCTTATACATCAACTCTATTTCAGAAACACTGAGTTCGTCATTAATAATAGTAGGATGTTCCTCCTTAGATATATAACTACGTATCGCAGGAGACCTATTATAAGTAGTCCGAGAATATAGCAATGATGATTTACCTAATGAGAACCCGTTAAACTTCGCATTGGTCCGGATTAGTTTATCCTCGTCTAAGTTATATCCACCTCTACCTAATACCCTACTTGTATAGGCCCGTTCTCCAGGCCTACGTCTAGGTCGCTTTAACATAATCAACTACCCACTTACGTATTCCAGTGGTGACTGCGTGATGTAGGCATACCATCAACACTAACGCCAGTCTTAATCTTAAATCCGTTATCTCTACAAGTCTTCTCATAGTGGCACGTATCGCAAAGCAACTGCATATTAGAGTCATCACTAGTACCGCCATCATCTAATGACTTGATGTGATCGCATTGCCCTTGATTAACCGCAATCCTACACGACTGACATTGATAACCATCTCGTTCTCTAATACGCTTACGTTGCTCCTGGCCTGCTCTACCAGTAGTGCGCTTATCAGCATTACCTGATCGTGTGTATCGTGTAGTCATAGTGGTATATAGATAGTGTGTATGTATATGATGTATGTATGTGCATGTACTAACATCAACACATCGTTGATCGAGTTGAGTTGAGTTGAGTTGCGAACGAGAGACAGCCGATAGCGAATAACAAAGTCGAATATATCGAACGCTACCGATAGATGCACCGATTAAGTGCAAGTTAGGTCTAGCCTATTGATTAAACAGAGTGATTAACCTTAGCGTTAGACTATTGACGGGGGGTATGTACAAATAATGGCTATCAGCCTCTGGCCGCCGACAGTTCAGACTTGCTTTAACGGCAACGGCAATATTTCCCTCTTTTTTCGAGATAAAGCCAGCCAATTGCGCCTTATCGCATATGAATTGTTACGTAAAATTGGTATATCCAGAATGGACCCATTTCTAGGCCCGTAGAGCGTTTACTTAGTCGCAGGCTACCTGCGTAACTACAGACCGTCACCGTGCCATTGGCGGGGTTGCCAGGGGATAGTCTGTGCCTACTTCGTGCACCTTCCCGGCTACTGGCAGCGACTTGGGATTATTCGGCCAGCCCAATGCATCCTCGTCAATAACGCATTTGTCGGCTCGGACTACATGCAGCCACATACCCGGCATGAGATTAGTAATGCAATTATCTTCCCACTGCTGCCATAGTTTCGTCCGCTTATCTGTAGGATTGGCGTTTAACTCGTAGTTATGGGAAGCATTTCTAACCATAGCCTGTAACCCTAGACGCTTAGTTAATTGCAACTCTTGCGTTTTAAGTTTATCTAGAACTGAGAATAGTGGATTAGCTTTCTCTGTACCGGCTGCAGACTGAACAGTTAATCCGGCTTTATCCGCAAGCTTTGATTTACGCTCAATGGTGTACCGGAGATTGGCTAATTGAATAGCTAGTATTCTATCTCCTGTAGTCCATTCTAAGCGCATAGATAATACTGCTTGCGTATGTTGCGCTTTAGTCGCCATTAATTCGGTTCCTCGTTATGTTCAATATCTTCCGTGTAACATGGATGCTCGTTAAACTCTGGATTGGTTGGAAACAACCCCTTGCACTTAACGCACCTTAATACAAACTGGCCGTTACTAATGTCCATTACCGGAACTAAACTCATACGGGCTCCATAAAAGGTGACGGGCGATAATCAACGGGCTTATATCCACGTAGGCCTACCGCGATTCCGTGCAGATTAAGTGCAACGTTCGCTAATACCAGATACTGCTTAGCGCTCTTTAACAGGGCGTCGATAGCGTCCCTATCCTTTACTGGTTCGTCAAAAAGGCGCTTCGCAGCGGCACGCTCACGATTAGCCATAAAGATGCACAGTTGCGACTTATGCAAGTCAGGCCCGTTATGTCCCGCTTGAGTCTTGGCAGCACCATCAATCCTCGCGTCAATCTCCGGAGCCGTGCCACGGATAACGCCAAGGTTAGGGCCGTAGAACGCTTCCATTACATCAACGCGGATAGCATCGATAGACTTTGGATACGTTGTTTTACCCTTCGTCACAGTAAGCGGGACCTTAATTGCTTTAGCGCACCGAACGAGACTTGCGCGGCTCATTGCTTCTTACCCTGACAACTAAGGGCAATCTCAAGGATTTCATCAGGCCCAAACCGGCCAGCACGACATACCTGTTCAACCTCTTTAGTTCGCATCTCGATTCCCAGCGTTACAGGAACGTTCCTAGGCTCGAAATCCGCAATTTGAAACTTTAGTTTTGACAAGTCGTAATCAACTCCACGGCACATGCGGAAAAACTCATTTACGACACGTCTAGCCGTAGCACCGGTGGATTTACCCATTGATGTAGCGGGGGAGCGCAACCGATGATACGAGCTTTTGCGCAGCATCCACACGGAATCCGTAGGCTGATAATTACCCGGATTGAACGCCATTACTGAACCTGCGCCAGCAACGCGGCCAGCGATACAGCCGCCTCATTGGCCTGCATAGTGCTCAGCAACTCTCGATTTAGCATGCCAAGCGTATCCCGTGTCTGCTCCTCCTTCCGCAATGCAGGGAGAATATCCTTCTCTACAATAAGTCCCGCACGCGCTTTAGCTTGGGCCTGCTCGCGCGCTACACGGTGAATATCAATCAGGTCTTTTGTGCGGCTAATCTCTTCCATGATGACGCCTACCGCGCGCCGACCTTGCCCGCACTCGATTACAGCCCGCAACTGCTGCAACTCTTCCTGAATACGCGATACGGCTGCGACCAAGGTAACGGCTGGCCCTTGCGCGTTCTCTTTGATAAGTTGCTGCTCAGTCATCGGAAACGTGAAGTGCATACGGTGCCCGGAAGCCGGGCTGAAATCGGCCTGCTTGGGTGCAACGGGCGTGAAAAGCTTTGAGAGTTTATTCAACATTTGTTGTCCTTGAAATTACGTGTGGCCCCTCGAAAGGGGCCGATGAAATTACCTATTACTTATTACTTAGGCAAGCGTTACAACAAGCGGTGCATTGAGAAACGCGGCGTCGAAATATCGAACCACTTTCAACGCGACCATATGGTTTTGGAACATGGACAAGGGTGCTTCCACAGCCGAACCCGGCGCGTTGTCAAACACGACATTTGCCTCTTCCGACTTCTCGATAGTGGACGGGCCGTCATAAATGGCAACGCGGCTGCGATCAATCAAAAGCAATTTGTTAGCAGGCATAGCCAGCGATGATAGAGCCGGCAATCCCATGAACACGCCGCCATTGGGACCAAGCTGCAAGTTAGCTGCATCACGCAAGCCCGTGAATGTCGTAGGACTACCTACCCAAATTGCACGCCGGATATCACCAACAAATGCATCGATAGCTGTAACGAATGAACTCTGCGTGGCCGCCGTGACACTAACCGCAGTACCGTCTGCGATAGCCTTAGTGATGAACCATTGATCGGCACCATTGGAAGCAGCGGAGTCCAATTGATTTTGGACATACGCTTGCACCGCCCCGGTAAAGTTACTCGCAGCCAAAAGCTCAGCATTGAAACCGAGAATTAATGCAGCCTTGTTAGCGGTGTTAGCCAAGGTGAACGCAAGGCCAGGAGCAGCCGCAGGCGTAGGCGCACCCTCTGCCACGATCCCCGCTGACAACAGAGAAGCCTGGGAGAGCACGCGCACGTTAGGCGGTACGGTCAAAGCTCCGGCCTGTGCAAGCTGCGTAATGATCGCAACGGTTTGCGGAGGCAATAGGATGTCGTTAGACTGACCGGGATAGTACAGCGAAGGGTTATTAGCTAGCGTAGCAGCAGGCACGGGACCCTCAGCCTTAGTAACAAGCCGCTGCTCAACGTTGCGGATAACTTCCGGGGTCCAGTCTTTCGAGATTGCTTTGAGAATTTGATTATGGATCATATTGTTTTCCTGATTATGGTTTTCGTTGGATTTGGCAAATGTGATTGATGCGCCTGCATTCATCGGCACGGTGCACACAGAAAGCTCGTACACCTCATACTGATTGAACACACGATTACCGCCCTTGCTTTCTGGGGCAGTGAGAGCACGAAACCCAATCGACAAGCCTTTCATCAGGCCGGACTTAATCAGCTTCCAAGCATTATCGATATACTCCTGTACACCTTCCGGAGCTAACTGCGCTTCAATCTCTATACCGTTAGGCGTAGCCGTAGCTTTAGTAACCTCGCCAATGGGTTTCGAGTGGTCATGCGCGGAAAGCAAGGGGAACGGGACTTTAAACTTAGCGCCCATCGGGAGAACTACATCCCCTTCTCTATCAGGCCTCGGCGTGCTGGCGATTCCTTTAATCTTGCGTTGGTCTCCTGCTTTCTCGTACGTTACGGAGAATTCCGTCGCCGAGTATGCTTTACTAACTACTTGGGTCAATTAGTGATCCTAAAGATTGATACGATTTAACCAGGAAATTTTATCGTCAGGCTCGGCTGGTTTAGCGATGAGCCTGCTTACGCTATTTAAAAGTCGTCCTACTGCCCTATGTCAGACAGCTACCGTGCCATCCATGAATCTCCAGTTAGTGCTATCTGAGATAACAAGCCTGTTACTACGGTCGCCCACTCGTACGAGGCAGTTAGGATAGGTAGACGCAGATGGAAGAGCTGAAAAGGAATACCCTGGAACCGAAAGCGGGGAGTTCATAAGGATATTGCCGGTCCCTTTAGCAGCAAACGAGATTCCCGCACTAGTAGAACCACTCTCCATCACCACAGATACACTACCGGTATTGCTGCGTACAAGTAGGTTGCTGTCTCCCGGATTAGGGCTGTCTACACGGAGTATGGTGGAGTTATTAGCTTGAAGTCGCGTAGAGCCAGCCGGACCCCATGCCCTCAGGTAGAGGTCCGAGTTAGTGTTAGGGCTGATAGTTTGCAGCGTTGAATTCCCGCCACCCCAAAACAAACGTGGTTCATCACTCGCACCTGCTCCTTTATTCGCTAACGCCGACACGCCAAGATTTGCATTTGTTGAACTATTGACAGTGGGCGCGGAGTTACTATTGTCCGATCGAATGTATCCAGCTACGTTGACCTGATTAGTGCCACCGGCGCTATTCGCAAGATTAAACAAGGGTGAGCCGTTGTTAGCCTGATTCGACAATTCAAACCAAACCGTACCAAAATCTATACGGTTTGCTTGTCCGTTCAATACAATAGGGGAGTTGTAATACCGCTGCGTGTGGATTGAGCCAATCTGAACCTCACAGTTGTTTGCGTCGATCTGCACAGCAGCACCACCGGGAATACCTACTCCCGTGCTAGGCCACGCCTCACCCTCTGTAGTCAGGTTAGCTACCTGTACTGTTGTATTATTTGCCCCCGAAGGAATCCAGATACCGTATTTAGAGAAGTCTACGCACAAGGAATTTGCATACAGCTTCGTCGTCACACCGTAGGCGCTAGAATCGCACCGAATAACGCTGCGTGTGCCAAAGGCGAATATATTTCCCAGGAGTAGCCCATCGCACCGCAGCGACCAGATAACGTCTAAGTTGGCCTGCTGATAGGCCATGATATTGTTATCGGAAGTGTAGAACGTCCAAATGTGCATATAATCAATGGCGGGGATGTCGTAGCAAGAGTCTATCTGGATTGGGTTTGTATAAATTTGCCCTCGCAGTTTCTTAATGTGGAAATGACCAGAATTGAACGAGTAAATCCCTTTATTGACCCGTACCATATACACGTCGTCAATCTCTACACCGCCAAGCGTATTCAATACCTTAATAAGGTAATCGTTCGCCGCTGGCGTCCAGCCTACAACGCTACTCGGGTGGTTACTCTCCCAAAACGCACACCGGCGTACTGCACTACCCCGTGCGTTTGTGCCGGAGAACGTTAGGGGCGTAAATCCCGTTTGCCTATTTTCAAACCATGTACCCGTGGATGGATTAGGCGACTCGGCGTAACCCGCACCGATGATCTGAATAGGGTTAGTACAGGTTACTGCGGTAAGCCAAGGAAACTGTCCGGCATTTACCTCGATCACCGTAGCACCCGCGTCGTGCGCCCTCTGAATGGCTGGCCCGATATCCAGCCCAGGCACCGCGCCGAAGTCCGCAGCGTTCACGCGGAAGTCCCTCAGCTTTGACACCAGCGACCGGGCAACGGCACCCGCACCCGCTGCGCTAACAGTCAGGGCCGTACTGGCTAGGATTCCCCAAGTGCTTACGCCGTCCGTGTCGAATGTGGCCGTATCCCCCGGATTGAGCACGGTAACAACAGGTACTGTATCCCCGCTACCCGTAGCTGCAGCAAGCGTGATAACGCCGATGCCAGCATTGACCAGTTGGATAACCTGATCCGCTGCGCATGTAGACGCCTGCGGCCAATTGAGAGTGGCCGCTGTACTAATGTTAATTTTAATCCGCTTACCCATATCGGCGGAAGTAAGCGCGCGGGCTGTTGCGAGAGATGCACTGGTTAGTGTCGCTTGCGTGTTGAGAATGGTAACGTTATTATTTACTTTTACGAAGGCAGACCGCACCGTGTCACCATCGGAGCCAGCGGGAATCGTCCCCAGGTTAATCGCCGTTAATGCTGTCATGATTAGATGGCACCCGCGACGTTCTCGGAATCGGCATATGAGTCCGCTCCTGAGAACTGTGCTGCATCGCCTGCTTCTTTAAGGTCTGACCCTGCAGCCGCAAAGCCGGTATCACCTTCATTCGTTAATGCATCTACCGAGTAACCGGCAGTGCTGTTGATAGTAGGGTTGCTCAACTATCGCGCGTCAGGACGTGCGTAAGATACGTTCATCATCGGTGTGCGAGTATTCATTCAATGCCCTTGTGAGGTTAGGTACTGCGATACAGCGGTTTTAATCACGGCGGATACCGTGGCGTCTACTTCTACTGCGAAAGTCCGAAGCCGCTTATGCAGGTCCGGACTAACTTTGGTGCTCAGTACACGTGCCTCCGAGTATGGAGACGCGGGGATAGCTCCCGTATGTCCAGTGTTCATAAATAGGTAGTCCTAAAGGTAGACTGGTTAAATTTAAAACAGATTACGCAGCCATCAATTCGACTGAGCCAAACTCCAGCCGCTCCGCGTCCTGCCCAAGGTCGATAGCCAGCGCAGCTAGAGCATCAGCACGGTTACGCAGGATGACGGGAGGCAGAGAAGCACGGGTTCGATTAGGAGCAATGCACCGCCATTCGCAGGTAGCGGAGAACCCACCGCCCAAGAAAGCACCGGCCTTAGTAATATGGAAGCCGTGAGCTTTGATCGAATCGAACACAGCCAGGATTTTGTTAGCAGGCTTGCTATCGTTTCGTGCCAGCGTTACGTACAGAACTCGTTTCATGTTGATCCTTGTTTTAGTAGTAGCTGAATTCGACAGCGCAATAGCTCGCACCGTCCGGAGTCACGCTAACAATCATCTCGTACTCATAGCCCAAAAACCCAGGCTGCTGATACGACCACGTTCTATCTAGTAAGCTCTGCGCCAGGACATAAATAATCATCGGCTTCCTTGTTTTCTTATGCGTTACCGAGGAGCACTCATGGAATGCGCCTTGGTAATTGCTTACTCCCAGCAGCTTGCAGAACCTGTGGTAGACGACTTAGCGTTAGTGGGTCGTTTAGAGCATCAGGGAGACCTTGTTAGGCCCGCTGGGTTCGGTCCGAGATACCGCATCAATACGGCGCTCGGTACTTGTCGATATTCAAGGGGACACTGCGGACCCTCGAACCATTACTAGGGAACCCCGGTCCCCGCCCTCGCTTCCGGTCCGTAACCGGAGGACTTGCTGCATTGTTACATCCAACAGGTGAGAGTATGCGTCAAAGAGTCAGTACAGCATAGCGTTAAATTGTGGCACGGCATTGTTTGGTAGATTTCTCTAGCTACAAGTACCGCGCCGGATGAAGCGCACCCAAAAACTGTTGTTCAATGGTAAATTATTCTTCCCATTCGATCGAAGCGAGTAGGATATTTATCCACTTCATGCGCTCCTCTAGGTCCGGATCGACGCATTTACGCTCAAAGTACACCGCCAGTAGTTCCCGCAGGATCGCGCTGGCTGGCCTGTCCTCAACGAAAGACGCGGCTTTGAGTAGCTTGGACTGACTCTCAAGCATGCGAATTTGCATCGATACCGTAGGCGCACCAGTCTTGACGCCGCCCCTAACCATGTCCTTACTGAGCCACGCGGGACGGCCCTGTGACAACCACTGCGCGATGTCCAGAGGCTCCGCGTCAAAGCCTGGAACGCCTTTCACGTCCCCGTTATGTCCTGCCCGTAGCCACTCCTTAATTCGGTCCGTAGGGTCATTCGATGCGAGTTCTGCAGTCATTGAAGCGCCTAATATATGGTGTACTGACACATCTTAGCATCACCGCTCCCGTCACGGTATTCGTTTTCAGGGATTTACGGTCCATACGGGCAGGAATGGACCGGTCGCGTACGTGTGCTACTACGGGTGGAAAGTCGCGGGTTATCGATTGGCGCGGCGCGGTATCATCCGGCAATTACAAAATAAGAACGGGTGAGACCAAATGAGAAATAGCTGCGGGGGTCGTAGCCTTCATGATGCTGTCGGGATGCGCGACCAAACCAACACCCGGGGAGATGGCGTCGGCGGACTACGGGAGCTACCCGGATGCATACCAGACCATCATTCAAAACTACATGGGGCATTTACTGAAAGACCCATATAGCGCACGTTACGAGTACCTAAATCAGCCTAAAAAGGGTTGGGCGCGCGGTCCAATATTCGGCTATGTCGTGTGCGTGAACGTTAACGCCCGGAATAGCTACGGCGGGTATACCGGAGCGCAGCCCTCGTACTTTATGATCCACGATGATCGCATTATCAGTACAACCCACGGAGACGGGCGTTACATGGACGCTATTGTAGAGGGCAGGTGCAGGGAGTTCGTCGGCGGATGACGCGTACATGTGTTCCATCAATTGCACACGATCACATGTAACCCTTACGGAATAAGGCTACTGGAGTCCGACCTCACGCACCAAGATGAAAACAAAGCCTCGCAGTGAAAACTGCGAGGCTTTGTCATTTGCGCCGCCGGTTTTTCGGCCCATGCCACCGCGCGCGCTCAGTCAGCGCGCTGGGTCAGCCCGCTCAGGCAGCGCGCTGGGTCAGCACTTCATCGATCAGCCCATACTCCCGCGCCTGATCCGCCGACATGAAATTATCGCGGTCGGTGTCAACTGCAATCTGCCCCACGCTTTTCCCCGTGCGCTCTGCCATGATCTCGTTCAAGCGTCCGCGCGAATACAGCACCTCTTTGGCCTGGATGGCGATATCGGCGGCTGTGCCCTGCGAGCCGCCCGAAGGCTGATGGATCATGATTCGCGCGTTGGGTAGCGCAAAGCGCTTGCCCTTCGCGCCCGCGGTCAGCAGAAACGTTCCCATGCTCGCGGCGAAGCCGGTGCAGAGCGTTGACACATCTGGCCGGATGAATTGCATGGTGTCGAAGATTGCCATGCCGTCGTAGACCGACCCTCCCGGCGAATTGATGTACAGCGCGATGTCCTTCTCGGGGTTGTCCGCTTCCAGAAACAGCAGTTGCGCGACGACCAGGCTCGCGGTCTGGTCCGTCACCGGCCCCACCAGGAAAATGATGCGTTCGCGCAGCAGCCGCGAATAGACGTCGTAAGCGCGCTCACCGCGCCCGGAATGTTCAATGACGGTCGGCACGAGGCCGAGGTTTTGGGGACTCATATCGTTGCGGTTCCTTTGTTTTTGGCCAGTGTGGGATGCCTTCAGCCGATATGACGCGCCAGACCATCCGTGCGTGACGCCCGTCCACGAGATATATTTTTGCCTGCGGCTGTCACATTCGCGTGGTGCCAACCGTCAGGTCGATACAGAGCGAAAGCACGTAATGAGGAAAACCGCATGACTGGTGATACGGATATCGATCGCGACACGGCGCAACTCGCCTCGCAACTCGCCCTTTTTGAGGCGTCGCGCGCACGGCTGTTTTCGCTGGCTTACCGGATCCTGGGCGTGCGCGCGGACGCCGAGGACGTCGTCCAGGACACGTTCGTGAAATGGCATCTGCATCAGCGCACGGCGGGTGCCGCGGGACGCAATGCGCTGGACACGCCCGCAGCGTGGCTCGCGACAGTCGCAAAACGGACGGCGATTGACCGCTTGCGGCGTCTGAAACATGAAGCCCCGTTACCGGGCGGTATCGATAATCTCGACAGTTTCGATTCCATCGATCACGTGCCGTCGGCGCAGACACTCGCGGAACAGACATCGGATTTGTCGTATGGAATGCGCCGCGTGCTCGACCGGCTGTCGGCCGAGGAACAGGCGGCGTTCCTGCTGCGCGAAGCGTTCGAAGCGGACTACGCGAGTATCGCGAAGATCCTTAACCGGAGCGCCGCGCATTGCCGGCAAATCGTGCATCGAGCGAAAGACCGGGTGCGCGACGATCGGAAAAACAAAAACGCAACGCATACAGCGCATGAGGAGGACGCCATCGAGCCATTACTCGATGCCATCGCGCGTCAGGACGTAAGCGCGCTGGTCGCGTTGACGCTTGCGACGGCGTCGGTCCCGTCGCCCGGGTTTGCTCCGGTCGCGCCAGTTTCTGCGACGGCAATCGCCGAGCAGCAGGCGGCTCTGGTGATGCACGCGTTGATCGCGCGGCTGCGGATTGGCCACATCGACTTGCAGCCGACCGCCACCGGCGAGCGCGCACTCTCCCTCGTGGCCGTTTGACGCCTTCGAGCGGCCGCCGCGGCCCTTCGGCGGCAAATACCTGCATAAGGCC
>Ga0153932_1000364_pt1 | contig 13631 bp, 14 predicted proteins | sample TSNJ016MetaG_FD_102273 | JGI IMG/M metagenome (GOLD analysis project Ga0153932, IMG submission 102273) | Attine ant fungus gardens microbial communities from New Jersey, USA - TSNJ016 MetaG | ecosystem: Host-associated > Fungi > Mycelium > Unclassified | place: USA: New Jersey, Wharton State...
ATCAACATCTGGCGCACCGGCAGTTGCCAAAAGCACCGGTGACGCCGGAGGGAGCGGATACCCCGGAGCAACAAAGCGAGGAAGGCAAGCCGCCTGTGTGGGCGACCGATGACGAGATTGAGACGTTCTATCAAGATAATCTCGAAATCATGCGCCTACTGTTGAGTCTGGTTCAAGGTTTGGCATTCGACCTATCAGAAGCCACCGAGGTTTACAAGCATCACGCGAAATACTTCTGGGCTTCAGCGCGTGGTGAGCGCACCGAGGGGCACCCCGACTATCTTCCGCCCCCGTCCCCACTTTAAAGTGCATCTGGTCGATAGATGCCCCGGAAGAATGGAATGGCCGAATCAGAAAAAGAGACTCTAAAGCGACAGCGGCGCGCGCCGAGGCCGGTATCTCCCGAGGCTTACGCCGACGCATATGCGCTCGCACAACAAGTCTTGCAGGGCTCGCTAAGCCAGGCGGAAGCTGAGAAGACTCTCACCGCACGCTATGACCTTGGCGACCGTGTTGCCCTTGGCTACATTGGCAACTACCTTTCGATGAAACGCGGCGCACCGAAGGTAAGATCGACGATTGCAGCGGACGGTTGGCGTTTCTTGCTTGATCAATTTGAGAAGGAAGGAATGTTAGCGTTGCAACGTGCGCTGTCTGTGCTCTGGGAACACATTGAATATCTGCCTGGACCTGAGCCGAAGCTCCGCAAGGTTCACGCTGACTATATCGGCAAGGTTGCGCAGCATATCGAAGGCGATCCAGCGGCGACACTTGCGGAACAGATTGCGGCGTCCTTCAGAGACGGCGATGAGGCGCGCAGGCGCAGACTCGACGTAGCGCCTGTCTATCCGGAAGCCGTACTTGTCGCCACGCGTGCCTTTAGACGAAACGCCGATGTGATTGCAGAAGTGCTCGTCCAGGCGGCGGGCGTCTGTCAGGGATGCGGTCGCGAAGCGCCGTTCAGGCGTCTGGACGGGACGCCATATCTGGAAGTGCATCACCTGACGCCGCTTGCACAAGGCGGAACGGATACTGTTGCGAATGCGATTGCCTTGTGTCCGAACTGCCATCGAGAGCGGCACTACGGTTCAATCTTTTCTGGATGAACGGCTGGACTCGAACGCACGAAATTAGTTGGACTGCCGCGCCGGTCCACACGTACTTATCCCCGCAGGTTGTCGGGAGACTGAATTCGTTGGACTAGCGCGCAGTTGGCTAGACGCGAAAGCACAAAATTGACTGGACTGCCATGAAAACACGGAAATCGAAGGAACATCGAGCAGCGCAGTTCGCGCCCCGGCAACGTCCTGTGAGGCTTTGCTGAGGGAGAGGTGAGTGGCGCTTGACGACACACAGCGGAAGTCGGCGCTGACGATTTCGCAGCCGGATTGCGGACGTTCAAGCAATGCACACCGGGCTTCAAGGGTTTCCACCAGGCAGAGCGGCACTTGAAATAGCCTTTGACGGCCCCAATTCTTCAGTCCCAGCTTTTTTGTTGGGACACTTGGCGGAATAGGTCGTCGGGTGCGAACTCTCAGGAGAAGCCAATGAGCTACCGTACTATGAGTAATCGCGAAGGCAATCAGCAGCGCGTCATGGAGATGCACGACGCGAACATGTCACCGGGCGTGATCGCAGCGTACATGACCGATTGGAAGGTGCCGATGACTTCGCAGGACGTGCAAGGCATAACCAACACTTACAAACCGATGGGCGACCACGCCGTCAAGAAATCCGACGTGCAGCAGGCCATCGAGACACACAAGCGGTACGTCGAGCCACTGAACGAACACCAGCCGATCATCGAGGAAGACGAGGATTCCGGATCCACGCTTGTCCGCCACGACTTCGATGACGACGAGAACGATGCTCTGTAAGCTTTAGGCTTGCGACAAGACAACGGGGACTTTTAGTCCCCGTTGTCTCTTGGGGGCTATTAGGAAGGAAAAGTGGCCCCGGCCGCGCGACAAGGAAAAATCGGGGTGCAGCGGGTGCGGGTAAAAGACAGGCCACAAGACTTGAAGATTTCCCTGTTGGTCTTTAAAGACGTGGTGGCAGGCGCGAGCTTTACCGAGGCAGACAGGAAATTCGCTCTCAACGGAGGTATCGCGCGTGCGAGGTTTCTGCAAGCGCGGCGTGTGGTTTTCAGTGCAGTCGGCGGCCCCTTGAACGAGAAGTGGCCACCGGCTGAGCAAGAGGGGCACGGTCCCGCAGACGTTCAGCCGTTCAGATGCAGTCCGTCATACTTGTGCACTGGCAGACAAACTTCTTGCTGCGCTGAACGCGGCATAACACGACGGAAAAGATCATGGTACGGAAAGACGGCATCCTGTATGTGTACCGGTGCGCGGAATGCGGTCATCGAGGCGAACAGCGGCTTGGTGATGACTCTCACGATGGCACCGAATCGAGCTGTTCAGTGTGTGGCGCGACAGTGACGCTCGAATGGGACGGTGGCGTGACGATTGACAGCGTCATCAATATTGCTCGGCGTTGGCGCGAAGAAAATGGTTACATCGGCCGGGGTGGCGTGATCGTGCTGTTCGAAGGTGACGTGCAAAGCTGGGTTAACACACTGCGCAATCCTGAGCATTGGCAACCGGGTTGCGTAGCTATCGATGAGGACGGTAGGAGTTGGACTGCCATTGCAGGCAATCAGGGCGACGGGGCGCTTATGTGGCTGCCCGATTACCCGATCTAGGAAAACAACGAAACGCGGTATCGCCAGAGTCTCGCAACATCTAAAGCAGCCTACCGAACTCACACAGGATAAAACATGGGGACCGACCGTACCACTGAATTTGAGGGGCCTTGCCTTTGCGGTGAAGGGACCTTCCGGATCGATGATTGTGAGGTGGATCACGCCTGGCCCACGGCCACCCCACAATGGTACGAAGGACATATCCACTGCCGGAACTGCGCGGCAAAATATGAGCTGGTGAAGCGCGGTAAGCGGTTTGTTCTAGTAAAGCGATCGGAATTGCAAGAGATAGATTCGAAAAGGACTCAGGCTTACGATGCGGGTGTCCATTTGATGGCACGTCCAGAAGTCCTAGCGACGCTGAATACGTTTGCTGCGTTACTGACGAATCAACCCTCGATGGCGGCAACTCACCGTCTACTGGTCGCCGAGGAACTAGAGTACTCCTCCGTTGGAACGTTTCGCAAGGGCTGGTCCGGGGGCGCGGATTGGATTCGTAGGCATATCAAGCCAGATAACCTGCTTCGCATCTATCAGATAGTGAACGCTCCGCGCGACGACCTAGAGACTTGGCTGGCCGATGTGGAGAGGCTGAATGCGGCAGCAGCAGTAACGGCTACACCTGTGGGTGAGCCGGTATATGAAATCTTCCCATAGGGTCGGAAAACATTATGGCGAACCGGACATGACAGATATCCAAAACATGATGAGGCATGGAAGGCGCTGGACGATCCCGTGCTACATCGGACGATCAAGCGGCGACGGTCCGAGATACAAGCGCTGGCCGGATCAACAGCCGCGATCTTGGTCGCACGCGTGACCGTGGGCGACGAAACGCTGATCGTCACTGCCGACGAAATCACTGCTGCATTGACGACCCTGAACGGCGAGCCGAAGGCAGGTATGCGGCTGGACGCAAAGATCGAATTCGATGCGATGACACCCGCTGAGTTTGCCTCGATCCCTGAGTATCAGTGACCGCATCGGAAAACACTTTGGCGCGAACTGCGCTCCGTACCGGCCGGTCGCCGGATATTTGTAAATCTAGGAAGATCAAAGTATGCCGAACGTGACCATACAGAAAGAAAAGATGATAAGGACCGTACTTGTGATGGCTGCGTGCCTCTCAGCGCATTGGGCATATGCCGATGATGCCATCAAAGTTTGTGAACCTGGACAACACAAGGCCATGCTCGCCTACGAATCGGCAGATCAAAACGTGATCTCGTTCGGAAATGTTTTCGTCTGTACGCCCGTGGCGTTGAATACCGAGGCGGGTATGAGGGAGCTGCGAACAGGCTTGCAGGCGATCCACAAAAATGCGGTACTTCTATCTGTCATGCCGCTGGCGTCCTGATCGGAACCCGGAAAATCAAGGAAACGGATGGACGTGAAATATTCAAACGTCGAAACTCGAAGCCGGTGCTCGGGTTGAATTGCGCAGATTTCACATAGATGTGTCTCGTTGTTAGTTTGGGCGTCAGTCCGGTCTTTGCCAACTATGCCGCTGAAATTGCGGGAGACGCGGGGATAAACACGGTAGGTCGCGTTCGCTGCGGCCTACCGTGCGGACTAAGCAAAACAGGCGACGGCTGTACCTGTACCGAAAATGCGTCTATCCTGGCCGGTCCTTTTCGCTTTACCACTTCCACCGGAATTCCGCCCTCGGCTGGCCGTGGAGCAAGCCGAAGCGCGGCCGGTGAAGCGTCCTGCACGGTCGCCAGCGGCCTCATCACTATGAAGAGGGTCTTAGACGTCTGCGAAGCCAGTAAAAGCCGTCGTAGCGACTCTGCTCGCACATGGTTTTGCACAGCAGGCATAGGACGGTACTCGACTTCCAACGTCAGAAACAGCGGAAGTGAGATGGGCTCGGCTTCTCGTCGTAGACACATATCGGCTGGTCTAGGACGCATCGCTGCCCCCGCACTTTCACGACAAGCCCTCGTTCATCTCCTCGCTCCAGGATCCCGTCGTCCCACGCCTGACAAACCGAGCGGTACGAATAAGTTTCCCCCCTCCAGTCTGCAAGCGGAGTGACGCTCCACGCCTTCGCTTGCTCAACCTCTCTATATACTGCGACAAGCCGATTGAGGAATATCGAGTGCAATCCTTGGGAAACATCATTCGCGCTGCTGGCGAAGCCGTCACTGCAGCTCCCGCTGAGCGCGTCGGCGCCGCACTGGTGACGCAGCTGAAAGAGTTGGTTCCGACACCGTACCGCATTGAGACCGGCATCGTTGTCGATTCCGAAGGGCGCAGGACAGAACCGCTGTCCGTCTTGATCTGCGTCGGCGGCCAACTGGTCGGCGCCGACGTCGGCCCCGCCGTGGTTCCGACCGAATCCGTCGCGGCCGCCTTCGATGTGACGCACACCTTGGACCTAAATGGGCTGGCCGCAGCATATTCCAGAGTAGCCGCGGTCAAGGCCCTAAAGAAGACGGTGCCGCCCCCCGGCAATCAGACGATCGAGCCGACCCTAGGTGTGGTCTTCGCCGTCGACGCCACAGTGCCCCTCGAAGATATGGCGGCGGAGCTCGAACGGCTGAACGCACGCACGCCCTCGGACCATTGGCCTGACGCGGTGGTCATCGCCATCAAAGGGCAGATTGGCTACATGGTGCAATGGGTCGGAGATCAGTCCGTATCCAGCTTGCTGTTGCCGCCTTCTCCGGGCGTATCCCGCAAAACGCTGCCTTCCTATTACGCGGTGCTCATGATTTCGGCCAGCGGGGCCGGGACCTTCAACCTAGCCATGCACATGCTGCTTGGCCAGCTCGCCAGATGGTCTCCTGGAAGTGTTTCGCCGGAGTATTTGACCGTCCTGGATGGAGTGCCGCGCCAGGCCCTCGTATGGACCGGGTACCAGTACAACCTTGCCGGGGAACTCAGGCCGGTGCCGCGAGAGCGCTACAACGACAGGGCGCTCCCGCCGAAATGGGTTGCGTTGATCCCGCGGGGCGCGAAGGCCCCGGCAGCGGCCATGTGTTTCATCCCTTGGCAAGACGGCGGTCTCGTTCTCCTGCAGGGCAAGCTGCCTCTCGAAGGTATGCTGCTCTTCCTAGGTGGAATCATCGGCGACGAGGCTATCCGCAACATCCAGAAAGTGACCCGCAACGACGTGCAGATTTCCAGTGTCCTGCCAATCAGGGAGCGCCAGTTCGGGATGTTGCTCCAGAATATCGAGCAGCGCGGAGGGCTGGAAGTGAGGCCAAACCAAGGTCAGTTTGTGGTCCAGAAGTTCGCCGATGAAGGGTCAAGCTCGCCTTTCATGGCGCGCATTTTTTACGCCCCGATGAAGATGGCGGACACATTGGGCGTGGACCGGGAACCGTTCCTGAAAGCGCACGGGACCTTGATGACGACGTTGATGGAAATTCGCGACACTGCCAAAGACGTTACGAAGTCCTGGAAAAACCACTTGCGAAAGATTGATGAAGGTTCGATCGTTGAGCGACACGGCGTCCACATTCGGATCACCGAGAATGTGGACCGGGAACTCGGCCGCTTGGTCAGCGAATTCCTAAACGGCGCGACGCGCTCTTTCAAGGATCGCATGCAGCAAACGACGCGCGCACTCGGAGTCGAAATCGGATTTCTACACCAGAAGCAGGCTAAGTTCGAGCAAGGTCTGGCCGATATCGAAAAGACTGATTCGGCACTTGCCAACTATTTGCGTGAAGCCCGCAGATGGGGAGACAGCTTGGTCACCACCCGGAACAATCTCGACCATGGCGATTGGAGTCTTCCACGTGCTACCGTCGTTGACGTCGGCGGTCGTGTCGTCGTGACCGAACCGGCTATCGACGGAACGCCGGTGTCGAGATGGGTCGCCGACATGACAGATCGGATTCTTTGCTTTGTCGAAGATGTCATCGCGCACGGTATTCAAAAGCGGTTGGCCCTAGGAATCACTTTGGCCGAGATCCCAGTCGCTCACCGCGCGCCCGAGATGCCCCTTCGGTTCCAAAACACCATTACCGGGAGCGGCCTTCCGGCTTGGCAAATTCGCTATCACACCAGTCGGTTCGATGAAACCTAAATGATCGGCAAGCCGGCCAGATATGTTTTCGGAATGACATTTAAATCTCGTTGGGTGTCTGATGCCACTACTTTCCGATCCGCCGCTGGACAGTGAAACAATCCGGGCTCTCGCAGCACTCGGCCGAGCACACTACATCGCGTGCGAGTTCGAGAGTGACTGCCGATCGCTCGCGTTTGTTTTCAAACTGAAAGAGCCTCAGCCGAATGACCAGTCAGATGAGCAGTTCTTCGACGCCGTAGGGAAAGTAGTACTCGGACGGCTCGTCGACCTGAACCAACTCATTGCGAAACGTGCAAAGCTTCCGGAGGACTACGCGGCAATGCTTCACGCCGCGCGTGATGCACGGAACTACGTGGCACACGAAGCAGCAGATGAACTCACTCGGCTTGCCAAAGTGCCAGATGGTGTTGGTCAGTGGCGTCAGGTCTTGGCAACTAAACTTCAGGACATAGCGCTCGGGAAAATCATCGTAGCAGTGCTTCTTTCGCGCAACTCCGCGGAGCCAACGCCGACCAAAGACGTCACCAATGCCAATCGCAGGAAGGTCGAGTCATGGACCTTACGGAGTGACGCATAGCCCCCTCGATGGAGGGGATATTCAACAGCGGGCTTTACCCACGCCAGTTGCCGCTCACTCGGCATCAGCCCCGAGATCGTTCAATCGAAGAAATTGTTGGTGGCCACGTCCTGGCACAACAAACGTGCGCCCAGGACACGAGAGAGACCGAAAATGAACATTTACGAAATGATCGAAGATTTTCGCCTAGGTAAGCTTGAGCTGGATTGCAAGCGCATTGTCCTTACTCAAAATAAGGAAGGGGGCGAGCGATACGAAGGGAAAGGCTATATCAAGCAAGACGCCGACGGCGTTGTCATCTTCAAGCTTTACGCGACCGAGCACCAGAATACAACGCCGCATAGTCAGTTGAGCAACTACTTCAGCCACCTCGGAAAGATCCACCCTGACGAAACGTTCTTTAATCTCGAAGCAGAAGCCAAGGGTGGCGCAACACTCCGAGCGTCCCGCTTTTTTCCTAGCGTCTCGTGGGACATGCACACCGGTGAGCCCGAATTTGTGCGCGGCCAGTTGCAAGCGCTCACGGCCCAACACAATTTTCCGCAAAAGGATTACGTGCTCGAACTGCACTTCTTCGAGGAGTACGAAGTACCATTGCATAAGTGGAGTACGGTCGAAGGCAGTGCTGGCAAGCATCACGTCGTGGATACTGCTGAGTTTGAAGCCTGCAACTCTCACTTCGAAGTCAACGTGCGAGATGGATCTGGACGAAGCGTTGTGCATGCAAGCTCGGCGCAGCCATTCCCTCAGAACTTCCACTGGAGGATTCAGGAGGCGCTTCAGTTCATAACAGGTAGAACAGCGAACCATCGTGCACTGGTGACGTGTGAGCCTGGGCTTCAGAAGCTTGAACTCATCTCACCGACAAAAGCGTCCCTGCGACCGCACTTCTGCCCTCCGATTAAGCATGTCTCGTTAGAGTACAGAAACCATGGATGGGAGCTGTTCAGTGCTTATTTGGCGTATGTAGCTGCAAGTAGTCCCGTAACGCTATGGAATCCACTTGCCTATCACCTGTATAACGCACGGGAAGCCAGCGCCAATTCGATCGATTCGTGGGCTATTGGAGTTTCGGTCGCGTTGGAGGCCATATCAAGTCTCGTCGTGTTGCCGGAAGACCCGGAGAAGAAGGCGAAGACCGAGCAAGCAGTTAATTTGGTGAAACAATACGTTTCCAGCGAAAGTGCGCTCATAGAGGTCAAAGATAGATTGAACGGACTGCTGGGGATGCTGGAACATCCTCCTGGCCCACGCGATAAACTCAAGTGGTTGGCTGCTGAGGGGAAGGCTGAAAAGAAATATATTCAACGGTGGAATGATCTTCGCAATGCTCACGTTCACCCCAAACTCATAGACCTACAAAAGCCTGACGCAGCGAGTTTCCAGACGCAACTTGATCGTATTCACAGCGTTCAGGTGCTGCTCTGTCAAGTCACGTACCATCTCATCGGCTATAGCGGACCATTCACTGACTGGGCCGAAGAGCAATACCCCGACAAGCAGTTCCCACTAGATGAAGTCCTGGAGGACGTTGTTCGTGAAAATTAGAAAGATAACGATCAAGAATTTACGTGGTGTGAAAGAGCTTGACTGGAGCCTTCCGACAGCCGACATTTTCTGCCTCATAGGCAAGGGCGATTCATCCAAGTCAACCCTCTTGGAAGCAATCCGATATGCTTTTTACCCCCAATGGAATCTCACCCTAAGCGACTCGGACTTTTACCAATGCAAGGTTGAGAACTCCATCGTCATCGAAGTCACGATTGGCGACCTCGTAGAAGAGTTCTGCTCGCTCAACAAGTATGGGCAGTATTTGCGAGGCTGGAACGCAGCAGCGCTGGAGCTTACCGACGAGCCAGATGACCACTTGGAGAGTGTTCTGACTGTGCGGCTCATGGTTGAAAAGGATCTGGAGCCGAAGTGGATGGTGATATGCGACCGCCATCCCGAAGGTGTTCCTTTCAAACAAGCCGACAGAAACAAAGTCAGTGTGGGACTCATCGGAGCATACAGTGAGAGACAGCTTTCGTGGGCGACTGGGACCGCGCTGGCCAAGCTGACTGAAACACAGAGCCTGAATGAACTGTTGGCGAACGCCTCAAGAACTGCCAGAACCTCACTGGACGCTGACCGACCTGTCACCCTTAAGAACTTTGACGCTGCGGCGGTGAGGTCACAGGAAATAGCCAAGCTGCTGGGCGTCCCCGTATTGGACACATACAAGGCTCACCTCGATCTGGCCTCCATAAATCTGAAGGTGGGCGGCCTCACCTTGCATGACGGCGACATGCCGTTGCGTCAGTTGGGCCTTGGATCGCGCCGCATGCTCCTGTGTGGAATTCAAAAAATGGGCCTAGAAGAAGGCCATATCACCTTGTTCGATGAGGTGGAGTTCGGTTTAGAGCCACATCGGATAACTCGCCTCATCAAGCACATTAGAGAAGACAAGCGCGGGCAATACTTCCTCACGACCCACTCGCCCACAGTGCTGCGCGAACTCACCGTGAAAGAGCTATATGTAGTTCACAGCAAGGGCGGTGTGGTTCAGATCATTTCTGCCGCCCAAGATGGCCTTCAAGAGCATGAAGTGCAGGGGAAGATTCGTTCAAGCACCGAAGCATTCCTGGCGAAGAAGGTTGTGGTGTGCGAAGGCGCAACAGAAGTCGGCTTCCTGAGAGGATTTGACGACTACCAAGTCGAGAAAAAAAAGGATCCATTGTCCTTCCACGGCGTAGCACTGCTAGACGCGGGGGGAGCCAGCAAGGTAAAGGCACTGGCCAAGGCTTTCAAATCACTTCGCTACGACGTGTCGGTGCTCGCCGATGGCGACGCTGAGGAGCATTTTTCTCCGGCCGACGGGGCTGAGCTTGTTATGTTGGGAGTTCCGGTCCACGTGTGGAGCGACAAACTTTCACTGGAAGAGAGAGCATTTCAGGATTTACCTTGGACCAGCGTGTTGGCCAGCGTGAAAGCTGCCCAAGGGCTGGGATTCCCCGTGAGAGATCAAGTGCGATCCAAGTTCCCTGAAGATCTTGAGAAGGACGTGGATAAGTGGGAGGACAGCCTCAAACTGCGGACAGCCATAGGCGGTGCAGCGAAGAATTGTAATTGGTTCAAGGACATCACTAGAGGCGATCTATGGTTCAAGGCTATAAGCCCAGCCTTCCAAGACGCGGCCTTCGTCAAGAAGAACCTTGCATTCGAACTCAGCAAGCTTTGGGCGTGGGCAGAGCATGTCTGACGAACTAGCGATCAAGCTCAATGACTGCACGACGAAAGGATATGTGATTGCGCCCGCTGGGTATGGAAAGACGCATCTCATCGCTTTAGCGGTACGGGTTTCTCGCGGCAGGCAACTGATCTTGACCCACACCTTTGCGGGCGTGAACTCGATCAAGACCAAGATGACCGCACTTGGTGTTCCTGCCTCCAAATATCAGGTGGACACGATTGCAAGCTGGTCGCTGCGCCTTTGCTTGGCGTATCCCAAAAATTCAGGGTGGAAGACGGAAAATCCGACCAGCAAGCAGTGGAACAAGCTCTATGCGTGTTGTTCTGGTTTGCTGGGGAAGAATTTCATTCGTCATGTCGTAGCGTCCACCTACGCTGGCGTCTATGTAGACGAGTACCAGGACTGTTCCGATCTACAGCACTCGTTGGTCTGGGCCTTGGCAGAGTTCCTGCCCAGCCGGATCTTGGGCGATCCCATGCAAGCCATCTTTGACTTTGACGAAGACAAGCCTGTGGACTGGGATGCGAGCGTCTATCCCTTTTTTCACTGTCTGGGGCAGCTGGAGATTCCTTGGCGCTGGGAGAAAACCGGAGATCCAAAGCTTGGTGCCTGGCTGAAGGAGGTTCGGAAGAAAATAGAACAGGGCCAGAGGATTGACCTGCTTGGCGAACGGCCACCGAGTGTGATTCGCGTGTACACCGATCCCGAATCCCTCGCTTCGAAACAGTATTCGTCGCTCTGTGATCTGCTGGGTCACAACGAAAGCGTTATTGCGCTGCATGGTGGGGATCAGCAGTCCAAGAACAAGACTCACCTCTTGGCCCGAACCATGGCAGGCCGGTTTTCCTCCATTGAAGAAGTGGAAGGCAAGGATCTTCACTCGTTCCTCAGGAAGTTCGGAGCCGCGAAGACCGTCCAGGCGGGCTTCCTTCTCGCATTGGAATTTGCGAAGAAGTGCTTCACTGGCGTGGGCGATGCATTGACGGCCGGTACCAAACGAGGCGAGGCGACGAATCAACGTAAAGGGACCAAGTACCCCTTGGTCTTGCATGCAGCGAATGCCTATCTTAACAACCCAACAAGCAGCCAACTCAAATCATTCTTCCTGGCATTGAAAACCAACCCAGAGACGTCGGCTTATCGTCGTGACCTGCTGTATCGATTCCTCAACGTACTGAAGTTGCACATTGACGGTGCTGGGGCAACTCTCGCAGAGGCTGCGAACCTGTACCAGAGCGAGATGAGGCACACAGGGCGGCCTATTAGCCATCGAAAACTCATCGGGACAACGCTGCTGGTGAAGGGCTTGGAATACGACCATGCGGTCATCCTAAATGCAGACGCTCTTGACGCCAAGGATCTGTATGTCGCGATGACTCGTGGATCGAAGTCTCTTACCATCATTGGAACAGGCAGGTACTTGCCTACGAGATAGATACGACCAAGAAGCCTCTGCTCGTTGACCTAGAGAACAAACACAAGGTGGATTTGTCCTCCCTTGGGCGGGAGCTTCACGGCAATCACACTCGTGGGTCCCAACCAAAACCCGCCAAGGCTTCAAAGAAGCCTTGGCGTCGAACTTGCCCTTTCGCTGAATGAGGCTTTTACGTGAAGGTCGTGATGTGCCGGTCGCCTTCCCAAACGATCACGCAACAGCGACCGGTTTTGCTAGCTGCTGCTGCCGATTCCGGATTGTCCAAGCTATTCCGTTTACCGACACATTGCAGGGAAACGGAATTACTGAGACTGGTGCGCTTTTGGTGAGACTGAAAAACAGATATCGTGAGACTGCCCGGACTCTCACGGAACGTGGGTGCAGTTACCGGTGACCAGGGACCAGAGCAGGCCGTAGGCCCGAGCAGCCTGCCAGGCGGCGCTGACAGCTCTTCCAACGTCAGAAACGGCCGACACGGTTGAACGTATCCAGACCCAAAGCGGCCACTGACGAAGATCGCGGCAAAGCAGACGACATAAGCAAGGAACTTAGCGACTGGCGAAGCCACCCGCTAATCAAGTTAAGGCTTCTCGTTGTAGTCCTTCGCCAACTCTTCCCACTCCTCCTTTGATAGCCCCTTGAGGAAGGCGTCAGCGTCAGCAATGGTATTCTGGTTATCGCCCGACGTCTGCTGGAGGATCTCCAGAAAATCGTCGCGTATCGGTGGACAGTTAATGGCCTCTGCTGGATCTGGAAGCAATGCCGCAAGCTCCTTAGCCTTTGCCACAATCTGTTCAATTTCCGATTTCTTGTAGATCTTTCCAGAAATCGATTCGTCCAACTTCGCTTCCGCGTGTTGAAGAAAATCATCGACTGAAAGCGAGAGGGTCCTGAGTCTCCGCTTGTACTTATTGTGCGCGGACAGTCGTGGATTTTTTGGTTCGTCTTTGAAACCCATGGGGAACTCCGTGTGAGGACCTAACGTGCAGCATAACCGGGGCGATAAATTTACTGCATGTATGCGATTATTGCCGTTTGCGTTGCGACTGCCAACGGCTGATTTTGGCCGAGGGTGTGTGAAAACGTACTTATCGCCTAAACTGAATCAACGCACTGAGATCGGGTGACTCATGAAGCGATTCGTTGAAGGCGATGACCGCAAGCAGGTCGCACTACTACCTGAATGTGTCGACGACTACATTGGACAGGACAATCCGGTCAGGGTCGTAGATGCCTTCGTCGACGAACTGGACCTTGCGGAACTTAGCTTCAACGGTACCGAGCCGGCGCTTACAGGGCGCCCCTCCTATCATCCGGGTGTGATGCTCAAGATCTATATCTACGGGTATTTGAACCGGGTGCCGTCCAGCCGGCGGCTTGAGCGCGAATGCCAGCGCAATGTCGAGCTTATGTGGCTGACTGGACGTCTGGCGCCAGACTTCAAGACGATCGCCGACTTTCGCCGCGACAACGGTCCGGCCATTCGCAACGTATGCCGTCGTTTCGTCGAACTGTGTCGCGGACTGAAGCTGCTATCCAGCGACATGGTGGCCGTCGACGGCAGCAAGTTCAAGGCTGTGAACAGCCGTGACAGAAACTACACGGCTGGCAAGATCGACAAGCGTCAGCAGCAGATTGAGGAAA
>Ga0153932_1000365_pt1 | contig 13622 bp, 13 predicted proteins | sample TSNJ016MetaG_FD_102273 | JGI IMG/M metagenome (GOLD analysis project Ga0153932, IMG submission 102273) | Attine ant fungus gardens microbial communities from New Jersey, USA - TSNJ016 MetaG | ecosystem: Host-associated > Fungi > Mycelium > Unclassified | place: USA: New Jersey, Wharton State...
TAACCGTTTCGTGGAAAAGTAAACAGCCCTTCCGAGCTTTTTTTGAACTGGCCTCTTAGGGTAGAGCTGTTAAAAGCGTTTTCTTTGCTTCGTTTCTTTGTCGCTTTGGACAAAGAAATGGCGCGCCGCCACGCGCAGTGGCTAATAGTGATAAAGAAAACAGCTAGCACTAAACGCGCGAAGACCTGGAAAACAACAACCCGGCATTGACCCCGACCGCTAACGCAGAACCCGTGCAACCCGGCGCCAACCCCAACCGCTAACCCCAGAACCCACCCCCAAAGTGCGAACGAAAACCCCGTTCAATTCAGCGCCACGGCCGCCGCCGCATTAACCGGCGAACCTTTCAGCGCGACGGAAGCGCGTCCGTCCGGCCCCACCGGCACATCACCGACCAGCGTAGTCCGATACAACTGCCGATCAAATTCCAGATCAAAAATATCGGAAGGAGCAAGATGCGCCGTCGACCGGTTATCCCAGAACGCGATGCTGCCCGGTTCCCATTTGAACCGCACCGTGAATTCAGGACGCGTCACATGTTCCCACAGCAATTCGAGGATCGCCTGACTCTCACGCGGCGTCACACCAACAATATGCTCCAGGAAACTCGGGCTGACATAGAGCGCCCGCTCACCAGTTTCAGGGTGCACGCGTACCAGCGGATGTTCCGTGACCAGCGCGCGCTGCTGCACCGCCTGCTCGAATGCGCTAGTGGCGCTGGCTCCGGCAGGCGGTGTGAATTTATGCACGCCACGCAAGCCATCGACAAAATCACGCAGCGGCGCAGAGAGTTTTTCATACGCGGCAACGAGGCTTGTCCACTGCGTATCGCCTCCATAAGGCGGGATGGTGACGCCACGCAGGATTGATGCAAATGGCGGATTAACCGCAGCGGTTACATCGGTATGCCAGCCGGTCCACGGACGCAACAACGCCTGCCCTTCAAAACGCGTTGCCTTCCGATACTTGGAAATGGAATAGATCTCCGGATGCCCTTCAACATGTCCAAACACGGGATGCCCCAACGTGAGTTCGCCGAACTGCGCCGAGAACGCCACATGCTGCGCATGCGTGAGGAACTGCTCGCGAAAGAAGACCACACGCCACTTCAACATCGCCGCACGAATCTGCGCGACCTGCTGGGCGTCGAGTGGCTGCGATAAATCGACACCACTGATTTCAGCCCCTATAAACGCCGACAGCGGCGTGACCTGGACGGACTCGGTATGGGTTGCGACGGCTGCGTTCATTGCGTGTCTCCTGAAAAGGGAATCGCCAGTCTGATATGGGCAAGATTGGCTTCGATATGCACATTACGACCGCCCCGCAGCGGCCTCAACCAATCGATCCGCATATGCAAACCACGCCGGACGCAAAAGATCGATCAGGACTAGAATCAATCTCGCAACCTTGAATAACGTTATCGGGTTTTCTTCCTTCCCAATCGCCAGGAGCCGGTCTAACGTCACCGCCATGAACTCAACTATCCAATCATCTTCCACTCTCCCGCATGAACAAGCACCCGTCGCGTGGATCGCCGGCGTCGGCGCCAGCGCGGGACTCGGCGCAGCAGTCGCCCGGCGCTTCTCGGAGGGCGGCTTCACGGTCGCCCTCACAGGACGCACAGCCGAACGTGTCGAAAGCATAGTGGCAGAGATTCGCGCCGCGGGCGGTGTGGCTCACGCCTTAACTGGCGATATCTCGAACGAAGCAACCGTCACCGAGCTTGCCAACCGCGTGCGTGAACTTGGCCCGCTGTCGGCGGCCATATTCAACGCGGGCGGTGCAAGCCGTGCGCCCACGCTTGAACTGACCGCAGAGAACTTCGAGCAAGCCTGGCGCAGCGGCGTGCTCGGGGGTTTCCTGTTTGCTCAGGCAGCGCTGCGCCGGATCCTGAACAACGGCCTGAATGCCACCAGCTCAACGGGGCGCGGCACGCTGCTGTTTACAGGCGCCACGGCTGCGTTGCGCGGCAAACCACCCTTCGCTGCTTTTGCCGCATCGAAGGCCGCACTGCGTTCATTAAGCCAGACTCTCGCTCGCGAGTTCGGGTCCGAAGGCATACATGTGGCGCATATCGTGATTGATGGCGGTATCGACGGCGAGCGTCTTCGGCAATCCGCACCGCAGCGCGTACAACAAGCCGGCGACGATGGCTTGCTGCAAGCAAGCGCCATAGCGGAGAGTTATTGGCAATTGCATCGTCAGCATAGAAGCGCATGGACGCAGGAACTTGATCTGCGTCCGTTCAAGGAAACGTTCTGAACAACAAGCTGCGCGCTAAATCCTTGTGCGACCTTGCGCGCGGTTAGCTTTGATTTCAATGTCACGCGTTCCTTGCTGGTGCGCATGACAGTCATTTACTTCTTCCATTTATTCCCCCATGTCGAAACGCCCCTTCCTGCTTGCGTTGGCGCTATGCGCCGCGCTCGCTCCATTCAGCGCCCGCGCCGCCGGTGCAAACGAACTGCGCATCGGCTTCGTGCCCGGACCTTATGCCGATGAATTCAAGGCCGGCGTCGAGCCGCAATTGCGCCAGAAGGGTTATACGATCAAGTACGTTGAATTCAGCACGGGGCTGGAGGCGAATCAGGCTGTGTATCGGGGTGAGATCGCAGCAGACGTGATGCAGCACGAGGTCTATCTAAAGTCATACAACGACCGCAACGGAACCGATCTCGTACCCGTCGTCCAGGTACCCACGCCGCCCATGGGCCTGTATTCGAAGAAGCATCATGCGCTGACTGACGTCCATGCCGGCTCGACAGTGGCCGTGCCCAACGATCCGGTCAACCTGGAGCGCGCGCTCAAGATCCTGCAGCGGATCGGCTGGATCAAGCTTCGTCCGAACAGCAATCCGGTCGATGTCACCGAGCGTGACGTCATCGCGAATCCGGCCGGCATCAAGATCGTTCCGCTTGAAAATGCACAGGCGCCGCGCGCACTCGATGACGTCGATTTCGCCGCCATTCAGGGCAACTTCGCCATCTTCAGCGGCTACAAGCTCACCGATGCACTGGCCCTCGAACAGATGACGCCGCCGTATATCAACCAGGTTGTGGTCAGGGCTGCGAACAAGACGTCGCGCAGCACGCAAGACATTGTCAATGCATATCAATCGCCTGCCTTTCAGCAGGTCATCCTGAACAATCACTTCTACGATGGCTTCCGTCTGCCCGAATACTTTGCTAGCAAGTAGGGTTATCGCTACGCCTGCCGAATAACCTTATGGAATTTTATTCGTTCAGCTTCGGGTCATGCGGGTATAGCTTTGAAGCCTGACTTTGAATGCCTGACCCCAGGCTGAGGAACGACTATGAGCACCGTATTCGAAGAGCGTCCGCAGGCAGAAACCTTGCAGGCGGTGGAAGCTGAACTAAACTATTTGCGCGCTGGCGAAGGCCGGCCGGTGAGCTACACGTTCGAGCCGCCGCCCGGCGTGCCCTGGACATCCGGCGCGCTCGAACCCCGCCGCGTGACCATCCGCGACGCGCGGCCGCTTGCCGCCGCAGGAGAGTTGTCGCTGGATAAAAGCGGCTTCGAACGCATCGAACATAGAAGTACGCTGACCGACTTCAGCGACGACGCCGTCATTCGCTCGATCTACTACGACGAATCCGCCCAGGTCCTGCTCAAGGCGACCGGCGCGGAAAAGGTTGTCGTATTCGATCACACCCTGCGCGACAGCTTGAACGGCTCGCGTGCAACCTCGTCGTTGCGTGAACCAGTAAGGCGTGTGCACAACGACCAGACGTTCGTGTCCGGGCCGCGTCGCGTGCGAGACCACCTCCCTGCCGATGAAGCCGCGCGACGCCTCACGCATCGCTTTGCGATCATCAATCTATGGCGTCCGCTCGATGTAGTGGAGCAACTACCCCTTGCGCTCTGCGACGCACGCTCGATAGCGGCAAACGATCTGGTACCAAGCGATCTTGTGTACAAGGATAAAGTCGGCGAGACCTTTTCCTTTACGCATAACCCGGCGCATCGCTGGTACTACTTCCCGAAGCTGCGACCCGACGAAGCGCTACTGCTCAAGATCTACGACTCTCGCGACGACGGCACGGCACGCCTGACCGCACACACGGCGTTTGCAGATCCCACCACGCCGGAAAGCGCCGCACCACGCAGAAGTATCGAATTGCGCGCACTGGTCTTCTGGAAGGAATGAGGCGGATTGGGCGATCGCTGACCGGTGCATGCCACGGATGCCATGCATGCGCCGGATCTTAGCTAAGCTTTCAAATTGGCATAAACACATGAAAACTGAATGGTTAGCCCGGCGCGCAAGTCATGAGAGGATTCGCGCCTGCCAACCAGAAAGAGTTTCAACATGCATCGTAGAACCGTTCTTGCTAGTCTTGCCTTCGCCACACTCGGCGCTGTCTTCAGCATCGCGCACGCGGAAGATGCCCCGCTGAAAATCGGCACCATGAGTGGCCCCGACGCGCAGATCTGGACCGAAGTGTCCAAGGTCGCCGCGCATGAAGGTCTCAAGATCAAGGTGATCGAATTCAACGATTACATCCAGCCCAATGCCGCCCTCGATGCCGGCGACCTCGATGCCAACGGCTTCCAGCACCAGCCTTTCCTCGATAGCCAGATCAAGCAACGCGGCTACAAGATCGTGAACGTGGGCCTGACTTACGTTGCGCCAATGGGCTTCTATTCGAAGAAGTTCAAGTCGTTGAAGGACCTGCCGCAGGGGGCGAAAGTCGGTATCCAGAACGACCCGTCGAACGGCAACCGCGCGCTGTTGCTGCTGCAGAAAAACGGCATCATCAAGTTGAAGGCCGGCGTGGGTAAAGACGGCGTGAACGCAACGCCGCTCGACGTGGTCGAAAACCCGAAGGGCATCAAGCTGGTCGAACTCGACTCGGCGCAATTGCCGCGCTCGCTGGATGACCTCGCCGCTGCATCGATCAACACGGACTACGCCGTGAAAGCCGGCCTGTCGCCTACGAAAGACGCCATTGCCATTGAAGACCTGAAGGGTCCTTATGCCAACCTGATCGCGGTTCGCGCTCAGGATCGCGATAAGCCGTGGGTCAAGAAACTGGTCGCGGCGTATGAGTCACCGGACGTAAAGAATTTCATCGATACCCAGTTCAAGGGTTCGATCATTCCAGCGTTCTAAGCGAGACTAAACGGGCTAAGCAAGACCCTCACGCCGCGCGGCGAACCGGCCATAGCTCCCGACGTGCTTAAGTTGTGAGCTTTTATTGGTTCGCCCCGGCGGCGCCTTTCATTACATTGACCGGTCACTAAAAAATTGCATCACAGACCATCAGGATCAATCGATGAAACTCGCCACGGGTACGCTAATCTCTCGTTTCATTACCTCGCTCGCCGTGTTGGCGGCAGCATGGGTACCGGCCGCCGCGTACGCCGCACCGCCCGCCGAGGTGAAGCTCGACTACGCGTATTACTCGCCCGAAAGCCTGGTCATCAAGCGTCAGGGCTGGCTGGAAAAAGAGCTTGCGCCTGATCACACACAGGTCAAGTGGGTGTTGAGCCTCGGCAGCAATCGCGCGCTCGAATACCTGAACAGCGGCGCAATCGATATTGGCTCGACAGCCGGCCTTGCCGCCCTGCTCGGGCGTGCCAACGGCAACCCTATCCGCGCAGTCTATATTTTCTCGCGGCCCGAATGGACCGCGCTGGTCGTCGCCAAGAATTCACCGATCAAGACCTTGGCGGATTTGAAGGGCAAGAAAATTGCCGCGACCAAAGGCACAGACCCTTACCTCTTTACGTTGCGTGCACTGCACACGATCGGCCTGACGCGCGACGATGTGGAACTGGTCAACCTGCAACATCCGGATGGGCGCACCGCGCTCGCCAACGGGCAAGTCGATGCATGGGCCGGACTTGATCCGCACATGGCCGCAGCACAAATTGATGACGGCGCGCGGCTGCTTTATCGTAACGTCGCGTTCAACACATACGGATTTCTGAATGCCCGCGAGGACTTCATCGCGGAACATCCGGAGACCCTCGCGCATGTGCTTAAAGTGTACGAACAGGCACGCGTATGGATTGCTGCGCATCCCGACGAAACCGCGAAGATCATTGCCGAGTCGAAGTTGTCGTTGCCGGTAGCAAAGTTGCAACTGAGCCGCAATGACTTCAGCCACCCGCAACTGGGTGCCGAACAAATCGATGCGCTGAAGGCGGCTGCGCCCATTCTCACGCAAGAACAGCTCGTCAAGCCGGGCACAGATCTAAATCAGGTGATCGATGCACTGATTGATGTCAAGCTCGCGCAGCCGGTCATAGCATCGGCTAACGCCAAATGAATCGTCCCGCGCTAAGGGCGCAGGTGATCTCTTCCGATGAATCACTCGCGCTGCCCGGGCAACTAACGCCCTGGAGAAAAACAGCCCGGTCTCCGCTCCAACCATGGCGCATTGCCGGGCTCCTGCTGCCCTTCGCGTTTCTCGGGCTCATAGAAATTTTGGTGAGAACGCATGTAGTTCCCGAACACCTCGTTCCGGCGCCAAGCACCATCGCCGAAACACTCTGGCAACTCGGTGGTGAGCGGCTCGCGCGACATATCGGCGTGAGTAGTTTGCGCGTGTTTGCGGGCTTCGCCATTGGCGCACTCGTAGCAATCTTTTTTGGTGCGGCGATGGGGCTAAGCCGAAGAATAGACGCGCTGCTCGATCCAAGTTTTCAGGCGCTAAGAGCGATTCCATCGTTGGCGTGGGTGCCCGTTCTGCTGCTGTGGATGGGTATTGATGAAGCGCCCAAGATTACGCTGGTCGCAATCGGCGCGTTCTTTCCAGTGCACTTGAGCGTAGTCGCCGGCATTCGCGGCGTGGACCGCAAGCTGATCGAACTGGGCGAGGTAAATCGCCTGAGTCAGCGAGCGCTTTTCATGCGCATTCTGCTGCCGGCATCGCTACCGCAAATCTTCACCGGCCTTAGAACCGGCCTGAGCCTTGCATGGATGTTCATGGTCGCCGCCGAGTTGATTGCCGCTACACGTGGTCTTGGCTATCTGCTGAGCGACGGCCGTGAAACGGGACGACCGGACCTCGTATTTGGAGCGATCCTGTTACTCGCATTGCTCGGCAAACTAAGCGACAGCGTGCTCAAGGCGATCGAAACCCGCGTACTCTCCTGGCGCGATACCAGCACCGGAAACAGCCGATGAGCGCCCCTCTTCTCGACCTGCGTGTAGCGGAAAAACACTACGATGCGCGCATCGTAATCGAACGCTTGACGCTCTCGATCCGGCGCGGCGAAATAGTCAGTCTTGTGGGTCCGAGCGGTTGCGGCAAGAGCACTCTGCTGCGGATTCTCGCTGGCCTCGATCGTGACTTCAATGGCGAGATCCTCATCGGCGGAAAACCACAACACGGACCGTCGAGCAGGATCGGCGTGATCTTTCAGGAGCCGCGTTTATTGCCCTGGCTGAGCGTGGCCGATAACGTCGCGTTTCCGGCGGGCCCGCGTCGTGGGAACGATCCTCGTGTAGGAAAATTGCTGGTTGAAGTGGGTCTTGCCGAGGCGCGCGCTTACCTTCCCAAGCAGTTGTCCGGTGGCATGGCGCAGCGGGTGGCAATCGCCAGGGGTCTATTTCCAGAGCCTGATCTGTTGCTGCTTGACGAGCCCTTCAGCGCTGTCGATGCAATGACGCGGATGCGTTTGCAGGATCTGTTGTTATCACTCGTGCGCTCGCATGGCACGACGGCGCTTCTGGTCACGCATGATCTGGACGAAGCGCTTTATCTTTCGGATCGCGTGCTGCTGATGACACCGTCGGGTAAATCCGGTGCGGGAAAGATCGTGCGTGAGATCGAGGTGAAGGTCGAGCGGCCGCGCGATCGTCGTGATCTCTTGCTCGCGGGCCTGCGGGGTGAATTGCTTGAAGGTCTCGGGGCGGTCACTGTCTAGTGCCGCCCTTCAGGGAAAATTCAAAGACGCGCAATCGACACTTCAGTCGACTTCACGAACGCAATCACTTCGCTCCCCACCTTCAATTCCAGCTCATCGATCGAACGCGTGGTGATCACCGACGTGACAATGCCATAAGGCGTTTCCACATCGACTTCCGACACCACCGAACCGCGGATAATCTCCTTGATGTGCCCTTTGAACTGGTTGCGTACATTGATTGCCGTGATGCCCATGATGATGCTCCGTATAAATTAAATAGTGCCGGGGCCATTCGACAGCGGCAATGAGTGAATCGAATCAATGAATCTAATCAATGGGTCAAATCGCTGAGCTATGTCCGGAGAACGCGCGACAAGACCTGTTCTTCCAACTCGGCGAACCCTTCCGCCGTGCGCAAACGCGGGCGCTGCAGAGTGATGGCGGCATCGAAGGAAATCTTCCCCGCTTCGATCAACACAATCCGCTCGCCCAGCGCGACCGCTTCCTGCACGTCGTGCGTAACCAGCAGCGCAGTGAAGCGATGCTCGCGCCACAGACGCTCGATCAGCGCGTGCATTTCAATGCGCGTCAACGCATCGAGCGCGCCAAGCGGTTCATCCAGCAACAACAGGTCCGGCCGGTGCACGAGCGCGCGTGCAAGCGCTACCCGTTGCCGCTGACCGCCCGACAATTGCGCGGGCCAATCGCCCTCGCGCTCGCTCAGGCCCACTTCAGCCAGCGTCGCGCGAGCGTCTTCACGAGACGAACGCGGTAGCCCAAGCATCACGTTCTGCAGCACGCTTTTCCATGGCAGCAAGCGCGCATCCTGGAACATGATGCGTGTCTCCAGGGTGTTTGCTCCTGCAGCCGCGTTGCGTTGCACGACACCGCCGGTCGCTTTTTCAAGGCCCGCGATCAAACGCAGCAACGTGGACTTGCCGCAGCCGCTGCGCCCGACTATCGATACAAAACTGCCGCGCTCAATGGCGAAATCAAAGTTCGATAACACCTTGCGCTCGCCGAAATGCTTGTCGACACCTTGCAGCGCGACGGCCATGTCGGCGGGTTGATTACGAGGGACAACCGCCGCCGGCGCCCGTTCGCGCGCGACAACTTCCGATTGGTTGCCTTCCAGCACGGCGTTGCCCGATGCATACGATGCGTAGCTTGATGTCACGATTTTGCTCCCTTCTGATACGCAGGATGCCAGCGTAGCGTGGCTCGCTCGATCGACTTGGCGAGCATGTCGGCCAGCTTGCCGAGCAGCGCATAAAGCAGGATGCCGACCACCACCACATCGGTCTGCAGGAACTCGCGCGCGTTCATGGTCATATAGCCGATGCCCGATTGCGCGGAGATGGTCTCGGCCACGATCAGCATCACCCACATCAGCCCGAATGCGAACCGCACGCCCACGAGAATGGAGGGCAACGCCCCCGGCAGGATCACGTCGCGATACAGCGCGAAACCCGAGAGTCCGTAGCTTCGAGCCATCTCGATCAGGTCTGCATCGACTGAACGAATCCCGTGATACGTGTTCGTATAAACGGGGAAAAACACGCCCAGCGCGACCAGGAACAACTTCGCTTCCTCGCCGATACCGAACCACAGGATCACCAGCGGAATCATCGCGAGCGCAGGGATGTTGCGGATCATCTGCACGGTTGAGTCGAGGGCAATCTCAGCCGGTTTGAAGAGCCCCGTTCCCAGCCCCAGTACGAAGCCGATGCTCCCGCCAATAGCGAAGCCCGTCAGGGCGCGCCACGCGCTGACCTTCACGTTCGCCCACATGTCGCCCGACTGGATCAGCTCCCAGGCCGCTTTGACAACGGCAAGCGGCTCAGGCAGCACACGCGACGACAAACCGCCCGTGCGCGCGGCCAGTTCCCATGCAATCAGGATCAGGATGGGCACAAGCCACGGCGCAGCCTGTACACCGGTGCGACGAAAAAACGAAACTGCGTTCATCGGACCTCCGGGTTCAACTTTGCGATGCACGCGGCAAGTACGACGTGCCGACGATCTCACCGAACGGTCCCGACAACGGACCCGACGTGCGCTCTTTCTGTTCACGCGGCAGCAGCGGAAAGACGAGTTCGGCGAACCTGTACGACTCTTCGAGATGCGGATAGCCCGACAGGATGAAGGTGTCGATGCCAAGCGCCGCGTACTCCTTCATCAAGCCCGCGACCTGCTCAGGATTCCCCACCAGCGCCGTGCCTGCGCCGCCGCGCACGAGCCCCACACCCGCCCACAAATGCGGATAGACCTCGAGCTTGTCGCGCCGGCCGCCGTGCAACGCCGCCATGCGCCGCTGGCCTTCCGAATCCATCTTTGCAAACGATGCCTGCGCGCGCTGGATGGTTTCATCGTCGAGCTTGCTGATGAGCTTGTCCGCGTCGGCCCATGCCTCTTGTTCGGTCTCGCGCACGATCACATGCAGCCGGATACCGAACTTGATCTCGCGGCCTTTATCGGCTGCACGGCGACGGATATCGGCGAGTTTCTTTTCAACTTCGGCGGGCGGTTCGCCCCAGGTCAGATAGGTATCGATATGATCAGCCGCAATCTCGTGCGCAGCCGGCGACGAACCGCCGAACCACAGTGGCGGATGCGCCTTCTGCACCGGCGGATAAAGCACCTTGCCGCCCTTCGAGCTCAGGTGCTTGCCGTCAAAATCGATCGTGCCGCCTTCATGCGACGACTCGAGCAAACCGCGCCAGATCTGCAGGAATTCGTCCGTCACTTCATAGCGCGTATTGTGATCGTTGAACACGCCGTCGCCAGCGAGTTCGACCGGGTCGCCGCCCGTCACCACGTTGATCAGCAGACGCCCGCCGGAGAGGCGATCGAAGGTCGACGCCATGCGTGCGGACAATGCGGGTGAAGTCAGACCGGGACGGATCGCGACGAGAAACTTGAGACGCTTTGTGGCGGGAATCAGGCTCGACGCAACCACCCAGGCATCTTCGCAAGAACGGCCCGTTGGCAACAGCACGCCTTCGTAGCCCAGCGTATCTGCCGCTACCGCGATCTGACGAAAGTAGTCGTAATCCGCGGCGCGCGCGCCTTGTGTCGTGCCGAGATAGCGGCTGTCGCCGTGGGTCGGAATGAACCAGAAAACATTCATCGGAGGCTCCTGCCTTACGGATCTAAGTTCAGTGTTGAGTGGGGAAGCGAGCGCAAGCGCAACGAACAAAAACACGACGCATGTTCGCGCGAAACGAGTCACCCGTCCCGTTCAGATGATTCATCTTAGCGATGCCCACTTGGGGCATGAACGATTTATTTAAGCTAAGGTTCTCGCCAATTCTGCTTATGCGTCTCTAGCGACGCAGGAGCGCAAGATTAGGTCTAAACGAGTCCGCCTAAGCGACGTTCCAGCGCGCATCGGTGACCGCCAGCTTCTTCGGAATCAGCTTCAGGTCCGTGAAGGTATCGGCAATCTGCTGCTGGTACGCGAGGGTCTCCGGTGTGATCCGCTGCACGCCGTATGCGGTCCGTTTCAACGCACGTTCGAGCGTAGGCTGATCCAGCCCGACCAGCGGCGACAGCAGCTTTGCGACATCGGGCACGTTGTCGCGGCCCCATTGATCGACGTGATCCAGTTCCTCCAGCAACGCATGCACAAGCTGGGGTTGAGCGGTCGCGAACTTACGTGTTGCAAGGTAGTACTGTGTGTTGCGCACCAGCCCCGTGCCGTCCACGATTACCCGCGCATTCGCCTGACGTTCCACGGCCGCGAGATACGGGTCCCAGATGACCCATGCGTCGACGCTGCCCTGCACGAACGCCGCGCGCGCGTCGGCGGGAGCGAGGTAGACCGGCTGAATATCCGCATACGAAAGCCCTGCTTTCTTCAGCGCTTCCACTAACAGATAGTGGACATTCGAGCCCTTGTTCAACGCCACTTTCTTGCCGCGCAGATCTTCTACCTTACGGATAGCCGAGTCGTGCGGCACGACAATCGCTTCGCCTTGCGGTGCAGGCGGTTCGTTGCCGACATACACAAAGTCCACCCCTGCGGCCTGTGCAAAGATCGGCGGCGTTTCACCTACTGTGCCGGCATCGACTGCACCTGCATTGAGGCCTTCCAGGAGTTGCGGTCCAGCGGGAAATTCGAGCCATTGCACGGTAACGCCTTGCGCAGCCAGCCGTTTGTCGAGTGTTCCGCGCGCCTTCAGAACGACGAAATTGCCGTACTTCTGATAACCGATACGAAAGATTTTTCCCGGCTCTTCGGCACGTGCCGTCTGGCTCGAGAGTAGTGCTCCGGTCCCGGTCAGAACGCTGGTGGCGCCGGCGCTTAGCGCGGCTATCCTGATCAATGCCTGACGGCGTGATGGTGCGGCCGGTTGCGGCAGCGTTTCGTCTTTTGTTCGGTAATGGTCGGACATGCTTTGCTCCTCAGTATTCAAAGTCGGCCGGGACGTGGGTCTGGCACAAAACCATCACGATTCGGCATCCTTACTTTATGCAACGATTGCGCGTCAAGCCGGGTATCGGGCGGTACGATGCCATTCTGATTCAACAGATACGCGCTGAGCGCATAGACTTCGTCAGCCGACAAGGACTCGGGTGCGTTGTACGGCATCGCGCGGCGAATGTAGTCGAACAGCGTGGTGGCGTACGGCCAGTAACTACCGACCGTGCGTTTGGGTTTTGCGCTCGCCAGCGTGCCCCGGCCACCCACCAGCGCATCGCCGATCAAACCCTGACCCAACGCGCCGTGACAGGCTGCGCACTTCTCCACGAATACGTGCGCGCCCATTGTCACGTCGCCGCTACCAGCAGGAAGACCGCGACCGTCCGGCGCCACGTCAATATTCCATGCAGCGATCTCGTCCGCGGTCAGTGGTGTGCCAAGGTCGTGTGCTGCAAAACATGCGGGCGTCACAACAAACAGCACGAGCAGCAGCGCCTTACGCATTGCGCACCTCGCCTGCCGCATCAATACGCCATTGCTGGATCCCGTTGTAGTGATACTGCGAGTTGAGACCGCGCGCGGCGACCAGCGCTTCGCGCGTGGGTTGGACGTAGCCGGTTGAATCGGTGGCGCGCGACAGGATGCTTGCCGGTTCACCCGTCCAGCTCCAGTCGGCCTCAAAACGCGTCAGCGCACGGTCACGGACCGGCGTTTCCAGCCGCGCCGCTCGCCAGGTCGCGCCGCCGTCCGTCGAGACGTCCACCTGGCGGATCGTGCCGCGTCCCGACCATGCCAGTCCGGAGATCGGATAAAACCCGTGCGTCGTCAGCCGATGTCCCGGCGAAGGCCGCGTAATGGCCGACTTCGCGTCCATCTCGAACACAAACTGGCGCGCGGTGCCATCGGCGAGAAGGTTCGTGTACTTCGACGTTTCCTCACGCGTCTGCAAAGGAGCAGTGACCACCTTCAAGCGGCGCAGCCACTTCACGTGCGTATTGCCCTCGAACCCGGGCACGATCAGCCGCAACGGATACCCGTTCTCGGGACGCAAGCGTTCACCGTTCTGCGCGTAAGCCACAAGCGCCCGATCCGCAATGCGCTGTAACGGCAGGCTGCGAGTCATTGCGGCGGCATCGGCTCCTTCTGCGAGCACCCAACCCGACCCGCCCGTCGTACCGCCAACCTCCTCGAGCAACGTGGACAGACGCACACCGGTCCATTCGCAACACGACAACAGACCGTGCGTGAGTTGCACCGGCATGCCGCTCGGACCGTTCCATTCGTTACCGGTATTCCCCGAACACTCAATGAA
>Ga0153932_1000366_pt1 | contig 13569 bp, 16 predicted proteins | sample TSNJ016MetaG_FD_102273 | JGI IMG/M metagenome (GOLD analysis project Ga0153932, IMG submission 102273) | Attine ant fungus gardens microbial communities from New Jersey, USA - TSNJ016 MetaG | ecosystem: Host-associated > Fungi > Mycelium > Unclassified | place: USA: New Jersey, Wharton State...
CAGTTCAATCGCTCGGATTTCCTGCGCCGCCTGATGATGCTGTACATGCAAGCGCTGCTGACGCAAATTGCTCAGACGGCCGCATGCAACCGTCACCATTCGCTGAGCAAGCAGTTGTGCCGCTGGTTGCTGATCGAGATCGACCGTACGCCGTCCAACGAATTCCAGGTGACGCAGCAGATGATTGCCGACATGCTGGGCGTGCGTCGCGAAGGGGTCACGGAAGCGGCGGGAAAGCTCCACGACGCGGGCCTGATCCATCACAGCCGTGGTTGTATCAAGGTGCTCGATCGCGCAGGTCTTGAAGCGCGTGCTTGTGAGTGCTATGGCATCGTCAAGCGCGAGTTCGACCGGATGCTGCCGCGCGTGCGCCAGCCCGAAGAAGTTTGCTAAAGTTGTCTCGCTCGTACAACGTTTGGATATGCGAATCGCAAAATGAGTGGAACGGCGGCGTGAGGCGATGGTCCTTTCAGTCTCGGAACAGATATTCGGCCTCGCCAAACTGTCATGTCTGAGTGAATACGCCCCGCGTTGACGGTGAGACGAATTTCCGCGGAGCTCGCAAGCGTGACATTAATGGCAAAATCATGGTCATACTGCGCTGCTGATCCAATCGAAAGCAGCAGGGCTTTTTTTCAGAATTCAACGCGGCGACGTCAAAATGGACCTCACTCCGCAAGCGCCAGTTTTTTAGCGAATGAAGCAGGGGTGCAAAGTGGACACAACTAGCGTTGCCGAGATTGTCCTCGCAGGCGATGGGACCGCAGTCGTGTTTCCGATTCTAATCGGCGGTCGAGAAGTTCGTTGTTCGCTAACGAGAGACGCACTGGAACGGTTCTTCTGGCTTCCACCGGATGCCAGCGAGGCTCGTGTGCTGAAGGCATTCGCAGACGGGCGCAACCGCATCTTTGCGTTGGCAGCGCGCAGGGCAATGCGCGACAAGACAGATTCTCTGAAATTGGCGGCGAGAGACTTCGAGCGATAGTCGACCTGTTGTCTGTTACTGACACGTTGCTGATAGTCCTCCGCGGACGACTACTTGACGAAACCATGGTCCCGATAGATCGCGAAGTGCCTAAGACCGAACGTCGGCGCTCGCCGGAAGCTCAGGCAATTGAACGAGTAGCTGGAGCTGCGCGCGAGGTGCAGGCAGCGTCCGCTGCGTTAGAGCGCCACTATCGCGAGCACGATACTCAACAGCCATCGCTTCTTGAGTTAGTCCGTTTCTCGGCTGCGATGCAGGAGCTCAAAGATGCGCGAGAAGCATTCGACTTGCTTGTCGCCGGCGACTGCCGTCCTCAATAGCAGCACGGCTGCGCTATGCCCAGACTCGTTCCAAACTCCGTACCCCTGCTAGCGATGAGATATGCGCACTGCGCGCACGCGGGGTGCCTGCAGGACGGCGAGACCAGCACAACCTCGTGCCAAGCCCCCGCCGCGGGCGGACGACGACCGTACTTCATTGGAAATGTCGTCGGCCATTTCATGCGCCGTTCGATGATGCGATGTTGATAATCAATATGCAAAAGACAAAGCGCTTGCCGAGCGTCCTACCGGTGACGGCAATAGCCGGATCGTTACTGATCAGAGCGACACGATTTGTTGCAGTAGTTCCAAGGCTTTCGTTTCGTCTAGGCGACCAGTGCGTGCTTTACCCGCGAGCGTCTTTAACAGCGCCTCCGCTATCGGTGCAATACCTAGCAAATCATCCAAGCTTGTCGCTGGTGTCAACGGCAGTGCGCGCGGCTCCATGATGACCTGCGTTCCCAAGGTCGGCGCCGACTGTTGACGGACGACGGGAAGAGAAACATGGTTATGGACGGGCTTCTGGGTCGAGGAAACCTCCGCTGCCGGGGCGGCTAGATCTTGTTGCTCAATGACCGCACGTGTCTGGACGGCAGAGTCTGCGGGGGCCTCTGCACGATTCGCCTTAGGGGAGGCGAGTTGAGCACTCGCAGTTTTTGTCTTCGCTGTAGGCTTCTTCGCGCCTGGCGTGTTTATTTCAACCGCAGGTGGCGTCTTTTGCTGAGTGGATGCGAGGGACGGATTGGCGAGCAAATCCAACACGGATCCGGGAATGTCCGTTACGTTGCGAGGAATGTCCAGCCAGCCAGTCGGCAAACCAAGGCGCTCAGTGAATCGGTTTGCTTCGGCATCGTCTATACGTTTCTGTCCATAGTAACGATTGGCCATGTTGGAGGCGCTGATACCCATTACTGCACCGAGCCGCACCTTCGATCCCTTGGGAGTCGTCAGCACGTGCAGATTAGCGCGCCGGATTTTTTCCAACGCCGCGACGTCGTTCAAAGGCAAGGTTTGCTGCGCTCCCGATTTAGAGGACGCTTTGGCTTTCGCCGGTGTCGGTTGCGGTGGGGTTGTTGCGGCAGGTTTCGCTGCCGTAGGGGGGCTTTTCGCGACGGCCCTCGGCGACGCGACATTTGTCTTCTTTGGCATCTCTGGCTCTCTGGGCAAAGTATCGGTAAGGGTAGGGTGGTGATTCACCTGGGCGGCAGGCGCAGGCCTCATTACTTGCTCGTACGCGAATTCCGGTTCAGCGTTCGCGTGAATGAAATCAAGCGGTGACTTTAAGCGAGCAATCGTCTCAGGCGAGAGGACAGGATCGGGCTGATCGAAAAATCCATCCTGTAACCCAAGCGTGGTTTCGATGTGAAAGGCCGTCTCGGGCGTGAATCTCTCACCGTTTAGCAGCTCAGCCACGCGTGTCAAGTTGGAATCGAGGCCCAGCGCGACGTTCTCTGCGCCCACTGCATCTACCAACAACTTAAACGAACGGGTTTTGAAAATGGATGCCGTCTGGGCTGGATCTCGCGCAGTCGGAGGTTTTACGTACGGCTTGTTTGGTCGGTGGGATGTCGTGTTCGAAGGCTGGCGCGATTGGCGCTGACCTTTGTCTCGAGGTCCCGAGTATCGCCCGTGTGTTTGACTCATAAAGTTGGGCTCCTCGCGAAATCACTTTCAGTTTTAGCATTATAGGCGAGCATGGAGCGGTGCCGCCGCTGTTGAGAGGCCGCGTGCGATTTCCCCATCAGTCAGGCACGAGAGAGCGGTTAAGCTGACCACGCATATCGCCCTATAGCGATAACCGTCAGCCAAGATTCGAATGGCGAGTATCTCTCCGCTTGGACGAGCTGCTCATAGGTGCCGAAGGTGCAGTGCAACGCGAAGTGAGGTTGGTCAGGAAAGTGCGAGAGCGTGAGAAGACGCGATTTCCATGCTTGTGAACCCGGTCCTCGGGGACCCTTTGGAAAGTCTAACGACTACGCAAAGCTCTCCGAATGAAATCGCAAGGCTTATGGAAGAGTCTATTCCTCAACGGCATTTCTTCCGGCAATCAGTTGGTCGTGGCGCGCGTTTCATTGCGCGTTATTTCGGACCGCCGCCTTTGATTAATGCAGAGTTCCCGCGCCGCGATGCGTGCCCGCAGCCTCGACCTGTTGGAGGATATTCGCGCGACACTCGGCTTTGATCTGGTTCGCCGCTTCCCTCACCAACGCGTTGCCGTAAAAACGCGCAACCTTCGCGTCGATCGTGTCTTCCACGTGCCGTATGGCGGCTTCGACGCTCACCGGATCGTCCGGATCGAAGCCGGTCGTGATGACGTCCTCCTGTAGTGCCTTGAGCCCTTCGCCGGCTTCCGCGAGAACCCGGGTCAACTCATCGGACAGTTTGTTCACAAAGCCCTCTCAACTTGATTGATAGATGATGCCCAGCGCCGTTTTGAGAAATGCTAACTGAGGCGGTCCAAAATCCCGAACGTTTATAGCCACGACGTTTGGTCTTTCGGGAGCACACCGGCGGGATCAAACACCGACACCGTATCGATCTCGTTAAACATGCTCGGGTAGAGCACAAGGTTATTGCCCGTCGAGGCTACGCGTGAATTGAAAAGAACACCTTTGGCCCCGGCACCGAGCACCATATCGCCGAGCACCCAACTGGGCGGTTCAATCCGATTGTTAAACCATAACGCGCGCCAATCGCAATAGAAATCCTCCCAGAGCGGATCCCATTCGCGCGCGTTAAACCCCTCGCGAAAATCAACGATCGGTGCGCAGCTAATCTGATAGGTCACGAACGTACCGGGTGGCAGCAGCGTCGAGACCTGCTTGTATTCATCAATGGCCGTTCGAACATCGAGTGCGAGGTAGAGCGCTTCGATCCCGGGCCGATTGACGCGGCCACCGTGGGTCGCCGCGCCAGCGCCACTGAGAGGCATTGACGCCCACTTTGGCGTGTGAACGCGGTAGGCGGTGATGCGTTCAAGCTGCGTGACAATCATCCGGCGGCGCCTGCTTCGAGCGACACCACATAACGGATCACATCGTCAGCCCGACCGTCGGAGACGAGTTGTTCAGCAGTTTTATAGCCAAATACAGGCAGAGGTTCGTTTCGATACCAAAACAACGCTCGCTCAACGTCGCCGAAAACATCGCTTGCGGCGCGCAGGACTCGTACCGCTTCGCGCAAGAACCGTTGTACGCTCTCGGAGCCAGGCGCCCGGCTGAGCGTATTTCGGTGCACATGGGCTTGCTGGGCCAAGGTTTGCAGGTCAATTTTCAGCGCTTGCCCGAATGCCCGCGCAGACAAGGCCGGCGAGTCCGAATCACGCAGAGATTCCATGAACTGATCGAAGCTGGCCCGATGACCGACCGCTTGAGATAGTGACGTATCCATTTTTTTAATCCGGGGTGCACAATATTTGCATCATTATAGCAGCTTAAGCGCACAAAACCGTGTGGCCATATCTGGCCGGTGTGCGAACCGTCGCACCAGCCGGCGGCGCTCGGGAAGGATGATTGACGTATAGCCGGGCGCAAACTAAATGAATTTTGAGTGCAAGCAACTCTAAAACATACCAACTGTCGAGGCTAAATTCAGATGTCCGCCTTCGGGCTAAGTTGAAATGTCCGGTTTTGGGTCGAGAATGATCTCTGTAGAAGGCAGTTTCCCCACCGCGGCTGCCTGCCTTTCAGAGGTTCGCAAGATCATTGCATCCAAGTCATTTTGCTTGAGTTCGCGTTGCTTGCGCGTGTTGTTGGCCCGCATCTTCGGCTTCACCGGTTCGCCCCGGTTGGTCCGCGAAGGCGAGCCCGAGATGCGCCGGTTGTCACGCTCCAACTGCACCTGTCGAGACAGCGCGAGAACGTGTCCAAGGCGCTTGTTATCGATCTCGGCACCTTGGTCTACATCCGAGAGCCGATCGTACTGGCGATAGGTCAGGGCAGTGCCGTTCGCTACGATTTCGATGCGCCCATCCGGGTACTCGTACACGTCCAGATAATGATGAATCAGTGCTCGTGTCACCGGCGAATCATCGAGCAGGTAGAGCACCCGATCGTATTGCACGGTTAGTGTGTTCGACACGCAGCGCGATGCACGAGACGTTAAAACCGAATCCAGGTCTTCGTCGTCGCGCAGTGGCCTATGCGCGTTGTAGTCACTCTTCGGAGCCTTGCCAAACCGGTTGTTAAAGTCGGCAATGAAGTGGGGCGCATAAATATTCGCCGCCGCTTGCGTGTCGATTCCGCGCAACCTCAATTCCTTTACAAGCCGGTCCTGCAAGGTCAGATTGGCCCGTTCGACGCGGCCTTTGGCCTGACTGCTGTTGGCGCAAAAGGTGTCGACATTGAGTTCGTACAAGGCCCGGCCAAACTGCGTTATTCCCTTGTCAGCCGTGCTTTTTTGATTGGCCGAGAACACGCTGGCTTTGTCGCTGTAGAACGCCATGGGCTTGCCATGCTGCTCGATATAGCGCCGCGTCGCTTCGAAATAGCTGAAGGTCGACTCGGTCGCGGTGAAATGCAGCGTCATCAGGCGGCTGGTCGCGTCGTCAATAAACACCAGCAGCGTGCACGCTGGCGCCCGGTCTTCAAACCACCGGTGATCGCTGCCATCGATCTGGATCAGCTCGCCCAGGCACGAACGCCGGTTCCTCGGCTGATGGATCTTGGGCGGACGTTGTCGGCGCGGTGTCCATAAGCGCGCGTCGATCATCAAGCGCCTGACCGTCTCCTTGGCCAGCTTCAGGTTGTGGCACTCGCGCAGCTTCTCGCAGGCCAAAGTCGGGCCGAAATCAGCGTAGCGCTCCTTGATGATGGCTACGGCTCGCACCGCGACTCCTGCATCAATCCGGTGATTGCTCGGCTTGGCGCATCTGCCCGAAATCAACCCCGGCGGTCCTTGTTCGCGCAAACGTGCCGCCAGGCGTCGAACCTGACGCGTCGTCAACAATAATCGCTCGGCGGCTCGCCACGGCTTGAGCTGCCCGTCGACCACCGACTGAATCACTTTAAATCGGTCCAACTCGCGCATCGTCATGGTGATTCTGTCCGTCGCCGCCATCGTAGCCTCCGGCGCCGTGGGAATCGACGCCGGCTAAGCTTAAGCCGCCGAGAAGCGGACATTTGAATCTGGCTAGAAGCGGACATTACAACTTAGCCGCTACACCAACTGTTTTGATAATTAACATTATGTAAAATTAAATGGTCGTGACCAGGCGGAGCGTAACTGCACCTCCTGCTGGTAGCGGGCGCCCTAGCAACATCGCCGTAAGTCGCCGAGCAATAAGTAATCGTCATTGCGCTCAAGGGCCGTTTTCGCTTCAGCGGGATTCATGCTGCACCACTCTGCCTGCCCTGGTCTTGTTCGTTCGGCGACCGAGTAGTCTCGATCGCCGCTGAGTTCACTTGAAAAGTCGTCGGTCGAGCTCGAAGCGTTGTTTGTGCAACACCTGTACGTGCTTCATGCTCGCATGCACCGGATTCAGAATCAGATTGTCGTCACTCGGGCACACTACGGACGGCACTCGCATCACGAGCCGTTTGCCCTCCTCCAGCCATTTCCGCGCGAGATCGACGGTTGAGGCCGGATCTTGGTCCAGCGCGTCCCAGTCGTCGGGCAGCTCCGGGACGTAGGCGCTCGACACCGCCTTGTCCGGCACTTCCAATGTGACTAGATAAAAGTTGGCCACCGGAAGGAGGCCCGATGCGTGCACGCGTGCCTCGAGGACCGCCGTCGACGCATAGCAGCACGTGTACAGCACAGGCACGCCCCTCGGATTCCATCGACCGCCTGCGAGGGCGGCACCGTTGCCACTTAGGTCATCAGCCCGGTACCTGCCGGGCTTCTCTTTCGCGAGACGAAACACCTTCATACGGTGACGCCATATTCAAGCCGTATAAGAAGGTCGCGGACGCGATCGAACCCCGTTTGCGTATCCAGCATGTCTAGCGGCCGTTCGCCGCGCAACTGGACGTTAGGTCGCATCAACCATTCGGCGGCCAGCTTCTCATCTTCGAGCACGTCCGTGGCTTGCGCGTAGATCAGCATCGTGCGCGCGGCACGGTCCGCTTCACTCGCGCTGAGCCGCTCGCCCTGGGAAATCTTGCGATTGATCGTGCTGCTAGGAAGACGCAGACTGGCAAGTAACGACTGCACGGGAATGTCCAGCAGCTCGTTGGCGATTCGGCTGACAATCATCGCTTCCATACCGTCGCGAATCAGGCCGGATTGCTCGATCGGGCCCAGGCCGAGAAAGAACTTGAAGTCGTCGTCTTCAGCGCCCAGCCCACTGGTATCGATATGCGCGAGACGAGTGGCGGCGGCCAGCTTCTCTGCCGGCGCGCCGACCTTGGCTTTGCGCGATTGCTGCCTTCCTGCGATTGCTTCTGCGGTCATGGCGTTTCCCAAATGGTTAATTGCTGACTCCCATTATAGTATTTCCATAATGGATAGCAAGTCTTGCCCATTTGGGTAAATTGGTGTCAGCCTGTCGTCAACCGACCCAACACCAGCCGCCGACGGCTCTGTCGCAGTAAGGTCAGCGGGTCAATCGGTGGTGATATGCGGAGGATTACTTATGAAACGAGCGAGTAGAACTGCTGTGCGGGAGACAGCGGAGTCTCGCCCCGACATTTCATCTGCCCTTTCTTGATCATGTGCATTAATTCGACGCCACTCAGAATGACGCGCGCGCAGTGGAAATCCTTGAAGCCCAGCATCGGTCGGGTGATGCGTTTGATGGCCCGATGGTCTTGCTCGACCACGTTATTCAGGTACTTGACTTGACGGATCGTGATGGGCGTCTCGCGCTCGGCGTTCACCGCGTGCAGCGCAGCCAGATTAGAGCCGCTTTTGTCGATTGTTATCGTCTCGGGTACACCGTTCTGAGCGATCGACTTTTCAAAGAAGCGCCGCGCGGCCACCTTGTCGCGCTTGGCTCTGAACAGAAAATCGATGGTTTGGCCCGCCTTGTCCACCGCCCGGTAGAGGTACTTCCACTGGCCTTTGACTTTGATATACGTTTCGTCCATCCGCCAGCTCTTGCCTACCGGCTGCTTGTGCTTACGGAACGTCTTCTCGAACAGCGGCACCAGCTTCATCACCCAACGATGCACCGTGGAATGATCAACCTCAATACCGCGCTCGGCCATCATTTCTTCGAGATTACGCAAACTTAGTGAGTAGGCGACGTACCACCGTACGCATAGCAACATCACATCGAGCGGATAGTGAAGGCGCTTTAGCACTCGGGCGATGCCCGCAGCAAGCGTCTTTCGCGGTGTTTGGGTCTTCTTCATCGGCCAGCCAAAGCATATTTGTCAGGCTCGAATGCTACCTCTCCCGCCTTAACGCGACAAAACCTCTTTAAGTCGGGCGTCGATACAAGGCGCATCAAGCTGCTGGCGTATGTGCTTGCGTGGCTGTTTGTATTCGGAGCGGCGCTGTGCATATCGGCTGAAACATCATCGGGCGACGCACGTCTCGGCCTGCCTTATACGTTGAATTCAGTCGCGGCTGTGGTGATCGGCGGCATCTCTCTGGCCGGAGGAAGGGGTTCGATGATCGCCGCAATCTGCGGCGCGCTGGTACTGGTACTCATTGGCAATGTGGTGTATTTCGCGGGCATTCCCAGCAACTACCAGGAACTATTCAAGGGTGCAGTCATTGTCGTTGCGCTTGGCTTTACTTTCATCGGAGCGAGGAAGACAGCATGAAGACGATCATTCAGTCGAGGCGATCTTTACTCCTGCTGCTGGTCGTGGTCGTACTGGTCGGCGGTCAGCTTGTCGTTCCAGGATTCACAAACGCCAGTCAGTTTGGCAATCAGTTAAAGATTGCCACCTTCCTCGGCCTGTTCGGTATCTCCCAGACCATCGTGATGATGGCCGGCGGCCAGGGACTGGACTTGTCAATCGGCGCGTCGGCAACGCTGGGCGGCATTGTCGGCGCAGCGTTGATCAACGAGGGGCCGGCGGGCATGTTGCTAGCGCTGAGTGCGGCGGCGGTGTGCGGCGCCGTTATCGGATTATTGAATGGCATTGGGATTACCCTGTTCAAGGTTCCGCCGCTGGTCATGACGCTTGCGATGGGCAGTCTCGTCGATGGCGGCCTGATCGTCTGGTCTTCAATCATGCACGTGAATACGGCCGCCAGCCCGGCACTTATCGGACTGGCCGGGCACGGCATGGCGGGGCTGCCCGCGATCGCCATCCTCTGGTTTATAGCGGCCGCCGTGGTCTGGTGGTTTGTCGATCGCACGGCTTGGGGGCGCCAACTCATGGCAACAGGGGCGAACCCCACGGCCGCGTATCTGAGCGGCACCCGCGTGCGTCTCGTCCGCGTGCTGGCGTATCTTTTCAGCGCGATGATCGCTGCAACGACAGGCCTGCTGCTGGTCGGCTACGTCGGACAGGCGTTTCTCGGGCTAGGCACGGGTTACGTGCTGACGAGCGTCGTAGTAGCGGTCATTGGCGGCGTATCGCTGGGCGGTGGACGTGGTGACTATATTGCCGTAGCCATTGCAGCCCTCTTCCTCACCGTGCTTACCAGCCTGCTGACTGCATTGCAGATCGGCGAAGCGGGCCGGCAATGCATTTTTGGCACGACCCTGCTGGTTTTCCTTGCCATCAATGGATGGAGCGTGACGGGACGATTCCTTCTGACGCGCGTACGCGCAGGGAGTACCTCATAAACCAGACGAATGAATTCCTCGACGCGTCCGACCATGCCAGGCCAGAGATGAGCACCTATCTAAAGTTTGCATAAAAAGTGCCGTAGTACAGTTTCTGGCAGCGACCGGTATCTTCGAGAACAGGTATGGACAAACGCACATCATTTCGACTCAACGGGTTCGGTGGGTTTATCGTGATTGCGCTCGTTATTGTCTATGGCCTATTCCATCTTTCCGGCATCTGGGCTTTGACTTGCGGAGCGCTCTTCCTTCTCTTCGCCGCGTGGATGGTCTCGAAGACCTGGAACCCTCTTCCGAAGTCATTCTGGTGGTTTTGCATCCTGGCGACTTGTCTTGGGGGTATCGGCCTGCTGCTCGTCAAAACCGCGAGCGCCTGAGCAAAAACACTTTTGCTCGCCGCCAGGCGATGCGTCTGCCGCTCCCGCTCGGAAAGACGAATCGTTGACACTTCATACCCGGATCAATCTGAATCCAAGTCCGCTGCGCCCTTCTTCAAACGACGGATGCCTCCCGACAGATCGCTTTCCCACGTTTTCGGCCGTTGATTTGCACGGCGCGGCCACCTTCTAAGATCTCCACTCACAGCCCATGTCAGGCCCGTTGTCGCGCACTGCATGATCAACATGACTTTTTTCGATTAATAATTAACTCGCCCCGACGACGAGCCGTCGTGATAAGAAGAACCGTGCCGAGTCCGCTCCAGCGACGAAATTACGCAGACGCCTCTTTGCAATCTTCCGACCTTCCCGAACGCGGCACTACACCAGGATCACACCGGTGCGAATATAAAATGAAAACACGGCGACAATTCCGGTGTCGCTCGTCAATTTTGGAGGTTATCCGATGAATTTTGCTAGAAAGGCGACACTCGCGGCTTCCATAGACGGGTTGGACATGCCGGAAGGCGCAGTGGCCTCCCTTGCCGAGGTCGTCCGGCAGCACCGCGCTTTCGCTGACGTTTCTCACGCCGAACGTGAGAGTGCGAGTTTTCCCGAGTTTCTGGCACACGCTGCAAAGGCGGCAGCGTTCGGATGCAACGCGCCCATGGCAAAGATCCTGGAACTCCGGGTTGAAGATCGCGCACTCATTGGCCTGGCCCACTTTGGCATGGGTGATGACGTGATCGGGCAAGAGGTCGGCAAGGCAACCACCGGCAACCCTCCCGGCGATGCACTCGAAGGCGTCAAGCCTGTCGCTGTCGCCGATGTCCGTGCGGCGTACGGCACCCAGCTTCCCCAAATTTTCGATGAATATGCGGTGGTCTCTTCGGTCAACGTACCTTTGGTCGGGCGCGACGGCGCCTACGGCGTTCTTGAAGTCGACTACTCCGTCGAAACGGCAGTGGGAACAACGGAGATCTCATTTCTCGCGTCCGTCGCCAGCGTGATTGCCGACAGCATCGAGCGCCGTCAGATCCGGGCAAGGCTCACCGGCGAACTAGACTCAAAAGTCATTCTGCTGCGCGAACAGCAACACCGTATCCGCAATAACTTCCAGCTAATCATCGCGCTGTTACAACGGGGTGCGCGCGAGACCGGGGATCAAACTGCGCGCCACGGTTTCGAAGACGTGCAACGCCGCGTCTTCGCCATGGCTTCAATCTATGATCACCTGCTTGGTCTGGGCGACCATGGTGACCGGGTAGACGTCAGCCGTTATCTGGGAACCATGTGTGACGCATTTCACGACTTCTACGGGCTATCCGAACAAGGTATTACGCTCGAAAGTAACCGGCACCACGGCGTCATGCTCAGCATTGGTCATTGCACCGCGGTTGGCACTGCCGTGAACGAGCTCGTCGCCAATTGCGTGGAGCATGCGTTCGGCAACGGTCCTGGCCACATCAAGGTCGCCCTGACCTGCGGCCCCGACGGAAAATGTGCAGTGACAGTTTCCGATGACGGGTGCGGCGTGGTCGACCCTGCACGGGAAAGCACTGGACTAAAAACGGTGCGCCGGCTCTTAAAAAGCGTTGAAAGCACCCTGGTGCTCGAGGCAACGCCGGGCGTCGGGACGACCTGGACGATTCCACTGCCCGCTCAACGCTAGGGCGCGCGACCTGCAAGCCGAAGACGGACAGTCTCCCCTGAAATGTCTTCACACGGCCATGGCCCGTTCGCCCGTCATCAGCAGGCCGAACGCATCGGCGCTCAATGGCTTGCCGACCAGGAATGCTTGGACTTCGTCACACCTCATGGTTTGCAGCTTGCCCAGCTGCGGCGCGGTCTCGACCCCTTTGGCCACTACATCCATGTCGAGCGAATGAGCGAGGGCGATGATTGCCAAGACGATCGCGCTACTCTCATTACCCGGTTCGTCCAGCCCGTTGGTAAAGAACCGGTCGATCTTGAGCTGTTTGACTCGAAACCGCTGAAGGTAAGCGAGGCTCGCATAACCGGTGCGGAAATCGTCGATGGCAATGTCGAAGCCGTTTTTCTGGAAACGACGAATCATGTCGATCGTGCGGGGTGCATCGTGCATAGCGACGCCTTCGGTGATCTCGAACATGATCTGCTCGCACGGCACCTGCTCTTCCAGCACGATCGCCGTCAGCCGTTTAACCAGATCCGGTTGCATCAATTGCCGCGGCGACAGGTTGATCGCGAGCTTGATGGGCGGCAGGCCCTCGATCGCCCAGCGGCGGATCAGCTTGCATGCTTCGCGCAGCACCCAGGCGCCGATGGCGACGATCTGCCCGGATCGCTCGGAAATGGGGATGAAATCCATCACCGGCAACGAACCGAACTGCGGATGGTTGAGCCGGATCAGGGCCCCGGTGCCCACAGTTCGCCGCTTTTGCCGTGTCTGCAAATAACCATGAGCGGCGTCCGATTACAAAGGTCTGATCGAATTTTCGCAGGGATTATGACGACTCCCCGTTTATGCCGCGTCATGAATCCACGCACACGATGGTTGGGCGGATCTCTGTTCCCGGTCGCTTGGATTGTCGGCATTATCAGAGAGACTCCAGGAATGCGAGCAACGGGTCTGGAGGTTTGTAGCGTGTCGGCGCGACACCGCTCGCCGTGGCGTGCGCGAGCGCGCGCTCCTTGAGTTGCATGTCGGCGTGCAAGTAGATCTGAGTCGTCTCGGAGGACTCGTGACCGAGCCAGAGCGCGATCACGGTTAGGTCGACGCCGTGATGCATCAGGCTCATCGCGGACGTGTGCCGCTTATCTACCCGGCGATATAATCGGCACACGCACGCGACCCACCCGCTCATGCGCGGTGCGCAACTGACATCGGTTCGGGATAATCTGCGTCATGCGTCTATATCGACGACATCCACCTATTTGCACAGCGACGAAGTTGAACGGGCTCGACAGTTCCGGGATGCATTTAAGGCGGCCTAGTACGCTTCGCTCAATTCCACACTGTTTCCTTTCATGCCGCTCAACCCACAATCCTCGCTCACCCGGCTTTTCAATGCGCCCGTCAGATCCGGAGTGCTCATATGGATCGGCGTGCGGCCTGAGCGCCGCTTGGCCATGTGCCCCGTCGACGAAGCCATCCTGGATCCGCATGTCGGCATGGAAGGTGATCACTACAGTCGCGATGCAGGAATACGGCAAGTC
>Ga0153932_1000367_pt1 | contig 13542 bp, 14 predicted proteins | sample TSNJ016MetaG_FD_102273 | JGI IMG/M metagenome (GOLD analysis project Ga0153932, IMG submission 102273) | Attine ant fungus gardens microbial communities from New Jersey, USA - TSNJ016 MetaG | ecosystem: Host-associated > Fungi > Mycelium > Unclassified | place: USA: New Jersey, Wharton State...
GTCGATCAGTTTTCGAAACGCCGGCAGATCGAGACTACCGTCCTCGTGCATCGGGGTGACGATGGCAGGAATGCTGCCGCGGATCTGGATGCCGCCGTGTGTTCCGTTTGTCATGAAACGCTAGGGAAATTGGTCGGAAACCGCGATTGTAGCGGATTAGGACTGTAGAACGTAACGATCCGGGGGTGCGGCATTGTTACGGTCCGTAAGGCCCGTGGACAGAGGCGCCGGCCCGGCTACGGCGCAGATGCGCTGCACGCAGGATGCACGCGGCGCGCTGATAAATCCATCCTGATAAGCGATGACCCGCAAGCGCGGGCGCACGGCGTCGAGAAGTTCGCCGGGATTGAGCAGGAAATCCGGATTCGATGGCTTGCCGAATTGCGCATTGCCTGCGGCGAAGGTTTCGTAGAGCAGAACGCCGCCGGGCGCGAGGGCATCGAGAAGAAAGGGAAATAACGGCCGGTGAAGATAGTTCGTCACGACCACGGCGGCGAACTTTTCGTCTTCGCGCAAGGGCCACGCCGCATTTTCAAGATCGGCGCAACGCGTGCTTACGTGTTGCACGGCAGCGAGACTGGCGAGCGCGGTTTCATCGCGATCCAGTGCCAGAACGTCGCGTCCACGCGATGCAAAAAACCGCGAATGACGGCCGTTGCCGGCCGCCACGTCAAGCACCGCACCGCCCTTTTCCACCAGATGCGACCATTGCTCGATCCATGCACTGGCGGTGGTTGGGGGCGAATACAGCGCGGGCGTCGGCATCACGGCTTGCTTCAGTTGTAAGACAGGCCCATGGCGTCGCGAACGTCGCGCATGGTCTCGACTGCAAACTTGCGCGCCTTGTCGCAGCCATCGGCCACGATGGCACGCAACAACGAAGGGTCATCCATGTATTTCTGTGCGCGCTCGAGCATGGGTTGCTGCTCGCGCAGGATCCCTTCGATCACCGGCTGCTTGCACTCGAGGCAGCCAATGCCCGCAGTGCGGCACCCCTTTTGCACCCACTCGTGCGTCGCTTCGTCGGTGTAGACCTGATGAAGCTGCCATACCGGGCATTTGTCCGGATCGCCCGGATCGGTGCGGCGAACACGCGCCGGATCGGTCGGCATGGTGCGCACTTTCTTCGTGATGCTCTCGGCGTCTTCACGCAAGCCGATAGTGTTGCCATACGACTTCGACATCTTGGCGCCGTCGAGGCCCGGCATGCGCGACGCTTCGGTCAACAGCACTTGCGGCTCGACCAGGATGATCTTGCGCGCGCCTTCCAGGTAGCCGAAAAGCCGTTCGCGATCGTTCATGGACAAGCTCTGCGATTCCTGCAGCATCGCGCGTGCTTGTTCGAGCGCTTCGTCGTCACCCTCTTGCTGATAAGCGACGCGCAACTCGTGATAAAGCTTTGCACGCTTGCCGCCGAGCTTCTTGGCGGCATCGAGCGCCTTCTCTTCGAAATCCGCTTCACGTCCATAAAGATAGTTGAAGCGCCGGGCAATTTCACGCGTCATTTCGACGTGCGGCACCTGGTCTTCGCCCACCGGAACGAGCGACGCGCGATACAGCAGGATGTCTGCCGCCATTAGCACCGGATAACCGAGAAAACCGTATGTGGTGAGATCCTTTTCCTTCAGCTTCTCGATCTGCTCCTTGTAGGTCGGCACGCGTTCGAGCCAGCCGAGCGGCGTCCCCATGCCGAGCAGCAGCGCCAGTTCGGCGTGCTCAGGCACGCGGCTCTGAATGAACAGCGTGGCCTGCGCCGGGTCGATGCCGGAAGCGAGCCAGTCGATCAGCACTTCCCACACGTTCTTCTCGATCACCTCGGGCGTTTCGTAGTGCGTCGTCAGTGCGTGCCAGTCGACGACCGCAAAAAAGCACGGGTATTCGGACTGCAGCCGCACCCAGTTCTTGAGCACGCCGTGATAGTGGCCTAGGTGCAGCGAGCCGGTAGGCCGCATGCCGGAGAAGATACGGTCAGGGAACATGGTTTTATTGGAAGAGCGAAGCAAGGGGATTCAGGACGGCCGACACCGCGACGTACCCGGCGCTCACCAGCGGTCCGAGCCAGAAACGCGTCAGGGTGCCGGTCATGACCAGCGCCATCACGATAAAAAACCCGTAGGGCTCGAGCCGCGACAGCATGATCGACGCACGCACCGGCAGCAAGGCCATCAGCACACGGCCGCCGTCGAGCGGCGGCAGCGGGAACAGGTTGAGCACGCCGAGCACGAGGTTCACGCCCACGCCCGCCGCAGCCATGCGCGTGAGGAAGGGTTCGTTGACATTGAATGCTGCGAGCAGCACGGCAATCACGCCCCAGATCAGCGCTTGCGCGAAGTTGCTGGCCGGCCCGGCAGCCGCGACCCACAGACTGCCCCAGCGCGGGTTGCGCAAATTGCCGAATGCAACCGGAACCGGTTTTGCGTACCCGAACATGAACGCGCCGCTCGTGACGAAATACAGCACCAGTGGAATTGCCAGCGTGCCGATGGGGTCGATGTGGCGCATCGGATTAAGCGAGACGCGGCCGAGCACGTAAGCCGTGTTGTCGCCCAGGAGGCGGGCCGCGTAGCCGTGCGCGGCCTCGTGCAGCGTGATCGCGAAAATCACGGGGAGCGCGTAGACCGCGATCGTTTGTATCAGGGAGGAATCCATAGCTCGCTATTGTATCAAGCAGTTGTGGCGCCACTCATGGCGGTGTGTGCGAGCGTTCGCGGGCCGTCGCGCGTCGAGGCGTGCGCTTTGCCTCGCGCGCCGCCCTATTGTGTCATCGCGGAAATTCAGGTGATGGAAATGTTGCCCGCCCGTGTCATTGCGCGCTGTCAGCGGTGAGACCGAACGGCTCCAGGCTTCCCAGCCCCGGGCGCACGAGGACCGGTACTTCGCCCGTCAGATCGATCACGGTTGACGGTTCCATTGGGCAGGCGCCGGCGTCGATCACGAGATCGATCTGTTTTTCGAGCTTTTCGCGGATCTCTTCGGCGTCGTTGAGCGGATGGGTATCATTGGGCATGATCAGCGTGGAGCCCAGCAGCGGTTGTCCGAGCGCTTCCAGCAGCGCAAGCGTGATGGCGTGATTCGGCACCCGCAGGCCGATCGTCTTGCGCGACGGATGCGAAAGGCGCCGCGGGACTTCCTTGGTTGCCTGCAAAACGAAAACGTAAGGACCCGGTGTCACGGATTTGATCAGACGATAGTTCCGGTTATCGACGATCGCAAAATTTGAAAGCTCAGACAAATCCCGCACCAACAGCGAAAGCAGTTGTTTCTCGTCGAGTCCGCGAATGCGGCGAATACGCTCGACGGCGTCCTTGTCATCGAGATGACACGCCAGCGCATAGCTCGAATCGGTCGGCAACGCCACGATGCCGCCATCGTTGATGATCTGCACCGCCTGATTGATCAGCCGCGGCTGCGGATTATCCGGGTGAATGCGAAAGAATTGAGACATGACCAGAGGACTAGAAAAGTTGCCCGGCGGGAGCATCCGTCGGTTTGCCCGAGGCTCTCCATGTGAACTCGGCAGAATACCCGCAAATTCATGCTATTGCGCGACAAACGGCGCAAGGGAAGCGTGAAGTGGTGCAAGGATCGTGCGAAGCCTGGCGGACAAGCTCAGCGCAGGCATTCCCAGACGGGTTTGAGGTCGGCGGGAAGCGGCGGCAATTGGCCAAGGTCGATACGGCCCTCGCCCGCCGCATGAAAATCCGAACCGCGCGAAGCGTAGAACCCATAGCGGCGCGCAACCTCCGCATATTCCCGATACTGATCCGGCGTATGGCTGCCCGTCACCACTTCAATGGCGCGGCCGCCTAGCTGGATGAATTCATCGAAGAGCGCGGCGAATTCGACCTGCGAGAAATCATACCGCCCCGGGTGCGCGATCACCGCTTCGCCGCCGGCCGCCTTGATCCATTTCATGGCGTCGGCGAGTTTCGACCATCGATGGCCGACGAAACCCGGTTTTCCGTCACCGAGGTATTTCGAGAACACGTCCGAGGTGGACTCTGCGTAGCCTTTATCAACCAGAAAACGCGCGAAGTGTGTGCGCGAGATCATTGCCGGGTCGTTCACGTAGGTCAGCGCGCCTTCATAGGCGCCCGGGATGCCGATCGCGGCCAGCGCCTGCCCGATGGCCTCACCGCGTGCCCTGCGGCCGCTACGCGTCTCCGCAAGGCCGTCGATGAGCTCCTGGCAATCCGCATCCACATTGAGCCCCACGACATGAACCGTGCGTCCCGCCCATGTGACCGAAATCTCGACGCCGCCAACATAGTCCATTCCAAGCGCCCTGGCCGCTTCGCGCGCCTCGCGCTGGCCGCCGATCTGGTCGTGATCGGTCAGCGACCACAGCGTCACGCCGCCTGCGTGCGCACGCGCGGCAACCTCGGCTGGAGCGAGCTGGCCATCGGAAACGGTGGAATGGCAATGCAGGTCGGCGTTCATCGTTGGAACTCTGGGAGTCATCTATTCATTCTACTGCAACGCGTCAAAGCGGATCACGCGCAAAACGCTTCGATCAGCGCCGCGACGCGCTCCGGCTGATCGTGGTGCAGCATGTGGCCGGCGTTATCGATGAGTTCCTCGCGCCAATCCGGGAATGCGGTGAAACGCTGCTTGAATTCATCGATGGGAACGTCCGCCGCGATCGCAGCCAAAGTCGGCGACCCGACGGCTTCCACGTGCAAGACCTTCGCCTCGACCTTCGACCAGACGGCCATCACCTCTTCCAGCCGGTACAACACCGGTCCACGAAGCTTGTGGGCGGGATCGGCGAGTAAATGGAAGCGGCCTTCGCCGTCTGGCTTCGACCAGTGGGCGGCCAGGAAACGCGCCTTCGCGAGCGGCAAGCGCGGGTTCGTGCGGATCAGGCGCTGGGCGACATCGTCGAAAGTGGCGTAGGTGTTGAGCGTCGGCGGCGCCCGAAGGTCGTCCAGCCATTGCCTGAGGCGTGCCGGCGCGCGCCCGGGTTGCACCGCGGCCATCCCGAACCCTTCTAGATCGACCACGCGGCGCACTCGCTGCGGCCGCACGCCCGCATAAAGGCAGACGACGTTCGCGCCCATGCTGTGGCCGACCAGGTTCACCGCCTCGCGTGGCGGTGTGTAGTGGTCGATCAGTGCATCGAGATCGGCGAGATAGTCCTGGAACCAGTAGTTTCCGCTCTTGCCCTCGGCCACCGGCCAGTCCGACAGGCCAAAACCGCGGGCATCGGGCGCGATGACCTGCCAGTCGCCGGCGAGCGCATCGACGACGAACTGGAATGACGCCGATACATCCATCCACCCGTGCAGCATGAAAAGCGTGGGCGCGTCGGGGCGGCCCCAGCGGCGGACATGCAGGCGCGTCCCGCGTGTGGTGACGAAGTCGGAAGTGGATGTTTTCATCGGGAAGACCCGGTGGCGTCGAGGCCTGCGAGCGCGCGCAGTTCGGCCTCGTCAAAACCGGCATCGCGGCGCGCTTCGAAATTGAACGGTCCACGCAGTTTCGGCGCGTGATAGCGCTCGGCGAGTTCTTCGTAGGCGACGTGCGGATCGGCGTTCGCCTTGTCGCACAAGTGCCGGAACCAGTGATTTCCAATGAGCACGTGGCCGATTTCGTCGTGGAGAATGATGTCCAGGATAGCCGCCGATGCATGGTCGCCCGCCTGCGCCAGACGGCGGCGAATCGGCGGCGCTGCGTCCAGGCCGCGCGCTTCGAGCGTGCGCGGCACCAGCGCCATGCGCGCGAGCACGTCGCCCCGCGTGCGTTCGGCCATTTCCCAAAGGCCGTCGTGGGCGGGAAAATCGCCATATGCGTGACCAAACTCCGCCAGCCTCGCGCTCAGCAGCGAAAAATGCCGCGCTTCTTCAGCCGCCACCTTGAACCAGTCGATGTAAAAGGCCTCGGGCATCGATGGAAACCGCCAGACTGCATCGAGCGCCAGATTGATCGCATTGAATTCGATGTGAGCGAGCGCGTGCAACAGCACGGCGCGCCCGGCGTCGGACTGCATGCTGCGCCGTTTGAGCGATGAAGGCGCCACCAGTTCCGGCGCGTCGGGGCGCCCGGGCAGGTCGAGCGGATCGGTGATACGGGCGGTGACGTCGAGCGTCATGTCCATCGCGAGCATGCGGTCGTAGAAAAGCTGCGTGGCGCGGGCTTTGGTCGACGGATCACGTTCGCGCAACAGCGCGAGTGCAGCGTGCCGGACACTCAGTAGAAAGGATGACGAACTGGACAAATCGAGCGGGTCGGACATGATTCTCAAAGAGTTTTGACGTGCTTATGCTTGATACGCCGGAACCGGGCAATCCCGTCCTCGGCGGCCGGCCGCACGGCACTTCCCCGCAACCGGCTAAAATAACGGTTTCCCCGGTCGCATTTCAGATTTCAGCATCAAAACGCGCTGGAGCCGCCGTTCAAGAGCTCAACCAGCGACCGATTGTACTGTCCAGCCGCGGCGCCCCAGCCTGCCGCCCAATTCCGCTTCCAGCCCCACAGGAGACACAGTGGCAATCTACAAGCTCGGCGATGCCGCCCCGACCATCCACGAAAGCGTATTTGTCGCTGATACGGCGACCATCATCGGCCGCGTAACGCTTGAGGAGAACTCGAGCGTCTGGTTCGGCGCCTCGCTGCGCGCGGACAACGAGCCGATCGTGCTCGGCCATGGAAGCAATATCCAGGAGGGAGCGGTGCTTCATACCGATCCGGGCTTTCCCCTGACCATTGAGGCGAACGTCACCGTCGGCCATCAGGCAATGCTGCACGGCTGCACCGTCAAGGAAGGCGCGCTCATCGGAATTCAGGCGGTGGTCTTGAATGGCGCGGTAATTGGCCGCAATTGCCTTGTTGGTGCAGGCGCCGTGGTGACCGAAGGCAAGATTTTCCCCGATAACACCCTGATCCTCGGCGCACCCGCGAAAGCCGTGCGGGAACTGACGGAAGCGGACATTGCGAAGATGCAGGGCGGCACGCGTGGTTACGTGGAACGCCGCGAATATTACAAGGCGCAACTCGTGCGGATCGGCTGAATGCCGCTTCGTGCGTTTTGCGCAATCGATTAAAGGACCCCAGCGTGGTTAACGATCAGCTGCAAAAATTCATGTTCAACGCGGCGCCAGTGCGCGGCGAGATCGTCTCGTTGCGCGATACATGGCAAGAAGTACTCACGCGCCGCTCCTATCCCGCGCCCGTGCGCAATGTGCTCGGCGAAATGATGGCTGCCTGCGCGCTGCTGTCGGCGAATCTCAAGTTCGATGGCACGTTGATCATGCAGATCTACGGCGACGGACCGGTGACGATGCTCGTCGTGCAGTGCAATTCGGACCTGTCGCTGCGCGCGACGGCAAAACTCGCTGAGTCAATAGAAGGAGCGAGCGAAGCGCCCGTCGCGATCACCGACGACATGACCCTCCCCGACTTGCTGAACCGCAATGGCCAGGGACGTTGTGTGATCACGCTCGACCCGCGCGACAAGAAGCCCGGCCAGCAGGCGTATCAGGGCATCGTGCCGCTAAGCGGCGAGCATGGGCCGCTCGCATCGATGGCCGAAGTGCTGGAACACTATATGCATCACTCCGAGCAGCTCGATACACGCATGTGGCTCGCCGCGAACACCGAGCGCGCGGTGGGCATGCTGCTGCAGAAGCTTCCGGGCGATGGCGGTATCGTCCCGCACCCGGGCGAACATGACGCCGATACCTGGCAGCGCGTGTGTCACCTCGGCGGCACGCTGTCGAATGAAGAGTTGTTGAAGGAAGAGCCTGAGACTGTATTTAAGCGGCTGTTCTGGCAGGAAAACGTGCAGCACTTCGAGCCGGCTCAGGCTCGTTTCGAATGCACGTGTTCGCGTGAGAAAGTCGGCGGGATGCTGAAGATGCTGGGTCGGGAAGAAGTCGACAGCGTGGTCGAAGAGCGTGGCAGTGTTGAAGTCCATTGCGAATTCTGCAACCAGCGCTATGAGTTCGATCCCGTGGACGTGGCGCAACTTTTTGTCGCGGGAGAAATCTCGCAAGCCGTAAGCCCGGCGCCGGATCAACGGCATTGATCGACGTCGCACAGGAAGAGTTCTATTGTCTGTAACAAGACGTCGCGGGATGGCGCTTTGCCGATGCGCGACGTGGCATTATCCCTGTCCGATTAGTAGCCCGGCCCGCTGGAGGTCGACATGAAACTCTTTGCATTTGTATCGAAGAAACTGGCCGTCGCGGTGTGCGGTTCAGCGTTTCTCACGCTCGGCGGGTGCATGATGGACCCGCCAGGACCGTCGCCGGTTTACAGCCGCCTGCCCGCCACGCAGAATCATGCGGCCCAGCCGCTTTCCCCGGAAGAGCAACAGCGCTACAACCAGATCGACCGGCAGGTGCTCGCCGAGCAGCAACAGGCCATGGCTGCGGATGCCGCGGCTCAGGCGTATTCGCAATACTATCGGCCGCCGGTGACGGTGTACGGCGGATATTCGAGCGGCGGGTGGGGTAACAGATGGGGTACGGGTATTGGGGTTGGATACCCGGGGTATTATTGGTAAGGCTGATTCCCAAGGGTCGAGAAGGGCCGCAAATAGTAAAAGCCGTTCCAACTTACATTGGAACGGCTTTTTTGTATTCTGTCGGGTCGATTCGACTAGCCTCAGCCGCCCGCTTTCTTCTTGGCGGCGTCCTGCTTCTCTTTGGTCGCCTGCCGCTCGAACGCGCGGCGCTCTTCCTTCGATCGTGAAACCGGGTTGGGCACCACTCGCAAAGGCGCGGCGGAAACTTGTCCTCGCGTGGACGCGCTGGACTGTGCGTTCACCGAGTTGGCCGGCGCAGGGGAATTCGGCGAGACAAACTGCACGAATACCTCGCTGTCCTTCATCATGCCCATTTCATAACGCGCGCGTTCTTCAACAGCCGCCGTACCATTCTGCAAATCCGCGACTTCGCCCTGCACACGTTCGTTGCGCAGCTTCAGATCCGCATTTTTCTTTGTCTGGTTGACCAGTTGCTGCTGCAACTCGTGAACACGCAACCAGCCACCGTGCCCCCACCACAGCGGATACTGGATCATCGCCAGCAGCAGGATCAGGACAAAGGTGACAATCCGCATTTAAGAGGCGAGAGAAAAGCGCTGAAACTTCAACTGGTATTTCGGCGCCGCCCCGGGTTCGCGGGAACACGGGGCGGCGGACTGAACAAACGGCTATATCCGGACTAACGTCCGTCTGGACAAAAGCTTTAGCTTCAACGCAAATTGTAGAAGGCCGACTTGCCCGGATAGCTGGCGATATCGCCCAGATCTTCTTCAATGCGCAGCAACTGGTTGTACTTCGAGATGCGGTCGCTACGCGACAAAGAACCCGTCTTGATCTGACCGGCATTCAGGCCGACCGCGATATCCGCAATCGTCGAATCTTCCGTTTCGCCCGAACGATGCGAGATAACGGCAGTGTAACCCGCGCGCTTCGCCATTTCGATTGCTGCAAAAGTTTCTGTCAGTGTGCCGATCTGGTTGATCTTGATCAGGATCGAATTGGCGATGCCCTTTTCGATCCCTTCCTTCAAAATACGCGTGTTCGTCACGAACAGATCGTCGCCCACGAGCTGGATCTTCTTGCCGAGCTTATCGGTCAAGATCTTCCATCCGTCCCAGTCGCTTTCGTGCATGCCGTCTTCAATCGACACGATCGGGAATTTATCGGCGAGCGTGGCGAGATAATCTGCGAATTCAGTGGACGACAACTGCAGGCCTTCGCCCGCGAGCTGATATTTGCCGTCGTGGTAGAACTCGCTTGCGGCGCAATCCAGCGCAAGCAAAACGTCTTCACCCGCACGATAACCCGCCTTCTCGATCGCCTGAACGATGGTCGAAAGACACTCGTCGTTGCTGCCGAAATTCGGCGCGAAACCGCCTTCGTCGCCCACGGCCGTGCTCATGCCACGGTCGCTCAGGATCTTCTTGAGCGCGTGGAACACTTCCGCGCCGCAACGCAGCGCTTCGCGGAAGGTCGGCTGGCTGACCGGAACGATCATGAATTCCTGGATGTCCAGGCTGTTGTTGGCGTGCGCGCCGCCGTTCACGATGTTCATCATGGGAACGGGCAATTGCATGGCGCCCGAACCGCCGAAATAACGATACAGCGGCAAGCCCGCTTCCTCAGCCGCGGCCTTGGCCACTGCCATGGAAACGGCCAGCATGGCGTTGGCGCCGAGGCGCGACTTGTTGTCGGTACCGTCGAGTTCGAGCAGGGTCTTGTCGAGAAACGCCTGTTCCGATGCATCGAGTCCCATGATGGCTTCGGAGATTTCGGTGTTGATGTGCTCGACTGCCTTCAGCACGCCCTTGCCGCCGTAGCGGCCGGCTTCGCCGTCGCGCAATTCGATGGCTTCGCGCGATCCGGTCGATGCGCCGGACGGCACCGCGGCGCGGCCCATCGTGCCCGATTCCAGCAGGACGTCGCATTCGACGGTGGGATTGCCGCGCGAGTCGAGAATCTCGCGACCGATGATATCTACGATGGCACTCATGGTTTCCTCAAGAAATGACGATAAATCAGGTCTGACAGCAAGCCGGGGTTGAAGATCTTGCGCGGGCTCGAACGGGAGGCTTACACGCCTTCGACGACCATCATGTGCATCTCGGCTGCGCCGCTTCGCACACTTCGCGCCGCTTCATACCCGGCTGAGTGGTACCACTTGACCGCGGTCTCGTAATCGTCGAATTCGATCACGACACCGCGCGGGAGCAACGAGCCTTCGAGGGTTTCGCTTTTACCGCCGCGAGCGAGGTAGCGGCCACCATGCGCTTCGATTGCCGCAGCCGCCAGCGGTCGGTACGCCGCGTACTTCTCCGGGTCCGTCACATTGGCATTCACGATGACATAACCTTTTGCCATTGCCCTCTCCTCCTGATGCGATTCGGGCGCCGTGTCCGTAAAATTGCGTCACGAAACGCGGTGCCCTTGATTTGTTTTTAGCTGAAATCGTTCTCGAGGAACGGTCCGCTTTTCACGGCCCGGTCGAGCGCAACGAGCGTTTCCAGCAGGGCTTCCATTCTGTGCAGCGGCACGGCGTTCGGACCGTCGGACTTTGCGTTCGCCGGGTCCGGATGGGTTTCCATGAAAAGGCCGGAAACGCCCGTGGCGACCGCGGCTCGCGCCAGCACCGGAACGAATTCGCGTTGACCGCCGGAACTCGTGCCTTGGCCGCCCGGCAACTGCACCGAATGCGTGGCGTCGAAAACGATGGGCGCATTGGTTTCCCGCATGATCGCGAGCGACCGCATATCGGAAACCAGGTTGTTATAACCAAACGACACACCCCGTTCGCAGGCCATGAAACGGTCGTCGGACAGGCCTGCTTCGCGTGCGGCGTCGCGGGCTTTGTCGATGACGTTCTTCATGTCGTGCGGCGCGAGAAACTGGCCCTTCTTGATGTTGACCGGCTTGCCCGAACGCGCGCATGCGTGAATGAAGTCAGTCTGGCGGCACAGAAACGCGGGCGTTTGCAACACGTCGACCACCGATGCCACCGCTTCGATCTCGTGTTCCGAGTGAACGTCGGTGAGAATGGGCAGCCCGAGTTGCTTCTTCACTTCGCCGAGGATCCGCAGGCCTTCGTCCATGCCCAAACCGCGAAACGACTTGCCTGAACTGCGGTTGGCTTTGTCATACGACGACTTGTAGATGAACGGCACGCCGACCTTGGCGCAGATTTCCTTCAAGCGGCCGGCGACGTCGATCGTCATCTGCTCCGATTCGACCACGCAGGTCCCCGCAATCAGGAAGAACGGCTGGTCGAGACCGACCTCGAAATCACACAGCTTCATGCTTGCGCTCCGACAGAAACCGCAACGGCCGGCGCCGGGTCAGAAGCCCCGGTGTGACCCGCAGCGTCAAGCGCCTGGTGATGCGCGCGCGCCGCTTCGACGAACTCCTTGAAAAGCGGGTGACCATCGCGTGGCGACGACGTGAACTCCGGGTGGAACTGCACGCCGACAAACCACGGGTGCATCGATTCCGGCAGTTCCATCATTTCCGGCAGGTCTTCGCTCGGCGTGCGCGCGCTGATCACGAGGCCACCTGCCTCGAGTTGCGGCACGAACCGGTTGTTCACTTCGTAGCGGTGACGATGACGCTCGTTCACATCCGTTCCGTAAATACGAGCCGCCATGGTGCCCGGCTTGATCGGACACTTTTGTGAACCCAGGCGCATGGTGCCGCCAAGATCCGACTCTTCCGTACGCTTTTCAACACGACCGGCGCGGTCATACCATTCGGTGATGAGCGCCACGACCGGGTTTGTAGTCGATGTATCGAATTCCGTGCTGTTTGCGTCCGTGAGACCGGCCACGTCGCGTGCAAATTCGATTACAGCCAGTTGCATGCCGAGGCAGATGCCGAGATACGGCGTCTTCGATTCGCGTGCATAACGTATTGCCTTGATCTTGCCTTCGGTGCCACGCGCGCCAAAACCGCCCGGCACGAGCACTGCGTCGAGATGCTTCAATGCATCGACGCCGTCCGTGTCGATCTGCTCGGAATCGATGTACTCGATGTTCACCTTCGTCGACGTATGAATGGACGCGTGCTTCAACGCCTCGATCAACGATTTGTACGACTCGGTCAACTCCACATATTTGCCGACCATGCCGATGGTGACTTCGCTCTGCGGGTTCTCGAGCTTTTGCACGAGGCCGGCCCACATGCTGAGGTCAGCGGGTTTCGCTTCGAGCTTGAGTTCTTCGCAGATGATGTTGTCGAGACCCTGGTCGTGCAGCATCTGCGGAATCTTGTAGATGCTGTCCACGTCCCACACTGAAATGACCGCGTCTTCCGGCACATTGGAAAAGAGCGAAATCTTCTGACATTCGTCGAGGGGGATCGGACGGTCCGCGCGACACAGCAGCACGTGCGGCGAGATACCGATCTCGCGCAGCTTCTGCACGCTGTGTTGCGTAGGCTTGGTCTTGAGCTCACCTGCCGTAGCGATGTACGGCACAAGCGTCAGGTGCACGAAACACGCGCTGTTGCGCCCGAGGCGCAAGCTCATCTGGCGCGCGGCTTCGAGAAACGGCAGCGATTCGATATCACCCACCGTCCCGCCGATTTCCACGATAGCCACATCCGGCTCGCCGCACGTGGCCGCAGCCGCGCCGCGTTGCAGGAACGCCTGGATTTCGTTGGTGATATGCGGAATGACCTGAACGGTCTTGCCGAGATACTCGCCACGGCGTTCCTTGCGGATCACCGATTCGTAGATCTGGCCCGTCGTGAAGTTATTGGCCTTGCGCATCTTCGTGCTGATGAAGCGCTCGTAATGGCCGAGGTCGAGGTCCGTTTCCGCTCCGTCTTCCGTCACGAACACTTCCCCATGCTGGAACGGGCTCATCGTGCCGGGGTCGACATTGATGTAGGGATCGAGCTTGAGGAGGGTGACTTTCAGACCGCGCGATTCGAGGATCGCGGCGAGGGAAGCGGCGGCAATACCCTTGCCGAGGGAAGACACTACGCCGCCGGTGACGAATACATATTTGGTCATCGCTAGGTGCTCGCGGGAAAAACGGATTATACCCGAAAGGCGCCCCGGA
>Ga0153932_1000368_pt1 | contig 13531 bp, 11 predicted proteins | sample TSNJ016MetaG_FD_102273 | JGI IMG/M metagenome (GOLD analysis project Ga0153932, IMG submission 102273) | Attine ant fungus gardens microbial communities from New Jersey, USA - TSNJ016 MetaG | ecosystem: Host-associated > Fungi > Mycelium > Unclassified | place: USA: New Jersey, Wharton State...
GCCCACTTCAGTGCACGAGTAACCGCTGCTTACCAGCAGCACCCCATGGAGACGATGGTCATACCGCGATTCCTCGCTCCGTTCGATCTCCTGTTGAATCGCAACCTGCATGATCTGCGGGTCTGCAATTTCGAGCTTGCGCATGGTTGCCTCTCCAAAAGAGTAACCACGCAATCATATAATGCTGCAATATTTATGTCGCTATGTTTAGCTGCATTTGCAGCAGACATATGGGTTTGTCGCTCATATCAAAATAATCTCTGGAGGTAGTCATCATGAAGTCGATCATCAAGGCATTTGCCATCGCTACTCTCATCACCATTCCGCTCGCTTCCTTTGCCCAGTCGAGCCAGCCCGTGACGCGCGCGCAAGTCCGTGAACAACTCGCCCAGCTTGAAAAAGCCGGTTACAACCCGAACGACTGGCTGAACTACCCGGCAAACATTCAGCACGCTGAAACCATCGTCGCGCAACAGAACAGCAACAACACGGCTTACGGCGCCGGTACCAGCAGCACGTCGCAGTCTGGCAAATAGGAATTCAGCCAGCCCGGCATCCTGAAATAGATCCGTATCTCGCATGAGAGCCGGCCTGTGCTATTGCAGTGGATACCTCCGTCTCCGGACTCCGGTGACTTCGCCCGGGCCAGATGGCTTGGGCGTTTTTTGTCCGACGCGGGGTTTTGCTTCCGCTAGTAGCGGAAATCGTTCGCGTCTATCGAGCACGCAGGCGCCCTGAGCGTCGCGCGCATGACGGTAGTGTCGCGATAAGGTGGGAAGGCGAAAAATCCTCTTATTATAAGGATTCCTGCATCACCAGGGAATAGAACTATTCCGCGGCTGTTCGCGAGACGCCACCGTCGTTCATCTGACCTTTCCTGATCATATGCATTGTCTCAACGCCTGACAGGATGATGCGAGCACACCGGAAATCCTTGAAGCCCATCATGGGTCTGGTGAGGCGTTTGATCGCCCGATGATCCTGCTCGACGATATTGTTCAGATACTTGACCTGCCGGATCTTGATGGGCGTTTCGCGCTCAGCGCTGATGGCCTGGAGGGCGGCCAGATTGGCCCCGCTTTTATCCATGGTCACGGTCTCAGGTGCGCCGTAGCGATCGATGGCCTTCTCGAAGTAGCGGCGCGCGGCATCCTTGTCGCGATGCGCCCGCAAGAGGAAATCGACCGTATTGCCGGCCTTGTCCACTGCGCGATACAGATACTTCCACTGGCCGCGCACCCTGACGTAGGTTTCATCCATCCTCCAGCTCTTACCCACCGGACGTTTGTGCCGGCGAAAAGCTTTCTCGAACAACGGTACAAGCTTAATCACCCAGCGATGCACGCTCGAATGGTCAACCTCAAAGCCGCGCTCAGCCATCATCTCTTCGAGATTGCGAAGGCTTAGCGAGTAGGCCACGTACCACCGCACACACAGCAGGATCACATCCAACGGATAGTGCAGTCGCTTGAGTACCTTCGCAAGCTCTGGTGGTAATGTTTTGCCCGTCATGCCTATCGCGGTCGTCTCAATTTCGGTCACCGAATTTTACATGATCGCCTTAGCGCGACAGAGCGCACAGTGTCGTGCAATTGCGCGTCGCGTTGTTGAACCAGGAATTCCACGAACTCGCACGACGACAGTTTCCGTGGATTGGACAGCGACGTGTTACGTGGCCTTGGCAACGAACATCCCAGCCTTTTTAACGGCTTCCTGCAACAATGGCTTCCACGCGCACCGCGCAGTCCGACCCTTCACGGGTGCGCCCCATGGGGGCACGGTGCGCACGCGCGGCAATTGCACAGCCAGCAGGGTTTGCCGGTGCGTATCCATGTGGTCGCGCAGGCCTGGGACGATAAGATGGTGGGCGCGGCGACGGACATGGTTCAGGATGCCTTGCGCAGGAAGCCCTGTTGGCGGCCAGGGGCATTGGGCGCGAAGCCGTTGGCGGCCAGCGACTCTTCCACCGTGTCGTAGAACACGCCGATCTTGCTGATCTCGCGCGCCTGCCTGGCGGTGGCAATCGGGCGGCCAAATTCGCACGAGATGCGAACTAGCTGCTCGATCTGCCTGGCGGTGCCGATCTTGGCCGAGCGATCCTGATTCCACAGGTTGTCCTCAGTGCCGGTGCGCACGTGCAGACCCATGGCAATACCCATCATGTTCACGGGCAGCACGTTGAGCACAGAGCTTTCCACCGTGACCACCGCGCCATCGGGCACGGCGCGCATGAAGCTGCCCAGGCTGTAGACGTTGGGCACGTCCATGCCGCCGCCAATGGCCACCCAGTTCATCACCAGCGGGCCCTTGTAGATGCCGCGGCGCATCAGGCGCTCCACCGAGTCGAAGCTGTTGCTGTTGTAGCATTGGAAGGCGCTCTGGATGCCCGCAGCCGTCAGGCGACGGATGTGCTCCTCGGCCCAGCCGGGCTGCGCGGGCACGGTCATTTCCTTGTACGCGTTGAAGGTGGCCGGGTCTTCCATAGACGTGCCCATGTAGTCGCGCATATCGAACTGTTCCAGCACGTTCATCTGCGAGGTGTTGATGGTCACCGTCACCTGGTCAGGCTTGGGGTCGAGTTCGGCCAGCATGTGGCGCGTGTCGTCGCTCAGCCACTTGGCGGCTTGGCCGTGCGACTCGGGCGCGAAGCTGATCGAGCCGCCGACCTGGATGATCATTTCCGGCACGCGGGCGCGCACTCCAGCGATCAGTTCGTTGAACTTGGACAGGCGCTTGCTGCCCTTGCCGTCGAGTTCACGCACGTGCAGGTGCAGCACCGTTGCGCCAGCGTTGTAGCAGTCCACCGCGCGCTGAATCTGGTCTTCCATGGTCACCGCGATTTCGTCAGGGAAGTCTTCCGGCATCCACGAGGGTGCGTAGGGCGCGGCGGTGATGATCAGCGGTTGCTGGTTTTCGGGGAACAGGTGGCCGTCAAGAAAATTCATGTTGGTTCTCCAGTCAGGGAGGGAGTGAAGTCAATTACAAAAAACCGACTGCCGGTTGCAAGCGCGGCCCTTGCGAAAGCTCGGGCGCGTAATTGCCAAGCGGGTGTCAGATGGCCGTCAAGCCGCCGTCGACCGCCAGTATCTGTCCGGTGATGAATGCGCTCGCGTCCGACGCGAACAGCGCGGTCACGCCTTTCAGGTCTTCAGGGCCGCCGACGCGGTTCATCGGCGCCATCGACGCGGTCTTGTCGTCGCCAAGCGCCGCATTGACCGGCGCGGTCATTTTGGTCGGAAAGTAGCCGGGAGCGATTGCATTCACGGTGATACCGAGCGGCGCCCATTCCGCGGCGAGAGTGCGCGTCATGTTGACCACCGCGCCCTTGCTCGCGTTGTAGGCAAGCGTCGGCATACTCTCGGGATAGACGCCCGTCAGGCCCTGAATCGACGCAATGTTGATCACCTTGCCGCGGCGCCGCGGCACCATGCAGCGGCGGCCCACCTCCTGCGTCGCGACGAAAATGGCCGTCACGTTGAGCGTGATGACCTTCTGCCAGCCCTCGAGCGAGTGCTCGATCGTCGGCGCGCCCCACGAGGTGCCGGCGTTGTTGACCAGAATGTCGATCGGCCCGAGCGTGCCGACCACCTGCTCGACCATCCGCGGAATCGCGTCCAGATCGCCCATGTCGCAAACGATCGGCACCGCTTCGATGCCGAGCGCTCGCAGGTGCTCGGTGGCGGCATCGAGCTCGTTCTTCTTGCGAGCGGTGATCGCGACGCGGGCGCCCAGTTCGCCGAGCACCTCGGCCATCTGCAGACCCAAGCCGCGCGACCCTCCGGTGATGAGCGCGACGCGCCCGCTGAGGTCTTGAAGTGAAGAGAGGCTCATTGAGTTTCCTTATCTGATTTCAGTTACGGCCGCAAATCGGCGCGGCTCCGCGCTCGCATGAACGGGCCGCGTGCTTTACGGCACGAGCACGGTCGAGCCGACCGTCTTGCGCGATTCGAGTGCGCGATGCGCGTCGGCCGCCTCGGCGAGCGCGAATGTCTGACCCGGCTCGCTCCTTATCTTGCCGGCCAGCACCAGGTCGAACAGTTCTCGCGCCATCTCCAGCATGTGAGAGCGCGGCGTCGCGTAGTGCACCATCGCCGGGCGCGTCATCCAGATCGATCCCTTGCCGGCCAGCATGCGCGTGTCGATCAGCACCGGACCGGAGGTCGTGCCGTTGCTCACGAGCGTGCCCCGAACCCGCAGGCTGTTGAGCGACGCTTCCAGAGTGTCCTTGCCCACCGAGTCAAACACGACCTCTACACCCTTACCGTCGGTCAGCTCGCGCACGCGCTCGGCGATGTTCTCGCGCGAGGTCACGATGGTGTGCGTGCAGCCGTTCGCCTTCGCCACTTCGGCCTTTTCGTCGGTGCTGACCGTGCCGATCATCGTGACGCCTAACGCACGCGCCCACTGGCAGGCAATCAGCCCCACTCCGCCCGCGGCGGCGTGGTACAGGATGGTCTCGCCGCCCTTGAGCGGATAGACCTGGCGAAACAGGTACTGCGCCGTCATGCCTTTCATGATCAGCGACGATGCGGTGAGGTCGGTCACGCCGTCGGGCAGCGGGATCAGCACGTCGGCGGGCATCACGCGCACATCCGAATACGCGCCCTGCGGCCCGAGCAGATAGCCAACCCGGTCGCCCGCCTTGATGTCGGTGACACCCTCGCCCACGGCCTCGACCACGCCCACCGCATCCGAACCGAGGCCATTGGGCAGCGCGAGCGGGTATTGCCCGGTACGGAAGTAGATGTCAATGAAGTTCACGGCCACATAGGTGTGCCGCACACGGGCCTGGCCTGGACCGGGCTCGCCGACCTCGACCGTCTCGAGCTTCAGCACCTCGGGACCGCCCGTTTCGTTGAAGCGAATTGCTTGTGCCATTGCCGTAAATCTCCGCAACAAGATGAAAAATCGCTGCCGCTCACGTCGACCGCGCGTTACCGATCGCACCGATCACGCGCGGCGGCCGTCGCCGGCTGTCTCAGGTTGCGGCTCGCGCGCGCTGCGCATTGAGCCGTCGCAGGTCTACCGCATAGCTCCGCATGCCGAGCAGGAACACCAGCGCGGAGACGAAAGTAGCGAACGGGATAATCTGCAGCGCGCCGAGCAAACCGATCCTGTCCGCAATGAACCCGGTGAGGATGGCAGCGGGCGCAAGGCCGAGAAAATTCATGGCGAGCGTCAGGGTGGCAAAAGCGGACGCATGCATGTTCGGTGGGGTGAGGTTCGCGACCATCGCGCCCGACGGCCCGCAGGCTCCGGCGCTGAAGAACATGCCGACGCCAATCAGGACGATCTGCAATGAACCTGCGGGCAAGCGGAACGCGATGCCCAGCGACGCGAAACATAGCAGGCAAAAGAGCACCGCAACGAGCCACTTCCGTGTCGGGATCTTTTTGCTAGCGAGGTCGGTTACGATGCCGCAGACGACTATGCCGACACCCGTTGCCAGCACAAAGCCCGCTGCGCCCACGGCGGCCTTGCCGGGCGCCATCGCGTAGTAGCGGTTCAGATAGCTCGGCAGCCATGCGTACAGCGCACCGGGGACGAGCATCTGGAACCCGCTGCCGACGTAGGCGCACTTCACCGAGCGACAGGAAAAAAGCCCTTGCATCAGCGTCCGAAGACTTACGCGCATGGCAAGCTTGCCGCGCACAGCCTGGCCTCCCGCAGGCTGCCCGGAAGCCAGTCTCTTCTCCGACACCACGACGCTGTAGAACAGCACCAGCAGAAAGCCGAATCCGGCCATGGCGCCGAATGACCAGCGCCAGCCGAACTGCGCCGCCACCATGCCGCCGAGCCCCATGCCCAGCACGGTGCCAAACGATCCGCCCGCGATGAATGTGCCGCTCAAAGTTGATCGCAGATAGGCCGGAAATATGCTCAGCACGAGCGCGATCCCCACGCTTCCGTAAGCCGCTTCTCCAATGCCGACCAATGCGCGAGCGACGAGCATCTGATCGTAGTTCGTGGCAACTGCGCAGCCGAGGGTAGCGAGACTCCAGATGGTCGCCATCAGCGCGATGCTTCTGACGCGTCCCCAGCGGTCGGCCAGCACTGATAACGGAAAGGTCAGTATTCCGACCATCATCGCCACCACGCTGCTCAAGGAGCCGAGCCGGGTGTCCGACAGGCCCCATGCCGCTTTCAGCAAGGGGAAGACCGCATTCAGAACCTGTCGTGACATATAGTCCGAAATCAACAGGCCCAGTGTCAGTGCGAAAACCACCCAGGCGTACGCGCGAACCGGCGATCGCGTGGTTCCAACATCGGCGTGCGCGGCGTCCTCAACATGGTGTGCGTGCAAAATCGTCTCCTGAATGATCTGGCTGGCGGTTCTCATGCGCCGACTGCGCGCGCGGCCGCTGTTCTTGCGGGACAGGAGCCTTACGCCACCCGTCCCGCGCCAGAGAGCAAATTGAATAATCGCCATACACAGCGTGGCGGATCCACGCCCAATCAATACGGCACGTCGCCGATGATGCCGGCCCGCTCCATCTTGCGGTGGCAGGGCGGGTAGTCCATCACCGCATAGTGCTGGGTGCTGCGGTTGTCCCAGATCGCCACGCTGTTCTTCTTCCAGCGCCAGCGCACCTGATATTCCGGGATGTACGCCTGGCTCACGAGGTAGCTGAGCAGATGGGCCGCGCCCGGACTGTGGTCCTGCCCGTAGCGCACGCGCTCGGGCGTGTGGAAGTTCGTGAAGTGCGTGGTGAAACCGTTCACGAACAGCACCTTCTCGCGGGTCTCGGGATGGGTACGCACCACCGGGTGCTCCGCATCCGGAAACTGCGCTTTCAACGCGAGGCGCTTCTCGATCGGCATCGCGGCGCCGAAGCTTGCCTCGATGCTGTGGCGCGCGCGCAGGTCGGCGATCTGCGTCTTGATATGCTCGGGCAGCTTTTCGTAGGCAAGCACCATGTTCGCCCACGTCGTGTCGCCGCCGATCGGCGGGCACTCCGCGCAGCGCAGTACCGCGCCGAACTGCGGCGCGACGCGCCAGGTGGCATCCGAATGCCACGCGTTCTCATAGCGGTCGTTCGGCTGATCCGGTGTCTTGTAAATACGCACGAGGCCCGGATGCTCCGGGTCGCTGCCGGCGACCGGATGGTCCTCCAGTTCCCCGAATCGGCGGGCGAAAGCGACGTGTTCGGCGCGCGTAATGTCCTGGTCGCGCAGGAACAGAACACGGTGCTTCAGCAACGCTTCCCGAATGGCCGCGAACAAACCGTCGTCGTGGATGGCGCCGGCAAGGTTCACGTGGGTCAGTTCAGCGCCGATGGCGCATGTCAGCGGTTCTACGTTCATTTTCCTACCGTCTCCTTAAGTCCGCGGGTAAGCCCGGGCGACCGACAGGTTGCCGGGAGACAGCACGCCGTGCGCGTGCGCGCCGGCATCTGTCCACGTCTCGTTAATAAGGGAAATCAACCTGCCAAATTCCGCGCGGGCACTCGAGCACGCGCGCTTGTTGAGTGTGATATCGATCGCATGCCAGTCTGCGTCGGTCAAATAGCGCCGGGCCGCGGCAAACACCACGCCCTCCTCGCGTCCGTGCTGCGCCCACGAGAACGTGGCGTAAGCGCTCACCGCTTGTTCCAGTTCCGCGGCGGGGATGAGCCCGCGCGCATATTGCTCGAGTAGCTCGCTCAGTTCGCGTGTGAGCCGCGTGTTGCGCTTGCGCCGAAGCGCAAGCTCGTCGAGCTCCGCGCTGATCGCCTGGGTGCGGTGGCGCAGCCTTTCATCCAGGCAACTGGCGCTATTGCCGATCTGCCACAACGCGGAAGACGCGCGCAGGTAATCGGCGCACGCGTACATTGCCTCAACCTTCGGGCGATCGTTTTGCAGCCTGGCGCCGCGAAGGAAGCGCAGCCAGGCATGCAGAACGCCTGCGTGAACGCGATGCTCATTGAGGAGCACGCCTGTGACGCGCGCAGGCACGGGCCGTTGCTCGACGGCGCAAACGAGGACAGGTCGATCAGCCGCCGCGAGAACATTCGAGGTCTGGGTTCCAAGCTGTCCGTCTCCATCGCGCTTGTCGCAAGGCGCCATCAGGATCAGGTCGCTGCCGCACTCGTGTGCGGCCGAAAGGATCGCCCGGTGCGGAGCCGGATCGACACCGCTTGCGGTGTCGCAGGTCACGCCATGCGCGCGGGCTGCAGCTTCGGCCTTGGCGAGCAGCTCCCATGCGAGCGCGTTCGGCTCGACGACCAAAGCGCCGGGTTGGCCAAGTGTCGCCTCGCCGGTCAGCGCGTGAAAGAACGTGATGCGCGCGCCCAGTACCCGGGCGAACTGCGCCGCGTGCCCGACGGCCTCGCTGGAAGCGTCGGTGCTATCCACGGGAACCAGAAGGTGGCGATACATGACAAGCCCCTAGCGCGCGCGAACTGGCTCAGTTTGGCCGGACATTTCGAATGACATGCGCGCCTCCTCATATAGAATGGCCTTGGAGACATGGTAGGGTGAAAACACATCGCCGCCCCCCCTCGCGACAGGGGGGCGATTGACCGCTGCTCAAGCCACTCCTGCCTGGAATGCGTGGGCTGCACCGCCCGGCATTCCGCTTTCGACAACCCGAAACTGCCCGCAGGAGTTCGCTCCAGGGTCACGGACGCACCGGATGTCATTTTCCCCCGATGATAACGACAGGTACGTTTCCGAGCTTCTCCTGAAGACGATTGCGCCGCGTGCGCCCGCCTACCTGCTGGCGCGGCCGCGGCTGAGTTCCGGCGACCCGGCCTTCAAAGACCGGCAGATCACCGTGGTCCAGGCGCCGGCGGGCTTCGGCAAGACGTGTCTACTCGCGCAGTGGCGGCGCGAATATCTACTACGCGGCACCGCGGTCGCCTGGCTCTCGGCCGACGAGCGCGACGATCCGCATCGGCTGCTGCTCGGGCTCGTGCATGCAATCCGGGTGGGCTGCGCACGCCCCCAGTTCGGCCGCGTGGTGCTCGAAGGCGCGATGGCGCGCGCGCGCGAGCTCGACGGACTGACCACCTGGCTTGCCGAAATCGCGCAGCTTTCGCTTGACGTCGTGCTGATCGTCGACGAAATCGAGCGGCTGCCGGCAACCGGCATCGAGGAGCTCCGTTATCTGTTCCACAACGCGCCGCCCAACCTGCAAATCGTGGCGGCGGCACGGCGCGAACTCGACCTCGTCACGACAGATCTGGTGGCCTATGGGCAAGGCCTCGCGCTCGGGCCGGAGACGCTGCGCTTTCGTCTCGACGAGACGATTTCACTGATCGTTGGCCGCTTCGGCACCCGCGTGGATCCCGACCATTGCGCACGGACTCACGAATACACCGATGGTTGGCCGCTCGGCTTGCAACTGGCCCTCGCCGCTATGGAGCGCGTGACGGATCCACGCGAGGTGATCGACGCGATGTCTGACTGCTCGGGCCCTCTTCGTGATCATTTGGTCAGCGGATTGGTGTCGACGCTCTCCGAGGAGGATGGTGATTTTCTGACGCGCGTGAGCGTGGCCGACGCAGTGCACCCGGACTTGTGCGCCGTGCTGACGAACGATCCGCACGCCGCCGAGCGACTCACGCGCCTCGTGCGGGAAACGCCGTGTTTTATCACCACGGAAAACGGCGTATGGTGCCGCCTCCATGTGCTGGTGCGGGACACCTTGCGGGTCCGCCTCGTCCATCTGCCGGCGGCCGAGCAGACGGCGCTGCACGTACGCGCAACGACGTGGCTCGCCGAACACGGGATGCTCGAAGAGGCGGCGCGCCATGCGCATGCCGCCGGGCAACATCAGGTGGCCTACGAACTGGCGGAGCGGTGCCTGCACGACGCCGTCACCCAGGGACATCTGGGTGCGATGCTTGACTGGCTGAAATTGCTCCCGGAACAGGAGCTGGAACAGCGCCCGCGCCTGCGCCTTGCCGCCGCCTGGGCGTTGGCGCTCAGCGCGCGTCACGGGGAGGCGCAGCAGCAGGTGGCGCGGATCCTCGCGAATCCCGAAGTGGATAACACGTTGCGATACGAATGCGCGCTGATCACAAGCGCGGCAACCTTCTACTCGGATGAAATCGATCGGACTATCGAAATCTTTGAGCCTTGGGTCGAATCACCGCCGGATGGTCCGGCGTGGCTGGTGCAGGCGCATGCGAACCGTCTCGCCTCCCGTGCGATGCTGCGCGGCGAGCCGGCGCAAGCACGACGGATCCTGCAATCGATCCCTCGTGGCAACGGCGATAAGCGTACCGGCTATATTTTTCGCTGGGGCGAGCTCTCCATCGGGCAAAGCTATTTTTTTGAGGGCAACACGCGTCTCGCCGAGGATACGCTGCGGCCAGCGCTCGCGAATGCCGAGGCGGATCTGGGCCGACGCCATCCGCTCACCTGCATGTTCGCAGCGATGCTCGCCGCCATCGCCTATGGCGCCGATCGCATCGATGAAGCCTCCGCGCTACTGGCCAACCGGCTCGACGTGCTCGAGCATGCGGGCACGCCGGGCATGACCATCATAGGCTACCGCACCGCGGCGTGCATTGCCTCCGCGCAGGGGGTCGAGCATCGCGCGTTCGATCTGCTCGACACGCTCCACACGATCGGCAGCGAAAGGCGCTTGCCGAGGCTGTGCATCGCGAGCCTTGCCGAGCAGGTCCGTATGCACGCCGGCCGCTATCGCGCCGAGACCTGCAATGCGCTGGTACGCCGCCTCGATGAAATCGCGGCGGCCCACGATGCGTCCCACGCTCCGCTCTGGAGCCGATCGATCTCAATGTTGCAGTCACTGTCTCACGCCAATGCGGCGATCGCCGCGCGCCGCTGGCGCGAGGCGATCGAGATCCTGCGCGAAGCCGGCGAGCTGGCCGAGACCATGAAGCTTGGCAGCGTGCGGATCGAAGTCATGGCGTTGCGCGCCTTCGTCATCGAGCAAATCGAAGGAAATGGCCGGGCGCTTCTGCTCGAAGCGACGAATCTGGCCCAGACCTTCAGGCTTATGCGAGTCGTCGTGGATGTGCATCCCGAACTCGCGAACTGGCTCGCGCGGTTAAACGACGAGGCGTCGGCCACAGCGTCTGGCGCACCCGCCGTTCACACTCAACCCGTCGCGCGCAGTCCGGTGCCGCGTGCGAGCGAGGGACTGCGCGCGGTGCCGAGTACGGTCTTCACGCCAAAGGAGCGGGAAATCCTTGAGCTGCTGGCGCGCAATCTGTCGAACAAGGAGATCGCACTGGCCATGGCGATCGGCGAGGAGACCGTCAAATGGCATCTGAAAAATCTCTTTCGCAAGCTCAATGCCGGCACACGCAAGCACGTGGTGCACCGTGCGATAGCGCTCGGGTTGCTTGACAGTGGTGATTGAAACGGTCCTGGGGCTGGTACATCGGCCGCGGCAATTCGTTGTACCTCGCAGCGTGTGTGGCCCTGGAGATCCTGGATGCTCGGTAACCCTCCCCCTCGCTGAACCAGCCCTTCACCTGGCGTGTTGTTGGGGGCCTTGCTGGGCGGGGTGATTCGAGGACGGGGGCCAAAATCCCTGTCCTTTTTTATACAAACAGTGGCTTCTGTTCAAGAAAAGCGAAGAATTTCATATGGGTCGACAGGGTGAAACGCAAGTTCTAGACGCATGGCAGGGGTTTTCTTGTCTTTCCCAACTACATAACAATTAAAATAGATCCTGCAAATTGAACCGCCCCGGATTTGGTGGAGGCTCCAACTCTTGAGAGAATGGAGCCATGAGCAAGCCAAGCCAATTTTCCCCCGAAGTCCGAGAGCGCGCCGTTCGTCTGGTGCGCGAGCAGCGTGGCGAGCATCCGTCACTGTGGGCAGCTGTTGAAACCATTGCGCCGATGATCGGTTGTTCGAGCCAGACGCTATTGGGCTGGGTCAAGCGTGAGCAGATCGACATCGGCGAGCGCGAAGGCGTGAGCACGTCGGAACGCGAACGCCTCAAGACGCTGGAACGTGAGAACAAGGAACTGCGCCGCGCCAACGAGATTTTGAAGTTGGCGAGCGCGTTTTTCGCCCAGGCGGAGCTCGACCGCCGTCTGAAGTCCTGAAGGCCTTCGTCGATCAGCATCGCGACACCTTCGGGGTCGAGTCGATCTGCAAGGTCTTGCGGATTGCCCCGTCGGGCTATCGGCGTCATGCCGCACAGCTTCGCGATCCGTCGCGGCGCTGTGCTCGCGCGATACGCGATGAACGTCTGCAACCCGAGATCAAGCGCGTCTGGCAGACCAACATGCAGGTCTACGGCGCGGATAAGGTCTGGAAACAGATGAACCGGGAGCGCATCAAGGTGGCTCGCTGCACCGTTGAGCGATTGATGAGACGACTGGGTTTGCGTGGCGTGATGCGAGGCAAGCGTGTTCGCACGAGCGTCCCCGATGCCTGCGCCCCGCGCCCGCTGGATCGGGTCAATCGCCAGTTCAACGCTTCGCGGCCAAACCAGCTTTGGGTCTCGGACTTCACCTACGGTACGCCCAGCCAGCGTAGCCCGCCCACACGGGGGTGAAACTGCTTGAGCATGTCTGGAATGTATTCCCTGGAGAAGTTGATGTGGCAGTGCCAGGAACATGCCCTTCTTCCGCTGCGGGAGGAAGTGAGCCGAAGCGGCGGTGACTTGCTGACACTGGCAAGGTGACGTAGTCCGTGGGAAACGGGGCTTGAGGCGAAGTGGTTACGCCGAGATGAGTCTCTAGGCTGAGCATGGGACGGTTGAGGAACACGAACCTATTGAAACGCATCTGAGGGTTGAAAAGTCGCCCCTGCCTACACCGCTTAATAGGCAGGACGCAAACTGCTGCCAGCACATACGTATGGTGCAGCAGCACGACGGTCAGATGGAAATGTATGCCATTTGGCCGGGAACCATGGAGAGCGCGCAGCTAGGACGTGGTGTTTGCGACGACTTGCGGCAAGCAAGGATAAAGACTGCGATAGGCAACCTCGCCCGTGCGTTGAGTCCAGCATGTGAACTGGGGAAGGCCTGCACAAATGCTAAGGGAGTGTGCCCCCGATGATGTGCAGTGCTGGCGGAGCCTCCGTAGTAGTCCGAGACCGGGAAAGCCGTGTCACATGGCGAAGGGAGGCAGTTTAAGTGGTTTGCTGGGTTGATTAACTGACCGTAGTGAGGTGAACACCTTTGATAATCAGTGAAATGCAAAGCAAACTGGCGACATGGTCAACAGGGGACAAAGAGCGCAAGTTCGATCGACTCCTGAGACTAGTTGCTGACAAAGCTTGGCTGAGTGAAGCGGCTCGTATTACGCTATCTTCTAGTGGGGCTCGTACACCGGGCGTGGATGGGGTCGACAAGCGCATGATGGAAGCACATCTCCATGATGAACTGGCGACGATACGCGACGAACTGTTATCGGGCTCGTATATCCCGATGCCGGCGCGGCGCGTGTACATACCAAAAGCGAACGGCAAGCTCAGGCCACTCGGCATTCCGACGGTGATTTCATAATGCACCTCTCACAGTTGAGTGTTGGAATGTTGCGGCTTCAGGTGCCCTGAAGTGCGCACCCAGTCCCGCAGTTGCTGCTCCTTGGCGGGATCCAGCGTGATCCAC
>Ga0153932_1000369_pt1 | contig 13517 bp, 13 predicted proteins | sample TSNJ016MetaG_FD_102273 | JGI IMG/M metagenome (GOLD analysis project Ga0153932, IMG submission 102273) | Attine ant fungus gardens microbial communities from New Jersey, USA - TSNJ016 MetaG | ecosystem: Host-associated > Fungi > Mycelium > Unclassified | place: USA: New Jersey, Wharton State...
GAAGTGATGGTGGTCAGCGGCGTGCGGACCGCAATTGGCGATTTCGGCGGTGCGCTGAAGGACTTCAGCCCGACGGATCTCGGCGCTCGCGTGGTGCGTGAGGTCTTGGCCCGCGCGAATGTATCGGGCGAGGATGTGGGTCATGTGGTGTTCGGTAACGTGATCCAGACCGAACCCAAGGACATGTACCTGGCGCGCGTCGCCGCGTTGAACGGTGGCGTGGCGCAACATGCGCCCGCGCTGACCGTCAACCGCCTGTGCGGTTCGGGCCTGCAGGCGATCGTCTCCGCTGCTCAATCCATTCTGCTTGGCGACACTGATGTCGCCATCGGCGGAGGCGCGGAAAGCATGAGCCGAGCGCCGTATCTCGCGCCGTCGGCGCGCTTCGGCCAGCGCATGGGCGACGCGCGTCTCATCGACATGATGCTCGGCGCGCTGCACGATCCCTTCGATGCAATCCACATGGGCGTGACGGCTGAAAACGTCGCCGCGAAGTACGGCATTTCGCGCGAGATGCAGGACGAGCTTGCGCTCGAATCGCATCGGCGCGCGGCGCGGGCTATCGAAGCGGGTTATTTCAAGGAACAGATTCTTGCGGTCACGCAGGCGTCGAAGAAAGGCGACGTCGTCTTCGATACCGACGAGCACGTTCGTCTGAACGCCACGCTCCAGGATTTCACGAAGCTCAAGCCTGTATTTGCCAAGGAAAACGGCACGGTGACGGCGGGTAATGCGTCGGGTATCAACGACGCGGCTGCGGCCGTCGTGTTGATGGAACGCGGTGCGGCTGAATCACGCGGCCTGAAGCCGCTCGCGCGGCTGGTCTCGTATGCGCACGCGGGCGTCGATCCGAAATACATGGGCATTGGTCCGATTCCGGCTACGCGCAAGGCGTTGGAGCGCGCAGGCTTGAACGTTGGCGACCTCGATGTGATCGAAGCTAATGAAGCGTTTGCGGCGCAGGCGTGCGCGGTATCGAAGGAACTGGAGATGGACCCCGCGAAGGTCAATCCGAACGGCTCGGGCATCTCGCTCGGTCATCCGATTGGCGCAACCGGCGCGTTGATCACCGTGAAGGCGTTGTACGAACTGCAGCGCGTGGGCGGACGTTATGCGCTGGTGACAATGTGCATTGGCGGCGGGCAGGGCATCGCGGCAATTTTCGAACGCGTGTGAGCATGGTAAGGACAGGAAACTATTCGATGACGCAAATGAAAGTGGCAGCAGTCGCGGCGATGGCGGCAGCGCTATTGCTCGCCGGCTGTAATTCGGCGATGCCGCCGGACGGCAACCGGGCCGTGTCGGCGGCACGCGCAGCGGCTACGCCAGGCAATTTGGGCCTGCAGTCACCGGGTACGGCCGAAGCAATTGAAACGCTGGCGCTTCCGCCCGCTAAGCCGCTGACGCCCAATCCGGCTTACGCGCGTTTCCCGACCTATGTCGGCACGCTTGGCGACAAGCAGATCGAGATGAAGCTCGGCGATAAAACCGATGAGCGTACTGGCGTGCACGGCGAATACCGGTTCGCGGGGGCATCGACGGTCATTGTGGTTGCGGGGGATCGCGATGGCGATACGCTCGAGATCGAAGAGTCGAATGACGGCATGCACATTACGGGCAACTGGGTCGGCAAGTTTGCAGCCGATGGCAGCGTGTCGGGCGAACGCATGAACGCCGACGATTCCAATCCGCTGCCCTTCGACCTCAAGCCGCTCGGGTCGGGTCTTGCGCCTGCCCCTGCTCCGGCCACAGGGGCGGTTGCACCGAAGGCGCCGCAATCGGCTGCGCCATCGCTGGAGCCCGCGCCTTCGCCCGCTCCTCCGGCAGCGGGCCACGCGCTGGGCGGGACCAGCAATGTGATCATCGGCGAGTGAAATACGAACTCGCCGTTCGATGTAACACGGCGTCATCGGCTTCACGCGATGACGCTTTTTTCTTATAGCCTCGAACAAGCAGGACACTCATGACCGATTCCAGCAATTCGTCCAATGCGCGCAGCCTGCAGACCCGCATCGTTCATCCGGAGGATCAGTTGACCCCCGGTTTTGATTCGTTCTCGATGCCGGTTACACGGGCGTCGACCGTGGTGTTTCCGGATCTCGCCACCATGCGCGCGCTCGTCTGGAGCGACGATAGTCAATGGCGATACGGCCTCCATGCCACGCCCACATCGCTCGCGCTGGCGCAGCGGCTGGCGGTGATCGAGGGCGGCAAGCATGCGCTGCTGCAGCCTTCGGGGTTATCGGCTATATCGAACGTGTATTTCGGCTTGGTGAAGGCCGGCGATCACGTGATGATTCCCGACAACGCGTACTCGCCGAATCGCGATCACGCGGACTGGCTCGTGGCGGATTTCGGGCTCGAAGTCACGTATTACGATCCGATGATCGGCGCGGGCATCGACGCGTTGATCCGGTCGAACACCAGGCTGATCTGGCTCGAAGCGCCGGGTTCGGTGACCATGGAAGTGCAGGACGTACCCGCGATCACGAAGGTCGCGCGGGCGCGCAATATCTTGACCGCTATCGACAACACGTATTCGGCCGGTCTCGCATTCAAGCCGTTCGAGCATGGCGTCGATATCTCGGTGCAGGCGCTGACGAAATACCAGTCCGGTGCAAGCGACATCCTGATGGGCGCGACCATCACCGCCGACAAAGCTATCCACTTGCGATTGAAGAGTGCGCGGATGCGCATGGGGATTGGCGTGTCCTCGGATGATTGTTCGCTCGTGCTGCGCAGTTTGCCGAGCATGCAAATCCGCTTCGACGCTCATGACCGGACGGCGCTCGCGCTGGCTCAGTGGCTCAAGGCGCGTCCGGAGATTTCAGCGGTGCTGCATCCAGCGTTGACGGATTGCCCGGGTCACGAATTCTTCAAACGCGATTTCACGGGGGCGGGTGGACTGTTCTCCGTGGTCTTCGATAAACGCTACAGCCCGGCGCAGATCGATACCTTTGTCGAAGCGCTGGAAAACTTCGCTATCGGCTGGAGCTGGGGCGGCGCGAATAGTCTGGCAATGCCGTACGACATCAAGTCGATGCGCACCGCGGGAAGTTGGCCGCATGACGGCGTGCTGGTGCGGTTTTATATCGGGCTGGAAGATGAGGCCGATCTGCGTGCGGATCTGGAGCAGGCGCTCGCGGGGTTGGAAGGGTAAAAGGGGTCCTTTATTCGTTGACGTGCGCCGGCGCTGGATTGTCAGCACCGGCGTGAATTGGCCGAGTTTCGGGGGCAAGTTTTTTCGTAATGACAATGTCATTGCGGAGCTATAATGATGCCTCTTTGGAGAAACAATATGCCAACGCTACGTACCAGCTCCGCCACGCGTGACACGCTCAACATCAGAATAAAGCCCGAGGAACGCAGCCTGATAGACCGCGCGGCGAAGGCGCGCGGCAAGAACCGAACGGATTTCATCCTTGAGGCGGCCCGCTCCGCAGCGGAAGAGGCGTTGCTTGACCAAGTCTTGATTGTGGCAAGCCCCGAAGCTTATGCGGCGTTTCTCGCCCGGCTCGACGCGCCAACCCGTGGCAATGAACGTCTGCTTAAGACGATGAATACCCCGCCGCCCTGGGACGACGCGTGACTTTTTCAGCACCTGCGCCACTGACCGAGCACCACAGCACGGAATCTTTCGACTGCGGCGTCGATAGTCTCAACCAGTGGCTTAAACGACGAGCCCTGAAAAATCAAATTACCGGCGCGTCGCGTACCTTTGTTGTCTGCGAGGACCGTCGAGTCCTGGCGTACTACGCGCTGGCGTCGGGAGCTGTCGTTGCCGAGGGAGTGACAGGTAAATTTCGCCGCAATATGCACGATCCAATTCCGGTCATCGTCCTGGCGCGGCTCGCCGTAGATCATTCCAGACATGGCAAAGGATGGGGGCGTGCATTGATTCGCGATGTCGCATTACGTGCTGTCCGCGCAGCCGATTTGATTGGTGTGCGTGGGCTTATCGTCCATGCGCTTTCGGCAGAGGCAAAAGCTTTTTACGAGCAGATGGGTTTTGAACCCTCGCCTCTTGATCCGATGATGCTTCAGATCGTTCTCGCCGATCTTGGGCAAGGCAGTTAGCGAACTGCCGGCGGGGCCCGTTCAAAACAGCCGCAGCAGCCCGTCCAGTCCCACGAAGTTCAACGCCAGTCCTGCCGCTTCGCGCACCACCGGCTTCGCCCGGAACGCCACCGACAAGCCGGCTTCCGCCATCATCTTCAGGTCGTTCGACCCGTCGCCCATGGCGATCGAGCGCTGTGGATCAATACCCAGTTGCGTGCACGTTTCACGCAGCGTCCGCGCCTTGACATCGGCATTGACGATCTCGCCGCTGACCTTTCCGGTCAGCTTGCCATCGACTATTTCGAGCGTATTCGCGCGCGTGAAATCTAGCCCTAGGCGCGCCTTCAGTTTCTCCGTAAAGAACGTGAAACCGCCGGATACCAGCAGGGTTTTCAATCCCGCCGCCTTCGCGCCCGCGAGCATGATTTCGGCGCCCGGCGACAAACGCAGCCGTTCTTCATAAACCCGTTCCAACGCGCTCGCATCGAGGCCCTTCAGCAGCGCGACCCGCCGCGTCAGGCTCTCGTTGAAGTCCTTGATCTCGCCGCGCATTGACGCTTCCGTGATCGCCGCAACCTCTGCTTTCAGGCCGCAAAAATCGGCGATCTCGTCAATACACTCGATCGTGATCAGCGTCGAATCCATGTCCATGGCGACGAGGCCGAAGTCGCTCAGGCGCAATGCCGGGTCGATGAACGCGTAATCCAGCCGATGCGTGCCGCAATAAGCATCGATATCCGGACGCTGCAGCGGATCCGCACCGCTCAGGCGCAACACCCGGCCGGCATCCGCGCGCTCGCTCTGCTTGCCGTGCGTGCGGGCGAGGGCGGTGAGCGGCTTCAGGTGCGTATCGGCGATCGGATCGAGGCTTTGGATGACAAGGTTCATGACGGGCGGCGAGTGAGAAAAATAGCGTGGGAAAGGTGCGCAAGACCCGTCATTGTAATGGTCCCGACTGATGGCGGACCTGCGCGCCGCGCCGCTATGATGGTTGCCGACAAAACGACGGAGACTCGCATGACCCCGACCGAACGCGCGCTCGACTTCGATCTGCGCAAGCTCGACGCCGCGTTTTACGCCGATCCGTATCCGGTCTACGACGCGTTGCGCGTCAACGAGCCGATCAAGACGATGCCCGATGGCTCGTTGTTTCTGACGCGCTACCGCGACGTTCAGGCCGTGTATCGCGATCCGAAAACCTTCAGTTCGGACAAGACCGTGGAATTCGGCCCGAAGTATGGCGTCCAGACTCCGCTGTTCGCGCATCACACGACAAGTCTCGTTTTCAACGATCCGCCGCGTCACACGCGTGTGCGCAAACTGATCGCGGGCGCGCTGACCGCGCGTGCGATTGCGGCAATGGAACCGGATCTCGTGAGCTTGATCGATGGTCTTCTCGATCAGGCTGCCGCACGCGGCGAGATCGATTTAATCGATGATTTCGCATCAGCGATTCCAGTTGAAGTGATCGGCAACCTGCTCGACGTGCCGCATGATGAACGCGCGCCATTGCGCGACTGGTCGCTCGCGATTCTCGGCGCACTGGAGCCTGCGCTCACCCCGGAGCAGGAAGCGCGGGGGAATCGGGCAGTAACGGATTTCATCGATTATCTGGTGACGCTGGTTGCACGCCGTCGCGCGCATCCCGGCGATCCGCAACATGACGTGCTGACGCGGCTGATTCAAAGCGAAGCCGACGGGGAGCGCCTGGACGAAGCCGAGTTGCTGCACAACTGCATTTTTATCCTGAACGCGGGACACGAGACGACGACCAATCTGATCGGCAACGGCATCGTGTTACTCGCGCAATGGCCAGAGCAGCGGGCGCGGTTATTGGCGAATCCGGCGTCGATCGATAGTGCCATCGAGGAATGTTTGCGCTATGAAAGTTCGAATCAGCTGGGCAATCGGATCACGACCGTGGATACGCATATTGCCGGGATGCCGGTGGCGCGCGGAACGCCGGTGACACTGTGCATTGGGGCGGCGAATCGCGATCCGGAGCAGTTTGAGGCGGCGGATCACTTCGATATCGCTCGCGAGCCGAACCGGCATCTTGCGTTTGGGTTCGGGATTCATCAGTGCGCGGGGTTGTCGCTGGCGCGGCTGGAGGCGCGAATTGCGATCGGGCGGTTTGTTGCGCGGTTGCCGGATTACGAACTTGCAGGGAAGCCGGTGCGGGCGTCGCGGGCGCGATTTCGGGGATTTGTGAAGGCCCCGGTGAAGGTGATTGAGGAAGGGGTAAAGGCGCCCTGAATGGCGCGCCTTTTTCCTCGCTTACTCCTATTTCAACGCATCAATCCGTGGGATTTCGCGTAGTCGCGCAACGCGGCATTCATTCGTGTTTGCCAGCCATCACCTTGCGCTTTATACGCGTCGACCACGTCCGGATCAATGCGCAGTTTGATGGGTAGCTTCGGATTCTCCAGCTTCGGCCGTCCGCGTGGACGCAGGATTTCTGCTGCTCGCTCGCGCCCGAACAGCTCCGGTAAAACGTCCGATGCAGACCGCGCACGGCCGAACTCGGCTTTACCCCATTCGGGGTTCTCGTCCAGCGCTTCTGGTTTGTTCTGTTTGCTCATACTGCTTTACCTCGCGAGAGTTCGCCTTCCGTAAACTAATAACGTGAATTTTGTTGCCGCGCGGTGTGAAAACCAGCATGTGTAGCCGGTCGGTATCACGCCGAGAGCCTGATACCTGCGCTCGGTATACGCGTTGCGGCAATCTTCAACAATCAAGGCACTCGACATGACAAATTCGTGGACTGCCTCGAACGATAAGCCACGTTCCTGAAATTTTGCTTCGCTCTTTTGGACGTTATACGAAATGCCCATGAATGATGTACCCCCCAAATAACGGTGAGTACAAGGATTATTTGTACACCCAAAATTTATATGTGTTTTGGCTGAAAAAACCGCGAACACGAGGACAGCAAGATGAATTTCCGAGGGATGCACGCGACTGGCGCGCCGGCTCCAATTCGTCATTGCATTGCAATAATCCCGCTCGCCCAAGATTTTAAGAATACGCAAATTCCTATTTGCATTTACGGGACGATGGCTACCGCATCACTCGTTGCGGGTCGACGTCCCAGTAAGGCGGATCGCCGAAATGCTCAATCAGGAAATCGATAAACGCCGTTGTTTTCGGCGGCACGAATGCGCGGCTTGGGTAGATCGCCCAGATCGCCACCGTTTCTGCGAGCGGATAGCTATCGAGCACGGTTACCAGTTCGCCGCTGTGCAGAAACGGCGCCACGCTCCACGTCGATTTCAACCCGATCCCAAACCCGTCAACCAACGCATCCCGGATGACTTCGCCGTTGTCCGTTTCGAGCCGGCCGGACACGCGCACATCGATAGTCCCGGTCGGCGTGACAAACGCCCAATCCCGTTGACCCGACAAAATCGCGCACTCGTGCAGCGCGAGATCGGCGGGGTGGCGCGGCGTGCCGTGCGCAGCGAGATACGCGGGCGACGCACACAACACGCGTCGATTGCTAGCGAGTTTTTTCGCGACGAGCGTCGAATCCTTTAGCGCGCCAAGACGCACCGCCAGATCGATGCCTTTATCGACGAGATCGACTATCTGGTCAGTCAGGCGCAAGTCCAGACTCACGCCGGATAGCGCCGCAAGAACTCGGGAATGACCGGCGAGACATGCTGCCGCCCGAGCGAAGACGGCATGGTCACGCGCAAACGTCCTTGTGGTTGCTCGAACGCGCGTCCAACCGAAGCGCGGGCGGCATCGGCGGCGTCGAGCAGTGCGCGGGCGTGCCTCGCGAAAATCTCGCCTACCTGCGTGACGCTGATGCGCCGCGTCGTCCGATGTAAAAGCCGCGCGCCAAGCTGCCGTTCGAGTTGCGCAAGCCGGGCGCTCGCGACTGCAGCGGACAAGCCGAATTCCCGCCCCGCCGCGGACAGGTTCGATAAAGCCGCGGACCGCACGAACAGTGCGACATCCAGCAAGTCGAGCTGCGCCTTATGAGGTAATTCGTTCACCCTGTCCATTTTCGTCATCTTCGTGATTTTCAATAAAATGTTTCAACGATTATGACGGTTTCACGCGAAGCTGAAAGCCCTTAACATCGGGTTCATGCATTGCGTTGCACATCCGACGCTTGAACCACCCTAAGGAGCTATTCCATGAAAGCCATTGCCCTGACCCGTTACCTGCCCATCTCAAACCCGGAATCGTTGATGGATGTGGAAATGGACAAACCCACGCCGGCCGGCCGCGACTTGCTGGTAAAGATTGAAGCGATCGGCGTGAACCCCGTCGATACAAAAGTGCGTGCGCCAAAGGACAAGGTCGAGGAAACGCCGCGCGTGCTGGGCTGGGACGCATCGGGCGTGGTCGAAGCGGTCGGCCCGGACGTGACGCTGTTCAAAGTGGGCGATCCCGTCTTTTATGCCGGCAGCATCACGCGGCCGGGTACGAACAGCGAGTTCCATCTGGTCGATGAACGTATCGTTGGCGTGAAGCCTGGCTCGCTCGACTTCTCGCACGCAGCGGCCTTGCCGCTCACGACGATTACCGCATGGGAAGCCCTGTTCGACCGGCTGGGGGTATCGGCGGAAGGGCACGACGCGGGCAAGTCCGTGCTGATCGTGGGCGGCGCCGGCGGCGTGGGTTCGATCGGTATCCAGCTCGCGAAAAAAGTCGCGAAGCTGAAGGTGATCGCGACGGCATCGCGGCCGGAGTCGGCGAAGTGGGCGACCGAGCTGGGCGCGGACCATATCGTCGATCACTTCGGCGACATGCCGAAGCAACTGAAGGACGCGGGCTTCGAGCAAGTCGACTACGTGCTGATCTTCAACGACACGGACAAACATTTTCCGGCCGCTGCCGCTGTCATTGCACCGCAAGGGGGCATCTGTACGATCGTCGAAAACGCCAAGCCGATTGCCGTTGAATTGCTGAAAGCGAAAAGCGCCGCGTTCCATTGGGAGTTCATGTTCACGCGCTCGATGTTCGGCACGCCCGACATGATCGAACAACATAAGCTGCTGACCGAAGTGGCGCGACTGATCGACGCAGGCGCGATCAAGACAACACTCGGCCGTGACCTCGGCAAGATCAATGCGACGAACCTGCGCGAAGCGCACCGCCTTTTGGAAGAAGGGCGTGCGATTGGAAAACTGGTGCTGACCGGTTTCTGATTGGCCATTCGTTGAGCGTTACGATCGGCGAATTCGTTGCAGGCCGCATGCGCGCCACGGGTTTCCCATGAGAAACCCGTGGTGCGCGTCGCGCTAGACTGATCGCGCCACACGCACGGCGCGGCCACCCCGGCGCTGTTGCTGGTTTCCTGGCGTGACGGATGCAAACGGAGGGGTTTTCGCATGATCGATCGTTCGGGTTTTATTCAGGTTGGCTGGTCTTCGCAAACTCGTGTGATTGCCGCAAGCGCCGCGATTGCGCTGCTGGCTTGCGTGGTTGAACCAGCCGCTCATGCGACTCCCAGCATCAAGGTGCTGTCGGAAGTCGCCTACGACGGGCCGATCAAATACACGGTGAAGATGGCGTCGAAGAACTGGGGCAGCGCGCAGGAAACGCGCACGATTCGCTCGGGCCAGACCGATGACTTCACCTGGCAAAGCAAGCCTGCCGGTGGTTCGCTGAATGTTCCGGATGCGTGTCCGGACGTGGATGCAATCCGCAACGCAAGCGGCACGTCGGTGCGTCAGGTGAAGATCCGTTTCGCGGCGGTGGTCGCGAGCAGCGGGGACGCCGATGTCCAGTTGAGCTTCCAGGGCCACGCGCCGCGCCCGGCCTCGGCGGTTATCGTGGGCGGAAAAAAGCTTCAATGTCCTACCGATAACTTCTTTAGCCAGATGGTCCATTTCACGATGCCCACCGGCGGCGCCGGCAAAGACATCACGCTCAGCGACGGCACAAAACTCACGATCAGCGCGAGCCGGAAATAAGGTCTCGCCCGGCGAGGTTAGCAAGGCCGGCGACTTGCACCTTGCGCACAAGGTCGTGCGGTTTGCTCGCATCCGCTTGCTCACATAAGCGCCCGCTCTAGCCGGCGCGCTTGTCCCATCTGGCACGTTTTCTGCAACCCGATAACGATCATGCGTCTATCGGCGCGTGCTAATCGTTGTTGCCGTTCGTCCTGTCACGCCGTCAGAGCGGCTTTCGAAAAGGTCATTCGCGATGCCACACATGATCTGGAAAGGCGCGATCAGCTTTGGGCTGGTTCACGTCCCCGTGCAGCTGTATCCGGCCACGCAGTCGGAGAAGGTCGGCTTTAACCTGCTCGACAAGCGCTCGATGGACCCCATCGGCTATAAGCAATTCAACAAGAACACGGGTAAAGACGTCACGCGCGACAACATCGTTCGTGGCTTCGAGTACGAGAAAGGCAAATACGTCGTGATGAGCGATGCCGAGATCCGTTCGGCTAATCCGGAATCGACGCAAACCGTGGACATCCTCGCGTTCGTCGAAGCGCCCGAAATCTCGTTTCTTTCCCTCGATACCCCGTATTACCTCGCGCCCGATCGCAAGGGCGAGAAAGTGTATGCGTTGTTGCGCGATGCGTTGAAGGCGTCGGGAAAGGTCGGGATAGCTAACGTGGTGCTGCACAACAAACAGCATCTCGCCGCGTTGATTCCGGTGGGTCCGGCGCTCGCGCTCAATACGCTGCGCTGGGCCGATGAAGTGCGCGAGTTCGATGACTTCAAGTTCCCGGACGAAAACTCGAAGAAGGCGGGCGTATCGCCGAAAGAGCTGGAGATGGCGCAGCGATTGATCGATGACATGAGCGATACATGGAACCCGCACGACTATCACGACACGTTCCGTGAAGACATCATGGCGCTCGTCAACAAGAAGGTGAAGGAAGGCAATACGGAGGAAGTGTCGGAGGTGGAAGAAGGCACGCCGCGCAAGGCGTCGGCAGAGATCCTCGACTTGTCCGAACTCTTGAAGCGCAGCTTGAAGAAGGGTAAGCCGACGAAACGCGGCGCTAAAACTGCCAGCAGCGCCGAGGATGACACGGCCGACGCCGAGGCTGATGCGCCCGAACCCGGGTCCAAACCGGCACGCAAGACAACGACGCGGCGCAAACGCGCATAAGGCGGTCGTCGTGCGCTGAATCACGCGTTAGACCTCATCTGAACGCATTACGAAAAGCGATCCGCTAATGGCCGATAAACTCGACACCTATCAGCGCATGAGGCGCTTCAACCAGACGCCCGAGCCTTCCGGCCAGGCGGCTGACAAGGCCAAGGTCCGGCGTGCGTCGAAGAAGGCTCGGGCGAGCGCGCTTTCGTTCGTTATCCAGGAACACGATGCACGGCGTCTTCATTACGATTTTCGTCTCGAACTCGACGGCACGCTGAAATCCTGGGCTGTACCGAAGGGGCCGAGTCTCGATCCGTCGGTGAAACGGCTGGCCGTGCATGTGGAAGATCATCCGGTCGATTACGGCTCGTTCGAAGGCAGTATCCCCGAGGGAAATTACGGCGCGGGCAGTGTGATCGTGTGGGATCGAGGGACGTGGGAGCCGCAGGCCGGCACGATTGATGAAGCTCGTGAAACGTACGCAAAGGGCAAGCTCAAGTTCATCCTGCACGGCGAAAAACTGCACGGCGGCTGGACGCTCGTACGCAGCAACATGCGTGGCAATAGCGACAAAGAGCAGTGGCTGCTGATCAAGGAACGCGACGACGAAGCGCGCAACGAGGCCGACTACGACGTACTGCTGAAGCAACCGGGCAGCGTGATGAGCGACTCGCTCGGCGCGCGCACGAAGAGCGGTGAAGTACGCGAAAAGACCGAGCGAAAGACCGCTGCCAAGGCGAGCGCAACGACCAGCAAAGCAACGAAATCCGCGCCGCCGCCGAAGCGACCCGCTGTGAAGGATCAAGGCAAGAGCCCTGAGCGTCCGCGTCCGGATATCGTGGCGAACCGGAGCGACGAATCGCTTCGCACACTCGCCGAGAACCCTGCGATCCAGGACGCGGTGCGTGCGAAGCTTCCTGCTGCCATGAAACCTCAACTTGCGACGCTCGTGGACACGGCGCCATCGAGCGATGACTGGTCGTATGAAATCAAGTTCGATGGTTATCGGGTTCTCGTGCGCATCGATCGGCAGGCTGCATCGAAGGCAAAATCCACGCAGGTCTTCACGCGCAACGGCCATGACTGGACCGACAAGTTCAGCCGCCAGGTCAAGGCGTTGAACCTGCTCGATGTGGATAGCGCGTGGCTCGACGGCGAGGCGGTCGTGCTCGACGACAACGACCTGCCCAGCTTCCAGAAACTGCAGAACGCCTTCGATGCCAATCGCCCACAGGACATCGCTGTCTATTTCTTCGATATCCCTTACCTCAACGGTTACGACCTGCGTGGCGTGCCGCTGGTGCAGCGGAGAGCGATTTTGAAAGCGCTGCTGGAACCGGTCGATGACGACGCGCTGCGCTTCTCCGCCGACTTCGAATTCAGCGTCGATGATCTTTTGAGGAGCGCTTGCGACATGGCGCTGGAGGGGATCATCGGCAAACGGCGCGACAGCACTTATACGCCGGGGCGAAGCAGCGCATGGATCAAGCTTAAATGCCGGCGCCGGCAGGAGTTCGTGGTCGGCGGGTATTCGGAGCCGACGGGCAGTCGCGGGCAATTTGGCGCGTTATTGCTCGGCGTGTACGACGCGAACGGCAAGCTGCAATACGCGGGTCGCGTGGGCAGCGGCTTCGATGCATCGACTCTGCGCGCGGTCAAAAAGCAACTCGATGCACGCGAAGTCAAGACCATGCCCTTCGCCAGCGCGCCCAAAGAACGCAGCCGCACGCCGGTGCATTGGGTCAAGCCGGAACTGGTCGCTGAATGCAATTTCGCTGAGTGGACGTCGGAGCGGATCGTGCGGCAAGCATCGTTCGTGAGCCTGAGGGACGACAAGCCGGCGCGGGAAATCGTCAGGGAAGTGCCGAAATCGACGAAGGAGGTCGCATTGGACGATGACAACGATCAGGACAAGAAACCAGCGAAGAAGACAGCGGCCAAGAGTGCCGCCAAAGCGACGCGCGCGGTGAAAGCGGCGACGAAAAAAACGTTGTCGAAGACAACCGATACGTCGAAACCTGCCAGTCAATCAGCGACGCCTTCAGCAAAAACCGCAAGGAATGCCGCCGCTAAAAAGACGGCGCGCAGTCCAGCTGGTACCGAGCTTGTAGCGGGCGTAAAGATCAGTCATCCCGATCGTGTGATCGATCCATCGGCAGGCACTCGCAAGCTCGATCTCGCGCTTTACTACGAGGCCGTCGCGCCATGGATGTTGCCGCATCTCAAAGACCGGCCGGTGTCGCTGGTGCGTGCGCCGGAGGATATCGGCGGCGAGTTGTTCTTTCAGAAGCACAGCGAAAAGCTGACCATTCCGAATGTGAAGCAACATCCGGGTATCGACCCTGGCCATCCCGCGCTCATCACGATAGAAAACGTCGGCGCAC
>Ga0153932_1000370_pt1 | contig 13504 bp, 8 predicted proteins | sample TSNJ016MetaG_FD_102273 | JGI IMG/M metagenome (GOLD analysis project Ga0153932, IMG submission 102273) | Attine ant fungus gardens microbial communities from New Jersey, USA - TSNJ016 MetaG | ecosystem: Host-associated > Fungi > Mycelium > Unclassified | place: USA: New Jersey, Wharton State...
CATTGGAACCAGATTTTGACGCAATCGAAAAGATGATGAGAAATTTACGTTTGGACGATGAAGAAAACACCGAAGCTGGATTTGAAAAAGGTTCTGTGTTAGAAAAAGATTAGTGACGTGATTCGAACTGGTGATGCCAGATTCCTGTTTATTGAGCCAAGTCATTATTGAGCTAGTGAAGAATCTCTGCCTACGTTCGCTCATACTTTTGAGAGAATGATCATGGTAAAAGCAGCCTTGTCAATTGTTGAGATAATGGTTTCCCTTTTGCTTTCGGTCAGGACTTTGTTCCGATGCAGTATAGCTGCTGCAGCTAATACGTTCAGCTTGCAACGCATATATTTTGACTATTGCAGTTTTGAAGGAATCTGGGATTGATACTTTCTGAAGAATATAGTCCCTGTCGTCTCCCGGCCGCTTGATGTACTTGCTGTATTGCATTCAGCCCTGTCATGCCTTTTGGGAATGGCATGCTGAACAGAGCATGAGGGCAGCAAAATTAAAAATGGAATTACATGCAATAAAACAGCTACCAAACGACCTTGCTAGATGTTCGTATCGCCTTGCAATGATTGATAGTAAATTTAGTTTATTCACAAATCCTCCCCTCAAAGCTAATCATCAGTTCGCATTTTCTTGAGTTTCCGATCAAAAGTTTCACTCGAAAGATCGATACGATGAGCAAGAACGAAAGCTTCAGCACTTCGAACTTTCAAGGTGCATGATCACGGGAATTTTTTGACCCACTCGCATAGAAAACTATATCATTTACGTCTTTATCAGACTAATAGACTATGCGACTGTGCTCCTAGGATCTATATAGTCATTAAAAGTTCAGCCATCTTGCTTTTCAGCACCGTTTGAGCCGTGAAAATGAAACTACTACTCTTTTGAATTAGAATACAGCGAGTCTTTCAAAGGTTCCTATGGATGATAATTCTGAGCGTAGTACTGAGCGGTAACCTTAACCTTTTACTTTTTCCCAACCATTTCATTATGAGACTCTCGTCTTAAATTACCAAGTACATTGTAACCCACCGAAATGGTTTTAGGTGACCTGTGAAGAATTTGACGCTTGAAAAAGAACTTATATTACTCAGCAGCTCACGTCTCACACATTCCTGACGCTAGGGAACATGTTACATAATCTGGGCAAAGGGAAGCACGCGTGAGATAATGCACGTCACTTTTCAATTGCCTGAATGGCAGTCACTGCTGCATATAAGAACCTTAAGGCTGGCTTTAAATCACTTTGAGTCGTCTTCTTAATGATTCGACTTGATTAAACATATAAAAATAATTCTACCTGAATTGGGAGTGCCAACTTGGCATCACTAATATTCTATCATGAGCAGAACTATCGAAGCAGTCGGGGAGAGGCTTTCGCATATCAATCATCGTGGAACATTTACTTAATACCTGTTGTGCCATCTTTCCTGACAAAGAGCTTTGATGCTGACTCTCCAGTTGACCTTGTTTATACTATCAGCACAAACAGGGAACAAGGACCGATCCGCGAGACCGATTTACCTACAAATGCCGCATACAATACTCAATCAATAACTTCTCGATGAGAACCGTTATATCTGTGTTTGAGCGAGATTGAAGTCCTGCAGCCTAGTCACTGATGTTCACTGTACTCGTTTCCAAGCCTTTGAGTCGAAGCCGTGATCACAAGAGCTATAATACTTGTGTTTATGTATTGGGTTTTCCCAAATATAGCATCTTTTAGCGGTGGTAAAGAAAATGCTTATGTGAAATGTTTGTCATACTGCTATTTTACTAACATCGGGTTTTCTTGTGCGGACTGTTCAAAGCCCTTTCTCAAGCCTTTGAGATCCAGAAGGTCAGGATTCCAACTGCTGGAGTGGGCTGGTGATATTCTACGTACTAATATAGAAGGGCATTATGTCAGATAAAAATCTACTATATACAAAGCCGCCACAGCACAAGATCCAACATATCGGCCCGGGCAAACTCTTGTTCTTAGATGCACTGCATCAAGTTACAAGATATATATCGATAGCCATAAACTATCTGTATATTATTCGTGGCTATTCAGGGGCATCTTTGATGAAGAAAACCCTACTTAACACAGTACGGAAATCTATTGTTCCCCGAAATTGCAACAAGAAGAATTTACTAACTATAAGGAGACCACTGGAATCCTTATGGCTAGAAAGACACATCCGGAGTATTGGCCGACATACAGTGTCATAAGACCATTTAAAAGTCAAAGCCAATCAAAGGCGCAAGCCAATCCTTCAAAAAGGATCCATGAGATCTCGAAAGCTGCGGAAAAGTAATCTTTCATTTCACCAAGCGGAAGGGTCTAAAAGATCCACTCCGATAAACTTTTACACGTACTAAAGTCTGATCTTATGATAGTCGTCTGGAAGACCCATAGTTCTCTAATAAAAAAAATAGTCAGAGACTTAAGCACGTGATATGGCATGCCACATAATTGCACACAGGATCTGCCATAATGGAGAAGTGTGAGCTAATTGATTCGGAAATCGAGCCCCAATGGAGAAGAGAGAGAGGATTTGAACGGGGTTCTCGATTTGTGCAAAGAATCAAGCGAGAAAGGGGTATGGTTAGCCGACGTAGAGCTAGACTGAATGAGAAATGGAAAAGATATTTCTCAGGTTTGAAAGAAGCTGACGACCTGCCGAATGATATATCGGAGCCGTGTTCTGGCAAATCGGCCAATCAACAAGCAGTGAAAGGCCCGAGTTCAAAAGAAATGTCGATATCAGAAAGAGGGAAATGCACCCTTTCAAAGCCAGTTCCGTGGACGCTTTGGGACGATTTGGACGAATCTACAAAGGTGTATTCGCTACCCCGAGCTAATTATCAAGGCCCACCTTGCTCAGTCTCTAGCACAGATGAGACAATGCGAGAGTGCTCTGTATCAACCACGGATGAGCAAGAATGGTCAGCTCTCATAAGTCCGTCGAAGAGAGCAAAGACTGAGCCGAAAAGACGAGTACGCTTCCAAGGAGTGCCAGCCGTGAAGATTGTTTGGGAAGATATGACTGCAGAGCAGTTGGCTCGAGAAATCTTCAATGCAGGGAGAGTTTTTTTACCCGAAGATATCCGGATTGACCAGCTAGTGACAGGAGATGTTTCAGATGACAAATCCAGCCAAGATCTCATGGACTACCTACCAAAGTGGCCCAAATGCTCGGATAGTCGCTTGCTTGAAGGTTCTCTAAGAGACCCCTCAAAGTACTTCTATTTACCGGTCCCTTGTTTCAGAGGAATCAGATGCTCTGATACGTTCTGCTCTTTCAGCCACTCACAGGCAGAAGTACGGGCACATCCAATTAATATGGACCGTAAAAAATGCCGCGGCGGATTCAAGTGCCATCGATCGACTTGTACTTTCAGTCACTCAGAGAACGAAAGGGTGGTCTCAGAAAATCGATGGTTAACTTGGGAAGCCACTTGGAACGGCTGGCGTCATAATCTGGAAGTCATCAAGCAATACATTTTCAAAACTGTGGCCACTCGGAGAAGTCGTGACAGTCTTTGGGAAGGTGTACTCAAGGCATCCAAGCTTAGGTTCGGAGAGAATGTAAGCGCCGAAGTTGGTACGTGGATGGACTATCTGGAGATAGGAGTGGGGGCTGTGTGTCCTTTCTTCAGAAAGCTAGCACTTCAACCAGAGAATTTAGTATATGCTGCAATACCGCGGGTTTCTGACGTTGTTCAAGAATGGGCATCCGTTTTATACGGGGACGAATATACACAGGAAATCTGCAAGCTTAGGGACACGCGGTGTAGCATGTGGCAAAAAAAAACTTCCCATTTGAAATCGATTCGGCGATGCGTTTTAGCTGACTTCAAGCTAAAAGATCGAAAGCAAACGGAAGAGCCGGTGATGGGTAGCATTGCCAAGGAATTCTATGATAATCTGAGTGTGAGCAGGAAACGATATTTTCTCTGGAAAGTGCCCGAGCCTTTTGAAATTCGAAATACTCTTGATTTGAACATAGATTGAATATTTAGCCTCTGATCTAATATGGGGAGAATATAAAGACGGCAAAGGCATAACCGAATCTCGAGGGTCAACGGATGCCAACCCAGCAATCTTTGATCTATGGCATTAGTTTAAATTTCGAAATTGATTGAAGGTATAATCAATTTCAAAATTTAAACTAAGGCCATAGATCAATCACATATGTCTCGAGGACGTCAGATACCCCATAAATCAACGGTTGCATCATGGTCCACACATGGCAATGGGTCGAGATGCTCATAGTTTTCATAGTGCCAAACAACGAGAATAAAAAGCTTGAATCAACTTTGTTTTCAAACCAAGCTGCACTTATCTTCTGCTCTTCAACTATGCACGTCATGGCTGTTTTTTTTTCCCGATGACTTTCGGGGAGAAAGAAAATCGCAGTCAGAACCGAGGTTCTGACTTTCGGGGAGAAAAAAATTCTGCCCAATGCTATATATGTAATTTTGCACTTATATAGGATGTACAGTGAGAAAAAAAATTCCTGTATAGACAAGGTAGCACTGATTGAGACGATGTAAAACTTCTCGTATGCGAGGGACTTTACAATTATTATTGTAACTAGTATGCAAGCTGTAGCGTTCTTCTTCTCCTTAAGGTTATATACTATGAAGGAATTGACAAAGATAAGGAATCTGGTTGATCCTGCCAGTGGTTGTACATTTGGGAGTGAGATTAAGCCATGCATGTGTAAGTTGACTGTTGTAGACTGCGGATAGCTCAATATAATGACTAGAATTTTTGCAACATACATCAAAGGAATATAGGCGGAAACTCTGCCGGTAATCCTCGAATAATCACCCAAAGTCAAGGTATATGTATTAATGGAATGAAAGTTTGAAAAAGCTGTTGCGGTACTGGTCATCCTATCAGTTGAGCACATTAGGGTAGTGTCCTAATGTGGCTATCACGGGTGACGGGGAATGAGGGTTTGATTCCGGAGAGGGAGCCTGAGAGATCGCTGCCACATCTAAGGATGGCAGCAGGCGCGAAAATTACCCAATTTCGAATGGAAGAGGTAGTGAATTCTCGGAGTGACCAGAAAAAATATCTGCGATCACAAGGTTGAGACCTCAAGAGTCTTAATATTATTTTGGAGGGCAAGTCTGGTGCCAGCAGCCGCGGTAATTCCAGCTCCGATAATGTATGCCAAAATTGCTGCGGTTGAAAAGTCCGTAGTTCCGACGAACACAAATACTAGTACTGTTTGTAAGGATCTCTCAAAAATAAAATTGATTTTCTGATATCGTAGTCAATCTCAGTGGGATAGATCTTCAAAACTAAGCAACTACCTGGGTGATGGAGGACTACAGGACGGGTCGGGTAGAGGTGAAATTCGGTGATCCGACCCAGACTAACAATGGTGAAAACAGCGGTCCCCAGTACACCTATGAATCATGGACGAAAGCTGGGGCATCGAAGACGATTAGATACCGTCGTAGTCCCAGCCCCAAACTATGTCGACTTCATTTCAATTCACATGAGTGGATCGACGTGCTACGAGAAATCTAGTTGGTGGACTCCGGGGGGAGTATATTCGCAAGGCTGAAACTTAAAGGAATTGACGGAAGGGCACCACCAGGGGTGGAACATGCGGCTTAATTCGACTCAACACGGGGAATCTCACCAGTATAGCACGCATATATGATAGTAACAGACTTCTGTGTCTAGATTTTGAGGGAGGTGGTGCATGGCCGTTCTTAGTCGGTGGGGTAGCTTGTCTGGTTAATTCCGATAACGGACGAGACTTCAACTTGCTGTTATACAACGAGGACAACACCAGCGAACGGTGGGGAGGCTTTGAACAATAACAGGTCTGTGATGCCCTTAGATATTCTGGGCTGCACGTGTGTTACAATAGGACATGAAGTAGAAGTACATTTGTTCTTACTTAATATGTCCTGTAGTTGGAATCAAAATCTGCAACCGATTATTGTGTACTAGGAATCCCTTGTACGTGTAAGTCACAAACTTGAACGGAATATGTCCCTGCCCTTTGTACACACCGCCCGTCGCTTCAACCGATTGAATTTATTGACGAACTACTAGGCATAACTACTTAAAGTTCTTTTTCCTAAATGTAAGTTAGTAGATTTAGAGGATGAAGAAGTCGTAACACGGTATCCGTAGGAGAACCTGCGGATGGATCATAGATGATGCGATAGTGTCAGAAGATATAGTTTTCGATCAAAAGTGACAAATACATAGCAACTCGGATAAAGGAGAAATTGTTTGCAAAACCGAGGAAGGCCATATAGATGTGTGCAATTCTACGATATTGAAAGTGTTAGACGTAGTAGCCGAATATAAAACAACAAGTGCCGACTAAACACTTGCAGTCCAAGTATAATCATAAAGCGCCATTGCGTGCCGCATCAAAACAGATAAACTTGATTAACGTTTGTCGTAATTCAGCGAGTTTGTGTCGACGAGTGGACCCGTTGGATTTAAGCATATCAGTAAACGGAGGAAACGCAATCAATTGAGTTGAGTTCTAGTGGCGAACTTCAAACTGACGTAGCAAATGCGAAATTGTCTATCGAGACTTTACTGTGCATTACTGGACCTCTGGATGTATAGCTGTGGGAAATCATATTGAGAAGCAATGGAGGATTATTCCTCTCTTAACAGCATATAACTACCGAAGTCAGTTGAAAAGAGTAAAATATCATGGAAACGATATTTGAATCGGTGGGTTTCCTGATCGAATACAATTTATAACTGCAAAACGATAGCACACTAGTACCGTGAGGGAAATTGAGAATCCGGGAGGACTTCAGTTCGAAATTATCCGACAGAAATATTCTCGTTGCATGTTGGCTGAATGAGAGTCACGTGGAGCGAGGAGACCCGTCTTGAAACACGGACCGAGGAGTTGTGAGCACCAGCAAGACAGAGCTTAAAATGGCCGAGTCAGCATTATTATGAAGAGAGTTGGTACTCCCAGACCCGAAAGGAGGTGATCTACTCCATAGGAGGATGAAGCTAGTAGAACTACTAGTGGAGGTCCGTTGCGATACTGACGTGCAAATCGTTCGCTTCACTGTGGAGTAGGGGCGAAAGACTAATCGAACCCCCTAGTAGCTGGTTCCATCCGAAGTTTCCCTCAGGATAGCACAGACATATCAAATCAATCTCGATAAAGATAATGACTCGGGGTTTTGGTACCTTTATGGTGTCGTTCCAGAGTCAAACTCGTAATGAGAAGGCTTCCTACGAGAATAGGTTGCTTGGATTGATGTTTGCAGTGGGCCAACTCTGGTAAGCAGAGTGGGCGATGAGGGATGAACCTTTACCAAATTTGAAGTACGTAGTTCTGGCTGAATTGAATCTGAAAGGAGTTCTCCCATATAGACAGTAGGACGGTGGTCATGGGAGTTGGAACCCGCTAAGGAGTGTGTAATAACTCACCTGCCGAATGGGTGAGCCCTGAAAAAGGATCGAGCTAAAGTCCGAAACAGATAATTTGCTTGGCATCACTCTGTGATGTGTAGGATGGTGTTATGATAAAGCAGAAATTCGTGTAGGCGAAATTCATTTATACCATAAGTACAGATCTCGGTATTAGTAGTCAAAACTCATGAATGGAGTATCCGAAGTGGAGTAAGGTTGCTGTGGAACGGAAGTGGTCATGGTATCAGTCGACCCTAAAAGTGCTTTTTGCAAGCGTTATAAATGAAAGGGAAGGTATTCAAAAATATGCCACTGGTGAATGGAATAGGTAACTTGATGTGTTCGACATGCGTCTTATTATATCTCGGCAGTGCGAGTAGCTGCGCAATTTCGGAGCTAATGATGATGTTGTAAAAACGGGATCCACCAGCGCCGCAAAAGGACCTAAGGGTTCTGAGATAGTATAAGTTGCCGTGGAAAGATCGATCACTGCAGTATCACTAATCGTACTGAGAACCGCATCAGGTCTCCGGGAAAAGAAATCCATGGATAATGGAGTAAAGTGGATGAGGGAAGTCGGCAAATTAGATCTGAAACTTTGGGAGAAAGATTGGCTTTGGCACGAGAATGGAAAACGATACCGACGAGTCGGATTAGTTCTTTCTATTTGAATACCGGAACTGGTGCAGACCAAGGGAATCTGACTGTTTAATTAAAACAAAGCTTCGAGATACTTAGAAGTAATTTACTGGAAGTGATTTCTGCCCAGTGCTCTGATTGTCAAACCGATGAGAGTCGACAAAGCGCGGGTAAACGGCGGGAGTAACTATGACTCTCTTAAGGTAGCCAAATGCCTCGTCATCTAATTAGTGACGCGCATGAATGGATCAACGAGATTCCCACTGTCCCCATCCATCTGCCAGCGAACATACAGCCAAGGGAACGGGCTTGGTGAAATAAGAGGGGAAAGAAGACCCTGTTGAGCTTGACTCTAATCTAGATCTGTGGATGGCCCTGAAGAGTGTAGAGTACGTGGGAGCAACTGCAACCTTGAAACACCACGACCTTCAATGGCTGTCTGCTAAATCAGTTTCGCGATAGCTATGAAGTAGAATGCGTTGATGAAAAATCTAGTTGGGGAGTTTGGCTGGGGCGGCACATCTGCAAGAAAGCAACGCAGATGCCCAAAGGTTAGATCATTTAGGACGGAAACCTTCTGTTGATTGAAAGGGAATACTCTAGCTTAAATCTTTGTTTAAGCAGGACAAAGCATTGCGAAAGCACGGCCTATAGATCCTCTGTTATGAGGAAAACAGACAGAGGTGACGGAAAAGTTACCACAGGGATAACTGGCTTGTGGCAGCCAAGCGTTCATAGCGACGTTGCTTTTTGATCCTTCGATGTCGGCTCTTCCTAGCATTAGGATGCAGAAGTCCTAAAGTGTCGGATTGTTCACCCATTAATAGGGAACGTGAGCTGGGTTTAGACCGTCGCGAGACAGGTTAGTTTTATCCTTCTTATTTGACGCGGGAAAGAAATATTCCTTAGTACGAGAGGAACAGGAGTATCAAGTCTATTGTGATTCCGTTAGCCGGTCGGCTGATGTGGATCTGCAACACTTGACAGGTAAGGGCTGACGGCCTCTAAGTCTGAACCTGTTCTTGACCGCGCGACATAGCTTCTTATGATATCTCAGATTAAGATTGACGTTGCTCAAAGTATTTGGTTTACCACCGGTTGTAGGACAGCTCTTGTGCAAGAAGAGTCTCAATTATGAGACGATTCATTGAGAGAAGCTGTTCTACATAATATAACAACTTTCGGGGACACATAACAATACGGTGCGACGGTGCGAGGTTAATTCATGTCTGACTTCAAAATGTGCGCAAAGAAACACATCCTTATAAAGAATTAGCTGTTAAAACCACTAAAGAATGTAGTCAAAAACGAATGTGTAGTCAAACCTACTGATGGCGGAATTGTTTCTGGACCCAAAAAGTAAACGTCATACGCTGCTCGGTTTTTTAATGGCCGGTAGTTCGACTAAGCATCCGTTAAGGGGGCCCAAAAATTCCTATTCATATCAACGCCTATTTCAGACACGTTCGATCAATGCTAAACAAAAAATCTTATATAGCCCATGGAAATGTTGTCATGTAATTCTTTCGCCATACTCCGTGCTTCGAAATATGTTTGTTTCCTTGACATGAAGTTAGCCAAGGGTCCAGGTCCAACCAGTTCGAGGCTCTTAGCCTTTGTCTGCCACTTGTTCACCCACTGTCCTGCCAAGGCGCATATCTCTTGGCTGTATAAGTTCCCGAACTCAACGCTGGCCCAGTTGTGCACGGCATCAGCGACCCCAGGAATTGAAGCACACAGAAGATTTTCCGGCTGTAATGCCAACTTGTGTAGGAAAGGACAAATGGACCCGAATCCTAAAAACAGATACTCCATCCACGCAACCACCTCAGTACTGATATCTTGTTCAAATCTCAGTTGCGTGGCTTTCAGTACAGCATTCCATAGCTTTTGACCTTCTATGTGGCTTGGCGCGGTCCCCAAGGTGTAGTGTTCTATAACACCCAGATTCTGACGCCCGCCATTCCAGATGCTTTCCCATTCTAGCCAACAGTTCTCTGATGCGATTGATTCTGCTTCGGAATGGGAGAAAGAACACACTCTCTTTTTGCATTCGGCTCCATCGCGACATTGAATGCGCCCTCTGTTTAGCGGGTGATCGCGGATTTCCCCTTTTGAGTGGCTGAATGCACAGCACGAATCGGGGCACTTGTGTCCCCTGAGACAGGGGACCGGAAGATAAAAGCAATTCCGGGGATCCCTTATTCTGGGTTCGAAGCAGGTTTTCCCAGACCGTTTCGGAAGATAATCCATCAAATTCCTACTCAAGTTAGCAGAGTTATCTGCCAAAGAACGTTGTCGTAAGTGTTCAGGGGCGTAAATTCTTCCCAATTTGAACACTTCTTGGGCATAAGCTTCGGCGTTCAACGGCTCCATAGTTATATCCACCCTGGCTTCAGCCTCTTTCCAAGGACTGTTGATGATTGGCCACTCATCATTAGAAATGCTGCGCCGGAAATCAGCCTTAGGTATCATCGGCACTTGCCCACCATTAGTCAGAAGTTATTTATAATTCCTTGCGTCTCGTACTGGTAGGGTGCAAAAAGTTGCCTCAAGAGTTCTTCCGGGGCTTTTCATGACTCGACCCTCATGACCCGAATCCAGTGATTGTCCGGAACAATCAGTTCCTTTCTCAGCATGTGAATTGTTTGGTTTATCCACATCGATGCTATAATTATTTCCGGTATCTAATACTGGCCTCCAATGTCCACGCAGCCTCTGGTTTCCTAATCTACTTGTAGGTCTTCCACGGGAGAACTTCAATCTTCTCTCGCTTCTCTTTTCAATTGCAACATTGACAAGAATTCTCGATGTCGTAATTTTTCACAGTTATTTTGACCACTCATTCTGTGTGTCATTGATCCATTTGAAATGACGTGCCTCACATGCCTGTCACGATCTATAGAATTATGTGGCTTCAGATCCAAAAGCACGTGTATCAGGTACAATCATCAAGCTCTGTCCCAGTTTTCAGTAAAATCGATTTTCACGCCTTCAATTCATGCTCTGTCCCAGATTCTCAGTATAATCGATACCACAAAAACCTGATACGAATGAAGACGAACTTCTAACATATAGTTGATCAAGTAAATCTTCGTCAGTGATCACGTAATATAAGCATATACAATGGATTGACAGACATCTGCTCCTGAATGGAATGCAAATCCCACATATCAAAAGCCGGTTGGAAGAAGATGAACTCTTTGGCATCTTCACGTGTAAATAAGGCGTAATCATAGATGAAGCCTCACACTGGTAGCATCACATAAGAAAAGCGAGCCTGAATCTAGGCACTGGGTATAGACCGGAGAAGCGCAAGATGACCTTAAGTCGTGATAGTAGCTGGCACGGGCGAGACCATTAATGAAAACTTCATCAAGGTTTGTAGTTGCACAAGGAGAGCATGTTACGAAGTTGAATACGAATGATTAAGACCAAATAAGTATTGTATCACTTTCCCGTCAATGATTTTGATACAATCAAAGTGATATGGTTGAAGTCATCATAGCTATTCATGAGTTATGCATGTCAGACCATTAATGTGGTTTAGATCAAATTTACTTTATAGTTAGCCAAGAATTAATACCACTATTCTGAGTGGTGGTGTCAGTAGAGGGAAATTTCTCGAGAGTAACATTGAGTATGGCAGCCATATCTTTGGTTTCTATCTTCACATTATGACTTTTAGTCAAGGATAATCTTTGATAGAGCGTGGACACTCAGAGGTAGACTCGAAAATCTAATAGGATCTGGTCGACTGCAGACTCGGGCTTCTTCATGCCAGTGCGGACATCTATTCATAGGATCGAGCATACCTTCTGAAGATCAGTTGCTTCAGTTCCATATCGGCTTCAAAATTTGTTTTTTTCCCCCCTCAGACTGAGTATGGATATTTCCATCTGCATCTATTTTAGCCTATGAACACGACGATGATAGTGAATTCCCGTTGGATTGGATTTTGGCAAAGTCCCTGGACTAAGTGTAGACGATAGTCCTGTAGTAGCAGTGAGCGGTGACATTGAGCTATTTAAAGCAATAATCACCGCATGAGGCTTGTTTAGGTACGAATTCAGAACAAAAACGGGCAATTTGCTCTTTCACGGCGCTAAAGAATTTTGCAAGTATTCGTGCAACCTCGATGGAAGAGCACGAGGAGATAATAGTAAAGGTCAATGGAGATACGAAGGAGGATTTGATATCTGCTACTTCTTGGGAAGAATTAGGGCTTCCAGAAGCACTTGTAAAGGGCATATATGCTAAAGGATTTGCAACACCAGCTAAAATCCAAGCGGTCGCCCTTCCAATAGTGCTGAGGTCAACCAATCATATAATCGCTCAAGCAAAAAATGGGTCAGGAAAGACTGCTACCTTTTCAGTAGCCGCGATTTGTCGGGCATTGGAAAGCAAGACAGGCAGCGATCGTAAATCAAAGGAAATCTCAGCATTTTCCGGGGGAGCTCGTTTAGAAGGCATTAGTGTCTTGGTCTTATCCCCGAGTCGCGAGCTGGCAAAGCAAAATCAAGATGTGATAGATGAGTTAGCGAAATTCACAGATATTAAAACGTATCTAGCCTGTCCCTCATGTCAAGGGGTTCCCCGAGACGTAAATATCGTCTCTGGAACGCCCGGAAAAGTTCGAGATTTAGTGCTGTCAAGGCAATTAAATCTTGCAAATATTCAGATGTTCGTTCTGGATGAAGCAGACGTGATGATTGATGAAGGAGATTCGAAGGGGGCTCAAGTTATTGAGATCACAAGAAAGATAATCCAAGTCAACCCAAATTGTCAATTGCTATTGTTTTCAGCGACATTCCCGCCGCGTACGACGAAATACGCTCAGTCCCTAGCCAAGAACGCCCACATGATCACACTACGCAAAGAGGAACTCACTCTGTCAACGACTCAGCAATTTTACATGAGACTTTCTGAAGGAACTGGAATCGAAGAGAAAATAAAAGTTCTTTTCGACTTATATTCATCAATGACAATCGGTCAGTCTGTCATTTTTATCGCCACCAGAGAAACTGCGAAACGAGTCGCTGAAGCCATGACAGAAAATGGATACAGTGTAGGATTGATCTGTGGTGGTAAAGACGACGGGACGATCTACGCTAAAAGAGAGAAGCGAATGGCTGAATTTCGAAAAGGCGTGACTAAAGTCATGGTCACCACAGATCTGCTGTCACGCGGCATTGATGTTCCAAGTGTGACTCTCGTTATAAATTTCGACCTTCCCATGTCATATAAGCTAAAAGGAAGTATAGAATACGTAAGTAGATTTTATCACCTGCTCAAATTACCCTCTTTAGGAGACTTACCTTCACCGTGTCGGTCGCACAGGCCGTTTCGGACAAAAAGGCGTGGCTATCAACTTCGTGAAAAATGATGCTGAAATGGAATTCATCAAAGATATTGAGAGATACTACAGGTAAAAGTAGTCAGGTC
>Ga0153932_1000371_pt1 | contig 13454 bp, 10 predicted proteins | sample TSNJ016MetaG_FD_102273 | JGI IMG/M metagenome (GOLD analysis project Ga0153932, IMG submission 102273) | Attine ant fungus gardens microbial communities from New Jersey, USA - TSNJ016 MetaG | ecosystem: Host-associated > Fungi > Mycelium > Unclassified | place: USA: New Jersey, Wharton State...
AATCATCACCATGCCGTCTTCGTATTTGAAGACTTCCGGGTTCTTGATGTAGTCGAGCAGGTCGTTGCCCTTGTTGTAGTGAATCCCGAGGCTTTGCTCCTGGATGAAGGCGTTGTAGCTGACGGCATCGATTTGCAGGCAGGTTGCCAGCGCGATCGGCCCAAGCGGGCAATGCAGGGCGAGGGCAACGTCGTAGGCTTCGGCCATCGATGCAATCTTGCGGCATTCCGTGATCCCGCCCGCATGCGATGCGTCCGGCTGGATGATGTCCACATAACCGCCGGCCAGGATGTGCTTGAAGTCCCAGCGCGAATAGAGACGCTCGCCAAGCGCGATCGGCGTGCTGGTCTGGTTCACGATATCCCGCAACGCCTCGACGTTCTCCGACAACACCGGCTCTTCGATAAACAGCAGCTTGAACGGATCGAGTTCCTTCGCGAGGACCTTCGCCATCGGCTTGTGCACGCGGCCGTGGAAATCCACGCCGATGCCAATGTTCGGTCCCACCGCCTCACGCACGGCCGCGACGTTGTTGATGACCGCCTGGACCTTGTCGAAGGTATCGATGATCTGAAGTTCTTCCGAACCGTTCATCTTCACGGCCTTGAAACCGCGATCCACGACCGCGCGCGCATTGTTCGCGACATCGCTTGGACGATCGCCGCCAATCCACGAATACACCTTGATGCGGTCGCGCACCTGACCGCCGAGCAGCGCGTGAATGGGCACGCCATGATGCTTGCCCTTGATGTCCCAGAGCGCCTGATCGACGCCCGCAATCGCGCTCATGCCGATCGGCCCGCCACGATAAAACCCCGCGCGATACATCACCTGCCAGTGATCCTCGATCAACAGCGGGTCCTTGCCGATCAGGTAGTCCGAGAGCTCATCGACCGCTGCTGCGACCGTGTGCGCGCGGCCTTCCACCACCGGTTCGCCCCAGCCGACGATGCCTTCGTCCGTTGTGATCTTCAGGAAACACCAGCGCGGCGGAACGATAAAAGTTTCGAGTTTCGTGATTTTCATGCTGGCGTCTCCTGATTGTCTGGTGAGTGAGGAACGAGGGGTTCAATGCTATCAAAAATCAGCCGGCTCTGTATATTAATAGTACTATTCGACGGAAACGCTTGCCAGTAAAGGGTCCGTTTGTGGGTCCGTATAATCGCGTCATTTTGCGCAAAGGGGAAAGTCATTCAGCACGATCTGCACGGACGCGTCGCGTACGACCTCGGCACTGAAATCTTGCGCGGCGATTTCGCGCCCGCGACCATCTTGCCGCGCGAAGCCGAACTCATGGAGCGCTTTGGCGTGAGCCGGACCGTGCTGCGTGAGGCGTTGCGGACGCTGACATCGAAGGGATTGATTGAATCGCGGCCCCGGATCGGCACGCGCGTGCGGCCGCGCGACGCGTGGAACCTGCTCGATGCCGACGTGCTCGAGTGGTACTCGCGTGTCGCCAAGCCCATGCAGTTCGCGCTCAAGCTGCAGGAAATGCGCGAGATGATCGAGCCTTATGCCGCCGCTCTGGCCGCTGCCAATCACGATGAACATGCGATGGCGCGTCTGGCCGAAGCCCATCAGGCGATGCTCGATGCCCGCAACGTCGACGAATGGGTGCGCGCCGACCTGCGCTTCCACTTGAGCGTGCTGAACGCGTGCAGCAACGAGTTGCTCGTGCCGCTCGGGACGCTGATCGAGCGCACGCTCGAGGCGCAATTGCAGTTGAATGCGCGTCGGGCGGAGGTTTTCAATGCATCGATGGCCGAACACACGGCCGTCTTCGATGCCATCGCCAAGCGGAAATCAAGCGCTGCGCGTCACGCCATGGCCGGTTTGCTCGGCGTGACGCGGGCGCGGATCGAGGGGTGATCAGCGCGTGTTAATGCGCCTGTAACCCCGGCGATATTTTCGTTTTCGCTATAAAGTTGCGGGTCAGGCGCGGTTTTGTCGATATCGGTCAAACAGTAAATCTACAGAACGTTGCGCTCTGCACTCAATGCGAGGAGCACGATCTTGCCGCACGTTCCGATCTCTTTAGTGTCGTCCTGGGGCGCGTGGGCCGTGTTCGTCAGCGTGCTCGCCACGCAGCTCGGCGTGCCCATTCCTGCCGCGCCCATGCTCGTGCTCGCCGGTACGCTGGTCGCGGCCGGGCTCGCTTCGTTCTGGCATATGTTGGCTGCTGCGGTGATCGCGGTGGTCATCGCCGATTCTCTCTGGTTTGCCGCCGGAAGGTTTTACGGTCGGCGGTTCCTGAACTCGCTCGTGCGCTTCTCGCTTTCCCTCGATACCACCTTGCGTACCGCCCGGCATTGGTTCGAGCGCTTCGGCGCGCCTTTGCTCGCGTTGTCCAAGTTCGTGCCGGGGCTTGGGCTGGTTTCATCGCCCATGCTTGGGACCACGCAGATCGATGTGCGCGTATTCCTGTTCTGGGATTTCGTGGGCGCGACGCTCTGGGCATCGGCCTGGATGCTGGGCGGCGCGATCCTGAAGGCCGAGGTCGCGGATCTGCTCGTGTTCGTGCGCACGTACGGGCTGACCGCGCTCGATGTGCTCGGCATGGCTGCGGGGGTGTTCTTGGCGTATCGATGGGTGCGTCGCCTGCAGTTTCGCCGATGGCTCGCGAAGTACCGGATATCGCCCGAGCAGCTCGATGAAATGATGCGCTCCGACGCACCGCCCGTCATTTTCGATGCCCGGCCCGAAGAGATCCGGCGCAAGGAGGCGCACAGGATCAAGGGCGCGTTGCCGCTGGATCTGCAGGCATCGGGGAAAATCGATGAGATGTTCCGCGAGCGCGAGGTTGTTGTCTACTGCGTGTGTCCGAATGAAGCGACGGCCAAGCAGATCGTGCGGCAGTTGAAGGCGAAGGGGTTCTCGAATGTGCGGCCGCTGAAGGGCGGGCTCGATGCCTGGGAGAAGAAGGGGTTTCCGGTGGAGGCGATTCCTTTGGGCGGTGGGCGTGGTGCTGATGTTGAGGATGCTTCGTTCGATGATCAGGACTCGATGGGCGATATGGTTACCGTTCGGGCTACGGCGCCGGAGTGAGGGTTTGGTGGTTTTTTAGGTTGTTGGTTTGTTGGCCTGTTTGCTAATTGGAGTTGCATCGGATGACGCTGTTGGATGGGGTGGATCCCTCGCAACTTTTTGGCTTGCCCATGCCCGATGTGGCAACGCTCGATCATGGCGTGCAAGTGCCCTTTGTACAGACCGGGCATGAGCATCAGGAAGTCATGCTGTTTATTCACGGCTCGCTTTGCGACTTTCGATACTGGAAGCCGCAGTTGGGGCCGCTTGGCAGGCAGTATCGATGTGTCGCGCCGAGTCTTTCGCATTACTGGCCTTCCGGGAGGGCAGGGGCGCTTGGGGTGGCGGGGGATTTACGGCCGTTTAGCTGGGATGCCCATGTTGATGAGATGGGGCAGTTTATCGAGCGGCTCGGGGTGGGGGCGGTGAATGTTGTGGGGCATTCGAGGGGTGGGTGTGTGGCGTTTCATTTGGCCGTCCGGTATCCGGAGATGGTGAAATCGCTGGTGCTGGCTGATCCCGGTGGGGCGGTGGCCAAGGCCGGTGACGATGCGCGGGCGAGGACGGTGTTGCCCGCGCCGGTTAATGCGCTAAGGGCGAAGGCGGCGGAGTTGATTGCGGCGGGTGAGGTTGATGCGGGATTGGAATTGTTTGTCGATTCAGTGAGCCGGCCCGGGTTCTGGGCGCGGAGTCCGAAAGAGTTTCGGGCTATGGCGATGGATAACGCCGATACCTTGGCGCTTCAATTTCGCGATCCTTTGCCGGCTTACGATGCTAGTGCGGCGGGGAGGGTGCAATGCCCTACGCTGCTTATCGAAGGGGAGAAGAGTCCGAAGATGTTTCGGGATGCGGTGGGAGCGTCGGAAAGGTGGATCGATGGAGCAAAGCGGGTGACGATTGAAGGGGCGTCGCATGGGATGAATGTGACGCATGCGGGGGTGTTTAATCGGGCAGTGAGTGAAAAAGGCCGTGCTCTTTATTGAGCGACAGCCATTACTAAAACTGATTTCCAGCTCCGACGCTCAAAGAGCGTCGTCAAATTCAAAGCAGATCAGCAAGATCTTGACGGACAAGAGTTCCCTTGAATTGAGGGATGACCCATCCCTGAAGCGTCCGATTATAAGACGCGTAAGGGAGTGCGGAAAGGCGCTCTCTATGAACAGGATCCTCACTTTTAAGTAAGAAGGACTTCTTGTATTGCTCGATCTTAATCTTTGCCGTTACCTCCTTGCCCGCCGGAGCAACGTGTTCGCTTGATGCGCCGATATGAGCCCTGATAATCGGGCCAGAAATTTCGATTTTACTTAGATGCGTCTGGTCGCGCATAACCTGCAATATTGATGTGCATGCAGGGTTCACCGCTGCGACCCAATTTGAATCGCGTCGATTCGATTCATATTCGGTTGAGTTCAGGCCGAAAAGATCGGTTGGTAACCTTATGCCTCCTGATTCTGGAACCAGGAAAAAGCAACGCTTATGTCCCAGTCGCCCGATAAAAAGCCCTAGCTCGAAGAGGACATTGTCTCGTACCACCTGATGTTGCTCGGATCTCATTATTAAAGTGTCGTCCGGGCTAAATACGAAAATACCGAACTGCGAATCGTCTAGTTCGTCAATTAGACTATTCAACGCGAAAGAAGATGGTTGAAAAACACCACTCTTCCAAACGGTGCACTCTGCATCCCGAGTTAGATTTGTATGGATTGCATTAGCAATCGGGATCCCTTCTCGGGACGAACCTATAAATACCCTTGGCTTCATCAGTCCTCCTAGCGTTCAACATCAGTGCATCGCAAATTCAGCGACGGGCATGATCGTATAACGCTGTGCTGAGGTTTGACGTCAAGTCGCAAATTTTTACTTTTGGTGACGTTAAGAGAATTGACGCGCGACTGAAAATTTCGCGATTAGTGCGTCGCATTGACGCATATTCGTTACGGTGGGCTGATAGAAACAATCGAAAAAGATGACTTTGCCAAATGCGGTAACCGCGGTAACCGCGACAAAAGATCTTGGATGTTCAACGCAAAAAAGGCTTTGCGGAGTTATCCGCAAAGCCTTTTTCTTACAACTTGGTGGCGAATCAGGGATTCGAACCCCGGACCTGCGGATTATGATTCCGTCGCTCTAACCGGCTGAGCTAATTCGCCAAGAGATCGAGATTATGAAGAGGGTTGGAAAACCTGTCAACCCCTTCCAAGCTGATTCCTATCGACAAAGTGGGTTAGGCGGCAACAGTGCTATCCGCCGCCGCCGGAAGATCAATCCGAGTCATAAACCGCCGTCCCCCGGGTCTCCTTCACAAACAGCATCCCGATCACGAACGCGGCCACGGCAATCACAATCGGGTACCACAACCCCGAAAAGATATTCCCCTTGGCCGCCACGATAGCAAACGCCGTAGCCGGCAGAAACCCGCCGAACCAGCCATTGCCAATGTGATACGGCAGCGACATCGACGTATACCGGATCCGCGCCGGGAACATCTCAACAAGCATCGCGGCAATCGGCCCATACACCATCGTCACGTAGATCATCATGATGGTCAGGATCACGATAGCCATCGGCCAGTTGATCAGCGCCGGATCAGCCTTCGCCGGATAGCCCGCCGACTTCAGCGTGCCCGCCAACGTCTTGTCGAACGCGGCACCCTGGACCTTCGCATCGGCGGCCTTGCCGTCATACGTGTTCACCACGGTGTCGCCCACCTTGATCTGCGCGACCGTCCCGGCCGGTGCAGCCACGTTCTCATAATTCAAACCGGCCTTCGACAACGCACTCTTGGCAATATCGCAAGAGCTCGTGAACTTCGATGTACCCACCGGGTTGAACTGGAACGAGCACTCGTCGGGATTGGCAATGACGGTGATCGGCGACTTGATGGTCGCGGCTTCGAGCGTCGGGTTCGTATAGTGAGCGAGCGCGTGGAAGAGCGGGAAGTACGTCAGCGCGGCAATCAGGCAGCCAGCCATGATGATCGGCTTGCGGCCAATCTTGTCGGACAGCGACCCGAAGAACAGGAAGAACGGCGTGCCGATCAACAACGCCACCGCCACCATGACGTTGGCGCTGGTGCCATCGACTTTAAGCGTCTGCGTCAGGAAAAACAGCGTATAGAACTGGCCCGTGTACCAGACCACGGCTTGCCCCATCGTCAGGCCGAAGAGCGCGAGCAGCACGATCTTCAGGTTCTTCCATTGACCAAATGCTTCAGTCAGCGGCGCCTTCGAGGTCTTGCCTTCGGCTTTGATGCGCTCGAAAACCGGCGATTCGTGCAACTTCATGCGAATCCAGACGGAGACGGCCAGCAGCAGTATCGACACCAGGAACGGAACGCGCCAACCCCACGCACCGAAGGTGTCTTCGCCAACGGCGCTGCGCACCACGAGGATCACGATCAGCGAGATGAACAGGCCGAGCGTGGCCGTGGTCTGGATCCACGCCGTCCACGCGCCGCGCTTGTTGGAGGGCGCATGTTCCGCAACGTAAGTCGCCGCGCCACCGTATTCGCCGCCCAGCGCGAGGCCTTGCAGCAGCCGCATCGCGATGAACAGCACGGGCGCCGCTATGCCTATGGTCCCGTATCCGGGCAGCAAGCCGACCACGAAGGTCGACAAACCCATGATCACGATGGTCACAAGGAACGTGTACTTGCGCCCGACCATGTCGCCGAGACGCCCGAACACGATCGCACCGAACGGACGCACGGCGAAGCCGGCCGCGAAGCCGAGCAAGGTGAAGATGAAGGCGGCTGTCGGGTTCACGCCCGAGAAGAAGGTCCTGCTGATATAGATGGCGAGCGAGCCCGCCAGATAAAAGTCGTACCACTCGAACACCGTGCCCAGCGATGACGCGAAAATCACGCGCCGTTCTTCGCTTGTCATCGGTGCGTGGGAAATGCGTCCCTCGACCGTCGCCATGAATCATCTCCTGATCTTGATTTTTGAATGGCGCCCCGCGCGTGGCGGCACCGTGCAGCGATTATTGGAGTGAAAACTTACGGCGTTCTGACTGGGTAGGGGTGTGTGGTTTTTGAGATCGCGATGGCGGAAGCGTCGAACGTCGGCTATGGTTGATCGTTTTAGTGTTATCTGATGGCTAACTTCCGGTAACGTCGAGAAAGAGCGGTATTTGATCAAGCGGCTGCTCAGGGTTTGTCCCGGTAAGGATAAACCCGCTGTAACCCTACTCTGACAAGCGTTCCCGCCTTTGGAGGCGCTTCGCTGTACACGTGGTCCTCTATGTCGAGCGTGCCACGGTGCATCGTCACTATCTCCCTGACGATGGCCAGGCCCAATCCGCTGCCATCGCCTTCACGTCCGAGAATCCGGTAAAACCGCTCCACCACACGCTTTCGTTCCGCCACCGGAATGCCCAAGCCCGTGTCCTCGACTTCGAGAAAAACGCGGCGCGTGTCCGAATCCTCGGTGCGCACGCGGACCGTGATCCGGCCACCGGGCGGGGTGTAGCGGATGGCGTTATCGATAAGATTCGACAGCATCTCGCGCAACATCACCACGTTGCCTTCGACCTCGACCGGATGCGGCGGCTCCTCATAGCCGATATCCATCCCCTTCGCCAACGCCGCCTGCACCCAGTCGCGCACGGCAAGCCGCGCGAGATCGGTGAGTTCGACGCGCGAGAAAATCTGCCCGGTCATCCGGTTTTCGGCGCGAGCGAGCGCAAGAAGTTGCGTGACGAGCCGCGCCGCGTGCTCGGAACTCGTTGCGATCTGTTCCAGCGAACGCTGGACTTCGGCGGGTACGTCCTGCCGCAGCGCCAGCTCGGCTTGGGTTCGCAAGCCGGCGAGGGGCGTTTTCATTTGATGGGCGGCATCGGCTATGAAGCGTTTTTGCAGCTCCATGTTCTGCTCGAGCCGGTTGAGCAAGTCATTGAACGATGCCACCAGCGGCGCGATTTCCGGCGGCGCGCGGCTGGCTTCGAGCGGCGAAAGGTCGTCAGGACGGCGCGCCCGGATATTCGATTGCAGCGCATGCAGCGGTGCGAGCCCGCGCGACAGCCCAAACCAAACCAGCACGATCGCCAGCGGCAAAATCACGAACTGCGGCAGGATCACGCCCTTGATGATGTCGTTGGCCAACTGGCTGCGTTTATCGAGCGTCTCGGCCACCTGGACGAGCACCGGCTGCTGCAGTGACGGCAGTTCGACCGTGGTGTAGGCGACGCGGATATCGTTGCCGCGCAGCACATCGTCACGAAACTCCACGATGCCCGGTTGTGGCCGGTCATCGTCATGGGGCAGGGGCATGTCGGCGTCGCCGCCCACCAGCTCGCCTCGCGTGCCGAGCACCTGGAAGAAGACGCTATCGACGTTATCCGCCCTCAGGAAATCGCGCGTGGCGTTCGGCAGGCGCAATTCCGCCACGCCGTTGACAGGCTGGATTTGCCGGGCGAGCACGTAGGCATCGGTTTCGAGCGCCCGGTCGAACGGCCCGTTGGCTATCGACTTGGCGACCAGATATGTGACGGCGATGCTCATTGGCCACAGCAACAACAGCGGCGCGAGCATCCAGTCGAGAATCTCGCCGAACAGCGAACGCGGCGCCGGTTCGCCGTCGGGCTCGAGCTCGTCGGGCGGCGCGAACGGGTTGGCGTAACGCGCGTCACGAGACACGTCGGGGTCTGCAATGGGTGCATCGAGCAGATCCGGCGACGGGTGCTGCAACGGGTGAGGCGACTCGCGCGACGCCTGGGCGGCACGCTTGGAAGTAGCGGGCGAGCCCATGATGTGGTTACTTGTAGTGAGGGCTGGACGATGCCATCGGGCCGGCGTCCGCGGGTCCTGACGCGACCGGAGCGGCCGCTGGTGCAACGGCTTTTTCAAGGCTATAGCCTAGCCCGCGAACGGTCATGATGCGCGCCCCGCCGGGCTCGATTTTTTTTCTTAGCCGATGGACATAGACTTCGATCGCGTTATTGCTGACTTCCTCGCCCCACTCGCAAAGGTGGTTGACGAGCTGTTCCTTCGATACCAGCCGGCCGACCCGCTGCAGCAGGACTTCGAGCACGCCGAGTTCGCGCGCCGACAACTCGATGACCTGGTCGTTGATAGACGCAATGCGTCCGACCTGATCGAATGACAGCGCGCCATGTTTGACGACTGTCGGGCCGCCTCCGGCGCCGCGCCGGGTGAGGGCGCGCACGCGGGCTTCGAGTTCGTTCAGCGCGAACGGTTTGGCCATGTAGTCGTCGGCGCCGAGGTCAAGGCCCTTGACGCGTTCGTCGACGCTGTCGGCGGCCGTCAGGATGAGTACGGGCATCTGGGAATTGCGGGCCCTGAGGCGCCGCAGGACTTCGAGGCCGGACATCATGGGCAGGCCCAGGTCGAGGATCAGGAGGTCGAAAGTTTGCAGTGAAAGGGCTGTGTCTGCTTCCACGCCGTGCTTGACGTGATCCACCGCATACCCCGATTGGCGGAGTGATCGAACGAGACCGTCCGCGAGTATGCTGTCGTCTTCGGCAATGAGTATTCGCATCGTAGTGTGCGCAAAAGGCATTGCCGGCACCGCAATTCGCCCGGCGCGGCGGTCTCCAGGTGTTGTGGTGCGCTTGCATGGTCAAGGCGTGGTGTTGAAACTACGCGCGCTGAACCCACTTGCAAAAACACCTGTTTTTTTATACAGTGTCTGTAGCAGTGCACCCAGTGGAGCAAAAGTCCGCGGGCATGCGCCAGATGCCGTTCATCATAGCAAAGGACGATTCATGGAAGATAGCAAGAAAGGCCCGGGCGGGATGTCTGCGGAAAAGAGCAAGGCGCTGGCCGCCGCGCTGTCGCAGATCGAAAAGCAATTCGGCAAGGGGTCGATCATGCGACTCGGCGCCGGCGAAGTCATTGAAGACATCCAGGTGGTGTCTACTGGTTCGCTCGGACTGGATATTGCCCTGGGCGTTGGCGGCTTGCCGCGCGGACGCGTTGTCGAAGTCTACGGTCCGGAATCGTCGGGCAAGACCACGCTGACGCTGCAAGTCATTGCTGAAATGCAGAAGCTTGGCGGCACGGCGGCGTTTATTGACGCGGAACACGCGCTCGACATCGGTTACGCGCAAAAGCTCGGCGTGAACCCGTCGGACTTGCTGATTTCGCAGCCGGATACGGGCGAGCAGGCGCTGGAAATCGCGGACGCGCTGGTGCGCTCGGGTTCCATCGACATGATCGTGATCGACTCCGTCGCGGCGCTGGTGCCGAAGGCTGAAATCGAAGGCGAAATGGGCGATTCATTGCCTGGCTTGCAAGCACGTTTGATGTCGCAGGCACTGCGCAAGCTGACCGGCACGATCAAGCGTACGAACTGCCTGGTGATTTTCATCAACCAGATCCGCATGAAGATTGGCGTGATGTTCGGCAATCCGGAAACCACTACGGGTGGTAATGCGCTGAAGTTCTACGCATCGGTGCGTCTGGACATTCGCCGTATCGGTTCGATCAAGAAGAACGACGAAGTGATCGGCAATGAAACGCGCGTGAAGGTGGTGAAGAACAAGGTTGCGCCGCCGTTCCGCGAAGCCATCTTCGACATTCTTTACGGCGAAGGCATCTCGCGTCAGGGCGAAATCATCGACTTGGGCGTGCAGGCCAAGCTGGTGGACAAGGCCGGCGCCTGGTACAGCTATAACGGCGAACGGATTGGTCAGGGCAAGGACAATGCACGTGAATTCCTGCGTGAGAACCCGGAAATGGCGCGTGAGATCGAAAACAAGATCCGCGAGTCGCTGGGCGTCAATGCAATGGCTGAGTCGCTGCCAGGTGTTGCCGAAGTCGCTGACGAAGAATGAGCGGTAGGCGGTAAAAAAGATGCTGCGCAAAAACCGGTTCGGATCGAAGGCCGGTCGCGACGCGAGTCGTGACTCGGAGCAAGACGTAAAGGACGATCCGGACGGCCCGAATTCCGTAAGCGATGACAGCGAAAGCGTCGACGCTGAGGAAGGGGTTGATCGCTACGAACGAAGCAGCGATCGATACCGCGCAGCATCAAGCGAACGCGCTGGTGCGGAGGGATCTGCACCGGCGCGTCGTTCGTTTGGGAACAGCTTTAACAAGAGCGGTGGCGCTGCCGGCGATAAGACCAGCAGCGGATTCAAGGGCAGCAGCTTTTCGAACAGTAAAAGCAGCGGCAGCAGTTTCGGCAGGAAAAGCAGCTTCGTTAAAAGCGAAAGCGGAGGCGGAAGCCGTTCGAGCCTTTCGTCTGGAACGTCGAAAGCGGAGGCCATCGCAGCGAGCGTTGCCGTTGACAGCGAAAATGTATCGCCAGAAGAAGCCGAGCCGGTGTACGAGCGGTCGAGCGACCGTGCGTTTCCGAAGAAACGCAGCTCGTTTGGCGGCGGGGGTTTAGGGCGGTCGTCTAATGCGAAGGCATCGACGGGCGAATCGGACGACGTCTACGAACGCTCCAGCGATAAAAAATTCGGAAACGGTGGTTCAAGCGGGCGCAAATCAACGTTCGGCGGGAAGGCGGCCACGAAACCTGCAGACGGCGAAGACGTTTTCGAACGGTCGACCGAACGCGCAACGAGTCGCAGAAGCGGGTTTGCCAAGAAATCGACTGGGGGCAAATCCAATTCCGATGCAGCAGATCTGGCCAAACAGCAAGCCGAAGCGAACGGCGCAGACGCAAACGATCGATTGAAGCAGGCCCGCGCCTTACTTGATCGAGCGGTTATTCAAACGCAGGCGGCATCTGCGAAAAACGCTGCTGCGGGTTCCAATCGAGCAGCCATCACGGGAGAGTTCGAACCCGCCGATCCTTTTGAGCCGTTCGAACAATGCGTTCCGGTCGCCAGCAGCGCGGCAAGCGTGCAAGCCCCAATCTCAGACGCCGACTCCGTCTACACCCGCGGAACCCCGGGCCGAGGCAAACCACCGGCAGCGGGTGACGCTAAAAGCAAACGCCCACAACTCTCGCTGCGTGGCAGAGCGCTCGGCTATCTATCCCGCCGCGAACACAGCCGCGCGGAGCTATCGCGCAAACTCACCCCGCATGTCACCGAAACCGACTCGCTGGAAACCCTGCTCGACGCCCTTGAGCGCGAAGGCTGGCTTTCAAACGAGCGATTCGTCGAGAGCGTGGTTCACCGGCGCGGCGCCAAGCTGGGCACAAGCCGGATCGTGAGCGAGTTGAAGCGAAATGGCATCGATGAAACACTCATCCAGGACGCAAACGCAGCGCTAAAAGACACCGAACTCACCCGCGCCCGCGACGTGTGGAGCAAGAAATACGGCGAGCTGCCAATCACCCCGGACGACCGCGCCAAACAAGCGCGTTTCCTCGCCACCCGCGGTTTCACCAGCGGCGTGATCATGAAAGTCCTGAAAGCCAGCGATGACGATTTCAGTATCGAATAGCGCTCGTAACCGGCAAAACCAGCACAAAGCAGCCCTGAATCAGCAGTATTCGGCCTTCCGGCAACTGGGTCCGGCTCAAAATGCTCAGTATGGTAAAATCCGTATGTTTTCCCATCCGGCCTTTCTCCATACATGCCGCTTTCTCCGCCTGTTTCCCGTCAGTTGCGCCATCGCCGCGCGATTCGAATGGAAGCGTTTGTGCGTGACGATGGCTTGTGGGACATAGAGGCCTGCCTAACTGATGAAAAGCCGCGCGACGTCAAACTCGCGTCGGGCGTCCGGCCTCAAGGCCTGCCGATCCATGAACTCTGGCTGCGCATCACTATCGACCGCACGTTCGCTATCGTCGAAGCCGAAGCAGCTTCCGACTGGGCGCCGTATGGCCAGTTGTGTTCAGCATCGAACCCGGCATATCGCGCGCTCATCGGCCTCAATCTCGTACAGAATTTCCGTCGTGAATCCAGCCGTCTGCTGGCCGGCACGACCGGTTGCACGCACCTCACCGAACTCTGCGCCGTCCTTCCCACCGCCGCCATCCAGGCTTTCGCGGGCGAAGTATGGAACACTGAAAAGGGCGGCTCGCCCGGACAGTCATCGGACAATTCGGGGGCGAACAGCACAGCAGCCGACACAGACAAACCGCCTTTCCAGCTCGGCCGTTGCAACGCATTGCGTTTCGACGGCGACGCTGTCCGCCAACACTATCCACGCTGGTTCGGTCACGCGCCTAGAAACGCGCCGGACGGACCTGCACGCATCGTGGAAAAGGACAGTCCGAAAGACCGGGAGCGCACTTGAGCCAGCTCAGCGAATCCAGCGTGAGCAGGTTCACCAGAACTGGCCGACCACGAAATACCAGCAAGATCAGCAGAATCAGCACGAGTCCGGCGACGTTTGTCATCGCTGCTGGATAGATTGCTCGGCGTAAATCTTCGTATTCAACCATTCGAAGTTCAATCCAACTCTCAGACTGAAGGAATCACGCATGAAGATTCACGAGTACCAGGGAAAGGAAATCCTGCGGAAGTTCGGCGTCGCGGTCCCGCGCGGCAAGCCCGTGTTCTCGGTG
>Ga0153932_1000372_pt1 | contig 13422 bp, 10 predicted proteins | sample TSNJ016MetaG_FD_102273 | JGI IMG/M metagenome (GOLD analysis project Ga0153932, IMG submission 102273) | Attine ant fungus gardens microbial communities from New Jersey, USA - TSNJ016 MetaG | ecosystem: Host-associated > Fungi > Mycelium > Unclassified | place: USA: New Jersey, Wharton State...
CTCGAAGCGCAAAGCGTGTCGCAAATGGTCGACGCCGCGCTCGCCATGCCCGAGGAAACGAAGCTGATGATCCTCGCGCCCGTGGTCGCGGACCGCAAGGGTGAGCATCTGGAATTGTTCGAAGCCATGCAGGCGCAGGGTTTTATCCGGTTTCGCGTGCGGTCGGGCGGGGGAACGGCCAACGAAGGCGTCGCGAAAATCTACGAAATCGAGTCGTTGCCCAAGCTGAAGAAGAACGACAAACATACTATCGATGTCGTTATCGACCGGTTGAAAGTGCGGCCGGACATGAAGCAACGGCTCGCGGAATCGTTCGAAACAGCATTGCGTCTCGCCGATGGCCGCGCGATCGCGCTCGAAATGGACTCCGAGAAAGAGCACCTGTACAGCTCGAAGTTCGCTTGCCCAATCTGTTCGTATTCGCTGCAGGAACTTGAGCCGCGCCTGTTCTCGTTCAACAACCCGATGGGTGCGTGCCCCGAGTGCGACGGCCTCGGCCAGATCACGTTCTTCGACCCGAAGCGGGTGGTCGCGCATCCGTCGCTGTCTTTGGCGGCGGGCGCGGTGAAAGGATGGGACCGGCGCAACCAGTTCTATTTCCAGATGCTGCAAAGCCTGGCGTCGTTTTTCGATTTCGATATAGACGGCGCCTTCGAGGATCTGCCGGAAAACGTCCGCAAGGTCCTGCTTTTCGGCTCGGGCAAAGAGGTCATTCCGTTCTCGTATATCAACGAGCGCGGCCGTACGACGGTCCGCGAGCATGCATTCGAAGGGATCATTCCTAGTCTGGAACGCCGCTACAAGGAAACGGATTCGGCGGCGGTCCGCGAGGAACTGGCGAAGTATCAGAACAACCAGGCGTGCCCGGCGTGCGAAGGCACGCGGCTGCGGACCGAGGCGCGCAACGTCAAGCTGGGCACCGGCGAAAATGCGCGCGCCATTTACGAAGTGAGCGGCTGGCCGCTGCGCGAGACGCTCGGTTATTTCCACACGCTGCACCTTGAAGGCGCGAAAGGCGAGATCGCCGATCGGGTCATCAAGGAAATCGTCGCGCGGCTGACGTTCCTGAATAACGTCGGGCTCGACTATTTGTCGCTGGAACGCAGCGCCGAGACGCTTTCCGGCGGCGAGGCGCAGCGTATCCGGCTGGCATCGCAGATAGGTTCCGGTTTGACGGGCGTGATGTACGTGCTCGACGAACCGTCGATCGGCTTGCATCAACGCGACAACGACCGGCTCATTGCCACGCTCAAGCATCTGCGCGACATCGGCAATTCGGTGATCGTGGTCGAACACGATGAAGACATGATCCGCATGGCCGACTACGTAGTCGACATGGGTCCGGGCGCGGGCGTGCATGGCGGCGAGATCGTCTCGCAAGGGTCGGCGAAGCACGTCGAGAACGATCCGAATTCGATGACCGGACAGTATTTATCGGGGAAACGGAGCATCAGCTATTCGACCGACCGCACGCCGCCGGACGAACGGCGGCTGCGGATCATCGAGGCTTACGGCAACAACCTGAAGCACGTGTCGCTTGATCTCCCGGTCGGATTGCTGACTTGCGTGACGGGCGTATCCGGTTCGGGCAAGTCCACGCTCATCAATGACACGCTGTATCACGCGGTGTCCCAGCATTTGTACGGTTCGTCCGCAGAGCCCGCAGCCTACGAATCCATTGAAGGGCTGGAACACTTCGATAAGGTGATCAACGTCGATCAATCGCCGATCGGCCGTACGCCGCGCTCGAATCCCGCGACCTATACGGGCCTTTTTACGCCGATCCGCGAATTGTTCGCGGGCGTACCGGCATCGAAGGAACGGGGCTACGATCCCGGCCGTTTCTCGTTCAATGTGAAGGGCGGACGCTGCGAAGCGTGCCAGGGCGACGGCGTGCTCAAGGTCGAAATGCACTTTTTGCCCGACGTCTACGTGCCTTGCGACGTCTGTCACGGCAAGCGATATAACCGCGAAACACTCGATGTCCAGTACAAGGGCAAGAACATCCACGAGGTGCTCGACCTCACCGTGGAAGCCGCGCACGAGTTCTTCAAACCCGTGCCCATTGTCGCGCGCAAGCTGAAAACCTTGCTCGACGTGGGTCTCGGGTATATCCGGCTCGGTCAGTCAGCGACCACGCTGTCGGGCGGCGAGGCGCAGCGCGTCAAGCTTTCGTTGGAACTGAGCAAGCGTGATACGGGTCGGACTCTGTACATCCTCGATGAACCGACCACGGGGCTGCACTTCCACGACATCGCGCTCTTGCTGGAAGTGATTCACCGGCTGCGAGATCAAGGTAATACTGTCGTAATCATCGAGCATAATCTGGATGTAATAAAAACTGCGGACTGGGTCATCGACCTCGGTCCGGAGGGCGGCGCCGGTGGCGGCCAGATCATCGCGCAGGGGACACCGGAGCACGTCGCGCAGTCGAAGGCCAGTTTTACCGGCCGGTATCTTGCGCCTTTGCTGCAAAGGCCAAGATCGGCCGCATGACAGATTCGCCCACACCGCAACAAGGAGCCGCGTGCCGTTCGGGCCGCGGCAGTTGATAACCCGTTAGCGGCAGGAGACAAAAGGATTCATGGCAAAGCGCAACGAAGCGGCCGAGACCAGGCCCGCTGTCCGGCCCGTCCGGCTGACGAGTGACATGAGCATGCCGAAGTTGTCGGCGGTCGAGATTGGCAGTTATATCGCCGCGTTCGCCGGTTTGTTCCTGGTGCTGCATCTGCAGTTGCTTGGCGCGCTGTTGGCGGGAATGCTGGTGTATCAGCTTGTGCATATGATCGCGCCCGTGATCGAAAAGACCATGACGAGCGGACGGGCGCGCTGGGTCGCGGTCGTGATCGTGGCGGCGGTGATTGTCGGTGGGCTGGCGGGAGGAACTGTCCTGCTCATCGATCATTTTCAGCGCGATGTCCCGAGCGTTCAAAAGCTTCTCGATCAGTTGATGAAGCTCACGTCGCATGCGCGCCTGCAAGTGCCCGACTGGATCGCGAACTACCTTCCTGTCGATGCCGAACAGATGAAGGACAAGGCCGCCGAGCTGATGCAAACCCACGCCGCCATGTTGCAGCAGGGCGGCAAAGACGCGGCGCGCGGCTTCGGGCATGTGTTGATTGGCATGATCGTGGGCGCGATTATCGCGGTGGGCGTTCCCCGGACATCGCATCGCTTGCCGCTTTCAACTGCGCTCGTGACGCGCGTGACGCGTTTCTCAGAGGCGTTTCGACGGATCGTTTTTGCGCAGGTCAAGATTTCCGCGATCAACGCAACGTTCACGGCGCTGTATTTGCTGGTTGCGCTGCCGATGTTTCACGAACGGCTTCCGCTATCGAAAACGCTGGTGATGGTGACGTTTATCGTCGGATTGCTGCCGGTGATCGGCAACCTCGTTTCGAACGCGATTATTGTGGGGATTTCATTGTCGGTGTCGTTTGGGACGGCTGTGGCTTCGCTGATCTTCCTGATCGTCATTCACAAGCTCGAATACTTTTTGAATGCGCGGATCATTGGCGGCCAGATCGAAGCGCGCGCCTGGGAATTGCTGCTGGCCATGCTCGCGATGGAAGCCGCTTTTGGATTGCCAGGTGTTATTGCCGCGCCGATTTTTTATGCTTATCTCAAGCGTGAGTTGGTTTATTTGAGGCTGGTTTAGCGGTTTTTTGCTCGCGCCGGTGGCGGGATTGCACGGATCATTGGTTGCGGGGTTGGCGGTCGGGGTCAGTGCCAGGTTGCTGCTTTCCAGGTTTTCGCGCGTTTTATGTTGGATGTTTTCTTTAGCACTATTAGCCACTGCGCGTGGCGGCGCGTCATTTCTTGGTCCTTAGCGACAAAGAAACGAAGCAAAGAAAGCGCTTTTAACAGCACTACCCTAAGTGTCCACAGCGTGCAGTTTTTATTCATTGGGGCCCCAAAAGCACGGTGCTCGCCAGAGCCACGGATGTGTGAACCCCTCTTTCTCCGAACACGGATACCCTACGCTTCGCCACCAGTGACTGAACCTACTCGAAGAGCACCCCGCGCTATCCGCGTGAACCGTCCACCAAATTTGTACGCATGACGAAACATGCTGCAAAACCATTCGGGGAACAAGGCCTCCAAAATGCGTGAGGCCGTACCCGACAAAATGACTGCAAGCCACCAGCTGCTTCGCAAAAAACTGAAGCAGCAGTACACATCAGTCCGTAATCCGTGAAGCTGAGCACGCATCTCTGCAGCGCAGACCACACAACCAAACTTTAAAGAAACGGAACCTGGAAAGCGCGTGAGGCCGTGCGGGTTTGCTTGGAAAAGGTGCTTGCCCGAGAACGTACGGGGCGAAGCGTTTTACTGTCAGGATTCGCGAGAAGGAGGGTTTCACACATCCGTGGCTCTGGCGAGCACCGTGCTTTTGGGGTACCAATGAAATAAAACTGCACGCTGTGGACACTTAATTTTTAGAGAGGTGAAAGCGCTTTCTTTGCTTCGTTTCTTTGTCGCTTTCGGCTTTGGAACAAAGAAACGACGTGCCGCCACGCACAGTGGCTAATAGAGCGAAAAAGATCAGCTAACACCGAACGCGCAAAAACCTGGAAAGCAGCAACCCGGCATTGACCCAGACCGCTACCCCCGGGCCCTACCAATCCGGCATAGACTCCGACCGCAAACGCGGAACCCGTGCACCCCGACACAACCCCGCCCCCCCGAACCGCCCCCCGATCAAGTGCGAACGTCCCCTACTTGAACACCACCGTCTTACTCCCATTCAACACGATCCGGTGCTCCACGTGCCACCGCACGGCCCTCGCGAGCGTCACGCATTCCACATCACGCCCGATTGCCGTCAACTGATCCGGCGCCATGCTGTGGTCCACGCGCTCAACTTCCTGCTCGATGATCGGCCCTTCATCAAGATCCGTCGTCACATAATGCGCAGTAGCGCCAATCAACTTAACGCCACGATCGAACGCCTGATAATAAGGCTTGGCGCCTTTAAAGCTCGGCAAGAACGAGTGATGAATATTAATAGCCCGGCCATTAAGCGCCGCACACATTTCCGGCGACAAAATCTGCATATAACGCGCGAGCACGACGAGATCGATCTTGTGCTGATCGACAATCTCCAGCACCCGCGCTTCCTGCGATGCCTTTGCTTCGGGCGTAGATGCCATCAACGGTAAGTGGTGAAACGGCACGTCATAACTAGCGGCCAACTGATAAAACTCACGGTGATTCGAAACAATCGCCGGAATCTCGATCCCAAGTTGCCCCGTGCGATATCGGAACAGCAAGTCGTTCAGGCAATGTCCGATCTTCGACACCATGATCATCACGCGCGGTTTCATCGACGCATCGTGCAGTTCCCACTTCATGCTGAATTCATCGGCGAGTGTGCTGAACGAAGTGCGCAACGCATCGAGACCGGGATCACCGCCAACTTGCTGGAAGTGCACACGCATGAAAAACTCGCCGGTGTGACTGTCGCCGAATTGCGCGGAATCGAGAATATTGCTGCCGAGATCGAATAGGAAACCAGACACGGCATGCACAATGCCGGGACGATCCGGACACGACAACTTCAAGATAAAACTATGTTCGGTCGACATGAATCGATACTCCTTTGAGATATTTCAAAGCACGTTCAACACGTTTTCAAACTACCGGCGGTAAATAAATCGCCGGCATGCCCTCGCACGCTTCTTCATCTATCCACTTGCGGCGCAGCAGGCAATCCAGAGTGGCCAGACTGGCATCGACTGTCATTGCGCCTTCTTCAATCCATCGCGCGACTTCATCTATGCGCGCAAGCCGATGTTCACCCACTTCGCCATCCTGATTGCGTGGCGCGAAATCAGCAGGCAGGGTCAGGTCGAAAACGTAAATCAGCTCGGCTTGCGTGCCTTCGGGCAGTGATTGAAGCACATAGAATTCGCGTCCGCGAATAGCCTGGACCGCCAACTGCGGCTGCATGCCCGATTCTTCCCAGCACTCCTTCACGAGCGTTTCCTCGATCCCCATCCCCCAGCCGATACCGCCGGCGACCACGTTATCGAGCATGCCGGGATCGGTCGCTTTGGTGTCGCTGCGCCGGGCGATCCAGAGCTCTGGCGCGCGGCCCGGCTCTTCAACAATGCCGTTCAGATGAACCGCGTACGTCATTGTGCCGAAGAACCGCGAAGCCGCCCGTTCGATAAACGCAAGCGGCTCGGCGTCGAAGGCATTACGGATGGCGTAGGTTTCATTGCGCCAGCCGGGAATGCGGCCATCGGCGGCCAGCATGCCGATCACCGCGCCGAGCGCGGCGCTGCGCGCGTTGAGGTCGGCGAAAGTATCGGCGAGGCGGATCGACGTTTGATCGATGTGAAACACATCCGGCCACGACTGCAGCGCGGGTGCATCGATGCGCCGGATCCAGCCGACCCGTTCACGGCCGATGTAAAACGGCAAATGCGCCGAAACATCGAAACGACGTGCGGCGACAATGGCAGGCAAGCTCATGAGGGGCTCCGGCGGCGACGGAAAGCCGGAAATTGTACAGGGGGTTTTATTAGCAGCGAGACCGGCGTTTGAGTTTGACCGCCCGGGTCAAACCGCAGTAGCTCCCCGCGCACACCGTGACGACTCCGTCCTAATCCTTTAACGCCACGCGAATCCCGAGCCCGATAAATGTCGCGCCAGCCAGCCGGTCGAGCCACACGCCCACCTTCGGACGCCGCTTCAAATAAGCGCCGATCATCCCGGCGGCGACGCCAAAAACCGAGAACACAACCACCGTCTGCAACATGAACACGCCGCCAAGCTCGAACATCTGCAACATGACGCTTTGGACGCCATGCGGATTCACGAACTGCGGCAGGAACACGATAAAAAACAGCGTCACTTTCGGGTTCAGCATATTGCCGATCACGCTTTGCCGAAACACGACAGTCAACGGCTGGCTCGGCCGCTCGTGCGCGCTCGACAAACCCTTGCTGCGAATCGACTTGATGCCAATCCAGATCAGATAAGCAGCGCCAGCCAGCTTGACCGCCTCAAACGCGACAGGTGAAGACTTGAGCAACGCGGCCACGCCAAGCGCGGCGAGCGTCGTATGAAACGAGATCCCGGCGGCAAATCCAACCGCCGCAACCAGCCCGGCGGCACGCCCTTGCGAAATGCCGCGCGCGAGCACCTGGAGATTGTCCGGACCGGGCGCCACGGTAATGGCAATGGAAGCCGCGAGAAACAGGAGGAAATTTGGCATGAGTGAGAGAAGTCGGAGAAGTAACCCGGAGAAATTAATGGCCGCTGAATTCGCAGACCGTATAGAGCTGCAAGCCCGATTCGCGCAGAAGTTTTGACCCGCCGAGCTCCGGCAAATCGATAATCGCCGCTCCCTCGACCACCACCGCGCCGAGCCGTTCGAGCAACATCTTGCCGGCCATCATCGTGCCGCCCGTTGCAATCAGGTCGTCGACCAGCACTACCCGCTCGCCGGGCTTGCACGCATCTTCGTGAATTTCGACGGTCGCGCTGCCATATTCAAGTTCATACGACTGCGACAGCGTCCTGAACGGCAGCTTGCCCTTCTTGCGGATCGGCACGAATCCCAGGCCTAGTTCGTAAGCGAGAATCGGTCCGATGATAAAACCACGCGCATCGAGTCCGGCAATAGTGTCGATTCGTGCATCGATATAACGCTGCACCAGCATGTCGATCAGCGTGCGCAGCGCGCGCCGATCATGCAAAACCGGGGTGATATCGCGGAATTGCACACCGGGCTGCGGCCAGTCCGGCACCGTGCGAATCCGCTCCCGGATAAAAGCGGCAGGATTGGATACGCTCGATACAGAGGACGCTGCGAACTCAGACATTTCAGACATGAATGATGTCTCCTGGAAAACCTCAGGCTACCGCGCCCGCACGGCGATTGCGCGACAGCCGTTCTTCGGCCTGCTGCAGCGCCTCGGGCAAACCGCGCAGCACCACAATGTCGCTCGCCCGCAGCTTGGTGTCGGGATCAGGCTCTACGCCGCGAATTCCGTGCCGGCGAATGGCTGTCACCTCCACCCCGTCGCCCACCAGCCCGAGCTCATCGAGCGTACGGCCGACCGCGTCGGCGTTTTCATCGACGGGAACTGATTGTAGCCGGACCTGTTCGCGACGCTCATCGTCGTCTTCATCCGCGCCGTGAAAATAACCTCGCAGCATGCTGTAACGCTCGTCGCGCATTTCTTCCACGCGCCGGACCACGCGCCGCATGGGCACGCCCATCAGCACCAACGTATGCGACGCCAGCATCAAGCTTCCTTCCACGATTTCCGGAATCACCTCCGTCGCGCCCGACGCAATCAGCTTTTCCAGATCGGCGTCATCAACCGTACGAACGATGGTCGGCAACGTGGGTTCCAGCTCATGAATGCTGTGCAGCACGCGCAACGCGGACGGCGTGTTCGCGAAGGTGATCGCGACCGTGGCCGCGCGATGAATACCGGCCGCGACGAGCGCCTCGCGCCGGCCGGCATCGCCGTACACCACGCTTTCACCCGCAGCCGCCGCTGCCGCTACGCGATCTGGGTCCAGGTCGAGCGCAACGTACGACAACCCTTCGTGTTCCAGCATTCGCGCCAGATTTTGCCCCGCGCGGCCGTAGCCGCAGATAATCACGTGGCCACTTTGCTTGATGCTCTGCGTCGCAATCCGCGTCATCTGCAGCGACTGCCGCAACCATTCAGTGGAGGAAAGCCGCAGCACGATCCGGTCGGCATTCTGGATGATGAACGGCGCGGCCAGCATGGAAAGCAGCATCGACGAAAGGATGGCTTGCAGCAACACGGGCTCGACAAGGTGTTTATCGAGGATCAGGTTCAGCAGCACAAAACCGAACTCGCCGGCCTGCGCGAGGTTGAGCCCGGTGCGCATCGCCACGCCCGGCGGCGAGCCGAATAGCCGCGCGAGGCCGGTGATCATCACGGCTTTCAGCAGGATCGGCAAAACGAAAAACGACGCCACGAGAAACGGGTGTTCCCAGATCACGCGCGGATTGAGCAGCATGCCCGTGGTCACGAAAAACAGCCCGAGCAGCACGTCGCGGAACGGCTTGATGTCCTCTTCCACCTGATGCCGGTACGGCGTTTCCGCGATCAGCATGCCCGCGATAAACGCGCCGAGCGCGAGCGAGAGGCCGAATTTATCGGTGATGAACGCCGCGCCCAGCGTCACCAGTAGCAGGTTCAGCATGAAAAGTTCTTGCGAGCGCCGGCGCGCGACAATATTGAACCAGCGCGTCATGAATTTCTGGCCGATGAACAGCAGCACCGTCAACGCCACCACGATCTTGATCGCGGCGAGTGCGAGCCAAAACGCCAGCTCCTTCGAATTGCCGTTGCCAAACGCGGCAATGATGATCAGCAGCGGCACCACGGCCAGATCCTGGAACAGCAATACGCCGAAGATATTGCGGCCATGCTCGGATTCCAGTTCGAGCCGTTCGGCAAGCATTTTCGAAACGATGGCGGTCGACGACATCGACAACGCGCCGCCCAACGCAATGCTCGCCTCCCACGACATGTCGGTCCAGAAGTTCGCGATCCATCCGAACAAAAGCGCCAACGCAATCGTTCCGGCCACTTGACTGGCGCCGAGACCGAACACAATCCGCCGCATTGAACGCAATTTCGATAACGAGAATTCCAGCCCGATCGAAAACATCAGGAACACCACGCCGAATTCAGCCAGATGCTGCGCGCGGTCGCTATCCGGCGCAATGCCGGCAGCGTGCGGTCCGACGATGATCCCAACCGCCAGGTACCCCAACATGGGCGGCAGGTTGAAGAAGCGGAATACGACGACCCCTGCCACTGAACACAGCAGCAACAGCAACGTCATTTCAAGCGGGGAAGTCATCCGTCTAGCGTCCTCGTTTGTCGGCGGATGGCGGCTCGGGGAGCGCATCCGTATCTTGTGTTTTTTAACGCGCGCAAACGTTGCGCGCAACAAAACACACGGCCTTGCGGGGGCGGATGAGCGGCTGAAGGCCGCCCCGTCTCCGGCGCGGCGCAAAGGTGCCTTTGTTATACTTCGCGCATGATAGCGAAAATCAATGGCGACCGGGCACTCGCGCTGGCTCGCACCGTGCTCGAAATTGAAGCCGACGCTGTGCGCGGCCTGTCCGCGCAACTCGACGACAACTTCACCGGCGCCGTCGAATTCCTGCTCGGATGCAAGGGCCGCGTGGTGGTATCGGGTATCGGCAAATCCGGGCATATCGCCCGCAAATTCGCGGCTACGCTCGCAAGCACCGGCACGCCCGGCTTCTTCGTTCATCCGGCCGAAGCGAGCCACGGCGACCTCGGCATGGTGACCGCCGACGACGTGTTCATCGCCCTGTCGAACTCGGGCGAAACCTCGGAACTCGTTGCCATTCTGCCCATCATCAAGCGGCTCGGGGCAAAATTGATCGCCATCACCGGGCGGCCTGAATCAAGCCTCGCGAAACTCGCCGACGTGCACCTGAATGCGCACGTCGATAAAGAAGCCTGCCCGATGAATCTCTCGCCCACCGCCAGTACAACTGCCGCGCTTGCATTGAGTGACGCGCTCGCTGTTGCCGTGCTCGACGCCCGCGGCTTCGGCCCTGAAGACTTTGCGCGCTCGCACCCGGGCGGCGCGCTTGGCCGGCGACTGCTTACATACGTGCGCGACGTGATGCGCGTCGGGCCGGAAGTGCCGGAAGTGCCGCTCGACGCCACCGTCTCCGACGCCCTCTTCCAGATCACCGCCAAGCGCATGGGCATGACGGCCGTGGTCAACGAAAAGCGTCACGTTGAAGGCATTTTCACCGACGGCGACCTGCGCCGGATTCTTCAGCGCGACGGCGATTTCCGCACGCTGCCGCTCATCGATGTCATGACGCGGAATCCGCGTACGATCGGTCCGGACCATCTCGCGGTGGAAGCGGTGGAACTGATGGAGCGTTATCGCATCAATCAGATGCTGGTTGTGGATGAAAACGCGATCCTGATCGGCGCCCTGAACATGCATGACCTCTTTTCCAAGAAGGTAATCTGATGTCGACCTTGTCTTTCACGCCGGATATTGCTGCAACGGAAGACGCGCACGACCGCGCGAGCCGCGTGAAGCTGATGATTTTCGACATCGACGGCGTGTTCACCGACGGCAGCCTGTTCTTCTCCGTCGACGGCGACGCCATGAAGTCCTTCAATTCACTCGATGGCCACGGCGTGAAACTGCTGCAATCGGCGGGCGTGCAAACGGCCATCATTACGGGACGCAGCTCCGGCATCGTCGCGGCACGGGCTCGCGAGCTGGGCGTGACGCACCTTCATCAAGGCGTCGCGGATAAAACCATTGCATTCGCCGAATTGCTGCGAACCACGAGCATCTCGGCGACCGAATGCGGCTACATGGGCGACGACTGGCCCGATCTCGCCGTGATGCGCTTGTGCGGTTTCGCGGCGGCGCCCGCCAATGCGCATGAGGAAGTATTGAACCGCGTGCATTTCGCGACGACCAAACGAGGCGGCGAAGGCGCGGTACGCGAAGTATGCGACGCCATCCTGCGCGCCCAGAATTCCTACGACGGCCTGCTTGCCGCGGCTATCGGAACCTGAATCCCATGCCACGACCCACCAAACTGACGTCAGCGCTGCCCGTCGTCGCGCTGGCCATCCTCGCGGGCATCACCTACTGGCTGCTGCAAGCTACGCTGCCGAAGCCCCAGGAGCCGGAGCGCCCGAAGGAACACGCGCCCGACTACTTCGCGACGAACTTCTCGGTCTCCGAACTCGACACCACCGGCACGACGCAGTACAGGCTGACCGCGATTTCGATGGTGCATTACGAAGACGATGAAGTCAGCGACCTCACGAAACCCGCGATGCGCATGTTCCAGCCGCTGCGCCCGACCGTGACGGCAACCTCCGAGCGCGGCACGGTGAACGGCGACGTCTCGATCGTCAACCTGTACGAGAACGCCCACATTTTGCGTGTGGCCGGCTACGGCGACCCGCAGATGACGGCGGATTCGGAGCACTTTCGCATCCTTGTGAACGACGATGTCATCGAAACGGAAAAGCCGGTTAAACTTCAGCGCGGTCCGTCCGTGATGACGGGCGACGGCATGAACTACAACAACGCGACCCGGGTAATGAAGCTGTTTGGGACGGTACGCGGCCAGATCGCTGCTTCCGATACCCTCGGCACCTCATCCAAATAAACCCGGCAGTTCCGACGAATTGCGCTTAATCCATTCAAGTGTGACTGCATGAACAAACCGTTTCTCCGACCTGAATCCGGCCGTCTGCGTGCAGCGCGCGCTGCATTTTCGCGCCGCGCCGCACGTATCGTGCAATTCGGGATCACGGCACTTTGCGTGGCGTTGCCGCTGGCGGCATTTGCCCCGGCCGCGCACGCCGAACGCGCCGACAACGACAAGCCGCTGAACATTGAAGCGGACAACATGACCTATGATGACCTGAAGCAGGTCAACATCTTCACTGGCCACGTTGTTGCGACCAAAGGCACGATCATCATCAAGGCCGATCGTGTCGATGTAACCCAGGATCCGCAGGGGTATCAGTACGCGACCGGCACGTCCACGGGTGGCAACCTCTCGTATTTCCGCCAGAAACGCGACGGCCTCGACGAATATATCGAAGGCAATGCGGTGCGGATTGACTACGACGGCAAGCAGGATCTCACCACGCTGACCACGCGTGCAGTTGTGCGCCGTCTCGTGGGCCTTACCAAGATCCAGGACGAAGTGCACGGCAGCGTGATTACCTACGATGGCCAAAAAGACTTCTATACGGCGAAGGCCGGACCTGACGTCGCCGGCCCAGGCAACCCCACCGGCCGCGTGCGCGCCATGCTCGCCCCGCGTAACGGCGGCGCCGCGCCGCTGACCGGCGCACCGGCGACCCTGACGCCGTCCACCAAGATGCAAGGAACGCCGCAGCCGTGAATTCGCCCGCCATGCCTCATCGTAAGCCGGCCGGCACGAGCAGTTCGCTCACCGTCCGCAACCTGAAGAAACGCTACGGCTCGCGCACGGTCGTGAAGGACGTCTCGCTCGACGTGAAAAGCGGCGAAGTGGTCGGGCTGCTCGGGCCGAACGGCGCGGGCAAGACCACGTCGTTCTATATGATCGTCGGGCTGGTGCCGCTGGACGCGGGCGAAATCCTGCTCGACGGCACGTCTATCAGCCTGCTGCCCATTCACAAACGCGCGCGCCTCGGGCTCTCGTATCTGCCGCAGGAAGCGTCGGTGTTCCGCAAGCTGAGCGTGGAGCAGAACATTCGCGCAGTGCTTGAACTGCAAATGGACGAGAGCGACAAGCCGCTCTCCAAACAGGCCATTACCGACCGCGCGGAAGCATTGCTCGACGAACTTCAGATCGCGCATCTACGTGAAAACCCGGCATTGTCGCTCTCTGGCGGC
>Ga0153932_1000373_pt1 | contig 13420 bp, 13 predicted proteins | sample TSNJ016MetaG_FD_102273 | JGI IMG/M metagenome (GOLD analysis project Ga0153932, IMG submission 102273) | Attine ant fungus gardens microbial communities from New Jersey, USA - TSNJ016 MetaG | ecosystem: Host-associated > Fungi > Mycelium > Unclassified | place: USA: New Jersey, Wharton State...
ACACGCACGTCGACCATTGTGAATATCGAAGACAAGACGGGTCGTACCGGCCGGCTCGTGTTCGTGACGGTGCAGCATGAAATTGAAGTGGACGGTGCGCTCAAAATCGAAGAGGAGCACGACATCGTCTATCGCGACGAACCCGCTCCCGATGCTTCCAATGCACCGAAAAAAGAGCCGGCCACAGCGCCCGTCGATGAATCCTTCAGCCGCGAAATTCCGACTGACCCGGTGTTGCTGTTCCGCTACTCGGCGCTGACTTTCAACGGTCACCGGATTCATTACGATCACCCTTACGTTACGCAGGAAGAAGGGTATCCGGGCCTGATCGTCCACGGTCCGTTGATCGCGACAATGCTCGTGGATCTCGTGCGCCGCGAGTTGCCCGATGCGAACGTCGCGAGCTTCGCGTTCCGGGCGCTGCGCCCGACCTTCGCGCCCAATCCGTTCACCGTGTGCGGCAAACCGTCGGAGGACGGCCGTACTGTCGAGTTATGGGCCAAAGACCATGACGGTTACCTGACGATGCGCGCTACCGCTACGCTCGCCTGAAACTAAAAACTAAATCTAAAAAGCCCTTATGCAGACCACTCACTCCGATCAGTTCCAGGACATTCGGGAAGCCGTTCGCAACCTGTGCCAGCAATTTTCCGGCGACTATTTTCGCAAGATAGATGAAGCGCGCGATTATCCGGAAACCTTCGTCGATGCGTTGACAAAGGCCGGCTGGCTTGCCGCATTGATTCCGCAGGAATACGGCGGTTCGGGGCTGGGCTTGACGGAAGCGTCGGTGATCATGGAGGAGATCAATCGGGCCGGCGGCAATTCCGGTGCGTGCCATGGTCAGATGTACAACATGGGCACGTTGCTGCGTCATGGCTCGGCGCAACAGAAAGAGCGCTATTTGCCGCAGATTGCGAGCGGTGACTTGCGTCTCCAGTCGATGGGCGTCACCGAGCCGACCACCGGCTCGGACACGACGAAAATCAAGACCACTGCTGAGCGCCGCGGCGACCGTTACGTCATCAACGGCCAGAAAGTATGGATCTCGCGGGTGCAGCATTCCGACCTGATGATCTTGCTGGCCCGGACAACACCGCTCGCCGATGTCAAACGCAAGTCCGAAGGCATGTCCATTTTCATCGTCGACTTGCGCGAGGCGATCGGACACGGCATGACCGTGCAGCCGATCCTGAACATGGTCAATCACGAGACCAACGAACTTTTCTTCGACAACCTGGAAATTCCCGCAGAAAACCTGATCGGCGAAGAAGGGCAAGGGTTCAAATATATCCTCGACGGCCTCAACGCGGAACGTACCCTGATTGCGGCGGAATGTATTGGCGACGGCTACTGGTTCGTCGACAAGGTGACCGCTTATGCGAAGGAACGCATCGTGTTCGGACGGCCTATTGGGCAGAACCAGGGCGTGCAGTTTCCGATCGCGCGCTCGTTCGTCAACGTCGAAGCGGCAAGCCTGATGCGCTTTGAAGCGGCACGTCGCTTCGACGCCCGCGAACCCTGTGGCGCACAAGCCAACATGGCGAAGTTGCTGGCGGCCGACGCATCGTGGGAAGCAGCGAACGCATGCCTTCAATTCCACGGCGGTTTCGGTTTCGCCTGCGAATACGATGTCGAACGCAAGTTCCGCGAGACGCGCCTGTATCAGGTGGCGCCTATTTCCACGAACCTGATTCTCTCGTATGTCGCTGAACATATCCTCGGTTTGCCTCGCTCGTTCTAAATCATGAGACCACTCGACGGCATCAAAGTCATTACGCTGGAACACGCGATTGCCGCGCCGTTCTGCACGCGCCAGCTCGCCGATCTGGGCGCCCGCGTGATCAAGATCGAGCGGCCGGGAACGGGCGATTTCGCACGCGGTTATGACGAACGTGTCGATGGGCTCGCGTCGCATTTCGTCTGGACGAACCGCTCGAAGGAAAGCCTGTCACTCGATGTCAAGCAACCGGAAGCGGCGAAGATTCTCGGTACCCTTGTCGCCGATGCCGACGTGCTCGTGCAAAACCTTGCACCCGGCGCGGCGGACCGGCTCGGGCTTGGCTACGACACATTGAGCGTGAAATACCCGAAGCTGATTGTCTGCGATATCTCGGGCTACGGCGCTGACGGTCCGTATCGGGACAAGAAGGCGTATGACTTGCTGATCCAGAGTGAATCCGGATTTCTGTCGATTACCGGTTCACCCGGTGAGCCGGCAAAAGCAGGTTGCTCGATCGCCGATATCGCTGCCGGCATGTACGCCTACTCGAACATCCTGAGCGCATTGATTTTGCGCGGACGTACCGGCAAGGGCTGCCGGATCGATGTGTCGATGCTCGAAAGCATGGTCGAGTGGATGGGTTATCCGTTGTACTACGCAATCGGTGACCAAAGTCCCCCGGCTTTATCCGGCGCTTCGCACGCGACCATCTATCCGTACGGCCCGTTTCTGGCGGGAGATGGAAAAACGATCATGCTGGGTTTGCAGAACGAACGTGAATGGAAAGTGTTCTGCGAGCGCGTGCTTGAACAGCCGTCGCTTGCCGCCGATCCGCGCTTCGACGCGAACTCCAAAAGATCAGCGTCACGCGATGCCTTGCGAGCGCTGATTGTCGCGGCGTTCAGCAAATTGACCGCAGCCGAGGTGTTGCAGCGGCTCGACGCCGCCGGCATTGCCAACGCGCAGATGAACACGCTGGCTGATGTCTGGGCGCACCCGCAACTCGAGTCACGCGGCCGCTGGCGTGAGGTGGGGACATCGGCGGGACCGATTCCCGCGTTGTTGCCGCCGGGGACACCGGACGGTTTCGCACCACGCATGGACCCGGTTCCGGCGCTGGGCGAACACACCGACGCCATCCTGCGAGAGCTCGGCTATGAAGCCTCGCAGATCCAGGCGTTGCGCGAAACGGGCACCATCTAAACTCTTCAGGCAATCACTACGATGACCGATCATTCCAGCCGGACGCTCGCGACCTTCGCGGCATCACTTCACTTCGACGATATTCCGCAGCACGTCGTGGAGCGCGCGGTGAACTTGTACGTCGACTGGCTTGGGTCGGCGCTCGGAGGCAAGGGCGCGCGGCCGGTCGAAAGCATTGCGTTATTTGCGAGCATGGCGGGTGCCGCGAACGGCAACGGGCAAGCCGAAGTGCTGATCGACCGCACCCGCGCAACACCGTATTTCGCCGCGATGGTGAACGCCGCCGCCTCGCATTTCGTGGAACAGGACGACGTGCATAACGGCTCCGTCTTTCATCCGGCGACCGTGGTGTTTCCTGTCGCGCTGGCATTGGCGCAGGCGGCGCATGCGTCGGGCCGAGACTTTATCGCCGCCGTGGTAGCAGGATACGAAGTGGGGATACGCGTCGGCGAATTTCTCGGGCGTTCCCACTACAAGGTCTTCCATACAACGGGTACAGCAGGGACCGTGGCGGCGGCTGCCGCGGCGGGACGAATGCTCGGGTTGTCGCCGGTGCAGATGCTTGACGCGTTTGGTTCGGCCGGTACGCAGGCGAGCGGCTTGTGGGAATTCTTGCGTGACGCCGCCGATTCCAAACAGCTTCACACGGCCATGGCGGCCGCCAACGGTTTGATGGCTGCAACGCTGGCGGCCGATGGTTTCAAGGGCGCCACGCGCATCCTGGAGGGCGAGAAGGGCATGGCGGCAGGCATGTCCACCGACGCCGACCCGTCCCGCCTCACCGACCGCCTGGGCGAACGTTGGGCGCTCACCGAAACCTCATTCAAGTATCACGCTGCGTGTCGCCACACTCATCCCGCCGCTGACGCGTTGCTCGCAGTAATGGCGGAGCATGGCCTCAAGCCGCAAGACATCGAACGCGTGACGGCGCGCGTGCATCAAGGCGCGATCGATGTGCTCGGCGCGGTGACCGTGCCCACGACGGTTCATCAGGCCAAGTTCAACATGGGTACCGTACTGGCGCTGGTCGCGTATCACGGTTATGCGGGCGTTACCGAGTTCGAAGAACAATATGCCTCGACGCGCGTCATCGATTTTCGCAGCAAGGTCGAGATGGTCTTCGACGAAGAAGTCGACCGCGCTTATCCCGCGCGCTGGATCGGCAAGGTCACGGTGCGCACGCGCGATGGCCGCGAACTGACCGGGTGTGTCGATGAACCAAAGGGAGACCCCGGCAACACGCTCTCGCGCGACGAGATTGCCATGAAGTTTCGCCGGCTTGCCGAATTTTCAGGCGCAGCGTCGGACGAAGAAGCATCGCGTTTGCTCGATGCGGCGTGGGGCATTGCATCGGAGACACGTATTGGTTCGCTCTTCGAAGTGGATGTGCGGGCATGAGCGAGCGTTCTTATTTGTTCGTTCCGGGGAATCGCCCCGAGCGCTTCGAGAAGGCTCGCGCGAGCGGTGCCGACGCAGTGATCTTCGATCTGGAAGACGCGGTTCAGCCGCAAGAAAAGCAGGGCGCCCGCGAGACGGTGCGCGCGCACCTGGATGCAGCCCGTCCTGCGTTCGTGCGCATCAATGCAGCAGATACCGAGTGGTTCGCCAACGATGCAGTGGCGATCGCGAGTCATCCGGGCGTGGCGGGCATCGTATTGCCGAAAGCTGAAACGCGCGAGCAGATAGAGACGGTGCTGGCGCATGCGCATCCGTCGCTGACCATCCTGCCGATCGTGGAAACCGCGCGCGGATTCGCTAACCTTGCGCTGCTGTGCGCGACGCAGCGCGTGCAGCGCATTGTGTTCGGCACGCTGGATTTTCAGATCGACTTGAACATTGAGGGCGACGGCGGGGAACTCGATATGTTTCGCTCGCAGATCGTGCTCGCGTCGCGATTGGCCAACCTGGCCACGCCAGTCGATGGAGTCTCGACCGTGCTGGACGATTCCGCATTCATCGAGTCCGAAGCACGACGCGGCCGTCGTTTCGGTTTCGGCGCGAAGCTCTGTATTCATCCGAAGCAGGTCGACGCCGTGTATCGCGCGTATGCATGGACGGACGCGGAGCTGGCGTGGGCGAAACGTGTGCTGCAAGCGGTGGAAGCAAGCGGCGGCGCCGCGGTGGCCGTCGATGGAAAGATGGTCGATATGCCGGTGATCCTGAAAGCACGGCGAATAATGGACGCGCACCAGTAGCAAATTTTGCTTTGTTGGCGATGCGTTTCGTGGTCCGTTAAGATTGCAGTCCCGGTTCATTTCCGCGACCGCTATGCGGACTTCCGCCCGCCACCGACATGCATTTCGATTTCGTCGATCTGACGCTCATTGTCAATCTGGCCGACACCAGGAACCTCGCACGCGCTGCCGAGCGCTGCCATATCTCGCCGCCCGCGGCGAGCAACCGTATCAAGAACCTCGAAGAGCAACTCGGTTTCAAGCTGCTGTACCGGACAAGTCACGGCATGACGCTGACCCCGGCGGGTGAGGCGTTTGTGCATCATGCGCGCCTGGTGCAGGAGCGCGTGGAGCATCTGGCCGGCGACATGCAGGAGTACGGCGAGGGCATAAAGGGCCATGTGCGGATCTGGGCCAACACCACCGCGATCAGCGAATTCCTCCCTTCCGTACTGAGCGCTTTTCTGCGCGACCACCCGGATATCAATATCGACTTGCGTGAAGTGCTGAGCGGAGAGATCGTCAAAGGCGTGGCGGAGAGTGCGACGGACATTGGCATCGTCGCGGGTAACGTGCATGCCGATCATCTCGAGATGCTGCCGTATCGCGATGACCGGCTTGTGCTGGTGACGTCGGTGGATCATCCGCTAGCGGGCGAAAAATCAGTCGATTTCGCTCGCACGCTGAACGACAATTTCGTCGGATTGCCAACGACCAGTGCGATTCATGCGTTCATTGTCACCGCTGCAAACGCGCTGGGCGCGCGCCTGAAACTGCGTATCCAGGTAGGCAATTTTGAAGCCGCATGCCGGATGATCGAACTGGGCGTTGGCATCGGCATCGTTCCTGAGTCGGTGGCAATACGTCACGGCAAGACCTTGAAGATCCGCATGATTCGCTTGAACGATCCTTGGGCCGAACGCAAGCTCAAGATCTGCGTGCGCAGTATGAAAGACCTGCCACCGCTCGCACGCGCGTTGGTCGACCGGCTGACGAGCACGGTGTGAACTTGGACCAGCCTTCATGCAGCGCCGGTCAATGCAGCAGCGAGCGCTGCGGGAACGCCCGCGCCGGCCACTAGCTGCGGGGTTTTATGCCAGTCCGCGCAACGTTGCAAAGCCTTGCGCAGATCAGCCGTCAAGCCTGTTCCCACCCGCACTCCCGGCTCGATATACAACGACTTGAGTTCGAAAATACCTTGCGTACGATGAGCCTTCGCGTCCACCCGTCCGATGAGGCGTCCACGATGTAATATAGGGAGTACGAAGTAACCATATTTCCGTTTTGCGGCAGGGGTATAGCACTCGATCACGTAGTCGAATCCGAACAACGTGCTCGCCCGCTTGCGATCCCAGACCACCGGATCGAATGGTGACAGTACCGTGGTCACCGTGGAAGCAAGGCGACCGGCGACCACATCGTCCAGCTTGTCCGCCAGATCGCGATGCACGAACGCGTCCGCCTTCCAGTCCTCGACGCGCACGGGTATCAACTCACCGGCATCGGCCAGCTCGTGTAACGCCGATGTATACGGACGGCGCGGCATGCGGTAATAGTCCGCCACCCAGTCGGCGCGGCTAATGCCCAGCGCCCGACACGCGCGCTTGAGCAGTTCCTGCGAAACCGTTTCTACAGGTGGCAGGTCGCGCGAATCATTCCACTGTGGCAGCACGCGTTCGGTTACGTCGTAGATCCGCTGAAAATTGCGTCGCTCGGCGACCATCAACTCGCCGGTTGCGAATAGCACTTCCAGGTGACGTTTTTCTGGTTTCCAATCCCACCAGCCCGCGCCGTTGCCGCCTTCCCGAGCGAAATCGGCTGAGCGGATAGGGCCGTTCTCACGGATTTGCTCGAGCAGGCGCTCGATGTCTTCACGATATTTCTCATGCCACTCCGCCGCGTATTTCCAGCCCATCCCCACGGGATCGAGCATTCGGTGACGCAACAGACCGTAGTCCTCTATGGGCACCAGGCAGGCCTCATGCGACCAATATTCGAACAGGGAACCCTCGGCCAGATGCTCGTCGAGCCATTGCGGTTGATAGTCGCCAACACGGCTGAACAACACGAGATAAGGACTGCGAGCAACCACGTGGATGGTGTCGATCTGCAACTGCGCCAAGCGGCGAATTGCGTCCAGCACGTCTGTTTTTGTCGCCTTGCGGCGTGGCGGCGCAACTAGTCCTTGTGCGATCAGATGCAGGGTACGAGCGGCCGAAAGGGGGATTGTTTCCATGCGGTGGGTTCGTGAGCGGAAGCACGTTGGCCGGATACGTTACCAGAGGACCGGCTGGGACGCGCGACGGCGAAGCACCAGTGCGGGATTCGTCGAACATGCCGACGACCAGGCTTACCTTTCAGTCCTGAATCAGCGTTCGGCGCCCGGTTCCGCGCCGAGGAGCGGGCAGGGAGTACGCGGTGCCCCGTAAATGCACCCTTATTCTCGCCGTCATCTAGGCATTTTCCCCTACGTTCAAATCGCTTGACTGCGAAGAAATGGCACCCTACATTTTGATCCTGTTCATACATGTACTTTTTAGAGCGGATAGGTAGGTAACATGTTCACTGCCGTGGCACGTCCGATATTTTTATCACCGGGGGGGTTATGAAGCTGGGTCGATACGCTGCATGTGCAGCGTTGTTGTCGTGTAATTATGCCCACGCAGATTCTGGCGTGACGCTCTACGGTATCGTGGATGAATTCTTTCAATACGTGAACACGGGCAATCATTACACCGCAGCCGTTGGATCGAGTTCCGAATGGGCCAGCCGTTTTGGACTAAAGGGCTCCGAAGATATCGGCGGCGGCAACAAGGTGAATTTCCAGCTCGAGAATGGCTTTAATCCAAACGACGGGTCATTCGCTTCTGCCGGCCAGATGTTCAACCGGCAGGCGTGGGTCGGGTTATCGGGTAATTGGGGCGAGGTGAGACTGGGCCGCCAGAACTCGCCGGTCTTTTACGATCAGGGTTATCTGGACGCATTTGGAGCCGCGACTCAAGCGTCCGGATTCAGCAACATGATGACCTATGTTGTGCGCACGAGTAATACCGTCTCGTACCAATCGCCGGTCATCGGAGGCTTGCAGGCCGGCGTCTACGCCGGGTTTGGCGACGCGGGTGGATTGCGCTCGGCAGGATCGAGCTATCAGGCCGACCTTCAATACAACAGCGGGCCGATTGCCGCTACGGTGGCGTGGCAGGCTGTGAAAAACGCCAGTAATTCCTCGACCGATACCGCCATGGAAGCGGGCGCTTCGTACACCATCCAGAAGGCCACGATTTACGCCGGTTGGGCCGCCAGCAGATGGACGGATATCAATCTGAATGTGGACGTTTACGGCGTTTCCGGCAAATATCAATTCACGCCGAGTGTATTCGTGGCATTAGGCTATACCGCGTTGCATGATAAAACCGCCGCTGGCAATAATGCGAATCAGATTGCCGCACTGGCTCAGTATGATCTCTCTAAAAATACCAGCGTATACAGCACGATTTCTTATCTGACCAACCACAATCAGGCGTCTTATACGCTGGCCGGATCGGCGAATTCAGGCTTGCCGCTGGCCTATGCCGGCGCCAATCCGCACGGCATTTCAATTGGGATGTTTCATAAATTCTAGGTGTCGTTATTGGCATGACATGTGCAATACATGTCCATACATGTTTTCTTAACGAACGGTCTCCGCGATCGGCAGCGTCGCAATGAAAAAAGTTTGAACAAACAGGCGCGTCGAAAGCGGACATGGCCGCAGCCGGGCGCAAGGCCGATGACCCAATAACCCTCACTTGGGTAGTGCCGGATGGGTTTTCAGAAGTAAAATGCGCGCTTACGACTCGTGGAAGCTGGTGTAAATCCAGCGCGGTCGCGCCACTGTGACCGGTTTCAGCGCAAACCGGAAGTCAGACCTCGGCGTCGTATACCTCTTTCCGACTTTGGGGCGCGCACTCCCCGGGAGATAAGCATATGACCGATACTGCCCGCCATCCGGGCATCCAGCCGAGGCGACATTGCCTCGATTCCCCAGCTTGGTATGCGTCGGCGAGTCACCCTCGCGTCGATGAACCTGTTGCCCGCTTGCCGCGTCTGGCAAGGTCAACGGCTCAGGCATGAACTGGTATTGGCCTCGCAATCCAAACCCCATCGGTTCCTTCGAGAAATATGCCTGACCGCTGTACATGCTCATCGGATGATCCCAGTCGAAGCAGACTTATAGCATCGGCTCGTGGCGTCCGCGGCCGGGCAGTGACCCCCTAAAGACCATGGGTCTTGTCGTGCCGGCATCCAAAACCGGCATGCTGCATTTGCGCTCGCAGCATGCCTACAGTCTTCCCCATAACAAGGTTTTCGCCGTATGAAGTTCCGTTATTTTATCCTCACCTCTGCGCTGACGGTTTCGGCATGGCAGGTTGCACAGGCAGCGGACGACTCCTCGTTGCCGCAACCGGAGCAGCTTCCGTCCGCTGCCACATTGCCCAACATTGTCGTCACTGGTGACACGCAGCATTTGCCGCAATCGTTCGATCAGCGCTATGCATCGACACAGGTTCTCACCCGCGCGGATCTCGACCGCCTGTCGCCCAGTGACCCGAGCATCACGCAAGCCCTCGCAACACTGCCGGGCGTGACCATTTCACAAAACGGCGGCCCCGGCTCGCTTTCCTCCGTCAGCATCCGCGGTTCATCGGGCAGTCAGGTTGCGGTATTCATCGATGGTATCCGCGTTGGTTCGTCGACTACGGGACAAGCGGCGTGGGCCGATCTGCCGACCTCGGCCTTTGATCGTGTCGAAGTGATTTCAGGGCCGGCGGCCGCTTCATTTGGCGCGGATGCAGTGGGTGGCGTCGTGCAACTCTTCACGAACCACGCAGCCAACCAGCCCAACCAGACCACGATTTCAACAGGCGGCGGGTCGAACAAAACATTCGATACGCAGATCCGCACCTCAGGCAGTATTCCGTCCACGGGACCGCTCTCGGCACTGTCCGGACTGACTTATTCGCTGGGCCTGCACGACTACAATACTGCGGGAATCGATGCAACTCAGCCTGGCGCTTACGGTCATGAGGATGGCCGCAATCCGTACCATGCTCAGGACGTGGATGCGCGTCTCGGCTATGCGCGCGGCGACTGGTCGATCTCCACATTCGCGCTGTATCACCGGTCCGGTCTGTCCTACGACAATGCTGGCGGCGACAACCGTCAGCTTGATCATCAACTGACGACTGGCGCTGCATTTCATCTGGACATTACGCCGTACACGCAGTTTGACCAGTCTGTCGGTTACGCCACGGACCGTCAGTTCATCTACGCGAACGACCCGGACGTTCCGACCGATGAGATCGACTCGACGCGCCTCAGCACGTCGACTTCGCTGACCCATCAGGAACGCGGAGTAACGCTCTTCAGTCTGCCGGTATCCGGCGAGACCAAGCTCGCGTACGACTTCACCCGTGAACAAGCTTTCCTGCCAGTTGATATTCCCACGGGCCTGCCGACACGCAACGATTCGGCGTTTTCACTCCATCAATCGATGACGCTCGGTGCGTTTTCCTTGTTCCTGGCCGGGCGCCACGCGATCATTCAGGGACGGTCGGTCAATACCGGCAATGTCGCTCTGGCTTATGCGATCACCCCTGTTTATACGGCGCGCGTTTCGTATGGCAACGCATTCCGGCTTCCGACTTTCAATGACCTGTACTACCCGGGATTCGGGAACCCGAACCTGCTGCCTGAGCGCAGCGACACGGTCGAGGCGGCGCTTGATGCCGCCACTTCGTTCGGTACCTTTACCGCCGCTGTATATGACACTCGCGTGCATGACCTCATCACTTACGACTCGGTGACTTTTCTCCCGGTCAACGTAGGGCGCGCGCATATTCAGGGCATCGACCTGTCGTACAAGGGCACGCTTGGCAACTCGACGCCTGTCAGTCTCGCGATTGGAATTTTGAATCCGCAGGACGTTACCGACCAGACGTGGCTTAACCGTCGTCCGCGCCAGACCGTCAGTCTGAACGTCGATCACACGTGGGATGAGTTCCATCTGCATGCGCTTAGCACCGGCGTATCCTTGCTTTACGGCGGGTCGACCTACGACGACCAGTTCAACGCAACCTACCTGCCGTCGTACACAACCGTTGGCCTGCGTGCGGCGTACAAGGTCAATTCGCATCTCACCGTGTCAGCCAGTTTGTCCAACCTTTTTAATCGTCAGTACGTGACGGCATACGGCTACAACACGTTGGGGCGGACCGCATTCGGCAAGGTCGCATACACGTTCTGAATGTTTTGATCGTTCCGACTACTTATCATCATCACTTGATCGAGACATGTTTATGAAGCGAATCCTGATCATTGGTATTGGCGCCGGCAACCCCGACTATGTGACGATGCAGGCAGTCAACGCGCTTAACGAAGTCGATGTTTTCTTCGTGATGGACAAGGGCGTTGCCTAAGAAAAGCTGATCGCGTTGCGCAAGGAAATTTGCCGTCGTTTCATCAGGGGCAATGACTACCGTTTCGCCGAAGCAACCAGTCCTGAGCGGGCACGGGACGTTGTGAATTATCAGGCGAGCGTCGAGACGCTTAACGATGACAAAGCGGCCGTCTTCGAACAATTGATCTCTGACGCGATGTCCGATGGAGAATGCGGCGCGTTTCTCACATGGGGCGACCCTGCGCTTTACGACAGCACGATCCGGATCATGGAGTCGATCATCGGGAAGGGCGGTCACGATCTCGAGTACGAAGTGATACCGGGGATAAGCAGCATCCAGGCATTGGCAGCACAGCACAAGATACCGTTGAATAGCATTGGAGGGGCGATCGGGATCACAACCGGGAGGCGGATAGCCGAAGGTTTTCCGGACAACGTCGACAGCGTCGTGGTGATGCTGGACGCCGAAAACGCTTACAAGCATTTCGTGGATCAGGACATCGACATTTACTGGGGGGCTTATATCGGCACACCGGATGAAATTCTGGTGTCGGGAAAACTCAAGGACGTAGCCGCGGATATCGAACGGATTCGAGCGGAAGCGCGCCGGGAAAACGGCTGGATCATGGATACGTATCTGATGCGAAGGAACAGGCGTCGCGAGGATAACTAACGATGCTTGCCTTTCTTACTGACTGCTTGGACTTGGCGGGCACCTGCGTCATGTCGATATTGATGAACTCACCGAGGTCCTGGGTCTTGCCGTCCGGCAGGAACTTCTGGCTGGGCGGGAAGGGGTTCGGATCTGGCTGACATGGCCCCCGATGAAGCGATGGACCGGTGAGCGCAGGATCGCGACACATCTGGGCAGAAACCGGAAAGAATCGCGTACGGGCTCATGGCTACACTGGGCCAGGAGCGGGATGCTGTCGAGGTTGTAACATCGACGCTTCGAAGCGTCCCTGGCAGTACTTGTCGAGCGCAGTTAAAAAGCAAGGAGCAACGTTATGCCTGATACGGACATAGCGCCGGGGGAGGCCGGGCAGCACGACGAGCAAATTCCACCGCGCAAGCTGTTCGAACCCGTAAAGGTGGGATCGTACAACCTGCGTCATCGTGTCGTAATGGCACCGCTGACGCGTTCGCGCGCGAGCCAGCCAGGCAACATACCGTCCCAGCTCAACGCCTGCTATTACGCGCAGCGCGCAGCGGCCGCGCTCATCATCAGCGAGGCGACGCAGGTGTCGATGCAAGGGCAGGGCTACGCATGGACGCCTGGGATTCATAGCCGCGAGCAGGTCCAGGGCTGGCGGCTCGTGGCGGACACCGTGCACGAGGCGGGCGGGTTGATGTTCATGCAGCTATGGCACGTCGGACGCATATCGCACCCCTCCTTGCAGCCCGATAAAATGCTGCCCGTTGCTCCGTCCGCGGTCGAGCCGAAAGCGGAGGCGTTCATCGAGAACGAGCGCGGCGAAGGCGTCCTCGCGCCCTGCATCACGCCTGGTTCTGTCGCAATAAGGCGGTGCGGTATTATGTTCGGCGCCAAAACGAAGTCTTTGCCCCGATGAAACAGAGCCTGACGCCAGCCTTATCGCACGTGTTTAAACGCTTTCATTATCCGTTTGATGTGATGCTGATGTGTGTGCGCTGGTATGTTGCCTACGGACTGAGTGTACGAAACCTGGAAGAGATGATGGGTGAGCGAGGCATCGAGGTCGACCATTCGACGGTGCATCGTTGGGCAATCAAATTGCTGCCAGTGCTTGGAAAAGCGTTCGGTCGCCGCAAGCGCCCGGTGGGCAAGAGCTGGCGCGTTGATGAGACGTACATCAAGGTCAAGGGAGCGTGGAAGTATCTGTATCGAGCAGTAGACAAGGC
>Ga0153932_1000374_pt1 | contig 13400 bp, 9 predicted proteins | sample TSNJ016MetaG_FD_102273 | JGI IMG/M metagenome (GOLD analysis project Ga0153932, IMG submission 102273) | Attine ant fungus gardens microbial communities from New Jersey, USA - TSNJ016 MetaG | ecosystem: Host-associated > Fungi > Mycelium > Unclassified | place: USA: New Jersey, Wharton State...
AACCGCAACTGGGTCCGAGGCCCGGACCGTTGGCCGCGGTACTGGCCTGCGTTTCGCTAGGGGGAAATGTCTCGATAGTGCCGCACACGCTCAGCGACTGCGTTTCATTGCCTGGCGTGATTTATAAGCCTATTACCGGCAAACCGATCGTATCGGAGGTCGCCATGGCATTTCGCCGGCACGATCGTGCCCCTGCTGTACGCGCATTCATCAGCTATACGAAACAGTTGATGATCGACGCCTGATAGCCTGAGCTGCGGGTCAGGTCAGGTCACCGGCGCCGGATTAAACAACGTAAGCGCGTTATGCAGTTTCAAATGCTCGGCGCACGTCTGCTTGCGTCCGCTCGCCACGTCCAGCATCAAACGGAACAGTTCCCAACCTACGTCTTCAATCGTCGCGTCGCCGGTTGCTATGCGACCTGCATCGATATCCATCAGGTCGTGCCAGCGGCGTGCCAAATCGGAGCGTGTCGCGACCTTGATCACCGGTACCTCCGCCAGGCTATAAGGCGTGCCTCGTCCCGTGGTGAACACATGCAGGTTGATACCGGCGGCGACCTGCAACGTGCCGCAGATGAAATCGCTTGCGGGCGTTGCAGCGAAGATCAGCCCCTTCTGCTTCACCTTCTCACCCGGCGACAGCACGCCCGAGATGGCCGAGTTGCCCGACTTGATGATCGAGCCCATCGCCTTCTCGACAATATTCGACAACCCGCCTTTCTTGTTTCCCGGTGTCGTGTTCGCGCTGCGATCCGCGCCGCCGCGCTTCAGATATGTGTCGTACCACTGCATCTCGCGAATGATCGCCTGCGCAACCTCGGCGTTGGCGGCACGGCTCGTCAACTGGTCGACGCCATCGCGGACTTCCGTCACTTCGGAAAACATCACCGTCGCGCCCGCACGCACGAGCAGGTCAGTCGCAAAGCCGACTGCGGGATTCGCGGTGAGTCCGGAGAAGGCATCGCTACCGCCGCACTGCACGCCGATCACGAGATCGGCGGCCGAACATGTTTCGCGCCGCCGACGGTTCAGCCGTTCAAGATGATGCGTAGCAGTCCGCATGATGGAATCGATCATCGACTGGAACCCGACGTGCGCATTGTCCTGCAGCACGACAACATCGCCATTCGAATCGTCCCCTGCCGTTGCAATCGGAATCGTGCCGACGGGCATCAGGCGCTCAGGCTGCAGCTTTTCGCACCCGAGGCTCACGATCATCACTTCGCCGCCAAAGTTCGGATTCAAACTGATGTTGCGCACGGTGCGAATGGGCACCATGGCGTCCGGGGCATCGATGGCAACGCCGCAACCATAGGTATGTTCGAGTCCGACAACATCATCGACATTCGGATAACGCGGCAACAGTTCAGCCTTGATCCGCGCGACCGCATGCTCGACCACACCCGACACGCATTGCACGGTCGTCGTGATCGCAAGAATATTGCGCGATCCGACCGACCCGTCCGCGTTTCGATACCCCTCGAACGTGAACCCTTCCAGCGCGGGCATATCGGGCGCCGCGCGCGTGGCGATTGGAAGGTTCTCCAGACCCGGCGGCTCCGGCATGCGGATCACGTGTTCGTTGATCCAGCTCCCCTTTGGCAAGTCCTTCAACGCGTATCCAATCACCACGTTGTAGCGCACCACGGCTTCGTTCTCGGCCAGATCGGCGAGCGCCACTTTATGGCCTTGCGGTACACGCTCGCGCAACACGAGGCCATCGGCGAATACGGCGCCTTCGGGCAAGCCGCCGTCGTTGACGACAATCGCCACATTGTCCTGCGGATGAACACGAATGTAGAGAGGAGACTGTTCCATTTCGATCGAACCTTAAGGTGACTACGCGCCCATCACTGCCGCTGTTCCTTGACGCGCGAAACGAGTTGCGTCGGGCTCACGAATTGCAGCGCGATCAATACCCATACCAGCGTGATCGCCATGTAGATCATCGCCATTGCATCGATGGATTGAGGCGCACGAACGCCCGTCGAAAAGACCGCGTAGTACAGCGCGACCACCAGTGTCTGCGTGGTCGGACCCGCAGTAAAGAACGTCAGTTCGAACATGCCGATAGTGCGAACCAGCACCAGCAAGCCCGCCGCCAACATGCCCGGCATCAGCAGCGGCAGTAGCACATAGCGGAAATACTTCGTCGTGTTCGCCCCAAATATACGCGCGGCCGCTTCAAGATTCGGATCGATCTGTTCAATGAACGGCGTCATCACAAGGATAACGAACGGCAGCGCCGGTACCAGGTTTGCAAGGATCACGCCGCTCAACGTCCCGGCAAGACCGACCTTGTACATGACGGTTGCCATCGGGATGCCGTAGGTGACGGGCGGGACCATCAGCGGCAGCAGAAAGATAAGCATCGCGAAACGCTTGCCGCGAAATTGCACGCGAGCAAGCGCATACGCGGCCGGTACGCCCAATGCAATCGACAGCAGCACGACCGCGCCGACCACCTCGACCGTCACCCACAACACGCTCGCAAGCTGGAAGTCGCTCCAGGCCTGCGCGTACCAGTGGAGCGTGAATCCCGCCGGCAGCAGCGTGCCGAACCATCGCGTCGCGATCGAGTTGACGGCAACCGTCGCAATCAGCAGCAACACGTTGAACAAGAAAAATGCCATTGCGCCCCAAACGAACATCTTCCAGAGCCGGTCGCCAAGGCTGACGCGCGGTTTCATCGGCTTGGCCGGTTGTGCGCCGTCATTGCGACTGTCGCGAGGTGCAGATGCATGGGTGGAAGCCGTCCAGGCGGGTGCATGATTATCGGTTGCCATCAGCCTTTACCTCCGGTCACCGGACCCGTGTAGAAGAAGCGGCGCGTGCTCAGCATGCCTGCCACCACCAGCAACTGGACGAAGCCCATCACCATCGCGATTGCCGAGGCGAGGGAGTAATCGTAGCTTTCGAATGCGGCTTCGGCCGCGGCGATAGAGATCACGCGCGTTGGTCCGGCAGGCGCACCGAGCAGTACGGCCGACGGAAACACAGAGAACGCCTGCACGAACGACAAGCATGCGGCCATGGTCAGCCCGGGCATCAGCAGCGGTAAATAGATTTGTCGAAACTGCTCCCAAGGACTCGCGCCCAAGGTAGCCGCAGCGCGCGCAAGCGTCGGGTCGATACCGGTCACATACGAGAGCGTCAGCAGAAACGCGAACGGAAATCCCGACACGATCAGTGATATCAACACACCCCAATAATTATGCGTGAGACGCACTTCATCGCCGTATAAATGCAGTCCATGCACCGCCTGCGAGAACCAGCCGTTCGGGCCGAAATAGGTCAGCATGCCGTCGGCGATCAGCACCGTGCCCAATGTCACCGGAATCACCAGTAACGTGGTCACGAACTTCTGATACGGCGAATTCCGGCGCAATGCGAATGCAACCGGAACCGACAGACCCACGTTGATGATTGTCGCCGGTACCGCAAGCTTCAAGGTGACGATGATAGTGGGCCACATCGCGGTATCGGTGAAAAAGGCGATGTAGTTGGCGAACGCGGAACCGCCGTTCATCGGCTGGAATGACAGCACGAGGCCGTACACGAACGGATAAACAAACAGCGCGAGGATGAAGATCAGCGCGGGCGAAACCAGCCACGCTTTCGCGTCGCGTGGAACGGCGGAAGGAAGCGGAACCATCGGCGAGTTCATGACGTTTCTCCGTCGTACACCAGCGTGCGCGAAGGCGGAACCCGCAGGCAAATTCGTTCACCCACCGCCACGTCACCCGTCACGCGCGCCCACAGATTGCCGAACGCAGCCTTCACGCGGATCAGTGAATCGTGGCCGCCGTATTCAACGGTCAGCACCTCTGCATCGAACGCATTTTCGGCGCCTGGCGCAGCACGGTCCAGATCTTCGGGACGCATCGCAACGCTCACGCGCTTGCTGTCGAAACCCGCCATTGGCATGCCGATCAAGCGCACACCGTCCGAGCTTACGACCACCCCATCGCCCTGCATGCCGTCGAGCGTAAATTGAGCAACGTTCCGATATCCCATGAAACGCGCGACATGCAGGTTGCCCGGCCGTTCGTAGATTTCCTTCGGCGATGCAACCTGCTGCACGGTGCCCTCACGCATCACGACAATGCGGTCGGCCATCGAAAGCGCCTCGTCCTGGTCGTGCGTCACGTAGATCGTCGCGCGTCCGAGTTGGCTGTGAATGCGCCGGATCTCAGCACGCATTTCAATGCGTAGCTTGGTATCGAGATTCGATAGCGGTTCGTCCATCAGCACGAGCGCCGGTTCGATCACGATCGCACGGGCGATAGCCACGCGCTGCTGCTGGCCGCCGGACAATTGCCCCGGCAGCTTCTTTTCCTGACCGACGAGCTGCACCATTTGCAGCGCTTCATATGCACGTCGAGCGGCTTCGCTCTTGCCCACGCCGCGCATCTTGAGTCCGAAGCCGACGTTGTCGAGCACGGACATATGCGGGAACAGCGCGTAGTTCTGGAACACCATGCCGAAGCCGCGTTTTTCCGGCGGCAGGACGTCAATACGCTGATCGTCGAGCCAGATCCGCCCGCCTGTCAGCGGTTGCAAGCCGGCGATGCAATTGAGCGCGGTCGACTTGCCGCAACCGGACGGCCCAAGCAATGCGATAAATTCGCCGCGCTGGATGTTCAAGGCAAGACCACGGAGCGCGGCGACCGCCTGACCTTCGGCGTTCATGAAACTGCGGCTGACCGAATCAAGACGCAACTCATCAAACTGATGCTTCATGGCAGGTTCCTGAGACTAAGAACGACACCGTGCGACGAACTTGACTTGATCGCTAAGCGCAATCATCAAGCCGCCGCACGGCCGTATAAAGTGACTTCGATATTACTTCGGTATCCAAAGTTACTTCGATTTCTGCGAGCCTATTTCACGGTCCCACTTCTGGAACGCGGCCACCATGGCAGAGGCACTCAACGGCACCACGTGCGGACGGTCAGCCAGCAGCTTCGCGTATTCCGGGCGGCCGTACTTCTTGATGACTTCCTGGCTCTTCGCCGGCGCCTGGTCGATCGTCACGCCCTTCACGACCGGACCCGGATAGAAATATCCGTCGTCGAAGGTCATTGCCTGCTGCGCGGGCTCAAGCAAGAAGTTCATCATCTTGTAGATCACGTCGAGCTTTTCCTTCGGCACGCCGTTCGGGATCACCATGTAGTGGGCATCGTTGACCCACGTCATGTTGTCGAAGGCCTGGACCTTGTATTCAGCCGGCACGAGGCCGAGCGCGCGCGGGTTGATGTCCCAGCCGGTCACGGTCACGGTCATGTCGCGCGAGCCTTCGCCGAGTTCCTTCATCACCGCCGACGTTCCGCCCGGGTAGTAAGGAATGCAGTCGTTCAGCTGCTTGAGGAACGCCCAGGTCTTGTCCCAGCCGTTGATCGGATCTTGCGGATTCTTGTCGCCGAGCACATACGGCAGCCCCATCAGGAAGGTGCGTCCGGGACCGGAGTTAGCCGGGCGCGCGTAGATCAGCTTGTCCGGATGCGCCTTGCACCACGCAAGCAATTGCTCAGGCGTTTTCGGCGGATCGGTCACCTTCGCCGGGTTGTATTCGATCAGCGGACCTGCCGGCATGTATGTCACTTCAATGCCGTAGCCTTGCGCCAGATCCTGCATCTTGCGCGGACCGGGTGCGTATTTATCGAGTACGCCGGGGAATGCCGCGGCCTGATCCGGCAGCAGTTTCATCCAGAGCTTTTGTTCGATACCCGCGGCAAGCGCGTCCGTACCGGTCAGCACGATGTCGATATCCGAGCGGCCGGCCGCCTGCATCGCCTTGATTTTGCCGGGCAACTGCGGCGCGGGTGCGTTGGTGAACGTGATGTTGGAGACGAGTTGCGGGTACTTCGCCTTGAAGGCTTCGAACGCCTTTTGCGTCAGTTGCAGGTTGCCCGCAACGTCCACGATGTTGATCGCCACCGGGTCCGCCGCGCGCGCGGCAGGTGCCGTGACCATCGACACCGCAGTGACCGCGGCAACCGCCGCCACGGCGCTCAACGCCATGCGCAGCACCCCCAGCTTCGCCGACAAACGGCCGGACAGAATCATTTCGTCTCCTCGCTCTTTGTATGGATTTTATTGCGGATCGAGTCACTCCGATGCCGCCACGCGACACAAATGAACCGCAGCAAAACTCAGCTTCGCGGTGCATTTATCGATGTATGTTGTCGTATGAGAACATAACTGTGACAGGGCGTGTTTTCTATCACCGTAAACCCTTAACCATGGTGGTTGCGACGACCTGTAAAGGTCGGACGGATGTTGGCTCAGCCCTTATGGAAGCTCATTCCCACGATTTGAAGCGGTGCGAGACTGGAGTACTCCGAAGACAGTGTGAGTTTGGTTATGGACGCGGTGCTACCGGCCATGTTGTACGACAACCTATCTTTTGAGCGAAAGGCAAAAACGAGCGCGTTTAGCAACGCGTCCGAATAATCGAATGAAGAAAAGGTTTGCCCGGAAGGGGCGCTCCCCGGCGCGCGAAGCGCCGGGCAAGCATTGATGCCATGCCAGTGTCAGTGATTTGCCGAGGCGGGCTGCATCGGAGCATCGGCGGGGGACGCACTGGACGAAACACTCGCAGGCGCATTCACGTTAGGAATCCCAGTTGAGCTCACCTGCCCACTTCCTGTCGCCGCAACCGAAAACGCAAAGGTATTGATGCCCGCGCTGCTCGTCACCGACACCTTGCCGCCATGCATTTCCGCAGTCGCCTTGACGATCGCCAGACCCAGCCCATGGTTCTCGCGACTGTTGGTCCGCGAGACCTCGGCGCGATAAAACCGGTCGAAAAGATGATCGAGCACAGCCGGCTCAATCGGCTCTCCGGGATTGGCAACGGCAACGCGGACCTGGTCGCCTTCACGCGTAATCGACACCATGATGCTCGAGCCCGGCGCGCAGTGCTGGATCGCGTTCATCAGCAGATTGATACACGCGCGCCCAAACAGCGACTTGTTCACGCGCACGAGCGCGTCGCCTGTATAGACCGCGCGCACCTGCGCTTCCTCGAGCGGAATCTCCAGGAATTCCAGCGTATGCGCGACTTCCGCGGCAAGCGACGCATCGACAAGCCCCGTCGCGCGTTCGCCCTGATCGGCCCGCGCGAGGAACAGCATGTCGTTGATGATCGCCCGCATGCGCTCGAACTCTTCCAGGTTCGACTGCAGCGTGTGACGCAGGTCGTCGACGGAGCGGTTGCGGGTCAGCGCCACTTCGGTCTGCCCGATCAGGATGGTGACGGGCGTGCGCAACTCGTGGGCGACATCGGCGTTGAACGATTCGAGCCGCCCATAAGCGCCGTCAAGACGCTCAAGCGCGCCGTTGAAGGAATTGGCGAGATCGTTGAGTTCCAGCGGCAGCGAGCGCGTGTTGAGCCGCTGCGAGCGATTGTTCGGGCTCACCGCGGACGCGTCCCGAGTCAGCCGCGTCAGCGGCGCAAGCCCGATGCGGGTGACCGAATAACTCAGCAGCAGCACGCCGAGACTGCCGAGGGCGGACAAGGCGGCAAGCGCAAAGGCGAACGCGCGCATGGTCCGCGCGTTCGCAGAATAACCCGCGGCAACCTGCAGCATCACGGCCGGCCGCTGGCCATAAGCCGGCAGTGTCACCGTGTTGGCAAGCATGTCGTTTTCGCTGCCGGGGCCGGTTCGCACCCGTTCATAGCCGCCCGACCAGCGATCCATGACCTGTCCGGTGACCGGCTTGCCGAACTGATAAGACGAGTCGGCGCTCCACACCGAATACAGCGTGACGCCGTCGCGCGGCGTCATGTCGGTGAGTTTTTCGCGCGCGATCTTCCACTTTTCAGGCGTGACCGCGTGATAGACGATGATCCGCGCGATCTGCGTGCGGTCGTCGAGCGACTCGCGCAAGTGCAGTTCGAGTTGCGTGCGCAGCACCAGGAAAAGCCCGGTCCCGACCAGCGTAAAGACAAACAGCGCGACGGCCGCGAACATGAAAGCCAGACGCCGGGCGATGGATCGATTCATGATGTTCCCGCTTCCTCGCGGACCTCCAGCACATAGCCCATGCCGCGCACCGTGTGCAGTAATTTGGTCGGAAATGGGCCGTCCAGCTTGGCCCGCAGGCGTTTGATCGCAGTTTCCACCACGTTGGTATGGCTGTCGAAATTGACGTCCCAGACCAGTTCGGTGATCGCCGTCTTCGACAGGATATCCCCCTGGCGGCGCGCCAGCACGCTCAGCAACTGGAATTCCTTGGCCGTCAGGTCCAGCCGCACGCCATCACGCGTGGCGCGCCGGCCGATCAGGTCGACATACAAGTCGCCCAGCGAGATCAGCGTCGACTCCTGCACGCGGGTGCGCCGAGCGAGCGCATGAAGCCGCTCGACCAGCTCCAGGAAGGAGAATGGTTTTGTCAGGTAATCGTCAGCGCCTTCGCGCAGGCCCCGCACCCGGTCGTTGATCTGGTCGCGCGCGGTCAGCATGATGACGGGGGTGGCCTTGTGCGCGCGCAGCGCCTTCAGCACGCTGAAGCCGTCGCGCTTGGGCAGCATCACGTCGAGCACGATCACGTCGTAGTCGAATTCGATCGCGAGATGCGTGCCTTCCTCGCCGTCGAGGGCGACGTCGACTATCCAGCCCTGCTCCGTCAAGCCGGAGCGCAAATAGTCAACCACCTTGTGTTCGTCTTCCACGATAAGCAGTTTCATGCGCGCCTTCTTATGTACGTTTTCCCATTATAAGAAAACGTTGTCTCTCCCTTGCTGCGAGTGCAGAACCTGGTCTATGCGAACCGTGCGGATCACGTCACTCGCGTGTCAAATCAGTTTGGCGGGTTGGTCGCCGCCGCCGTCTTCTCCGGTGCTGCTGCCGTGTTGACGTCCCAGCCGCCCCCCAGCGCCTTCACCAGCGACACCGACATCGTCCATTGCTGGCCATGAATCTGCACATCCTGACGCTCGCTTGTGAGCAGCGACTGCTGGGCGGTGATCACGTCGAGGAAGGCAACCAGGCCGCCCGAATAACGATCGTTGGCGAGCGAGAGCAGACGCCGCGCGTCGGTGACGGCTTCCTGCGATTCCTTCGATGCTGCGTCGAGCACCGACAATCCGGTCACGCCGTCCTGCACCTGCTGGAACGCATTGAGCACCGTCTGGCGATACATTGCCTCGTTCGCCACATAACCCTCGCTTGCAAAGTCGACATTGGCGGCGCGCCGGCCACCATCGAAGACGACTTGTCCGAGTGCGGCGCCCAGCGTCCACATCAGCGTGGGCGCGCTCAACAGGCTGGCGAACTGCGTGCTTTCCCAGCCGATTCCCGGGGTCAGCGAAAGGCTCGGGAAAAACGCGGCTTTCGCCACGCCGATCTGCGCGTTGGCGGCCGCCATCGCGCGTTCAGCCGATGCAATGTCGGGACGACGCTGCAACAAATCGCTTGGCAGTCCGAGCGGTATTGTGGGGACGGTAGTAGCGATCACCTTCGGGGCAATCGCGAACTGCGGTGCTGGCACGCCGATCAATGCAGCAATTGCATGCTCGAACTGGGCGCGCTGGTTCAGCAGCAAGCGAGCCTGGACCCGCGTGGAATCGAGTTCGGATTTCTGTTGCAGCACGTCGAGCCCGGACACCGAACCGAGATCATGCTCGGTCGTCACGTAGTCCAGCGCCTTCTGCTGCAGGACGACCGACCGGTTCAACACATCGATCTCGGCATCGAGTTCGCGCATCGAAAAGTAGTCGCTCGCCAAGTCCGTGGTCAGCACGAGCCGCGCGTTGGCGAGATCGTCGCGTGATTGTTCGGCGGACGCTTCCGCGCCCTCGACTTCGCGGCGAATCCGGCCAAACAGGTCCGTGTCGTAGTCGATGGTCGGACCGACCTGGACGTTGTTCTGCACCGTCGACTGGGTCGGCGTCGCGTAGTTGGTCAGCGGCCGGTTCTGCGATATCCGGAAACGCGATGCGTTAGCGCCCAGGTCAACTTCGGGCACCTGCTGCGCCTTGTTGTTCGCGAGGGTCGCCCGTGCCTGCGCGTAATGCGCGCTGGCGGCGGCGAGCGTCTGGTTCTGCGCCAGCGCCTGCTGTTCAAAGCCATTCAACGAGTCATCGCCGAAACTGGTCCACCATTGCGGGTCTATCGGCGCGTGCGACGGCTCGGCGACGCGCCAGTATCCGTCGGTATGCCACGCAGGCGGTGTGTCGGCGTGAGGCTGCTTGTAGTCCGGCCCAACCGTGCACGCGGACAGCAGCAACGCTCCGGATGCCGCAACGGTCGTGCTGGTGATCAGGGTCTTCAGCCGTGCCGACCGAATCGGCCACTGGCGCGCGCGCTTCACGACGTCCCCTTCTTGGCAGGCTGCTGCTTAAGCGGCGCGATCAGCACATGGTCGCCGTCCGCAATGGAGTCGCTCGGATTGATGATGATCTTGTCGGTCGATTCAATACCGCTTTCAATCTCCAGCGACGGCCCCAGGTCCTGCGCAATCACGATCTTGTGCAGGTTGACGTTGCCGTTCTGATCGACCACGGCAACTCGCGGTCCTTCGGAGCGGAACAGCAGCGCGTTGCCCGGCACCAGCAGAGGCGCTCGCACGGTCGCCGGCAGCGCGACCTGTACATAAGCACCCGGTCGCAGCTTGTTGTCCGGATTGGGCAGGCGGACTTCGATCTGCAGCGAGCGAGTCGGGACGTCGATTGCGCCGGAGATATGAGCGATCGAACCGTGGAACTGCTGGCCCGGCAACTCCGCCTGCGTGACGATGACATCCTGCCCTTGCGCCACGTTCTGGGCGTAAGCCTGCGGCAACTGAACATAGACTCTCAGCGGGTCCGACTGCGCGAGTGCGAAGAGCGCACGGCTCGCGCCGCTGCCAGCATCGATCAGGTCTCCTACATCCACATTGCGCTGCGTCACCACGCCAGCAAACGGCGCCGTAATACGTTTGAACGATTCAAGCTGCGTCAGACGCTGCACGTTCGCGTTGGCAGCCGCAAGGTTCGCCACGTCCTGGTTATAGGTGCTCTGGCGTTCATCGAGTTCCTGCTGCGAGACGGCATCGCGTTGACGCAATTGCTGCCAGCGCTCAAACGAACTTTTTGCGAGCACGAGACTGGATGATGACTGGTCGCGTTGCGCCACCGCCTGCTTCAGTTCCTGATCGATCTCAGGCGTATCGAGATCGGCCAGCAATTGCCCTTGCTTCACCCGTGTGCCGATATCCGCATACCAGTGCAGCAGATAACCCGTAGCGCGTGCGTAGATAGGCGACTCCACATAACCGCGCAGCGTGCCCGGCAGCAGGGTGTTGCCGCCGCCCTCCGCTTGCTTGGGCAAGACAACATTCACGTACACCTTCGCGTTTTGCTGCGAGGTCGCAGCGACCGAGTGGCTTTGCATGATGTCCGACACCACCGTGCGCCCGGCGCCCAGCACCAGCAGCACCAGCACCACGATGATGGCGATCTTCGCCCGTTTCCATTCACGGCCGCGAGGCGGCAACGCGTGCCCGTCCTCGGTTTCCCTTGCGGGAATCGCTAGCGAAGCATGAGATTTTTCTGTCATATCAGTCAGCCATATTTAACTTGGAACATGCTCGCCGGCGCCACGATTGGGGCCGTCGTGACTTGGGTGGTTGCCTGAACCGCCGCCTGAACTACCGCCGCCGTGATCGTCGTCACCTGCCAGACGATCACGCCGCCGGGCCAGCCGGCTGTGAATACCCGCAAACACGAGCGGCACGAAAAAGAGTGTGGAAACAGTGGCAAACAGCAATCCGCCGATCACCGCGCGGCCGAGCGGCGCGTTTTGCTCGGCGCCCTCGCCAAGCCCGAGCGCCATCGGAATCATGCCGATGATCATCGCGAAGGCCGTCATCAGCACCGGGCGGATACGGCTCGCCCCCGCTTCAAGCGCCGCGGTCAGCGGCGGCGCACCGGCTTGCAGCCGCTGGCGCGCGAAGGCCACCATCAAAATACTGTTCGCGGTCGCGACACCCATCGTCATGATGGCGCCGGTCAGCGCCGGAACGCTCAGGTGCGTGCCGGTGAGGAACAGCATCCACGCGATGCCGGCAAGCGCCGCCGGCAACGCGCTGACGATGATCAGCGGGTCGACCCACGACTGGAAATTCACCACGATCAGCAGGTACACCAGCACGATCGCCATCGCCACGCCGACACCCAGGCCGAAGAACGATGAACGCATGGTCGCGACCTGACCGCGCACGATGATCTGGCTGCCGCGCGGCAGGCTGGCACGTGACTGGTCCACGAGCTTGTCGACCTCTTTCGCGATGCTGCCGAGGTCTCGCCCTTCCACGCTCACGAACACGTCAATGACGGGGCGGATGTTGTAGTGCGTCACCACGGCGAACTGGTTTTTCGGCGTGACTTGCACGAGGTTGCCAAGCAGTTGCGTGGGCCCGTTGGCGCTGCCGGAAACCGGCGTGCGCAGCAGTTCGTCAATCGATGAAACCTGGTACTGAGGCGTCTGCACCGCGACCGAATACTCAACACCGTTCTTGTTGTTGAACCAGAAACCCGGCGCTGTCTGCGAGCTGCCCGACAGTGAAATCAGCACGTTCTGTGCAACGTTGCTTGCGGTCAGGTTGAGTTGCTGGAGCCGGGTGCGATCCATCTGCAAGTTGAGTGCAGGCTCGTCGAGCTTCTGCTGGATATGCGTGTCCACGGTGCCGGGAATCCGCCGGATCGCCTTCATCAGCTTCGCCGCTACATCGAAATTGCCCTGCTGGTTCGCGCCGGATATCTGCACGTCAATAGCGGCCGGCAAACCGAAGTTCAGGATCTGCGTGACGATGTCCGCAGGCTGGAAGAAAAATTCGACGCCCGGAAAGCGCCGCGGCAACTCCGCGCGCAACTTGTCCACGAAGTTCTGCGTGGGCTCGTGGTCCGGCTTCAGCGCGACCTGGATCTCGCCGTCGAGCGTACCGATCGTGCCCGCGTTGCTGTACGACAAGTTGATACCGCTATACGGCAGGCCGAGGTTATCGAGGATTGTATTGAGCTGGGCCGCCGGCACGACCTGCCGAACCACCTCTTCCACTTGATCAGCCAGCCGCGCAGTTTCTTCGATACGCGTGCCGGTCGGCGCACGCATATGCAGGCGGATATCGCCGGCATCGACAGTCGGGAAGAAGTCCTCGCCCAGCACGAACACCAGTCCTACCGACAGCACGCAAAAACCGAGAAATACCGATGCGAACATGCGGCGCCGCACGAGCAGCGTGCTCAGGATCATGATGTAGGTGGCGCGCATGCGCTCGAACCCGGCATCGAAACGGTGATACAGCCGCATGAATATATTCGGCTTCGACCCGTTCTTCGGTTTGTGCGCGTGGCCCATCAACAACATTGCGAGCGTGGGGACCAGCGTACGCGACAGGATGTACGAGGCG
>Ga0153932_1000375_pt1 | contig 13303 bp, 9 predicted proteins | sample TSNJ016MetaG_FD_102273 | JGI IMG/M metagenome (GOLD analysis project Ga0153932, IMG submission 102273) | Attine ant fungus gardens microbial communities from New Jersey, USA - TSNJ016 MetaG | ecosystem: Host-associated > Fungi > Mycelium > Unclassified | place: USA: New Jersey, Wharton State...
AATTCTTGATTGCCATCTGAATGGTAAACTTTTGGTTGGCCGTTACGTTTCCTCCGTTGGGCGGGAAGACAAACTTGGCCGAAGGCATTTTGGTCTTGGCTGGGATTGAACCCATTGGGACTGGGTTACACGAACCATCGATAATTTGTTGACCATCGGTAATTTTAAGGTTAGGTACGGTCAGACAGAAGTTGATGAAGTTGTTGGTTGATGTAAGAGATGCAACTTGACCATCCACGGGTTGATCTTGACCATCATTTGCGAAACCTTTGCCAATCACAGCAGGATCGAGCGCTGTAATAATATCAGAATCACGCCTGCACGCCATGAATAAAACCACCAACATACTTAATGATGTCTGGGGGTCACCGTTGTTTCCAGCGGCATCCCCTGAAGCAACATTATTGCCGTTGCCAGTATTGGTATTTCCGTTGCCAGTATTGGCATTTCCGCTGCCGGTAGAAGCATTTCCGTTTCCACCAGCGTTGTTGGATCCGGCGCTGGTAGCACCAGTCTATTCGATGACCATGTGAAAAGATAGTTTTCGAACAAGAATTTCACACTCCTTACCGCGGCAATGCGAACGTCGACATCAGCTTGGGTATCGCAGGTGACAGATGTTCCAGCCTTGTTATCTAAAGGCAGAGCAGCACAGCTGTGTGAAGTGTTAGAGGTACGCCGACAAAAATGCGAGAACAGGACATCTTACACAGTTCCAGGTGCACACGGCTGAAGAACGAATTTTCCGTTCACACACTGGGCGAATTTTTGGCCAACACAAGCATCCTCCCCTGTCTGGCAGGAGGAATCGGCTGAAAGAGTTTTGAACTTCTCACTAAGAAGCAGAAGTATCAGTATCAGTATCTGGATAGCAAGGTGTTATCGACAATTACTGACTTCAGTGCAATAGCATCTTGTCCATTCTTGAGTGTGAAATCAGCACGACGAGTAAAAGGAGGACGCGCAGAGGTAGCCAGCGCGAGTGCAAGAGTGACGAAAATGGCATGCATCTGCATCTTGATAATTGGCAAATGAAAGGGACTGAACGAAAGTAATCTATTGGGCCAAGTCAAGGACACGAATCAAAGGAGAAAAGAAGCGAAGAAAAGAAAAAAAATGCTCAAACGATCACAGATCGGTAAGAAAGCGAAGGGACGGACAAAGACGAACACCAGAGAGGGAGCCATTTTATAGCCCTGAGTTCAAGTTTGCGGTGACCGAACAGTGTCACTAACAGTTTTGATCCTTTCTTTAGCCGATGGAGGTACCCTGACGACATTTGTCACGACCATGATATCTTGACAGACGGTGGTAATTCATCACTCCAGGGATCTATCCCATCAGCGCGTAACGAAGCAGATGAAACTTGTTTGTTCTCGGATAGCAGTTACAAGATCTTTGAGAAATCAACAACTCTACTGTAGTCTGTGTTTCATACAAAGATGATCTTTATGATACTTTATAATATTCACATGAACCCAGGTCCTGCTCCTAGTCGTCGTCGATATGAACCTTGAGCTTGCCGTCTGGCAGCAACTCTGCGGATACACTGGTGGTAGAGCCTGTTGAGCTCACTGTGATTTCACGACTGCTAAGAGGAGAACTTCACCAAGTGAGGTCTCTCACGATATAGTCTGGTTTCCCTTTTGCCTCAAGGATAGCACGTTCAGTAGAGGTACAGACCGCAAGAGTTAATGCTCCAGAAGCCTTGCCAGCTTTCAAACCAGAAATGGCATCTTCAACAACAAGACCTATAGACAAAAGTAAGCACCACTTTCATGATGGCAGGACGCGTTACGTGCAATGTTGAGCCTCGACTTTGCATATTGTAGCCCCAGCAAGGTATGGGGCAGGGTCAGGCTTCCCATGAGCCACATCGTTGGCTGTGATAACTCCAAGCTGAGGAACTGTGACACCTGCCTTCTCGAGAGCGCGAGGGGTATAACTGCGCGAAGCTTTATAGGAGTGACTATATCAACACCCAATCATGGAAAAAATCATTATGAGCCTACCCGATGTGACAATAGTCCACTTAGCTCTAGAAAGATTTAACTGTACTATGTCAGCCTTTTGATAAATAATTTGTTATGAAATCAACTTTACTCCAGACACAAGTTTTATAGCGCCGGGTAGGGCCGTTGGGCTGCCCTCAATCACTTCGTCCTCGAATCGATCAATTTCGGACTTTTCATGAATATGAGCTCGATTCATAGTGGGCAATTTCGACCCACCAGTAATTTGGTTTCGTCACTGATCTTGCAAAGCTCTCTCAGGGTATCGTAAAGCCTCCTCCCGTGTGTTGCATGAGTGATTTCGCGATAATCTCCGAGAGCGTAGTCTGTAGCAAATGTCTCCCATGCCTTGTATACACCTGGAGTTGAATCTATGAGGGTACTACAGATGGTCCAAGATTTCAGTCAACTGAAGCAATCATCCAGTAGGGGTGGCAAGTGGATGACTGATGGTTGATATGCCGATGGACGGTTGACATGAATATAAGATGTTCACCGATGCTCATCGTTGTGCCAGTGGATTGATATGTAGAACTCTCACCCATCCATATCAAACAGGATCTACCATGAAATATAAAATATCAGTAACCCGAGGCAGAACGATCGAGGGTAAGATGTGATTTACCGCATCGACAACGATAGTGATTGGAGACATTGTGGCAGGGGAAGTGTTCAAGAGAAAGAGTCAGCTCGGTGGTAGCAATTCTTGTCGTCCTGGCAAACGATCCAAAAATGATTCGGCCCGTGATAATTTGACCTGATCGTCGCATCGTACGCTGCTGATGCGTTTGATGTGTTTGGGCAGGAATGAATTTGCGAATCTGTCAAATCTGTTCTCTGTTACTTTGAATAGGGACTGGGACCGACTAAGATACCATCGTCGTCATACTGAGGACGGAATGAACTGAGAGGTTTTGAATTTTTGACATTGAATTTTTGACATTGAATTTTTGACATATCAAAATCCGTTATTTGTATCTGACAAATATTGATACCTGTGGCTTTGGTGCTCGGTTTTCGACGCTGACAACATCTGTGGAGCTCTTTGCACATGGTTGTCAGTCACAGCTGTTGCCACTCGTCTCAATCACGCAAGCGGCTTTTTCATCGTACGACGGTTGGCAAGACGGCGAGTGCCCTTTTTTTGAAAGTGACTATTTCCAAAATGTATCCTGTTGCACTGGAGATGCGATAACAACAATCGAAGACCGAAAGTGCACAGAAATTAATGGTAAAGGAAAAGCCTCAGCGAGCTTTACAAAAAGGATCATGGTATATATGAGTTATTTAAGAAGCCAGGTCAGCCCAGAAGCGCCACTCGATCCTCAGATAGTAATAACCCATATTCCATCATAAATGTATTTTTTCCTAAGGGATTATTTCTTATTTCAGAACTGGTCCTGTTCCGTGTGGTGTTTGAGCTTATAATAAAACGTGCTCCCATTATGGATTTCTGTAGTTAATTTCCAAGATGCTCACACCAGGAATTGAGGAATACCAAAGATAAAAGTCGGGGCTGTTTTAAAGAGAACACAATGATAAGAGAAAGCTTGTTGTTAAGAAAATATCTTGATATTTTATTAGCATCTTGATTGTCCTAGCCTAGTAACTTGCTTCTAGAAACCATCATGAGATACTTTCAATTCCTGAAGGATAGGCCAATCATTATATCTAATGATTTTATCACCATTTGACTAAGCTGCAGGACTGGGTAACCCAATTAGTGGCAGATAAATCAGTTGCAAAGCCTAGTATAATAGTAATGTTAAGCATGGTTCATACTTAAAGACAAAGGTCTACAGGTATGATATAGATGAAAGGATGACTGATATCAATAGAACACGTATTATAAGCCTGGTTTCACTTGGTGTATTGTGCCTTGTTGTCCAGCCCTGGTTTACACAAGGGCTATACTACCTCTGGTGGACCTTGGACATCTGTTCTGTCTTCCTATTATCTAGTCTTTGACATGGATAGGAGACGATATGATAACAAAAGGTGTATAGTACCAAAAGAAAGAATTACTCTGAGGTTCGAAAGAAAGGCATAGTTTATTGTAGTATGGAAAACCCAATAGGGATCGAGGGATATCCAACTCCTACCACTTGCTAAAACATCATTAATGAGCATCTATCTGTAGCCGTCATTTATAGAACATTGCCTTCTCTTTTCAGGGACCTCATTTTCAATTATTGTTAATATAATATTTCGATCAGAACTCAGGTAGGAACTCAGGTGATGTCTAATTTGTGTTTTCATTCGAATAGAATCCGGCCAGAGTTTATCTTTTGTCCTGTCATGAGCGTAGTTTGCGTTTTCTAGTGCTATCAAAATCACCCAAGGCTATGTTTCCAGTTCTATCAACATTGTAGAAGACCAGAATTTGAGACGTTCATCATGACATCAAAGTTGAGGGGGATATGTTTTGGTTAGATCGGCCATGCCATCAACCAAATTTGGATGCGAGGGTTCCGGAGACCTCCAACTTCTACCTCAGTTTTGGGGTCAGGGGTTTTGTCCTCAGCCGGATTTGCGGTTACCGAAATTAGATTATCGGGTTGTCGTGACAATCAGGATTTTAACAAAGATCGAGAATGTGATGTGACATATTTGCAATGTAGCTCCAAAAATAAATGACAGAGGTCCACTAGGCGACGGTGACGGTGAGAAAGGAATATATAGGCGAAGCCGCTACCAAATGCCTCTTTCAATCCGCTTCTTTCGTGCCTTTCTGTTGCGTTCTCTTTTTTTTTCTTCTTTTCGCTGCACGCTTTCCCTTTTCTGTGACTAGGGATCGTCTTTTGTCAATTCTCCTACGAGTGCTGGTGCTTGTCATTCTGACCTAAAAACCTTCTCGATCAGAAATGAAGACCTCTCTTGTTCTCCTCTCTCTTTCTCTTGCCTTGTCTGCATTCGCTGCTCCCCAGACTCTCCACAACGAGGTCCGCGGTGGTCACTTTGGCGGGGGCCATAACAATAGTGGAAACAGGAATAACAACAGCGGAGGCAAGAACAACGGTGGTAACAATAACAATAACAACCAGAACGCAGGCGTATGTCTGCTTAATCTATCGTAGTCATCTTGTCATTGAGCAATCGATTTTAGTCAGCTGGCGGAGGCAATGGTACCGCGAACAATGGTACGAGTACTGATGGGAATAACACCAGCAGTGGTGCTGCTGCAGGCAACAGCAACGCTACAAACACCGGCAATAATAGCCAGGGTGCCCAACAATCTCCTAGTGAGCGATGGAAAATTCGGTATTGACTAGGGCTAAAGGATCGTCTCATCAGCTCTTGACCCCAAGGTTATTGCCACAGGCTTTGCCAACGATGGCCAGGATGTTCCTGCTGACGGTATGTTTGGACAAACTTCTGATCAGTTGAAGCATGTATTCATTTTCTATCAGGTCAAGTAGCGTCCCTGACCTCGAAGAATAATTTTATTAACTTCTGCCTGACTGTGCCCAACCTTCCAATCACGAATGGTCAGCAGATTAAGACTGGGTCGTGTAACCCAGCGCCCATGGGTGTTCTCCCTTCAACGGATAACATGCCATCTTCCAAGTTTGTCTCACCTAAGAACGGCGATACGGTAAAGTCGAACACTGCCTTCACCATTGCAATGGCAATTAGAGGGATGGAAACTGGTTTCTTCGTGAACGCAAATGAGAATTACTTCGCAGCACCTCAATTCTTGAACAACAATGGCCAGATTCAGGGTCATTCACACGTTGTTGTTGAGACCTTGGATGCCATTGACCAAACAACACCTCTGGACCCGCAGAAGTTCGCTTTCTTCAAGGGATTGAATGCTGTCGCTCAGAATGGACAACTCACGGCTGTTGTTGACCAGGGTCTCCCAGCCGGTGTCTACAAGCTATCTTCGATTAATGCGGCTGCCAACCATCAACCTGTTTTGGTCCCGATTGCTCAGCACGGTTCTCTCGATGATGCTGTTTACGTGAGTGAATTCTATATCGGAAAGATGTCATTGACCAAAAGAATCCAATAGTTCACAGTAACAGATGATGGCCAGCCTGCCAATGTGGGTATCTTTCTCGTCGGTAAACAATAACCAGATTGATCGATCAATTTCAGGGCTCTGGTGCTAACAACAGTACCGTAGCTGGAAACACGGGCAATGGGACTGGCAATGCAGGTGCAGGGAACAATAGCACCGTAGCTGGAAACACGGGTAGTAGAACTGGTAATGGAGCTGGTAATGCAGGTGCAGGGAACAAGGGCGCAGGCACCAGTAACGCCGACACTGGCAAGGGCAATAGCCAGAACAACCAAAACACCAAGAACGGCCAGGACAATCAGAACCATGGTAAAGGTGGTCGCTCTTAATAGGTTCGGTGGAAGGGACAGGCGATTCACTCGTTCTCGATTCTAGACGATCTGGGCATTTCTAGAGTCTTTCATTGTGACCAGAACTCCTTAACAAGTAATTATCAGCGTCAGCATGTTGAACCACCATAATTCGCACGTACTTTGACAATCGTACTTTTCCATCTCAATCTGCAGAGCTGCAAAATGCCAGTTAGGCACTTTACGGGTCCTTCAAATGATAGTTAACCTTCATCGAAAGTTCTTACTAAATGAAAGCCGAAGATATTATTTTAAGATTTAATGCTCTGATCAGAGGAATTTCGGAATACTATTCTGCAGTAGGATAGCTATCTCGCATATGCAGAAAGGGAATTAGCGGGGTCTGGATAGCAATTACATGGGATTCCTCAAGCGAGCATATGCTTGATGAAGATAGGAAAGCTGATTGTATGCAATGGCTGTTTAGTTTTCGCCTGATTTCTCTAGGCGTTGGCGTTCGGCTTGCCATCTTGCTCTCATGAGTTGGAAGCCTTCGTCTCTAGAGCGAATACGCGAGGTAGACTGCATTAATTGAATTCGAGCAGCTTCAAGATGAGGAGGAAGTAAGGCAGAGTCACTACGGATGACCTAAACACGAGATTGGTGGATAGGATCCTCTGCATTAGTGCATCACTCACTGAACCGATAGCAAGGAAGAAGCCAAATGTTGCAGCACTACTAAGCATGTATTGCGACAAGGTTGCAAGGGCACCACGAGGACCTGCACCACCTCTGTTGAAAAAGGTCTGCAAGGGCCATATTTCTCTAGTTTTCATGATACGCACCGAATAATGCTCCACGAGCCAAAAATGAAGCCAATAGTCAAACCAACACCTGTGCCCATCATCGCACCCATTCTGAACAGTAGATATGAGTTGAAAGCATAGCGAATGCAGAAGTTGCCTCACTTCACTGAAAACAAACGCCATGAGTGAGGACACACGAAGAAGGAAATTGAGTACGTTTTTGCCAGACTGTTGGGCCTTCTTGACGACGCGGAGGTAGAGGCATAACTTTGAGCTCTGGTCGGATGAGGTCGCTTGGTAGCAGAGTAAACGTTGGAAAGTTTTGAACCCCGGTGACCGGAAAACTGATCCTGACAGAGACGGAGTCTCTTTTGCCCTTCCGATGGCCAATCCACCATCATTTCCTCAAGCTCAGCAAGCACAAATAAGTAGGGTTGAGCATTGAAGGCAGCACATAGCTCATGCAATTTCCTAGTTCGTGCAAATCAACGCGATATTTATCATGTCTTGTCATTTCGCGAACAAATTGAGAACGTCCTTCGGTCATGGCTCGGTAGGGCCCTATTCTTTCAGAAACTGACAAAGACTCACTTCATCCTTCAGGAACTCGTTGGTTAACGCGATGGGACAAGGAGATTGACCTTTTGACGAAGTTGATGTACTATGGAATAACGGTTGGCAGAGGTCAAACTGCGAGGTTTGACCTAAAACATTATCTTACTCAGCTCTACAGGGAATCAGTCACTGGGTGAAGAATATACCGATATCTGGCAGTACTCCTCCTTTAGTGGTAGAACACCGCCCTCCACTAGAATCTGTGGTGCTCTCGTATTCCTTTCAACTTTCCCCAGCTACTTTTGTTCAAAATGGGCCGCTTCGCCCGTTGTTAACATGAAATTCCCGAGGATAGCCAAGTTATTGAAATTGCTGCCATCACTCGTTGATGTTGCCGCTGAAATTAACCTTGCAATATTTTATCTGAGGGGAACATACTATGATCTGTCGAAACGTCTATTGGGAATTCAGCTTGTGAGGCTATTTTTTCTCATTCGTTGCATGCCCCCATTGATAATTATTGAAGCTGTCCTCGGTTTTAGAAGATCCACATATACGGCCACCGTCTTATTCATTGTTGGGAGTACTACTAGGCATTCGCCTCCTCCACCGTTTGTTAGCTTATATTCAAGCGCAGCAAGAGGCACGAGTTAGTTCAGGAAAAGGAAAGCAGCGTGTGGAACGTGCGGATGTTACGGCGGGATTTTTTATTGATGAGAAACCTGTTCTGGATTTACTAGACTTGAACCCGGCTAATGAACCTACGAAACCCGCAGAGGAGGATGAACGAACCATACTCGAAATTTCGACGATCCCACAAGGAATTAGGACAGGGAGAAATTGTACATTGTGCCTAGAAGAGCGAACAGATAGTTGTTCTACAGAATGTGGTCACCTTTTCTGCTGGAACTGCATCGTAGGTTGGGGCAGGGAGAAGGTGAATCTTTTCGCAATATCTGGTTGACACTTATTGAGTATCTTTACAGGCAGAATGTCCGCTATGCCGCCAGTCGTTAAATCTTTCTCGACTTCTCCCGATATACAATTTATAGAAGACGCACTGATTAGAGGGACAGGATGAGATGCAACAGTTTTTTTGTAGATTATACCCTATCTTATACTTGTTGGATGAGAGTGATGTTATCGCCCTTCAAGAGTATACGTCCTGTTTAACCTGGTTGGTAACGTAACTACCAAGGACACTTGAGCACATACCAAGCTCTCTTTGAGGTTTTGCATCTTTCAAGTAGACTTCCGCAGCATCGTCGATTACAAGGTTCATGAATTCGTCGAATCCCTGTTAAAATTGTTCAGACCAACATCCAAGGTGGGAGGAGTTCGAGGTGCATACAATTATACGGCCCTCAATCCTCATATCAACGTTGTCATACAACCAGACCGAAATTTTCGTGCGCTATGTGAGATCAGCCTGCTGGGTAAGTGAATATAAATTTGAGCTCATCACCTGTTGGAGATTTTTGAAGATGACGTTCTGAATCCAGGGGGTCAAGAAGAGAACAAATAAGGAGGAAAGTGGCTTACGATGGGCTGAACCATCACGCGTTGCTGACGACCTGACATTTTTCACTGAATATGTTGAGTGAAAGGGCACGGAGAATTCGAAGTAGGGAACAATTTATGTGCAGTTGCAGAGGTTAGGGTTTGAAGATCAGCGTGTTGCCACTTTTTCTGGGCTCGTGACGACGCGTTAACGTTGACTTTGACAAGATGGAGGTCAGTTCACCCAGCTCTTGTGACTATGGTGTTCAAACTAAATTCTCAATAGGCTTTCGCTCCATCGAATTCGTCGACAGCAGCGGCAGTAACTTTTATCACATTCGTGCAAGACCTCAAGAAGAAGACGAAGACATGGGGCCCAATGATTGAGCTCTGTGCGAGCGGCGAAAAAACCCTCGAGCGTTTCCGCTACCAATTCCCGGATGATTGGTTATACAGTGATCAATTGCGGGGGGAGTGGAGTGCATACAATGAGATTCTCAAGCGCAAGAACGACTCCATCCAGGAGCAACTTGGTATGTATTTCCATTCTATGTATTCTCTTATTTATAATCCAGTCAATTATTAGCCGGTTTGCAATTGAAGATTGTGGCAGAGGACAAGATCATTGAGAATAAGATCAACGACACCATAAACGAGTGGGAGCAGACCCGTCCCGTGCAGGGAAATATTCGAGCCGATACTGCCATGAATACCATCAATGTATTTGAGGGGAAATTGAATCGTGTGCAGGAAGAGTATGACTTGGTTTGCCGAGCGAAAGAGGCATTGGACTTGGAATTAACACGACATACGCGATTAGAGCCAGTATTTGAGGAACTTCGAGACCTCAAGGCGGTGTGGACTGCTCTTTCGGGCATTTGGAGTCAGATCAGCGAGTTGCGAGAGAACTCTTGGGCTACTGTCCAACCAAGAAAACTACGACAGCATATCGATGGACTGCTCACATCAACAAAGGAGATGCCAACAAGAATGAGGCAGTATGCTGCCTTCGAGTACGTCCAAGATGTGCTTCGTGGTTTACTCAAGTCAAACGCCTTGGTCGCGGAGCTTAAGTCAGATGCCTTGAAGGATCGCCACTGGAAACAGCTGTTCAAGTCACTTAAACTGCCTTCCCAACCAATACTATCTTTGTAAGCATTAGCCCATTTGTGCAATAATTTTGTCCCTAACACCTCACAGAATGACACTTGGACATGTGTATGACCTTGATCTCAAGAAGAATGAACTGCAGATCAAAGAAGTCATCATTCAAGCACAAGGAGAAATGGCCCTCGAAGAGTATATCAAACAAGTAAAGGAAATTTGGACCAGCTATGCCTTGGATTTGGTAAATTACCAGAATAAATGTCGATTGATCAGGTCCTCTCACTATTCACAACATTCATTTCTTATTGACTTTCTTTGATATAGGGGTTGGGATGACTTGTTCAACAAGTGCCATGAGAATTTGAATTCTTTGACAGCCATGAAACTGTCACCCTACTATAAAGGTAAGCTCCCTTCTAGAGCCTTCAATATCTAGATCACTAATCACTCCCCAGTTTTTGAGGAAGAGGTATGTTGTTGCTCAGTTTGACATGGGTCGGCTTCTCAAAGTGTCTTCAGGCTAGTTCTTGGGAGGAGAAACTGAACCGAATCCATGTGCTTTTTGGTAAGATTTCTCGAATAATTCAAATGCTATCTTCCTGACAAACCTTTGCAGATGTATGGATCGACGTTCAACGCCAATGGGTTTATTTGGAGGGTATTTTCTCCGGCAGCGCGGACATCAAACATCTCCTGCCGGTTGAAAGTGCACGATTCCAGAACATCAATACAGAGTTTTTGGCCGTCATGAAGAAGGTCTACAAGTCTCCTTTCGTTCTAGACGTTATGAACATTGCTGGGATACAGAAGAGTTTGGAGCGCCTGGCAGATCTTCTAAACAAGATCCAGAAGGCGTTGGGTGAATATCTGGAACGCGAGCGCTCGTCGTTTCCTCGTTTTTACTTCGTTGGAGACGAAGACCTTTTAGAGATAATCGGAAATAGCAAGGATATTCTCCGAATCATGAAACACCTAAAGAAGATGTTTGCTGGAGTTTCTACAGTTTCATTGGACGAGGGATTGACGCAAATCCAGGCCATGGCTTCACGTGAAGGAGAAGAAGTTCGCTTTTCAGAACCCATCTTGTTGAAGGACTATCCAAAGATTAACGATTGGCTCGCCCGCATTGAAACTATGATGAGACTTTCCCTTGCTGACCTTCTCTGCGAAGCCGTTACAGAACTTCAAAATTTTTATGGTAGCGGCACTGACGTCGGTAAGGATGCACTCATGAACTGGCTGGAAAAATATCCTGCGCAGCTCGTCACTCTTGCTATTCAAGTCGCATGGACTGCTTCTGTTGAAAAATCATTTGAAGATCATCAGATCCCAGAGCATCCCCTTAATACCATCCGTCAAGCTCTTGATCTCCTCGCAGATATTGTTTTGCAGGAACTTGCTCCTGTCACCCGAAGGAAATGTGAACATCTCATCACTGAACTCGTTCACCAACGTGATGTCACTCGTTCTCTCGTGAGCCAGTGTATCATTGACAACCAAGGGTTCATTTGGTTGTCCCAAATGCGATTTTATCTCGATAGCTCAATAGAGAGTCCTCTTGACCGTCTCGTCATCAAAGTTGCGGAGACATCATACCCTTATGGCTGGGAGTACTTGGGTGTCCCCGACCGTCTCGTTCAAACTCCTCTCACTGATCGTGTCTACCTCACACTTACGCAAGCCCTGGACAAACAGCTTGGAGGGTCTCCTTTCGGTCCTGCTGGTACTGGGAAAACTGAGTCCGTCAAGGCTTTAGGAGTTCAGCTCGGACGATTCGTCCTTGTCTTTTGTTGTGATGAGACGTTTGACTTCCAGGCTATGGGTCGAATTTTTATCGGTCTCTGCCAAGTTGGAGCATGGGGTTGTTTTGATGAGTTCAATCGGCTCGAAGAACGTATCCTTAGTGCTGTTTCACAACAGGTACAGACGATCCAGCAGGGTCTTGCCTCTTTGGTCAAAAACCCCAACACTGAGATTGAGCTCGTGGGCAAGAGCTTGAAGATTCACAAGAATATCGGTTTGTGATCAAGCCACTTTTTGATAACTTGAGTGGCTCAGGCAAAGATTGTAGGTATCTTCATCACTACTAACCCCAATTATGCTGGTCGTTCACAGCTCCCGCCTAATTTAACCAAATTGTTTAGACCGTACGTGTACTCTTTTCTCATAAACTATATATTCAATCACTTGCAGTATGGCTATGGCTCGTCCAGATCGAGAGCTCATTGCCCAGGTCATGCTCTTCTCTCAAGGTTTTCGCACTGCCGAATCTCTTGCGTCCAAAATAGTTCCCTTCTTCAATCTTTGTGATGAACAGTTGTCGCGTCAACCTCACTACGATTTTGGTCTTCGTGCTCTAAAGGCCGTCCTCGCAAGCGCTGGCATCCTCAAGAGAGAGAGATTGCAAAATAATCAAGCCGAGCAGGATGAGGATGTCGTTGAAGTGGAGCAAATTATTCTTATCCAAAGTGTCACAGAAACTATTGTGCCAAAGCTAGTTGCTGACGACGTGCCTCTGCTGACAAGGTAAGACTCTACTGTCCTTGAAGACTTCAATACTTATTGTCTATGAAGTTTATTGGCTGACGTTTTCCCTGGAGTTGACTATGTTCCTGTTGATCTTCAGGAGTTGCGCGAGCAGATTTTCAAGGTTTGCGCTGAGCGTCGTCTTGTTCCTGGTGAGCGCTGGATCGCCAAGATACTCCAGCTGCACCAGATACAGAAGATTCAACACGGTCTCATGATGGTTGGCCCGTCTGGTACCGGAAAGACAAATGCATGGCAGGTCCTTCTTGCAGCCCTTGAGCGAGTTGACGGTATTGAGGGAGTTGTTTATGTCATCGATCCCAAAGCCATGCACAAAGACGTGCTCTACGGTACTTTGGATCAGACAACTCGCGAATGGAATGATGGTCTTTTTACACATATATTGCGTAAGATCGTTGATGATGTTCGCGGAGAGAGTGGCAAACGACATTGGATTATCTTTGATGGTGATGTTGACCCTGA
>Ga0153932_1000377_pt1 | contig 13200 bp, 10 predicted proteins | sample TSNJ016MetaG_FD_102273 | JGI IMG/M metagenome (GOLD analysis project Ga0153932, IMG submission 102273) | Attine ant fungus gardens microbial communities from New Jersey, USA - TSNJ016 MetaG | ecosystem: Host-associated > Fungi > Mycelium > Unclassified | place: USA: New Jersey, Wharton State...
CACCACCTTGAACGGCGTGACACGCGATGGACGACTCACTCCGGGACCAAACAGCGTCTCCGCCTCTGCCCGCGTAAGCGGAACAGTCTTGTTATCTTGTGCTTCGGCGTCCCACGAATCGTCAAACGGATGATTCGGCGCATGACCCGACTGACCAGAAGAAATGGAATCAGGCGTTGAACCAGACGTTTTGTGTCCGGTCAAATTCGCGGCAGGGCGTGAATCGCGCCCATCTTGCCCGCCTTCCGGCGCTCGATCCTGCTCTCGCACCGCCATCACACATCTCACTAAAAGTCAGTTACAGCCAGCGCGTTTGCCGTCCGTTCATGGCTGCATTCAACCACATACTTACGTAGCGCTTTCGGAGTCGCCAAGCTGATAAATCCGGGGGATTGTAAGCGATTGTTGTCACAGATTCAATAGCTTAGGGCCATCAAAAAACAGGCGGACGAGCCCGAAAAACACGTCTCCAAAAGGAGATTTCGCTTGTACGGACAACGAGTTTGATTAACGCCGGATATGGACTTGTTTCACGTCGTTTTTAAACAGGACGCAAATTGCATTGCGTGCGCCGCACCATTTTTATCGGATTAAACAAGCCACGTGCCAATAGCCGCTGCGACGATCCAGAATGGAATGGAGATAAGGTGAAACGGACCCCACATGCCGCGCTCGCCCGAAAGCCGAACGGCAATCAGATTGGCGAGTGAACCGATCGCGATGCCGAAACCACCCACGCTCACACCAAATGCCAGCGCGCGCCAGTCTTTCGAGAACTCGGCGAGCATGATCGCTGCCGGAACGTTGCTGATTCCCTGGGACAACACGGCGCCGGCGGCGTATGCCTTGAGCGGCGTATTCAGACCCAGACCGGCTATTGCGTGATGCACCCACGGCAACGCGGCCACGCTGCGCAGCACGATGAACATCAGCACGAAGATCAGTAACAGCAACCAGTCGATCTTCAGCACGACTTGACGTCGCCACAACAGGAAACCGGTAGCAACAGCGGCCAGGCCGATGCCGGCATAGTGCGCATCGGCGAGAACCACGAAAGCGACGAACGCAATGCCCGCGACCGTGCAAAGCGGGATATCGACGGAATGCGCTTCTGTGTCGCCGGAAAGATCGAGTGGCTTGTTGCGGAACATCACGGCGGCCAGCACGTAAAGCATCGCCATCAGCGCCGCACATAACGGCAGCAACGCCCAGACGAAGCCGCCGAAGGACACTCCGCTCGTCTGCCAGAGAAACAGGTTCTGCGGGTTGCCGAGCGGTGTCAGGATCGATCCGGCATTCACCGAAATCGCAATGAAGATCACCAGCCGCTTGATAGGAAGCGGCGCCAGTTTGTGCAGCGACAAGGTCAATGGCACGACGGCGAACAATGCGACGTCGTTGGTGAGCAAGGTCGAGAGCACTGCGGCGAGACCGATCAGCAAGAACGCCAAGCCGCGTTCGCCATGAATCCGATGCACAACGCGGTGCGCCATCCACATGAGGAAGCCGGACAGCTCCACCGCCTTGGTCAACATCAGCAAACCAGCGAGCGTCAGCACGGTCTGCCAGTCGATCAACGCAGGCAACGATGCCCACGGCTTGGGATGCAGGGTTTGCAGCGCGATGAGCGCAACAATCAGGATCGCCAAGACGGGTTCTTTGCTGACGAGCGCCCACGCTTTGGACAATGGGTTCGTCTGAGCGGGCTTGGCTTCGGCGGGCAACTGCATTGCGGCCTAGGCCTGCGCTGCGGATGTGTTGTCAGTAGTCGCCTTGCCGTTGACTGCGCCCGTGCGCAGTCGTCCCAAAATGCCTTCGAGCGCGTCGAGGTCGCCGAAGTCGATCTGCAACTTGCCGCGCCCTCGCCCGCCCATCTTGATCTTCACGTTCGCCGACAGCAGGTCGGACAACTCCTCTTCGAGCCGGCGCGTGTCGCGGCCGCCATCGTGCGCGGTGCGCGCTTTTGTCGCGGGCGCTTCCTTGGTCGTCGATGAAACCAGCTTCTCGGTTTCACGCACCGACATGCGCCGGTTGACCACCTGGTTGGCCAACTGGATCTGCGTGGCGGCATCGACGGCAAGCAGTGCGCGGGCATGACCCATGTCGAGATCGCCTGCAAGCAGCATGGTTTGAACCGGCGTAGCCAGGTTCAGCAAGCGCAGCAAATTCGATACGGCACTGCGCGAACGCCCGACTGACTCTGCAGCTTGCTCATGCGTGAAATCGAATTCATCGAGCAGACGCTGAATACCCTGCGCCTCTTCAAGCGGATTCAGATCCTCGCGCTGAATGTTTTCGATCAGGGCCATGGCGGCCGCGGCCTGATCCGGCACGTTCTTCACCAGCACCGGCACTTCTTCAAGGCCAGCCAATTTCGCCGCCCGGAAGCGGCGTTCGCCGGCAATGATCTCGTACCGGTCGTTGCCAATCGAACGCACCAGGATTGGCTGCATCACACCTTGCGCACGGATACTCGCGGCCAGCTCCTGCAGCGCGCCTTCGTCCATTCGCGTACGCGGCTGATACTTGCCTGCCTGCATCACGTCGAGGCGCAGAACGCTCGGCAACCCTTCGCTGCGCACGGCCTCGGTGATATCCGAACTTCCGCCCAGCAGGGCCTCCAGACCACGCCCAAGGCCCTTCTTCTTCATCGTCGCGCTCATCTTGCTTCCTCGTTCTGCCATCTTGACGCTGTGTCCGTTAAAGCGCGCGTACGCGCTCGATCATTTCCGTACCGAACTGGATATACGCCTGCGCGCCACGCGATGCCCGGTCAAACACAACACCCGGCAAACCGTAACTGGGCGCCTCGGCCAGACGGACGTTGCGGGGGATGACGACGTCGAAGAGCTTGTCGCCGAAATGCTGTTTCAGTTGATCCGATACCTGTTGCTGCAACGTAATACGCGGATCGAACATGACGCGCAACAAACCGATTACCTTCAGGTCGCGGTTGAGATTCGCGTGAACCTGCTTGATCGTGTTGACGAGATCGGACAAGCCTTCCAGCGCGAAATACTCGCACTGCATCGGAATGACGACGCCGTGAGCAGCGCACAACCCGTTCAGCGTGAGTAACGACAAAGCCGGCGGGCAATCGATGAGAATGAAGTCATATTCGGCTTCAACTTCGGTCAACGCCTTACGTAGCACGCGTTCCCGGTTTTCGACGCTGACCAGTTCCACCTCGGCGCCCGCCAGTTCGCGATTAGCCGGCAAGACGTCGTAGCGGACGGCATCGGTGCGAGTACGCGCTTCAAGTACCGTGACTCCGTTGACCAGCACGTCGTACACGGTGCTTTCGACCGCCGCTTTGTCGACGCCACTGCCCATCGTTGCGTTGCCCTGCGGGTCCAGGTCGACCAGCAAAACCCGCTGGTCGAGCGCCGCCAGACTGGCCGCGAGGTTGACTGCTGTCGTCGTCTTTCCGACGCCGCCCTTCTGGTTCGCGACGCAGAAGATTTTTGCCATCGTGATGTGTCCCTTCTTTCCTGACTGGATTTCAGGTGCGCGTGAGATGTCGACTGCAGTGTTCAATGTGGGGCCGCTCCGATTTCAATTTCGATCAGGTGGCGCTCGGCGTCGAGCATGGGCACGCGGAGACGTTCGATACTGCAGACTTTCGCGTCGGCGGGAAGGCGAGCAATCTCGGCGTCCGGCCTGATTCCTTTCATCGCCCAGATGCGGCCGTTGCCAGCAACCAGATGACGCGCAAGTGTAACGAAGTCAGAGAGCTCTGCGAATGCGCGCGAGACGATTACATCGAAAAGACCTGGGACTTCTACGCCCGGGTGCAGGTTCTCGACACGTCCTGTCACAACCGACAAATTGGTCAGGCCGAGTTGCAGCTTCGCCTGGGATTGGAAGGCCGTTTTCTTGTGAACAATGTCGTTCAGCGTGACTTGCCAATCGGGCAAGACGATCGCCATGACGATCCCCGGCAGGCCACCACCGGAGCCGACATCGAGCGCCGACTGAGGCCCTGTGCGGCGGGTGAGAAACGGGATGATCGCGAGCGAATCGAGAATGTGCTGGATCAGCATCTGGCGCGGATCGCGGATCGCCGTCAGGTTGTACACCGCGTTCCACTTACCCAGCAGGGCCACGTAATCGAGCAACTTCTGGCGCTGCGCGTCGGTGACGGCCATGCCGAGTTGCTCGATTCCTTCGTTTAGAAGTGTTGATAGTCCGGCATCCCCGGCTTCACGCTGCATCACGAAGCGGAGCGAGCGCTGTTACGCCCTGCCCGGTTATTTCCCGACGCTTGAGCCGTTGTCCCATCGCGCCGCCCCATTGCCCGCTTGAGGTGGACCATGAGCAAGGAGATTGTGGCTGGCGTAATGCCCGAGATACGCGATGCCTGGCCAATTGTTTCCGGTCGGTGCTGCATCAGCTTTTGTCGGGCCTCGAAGGACAATCCACGCACTTCTGCGTAATCGAATGCCTCTGGCAAACGCGTATTTTCGTGCGTGCCATTCCGCTCGATCTCGCCAGCTTGGCGATCGATGTAGCCTTGGTACTTCACCGCGATCTCGACCTGCTCTTCAATTTGGCCAAGCAAGATTGGATCTTGGGCCAGCGGCGTTTCCGGACCAGATGTGTGATTCCGCAGTGCACAAACGTCCGCATAGGTGACGCTCGGTCGACGCAGCAAATCCGCCAAACTGTATTCGTGTTCAATCGGTTTGCCGAGCAATGCGACGGCTTCTTCCACAGGCAACGTTTTAGGGTTAACCCAAGTCGATTTCAAGCGCTGTGTTTCACGTGAAACAGCATCGCGCTTTTCATTGAACACGCTCCAGCGCACGTCATCCACGACGCCGAGCGCCCTGCCCGCTTCGGTCAAACGCATGTCCGCATTGTCTTCGCGCAATGAAAGGCGGTACTCAGCACGGCTGGTGAACATCCGATACGGCTCGGATACGCCTTGCGTGACCAAGTCGTCCACCAGCACGCCTAGATAGGCTTCATCGCGACGCGGACACCATGCTTCTTTGCCGCTAACTTGCAGCGCGGCGTTAAGACCCGCCAGCAAGCCCTGCGCGGCAGCTTCTTCATATCCCGTTGTGCCATTGATCTGGCCCGCGAAGAACAGGCCACCGATCGCCTTCGTCTCCAACGATGCCTTCAATGCGCGCGGATCGAAGTAATCGTATTCAATCGCGTATCCAGGACGAAGGATGTGCGCATGCTCCAATCCCCTCATGGACCGGACCAATTCGAGTTGGACATCGAATGGCAAGCTCGTGGAGATACCGTTCGGATAGAACTCGTTTGTCGTCAGGCCTTCGGGTTCCAGGAAGATTTGATGCGAATCCTTGGACGCAAATCGATGGATTTTGTCTTCAATCGACGGGCAGTAACGCGGACCGACGCCTTCGATAACGCCTGTGTACATCGGCGAACGGTCGAGACCAGCCCGGATGATGTCGTGCGTGCGCTCGTTGGTATGGGTCACCCAACACGGCACTTGTCGTGGATGCTGCTCAACGCGGCCAAGGAATGAGAACACCGGGATGGGATCGAGATCGCCCGGCTGTTCTGCAAGTTTCGAAAAATCGATGGTGCGACCATCAATACGCGGCGGCGTACCGGTTTTCAGGCGACCTTGCGGAAGTTGAAGCTCTTTAAGTCGCGCCGACAACGACACCGCGGCTGGGTCACCTGCCCTGCCGCCCGTGTAATTGTTCAAACCCACGTGAATCTTTCCGTCGAGGAAAGTCCCGGCCGTCAACACGACTGCTTTGGCGCGAAACTTCACTCCAACCTGAGTCACGGCCCCAACAACTCGGTCACCTTCGACAATCAAATCGTCCACTGACTGCTGGAACAACCAAAGATTCGGTTGATTTTCGAGCCGATGCCGAATCGCTTGCTTGTACAAGACCCGATCCGCCTGCGCGCGCGTAGCGCGGACCGCCGGCCCTTTCGATGAATTCAGAATCCGAAACTGGATGCCCGCTTCATCTGTTGCCGCGGCCATTGCGCCGCCGAGCGCGTCGATTTCCTTGACTAAATGGCCCTTCCCGATCCCGCCGATAGAGGGATTGCAGCTCATCTGACCTAGCGTTTCGATGTTATGAGTCAATAAAAGCGTGGTCGCGCCTGTTCGAGCCGAGGCTAAAGCAGCTTCAGTTCCAGCGTGACCGCCGCCAACGACGATCACATCGAATTCAGTTGGATAAAGCATGGGTTCCCGCACGAGATGCGGACCTTCGAAAGAGATATCGAAGAATTATAGCCGGTTAGCTTTTGCGGCGATTCAAGCCGAATGGCTAACGCTGAAAAAATTGGCATGTTTCACGTGAAACATGCCAACGATCGGCGCGGGGAATCCACTGGGAATATCCAAGGCAAAAAAATAGCGTGTTTCACGTGAAACAGGCCGTCTACGACAACCAGGTGGCAAACACGCTAAGCGACCTTCTTAGCCAACCCCAAATACGTTTCGATAACCTTCGGATTATGAGCCAATTCGCTAGCAACACCTTCCATCGCAAATTCACCGGTTTCCAGCACGTAGCCATAGTCGGATATCTGCAGCGCGGCCCGCGCATTTTGCTCGATCAACAGCGTCGCGACGCCCGTTTCCCGCAGCGCGCTAATGATGTGGAATATCTCCTTCACGATCAGCGGCGCGAGGCCAAGGCTAGGTTCATCCAACATCAGCAAATCGGGCTTGCCCATCAGCGCACGACCCACCGCCAGCATTTGCCGCTCACCGCCTGACAATGTTCCGGCTGCCTGCTTCCGACGCTCCTTCAAGCGGGGAAACAAGTCGAATACGTGATCGAGCTGATCGAGAAAATTGCGTTCACCCGCACGCTTCCTTCGATACGCGCCCAGAACCAGGTTGTCCTCTACCGTCATGCTCGCGAACAACTCGCGCTTCTCCGGAACCAGACACATTCCACGTGAAACGCGCTTCTCTATCGGCAGCACAGAGACATCCTCGCCTCGATAAAGAACGGTTCCCTTCGCATAGCCCGTGGAAGGCAGCGCGCCCATGACGGCATTAAGCAATGTGGACTTACCGGCGCCGTTGGGCCCAATAACCGAAACGATCTGCCCGGCGCCAACGTTGAGCTTCCCGTCGTGAAGCGCCTCGACCTTGCCATAACGGACGGACAAACCAGAGACTTGAAGAATTGCGTCTGCCATCAGTCCACCCCGCCTAGATACGCTTCCAACACCGCCGGATCTTTCTGCACATCCTGTGGCAATCCCTCCGCGATTCGGGTTCCAAATTCCATCACCACCAACCGGTCAGTTAAATTCATCACGAAATCCATGTCGTGCTCTACCAGCAGGATGCTCATGCCTTCGCCCTTCAGGCGGCGTAACAACTCCGCCAATTGTTGTTTCTCCTGATAGCGCAAACCTGCAGCGGGCTCATCGAGTAATAGCAAAGTCGGATCGCAGCACAGGGCACGAGCTATCTCCAAAATGCGTTGTTGTCCGAGCGCCAGACTGCCGGCTTCATCGTAAAGATGCTTTTCCAGGCCAACACGTTTGATCTGCTTGGCCGCTTCCGCCATCAAACGCCCTTCTTCCGCAGCATTCAATCGTGCGACGCTCCGCCAGACGCCCGTCTTTCCCCGCAAGTGCGCGCCAATCGCAACGTTCTCCAGAACCGTCATGCCCGATAACAACCGCACGTGCTGGAAAGTCCGGCCAATACCGCGTTTGACGATTTCACGTGAAGTCAGGGCATCGATACGTTCGCCCTGAAACGTGATTGACCCGCTGGTGGCTTGCAGTACACCGGTGACTAGATTGAATGTCGTCGATTTTCCCGCGCCGTTCGGCCCGATTAATCCGATGATCTCGCCCGCTTTCACCTGGAAGCTGACGTCGTTGACCGCGACCAGTCCGCCGAACTCCTTGCGCGCTTTATCGACGACCAGCAAAGGCTCGCCGACAACAGGCTTTGGTCGTTGTGGCAACGCTTCCGCCTGCTCAGGAGCGCGGGCGCGCGGCCCACTGGGAAAAAGCCGGGCGACGAACGGCCAAACCCCTTGCCGTGCATATTGAAGCAGCAAGACCATCAATATCCCGAACACGATGATCTCAAAATTGCCGTTCGATCCCAGCAACTTGGGCAGCAAGGTCTGCAGATAATCCTGTAGAACGGTGAGGATCGTCGCGCCCAGCACTGCACCCCAGACATGCGATACGCCCCCTACCACCGCCATGAACAGGAATTCGATGCCGTGATTCAAGCCGAACGGCGTCGGGTTCACCGCCCGCTGCAAATGCGCGTACAGGAAGCCTGAAATTGCGGCCAGCACGGCGGCGTAGACGAAGATCACCACGCGCATCCACGCGGTGTTGACGCCCATGGCTTCGGCCATTGTGCCGCCGCCACGCAGTGCCCGAATCGCTCGTCCCGGACGACTATTAAGCAGATTCTGAACAGATATGACCGCGAGTAACACGACGGCCCAGATCAGGTAGTAGATCGACCTTCCGGATTCCAGATGCCATCCAAGCAGGTTGAGCACTGGAATGCCGTTGATGCCATCGTACTTGCCAAGAAATTCCAGGTTCCCGAAGAGGAAGAACAGCGACAACCCCCACGCGATTGTCCCAAGCGGCAAGAAGTGGCCGGAAAGACGCATAGTCACCATCCCGAGCAGCAGCGCGATCAGCGCTGTCAGCACGACGCCTACTATCAGCGCAAGCCACGGCGACACGCCGAACTGCGTCGTGAGATAGGCCGTTGAATAAGCGCCCACACCTACGAAGGCCGCTTGCCCGAAGCTTGTCATCCCGCCAATACCCGTCAACAGCACGAGTCCGATAGCAACGATCGAATACAAACCGATGTAGTTCAGCAGCGTGATCCAGTACTCGGGCGTGCGGATTGGATGAGGCAGCACCGGCAACGCGAACACGACCAGCAGGAATACCCAGAAAAACTTGTTTCGCATGACGAATTTCATCGCGTCACTCCTCGTCTTCGTCTGAATGCGGACTCGCCAGACTCCGCCACAGCAGCACCGGAATGATCAGCGTGAAGACGATCACCTCTTTGTAAGCGCTCGCCCAGAACGACGAATACGATTCAAGCAGCCCCACCAGCAGCGAACCCGCCGCGGCGAGCGGATAACTCACCAGACCGCCCACGATCGCACCCACGAAGCCCTTCAGTCCGATCAGAAAACCCGAGTCGTAGTAGATGGTCGTGATTGGCGCCACCAGGACGCCGCAGAGCGCGCCCAGGCCGGCCGCGAGCGTGAAGGCAAGCCGTCCAGCCTGCGTCGTGCCGATGCCCACCAGACGCGCGCCAAGCCGGTTTACCGAGGTCGCGCGTAGCGCCTTCCCGGAGATCGTGCGATCGAAATACAGATACAGCGCAACGATCAGCACCGCGGCTGTCCCGACCACCCAGAGACTCTGCCCGGAGATGGACACGCTGCCGAGGTTGAACGTGGCATCGGAGAAAGCATTTGTGCGCGAGCCTTCTGCTCCGAACATCACGAGGCCAAGGCCGACCATCGCGAAATGCACCGCGACCGCCACGATCAGCAGCAGCAGCGTGCTGGCTTCGGCGATGGGTTCATAGGCCAACCGGTACACGAATGGTCCCATCGGAATCACGATCAGCAACGCGAGCGCAACTTGCAGGATCATGGGCAGCGGCTGCATCACCACGCTCTGCGTCAGCCCATAGACTGCCACTGGGAACAGCAGATACTTGCCCGCCAGTACGGCGAGCGTGCGCGCTAGGTGCCGATGTCGCGACGGATGGCGCACCATGCCCGCGATCTCCGCGACGAAGCACCCCACGCCCATGGCGATCAGCAGCCAGCACGTTGCCGGCAGCTTCTGCGTTTGCAGCGCGGCCAACGTCAGCGCACCGTACGCGACGAACTCGCCCTGCGGGATGAAAATGACGCGCGTCACCGAAAACACGAGGACCAGCGCGAGCGCGAGCAATGCGTAGATCGCGCCCGTGGTGATGCCGTCTTGCGCGAGAATCGCCGCAATCGATAAGTCCATACTTCCTCTTTAGGAACGATCTGCTACTGGGGCTGCCGGGTCAGCCCATCGAAAATATGGCTTGATGCCGCCAGAAAAACGCGGCCTCCAGCCATGGTTGAAACCCCGGAACGCTAACTCGCCAAATTGCAGGCGCGCGAGCGCGGTCCATGTCGTAAGCTAGTCGTTCTGCAGCTTCCACTTGCCATCGACGATCTGCACCATCACGCGGGCGCGCTTGTCGAAGCCGTTGTGATCGGCCGGCGTTGTGTTCATCACGCCATGCGCAAGCGGTACATCCTTCAGGTTTTCCAGCGCGCTACGCAGCGCTGAACGGAATGCATCCGTACCCGGTTGAGCCGTCTTGAGCGCTTCGGGAATGGATTGCTCCAGCATGCGTCCGGCGTCCCACGCGTGGCCGCCAAACGTGGAGACCGACCCCACGCCATACGCCTTCTCATAAGCCTGCTTATAAGCCAGCGATGACTTCTTCACCGGGTTGCTATCCGGCAACTGATCCGCCACGAGGATTGGCCCCGCCGGCAGCAATTCGCCATCGCAATCCTTGCCGCACACGCGCAGGAAATCGTTGTTCGCCACACCGTGCGTCTGATAGACCTTGCCCTTGTAACCACGCTCCTTCAACGCCTTGGCGGGCAACGCCGAAGGCGTGCCTGCGCCCGCGATCAGCACGGCATCCGGATTAGCGCTCATGGTCTTCAGCACCTGGCCGGTGACGGAGGTATCGGTGCGGGCATACCGCTCGTTCGCGACAATCTTCAGGTTGTGCGCGGCCGCAGCCGTGTTGAACACGCTATACCAGCCGTCGCCATACGCATCCGCGAAGCCGATGAAACCCACCGTCTTCACGCCGTGCTTCTCCATATACTCGGCAATGGCGTCAGCCATCAGGCTGTCGTTCTGCGGCGTCTTGAAGGCCCACGAGCGCTTCGCATCCATAGGCGAGATGATTGCCGCCGATGCGGCCATCGAGATCATGGGCGTCTTGCCCTGACTTGCAGCGTCGAGCATGGCAAGCGAATTCGGCGTGACGGTCGAGCCCACGATAGCGTCAACATGGTCTTCATCGATCAGCTTGCGCGTGTTCTGCACTGCGCGGCTGGTGTCCGAACCATCGTCGAGCACGATGTACTCCACGCTCTTCCCACCAATCTCCTTCGGCAATAACGCGATTGTATTTTTCTCGGGAATGCCAAGCGATGCCGCCGGCCCTGTTGCCGACAACGTCACGCCAATCTTCACCTGCGCGATCGCGGCGCCGGCGCCCAGGGCCAGCGTCACGCCGAGCGCCGCGCTCGTCAGCCGTCCCTTCCATTTCACCGAGGTAGTCTTTTTCATTGCATCGTCTCCAGACGCTATGCCATCGCGCACGCCTTGTGCGCTACAGCGAGTTGTTATGATCTTTTGTCGTGCGGTCTTGGCTTGATTGCCGCTCAATCTATTTTCGGTCATTACCTGTATCTGAACCCGGTTTCCCTCAACGTTAGCCATCAGGCCAGCGCTGCCGAGCCTATCTAAAACACTCGCAAACATCTCGATAACACGTCGAAAAAAAGGCGCGTTCGAAGCAACGCGCCTTTAGTCGATTTATCTTGTTGTCCAGGTTCCCGTCAGTCTTTGGCGAGCTTCCACTGCCCGCCGACGATCTCCACCATCACGCGCGCCCGCTGATCGAGTCCTGAGTGATCGTTCGCGCTCATGTTGAAGATCCCGTGCGAGCCGGGCAAATCCTGGGTGCTTTCGATAGCCGCACGCAACGCTTCACGAAACGCCTGCGAGCCCGGTTGCCCCTTCTTCAACGCAATCGGAATCGCTCGTTGCAGCAACAGGCCGGCGTCCCATGCGTGACCGCCGAACGTGGAAATGGAACCCGCACCGTAAGCGTTTTCATAAGCCTGCTTATAAGTCAGCGCGGACTTCTTCACGGGGTTCGAATCGGGCAATTGCGCGGCGACCAGCAACGGTCCGGCCGGCAGGAACGTGCCCTCGCAATCCTTCCCGCACACACGCAGGAAGTCGTTGTTCGCCACGCCGTGCGTCTGATAGATCTTGCCCTTGTAGCCCCGCTCCTTCAGCGTCTTTTGCGGCAACGCGGCCGGCGTTCCCGCACCCGCGATCAGCACCGCATCGGGGTTCTGCGACATGGCTTTAAGAACCTGCCCGGTCACCGATGTATCGTTGCGCGCGAACCGTTCATTAGCGACGACCTTGATCTTCGCGAGATCGGCTGCCTTGGTGAATTCCTTGAACCAGCTTTCGCCGTAAGCGTCGCTGAAACCGATAAACGCCACCGACTTCACGCCATGATTCGACATATGCTGCGCGATCGCGGTCGCCATCAAGATGTCGTTTTGCGGCGTCTTGAACACCCACGCGCGTTTTGCATCCATCGGTTCGACGATGGTAGCCGCCGCAGCCATGGAGATCATGGGCGTGGATGTCTCAGATGCGACGTCGATCATCGCGAGCGAATTCGGGACTACCGTGGAACCAATCAGGGCATCGACGTGATCTTCACTCGTCAGCTTGCGGGCGTTCTTGATGGCTTGCGTGGAATCGGTCGCATCATCCAGGACGATGTAATCCATCTTCTGCCCGCCAATCTCCTTCGGCAGCAGCGCAATGGTGTTCTTTTCCGGAATTCCCAGCGATGCGGCCGGTCCAGTCGCGGACACTGTCACACCAATCTTTATGTCTGCAAAAGCGTGCGTACTGACTACTGCGGACATGCTCGCGATGAGTGCCGCCTTCGAGATCCAGCGTAAAGCCAACTTCATTGATATGCCCCGTAAATGTGTTTTGTTCACCGGCGCGATTTTACGATTTTTATATCCCGACCACGCGGTCGGTGAATCCGGAGTGTAGCGGACGAGAACCGCGCGGAGCAAGCGTTTTGAAGGAATTTGAACGAGCGAATGCGCGCTAAAGCACGTAATGAAAAATGCCCGGGAAAACCCGTATGAAATTGATTAATTTGATTTGAATGGCGAGAGTCGGCGGCCATTTATCTGGCCCTTAATCGCGGCAAAATAAATCGATTTGGACGTGAGAATCCGAGAGTTAAGCAAAAGCGCGGAGCACAAATAAAAAGCGCTGTTGGAATCATCCAACAGCGCTTTCGGTCGGGCACTTGATGCCTCGTTGTCTCCTCGTTCTCCACCTCAAAATTCGGGTGCAACAGAACTGAAACGGATA
>Ga0153932_1000378_pt1 | contig 13162 bp, 12 predicted proteins | sample TSNJ016MetaG_FD_102273 | JGI IMG/M metagenome (GOLD analysis project Ga0153932, IMG submission 102273) | Attine ant fungus gardens microbial communities from New Jersey, USA - TSNJ016 MetaG | ecosystem: Host-associated > Fungi > Mycelium > Unclassified | place: USA: New Jersey, Wharton State...
AAATCACCGACGAACATCATTCCGTTGCACCGGCCATCTGACCGTTCGCCGACGAGCTGCAGCAAGCAACGTTATTAAAAGTTGGCGGGTGATTGCGTGCATGACCGCGTCCGGCTTTTTTTGCGGACTCGCCGGCCGGTAGTCGTTCGTAACCGGTCAGGATGGAGTTCGAATATTATTCCGGTTAATCTGCCAATGAATCTTTGGCATTGCTCGTAAAACATACACCGGTGCAGCGCGTTACCGCGCGAACAAACAAAACGAAATCACGATGACCACTCGAGTTCCGCTCAACGGGCAACCATCAGTATCCAGTCGACCCACAGTCGCCCCACGCGGTGCTATCAGCGCAGTGATTGCAGGATTGCTTCTCTTGGCAACTGTTCTGTTCCTGCTCTCTCTAGGTGCAACGCTCGAAGGGTTGTTCGAGAAATATTGGCTAGGGAAGGTCTCAAGCAAATACGACCCATTTTTCGCGATTTTCATTCCGGTCACTAGCGGGACCGGTATCGCGGTCGTGGTCTTGCTGCTGCTGCGCATGATGGCGGCTTGGCGCAGGCGACGGGCGCGATAGATAGACCAACTGCTTGCCGCTACGGTCAGGTTCCGTTCATCGAATGATTGACGGGAGATCCTGCCTTGTCGATTAAGTTTGATCGTCAATCGCCGTAGCCCTGTCATGGTGAATGGTGCATCTTTCCTTGGGTTCAATATAAGCAACAAGCTCACGCATCCGGTGGTCAGGTTGAGCGAGGTTTTCGCCATCTCTCAAGGTCTCTGGCACAACGATGCGGCAAACGCACCTTCCATGATTTCGTTCCCCGACACCATGCTTATCCTGCCGCAGCGTACTGGCGAGAATCATGTGAGGGGCATTGATCGGTGAGTCGCGTCCACGTGTACTTCGGTGCGCGCCAAGCCGAGTCGCCACGTTTGATCGTGGTATTGGCCGAGAGTCGCATCGCTCCACGAAACGCGGATCGTAGCGCCGGGCTTTGCGCCTGTGCCGTGCGTCGAACCACCGGAGAAGAGTCTTGCGGAATCGCCTTGAGTGACAACGCACGACACCTTAATCAAGTCACGAAATCTTGATACGTGATCCTGATAAGACGTCGTGCCGTTCGTCCGTCCGGCATGCCGGCGTGTCATAAGCGCGAGGCGAGTTGTCGCTGGTCAAGCCGGGCAATTACATTCAGGTCGTTGAGCCGGCGCGGTCTTCGACAACCACTGACGGGGCACTCACAGACGTACTCTTCGATGATGTCTTTTTCGTCAGTGTGCGTTTTGCACGTGCCTTCGGCGTCGCGTTGACCGCAGCTTTCCCACTCTTGGTCTTTGCGGTCACGGCCTTCTTAACAGCGGGCTTCGTAGCCAAAGCTTTTCTCGCTACTTTCTTAGCGGCGGTTTCTTTTTTTGCTGGCTTTGCGCTGCTCGCGACTGTCGAACCGGCGTTGGCGCCATCAACGAGAAACTTGGTCCGATCCTTCGATGCTGCAAGCCATGCGGGTGCCGGACCGCGTCCGCTCCAGGTCGCTCCGGTCTTCGGGTCGAGATATTTTGCGGGCTGCGGTCCCTTGCGTTGTCCCTTACCTTGTCCTTTAGCAGCGAGTGCACCTGTCGCTAGCGAGGCTTTCTGGATTGCGCTTTTCGCTTTGCTCACAGCGCCAACAGCGGTTGTGCCGCTCGCGATCAGGAACCTGGTGCGATCCTTGGCATCGGCAATCCATGCCGGCGCGCGGCCGTGGCCGGTCCAGGTGGCGCCTGTCTTCGGATGCTGGTACTTCGGCGGGGTCCCGCCATTCAGATGACCAGCAACTTTCGTTTTAACGCTTTGAGTCTTCCCGTTGGCCGCTTTCGCTTCCCGCTTTGCCTTTGCTTTGGCTTCAATGTCGACGGTAGTCAGACCGTGCACCAGCATAATTTTTCGAATCTGATCGACCGCGGCCTGCGCCTTTTTTGCAATCAAAGTGTCGGCTTGCACCTGCAGCTTCTTCATCTTTTCCTGGATCTGTTCGAGGGTCGGCATAGTGAACTCCTTAAATGAATATGGCCGAACTATGCCATGAGCGTCGAGAGTGTGAAAGCGCTGATAGGCTGTTCACGTTATTCAGAGACGACCAACGACGACGGTAGCAACTGTAAAAATCGTTCGCGCTTTTCAGTCCGGGTGAGTGAATTTTCGGATGCACGATACCGGCTGCTCAATGCGAAGTGGGCCAGCGCTTCTTGTTAAACAGCGACCGTACAAGAGGGCAGCCGTTGTTTGTTTTGTCCATCTTCGAGGGCTTTCCAAGCCTTGAGGGGTGGGGTTTTACTGGACTCGCGTCCATGAGACAGCGCACAGGTCATCATTTTCGTGACGATTATGCGAAAAGCCCCTTGATTTATGGCTCCAGACGTTGCGTCTTGATGTCGGTGTTGTTACGCTGGCGCCAACCCGAGAATTTGTACCTTTGCGTTAGTCGGTGACGGCGCAAAGGCAAAGGCCTTGGGCAACCTTTGACTAGAAGAGAGGCATTCATGGCAACAACCGCTACCAAGAAAACAGCTATCAAGAAAACCGCGGCTCCCGCTGCAAAGAAAGCGGCAGCGCCCGCTGCGAAGAAAGCGGCAACTGTCAGCAAGAAGGCGGCACCTGCAGTGAAGAAGCCCGTTGCGTTGACGCCCTTGAAACCAATCAAGGATACGTTCACGAAGACATCGTTGACGATTCACCTCGCCGAGCGCTCAGGCGTGGAGCCGAAGGCAGCCAAGGCGTTGTTGGCGGCCCTTGAAGAAACGGTGCTTGCATCGATTCACAAGAAGGGTGCGCAGGAATTCACCCTGCCGGGATTGCTGAAGGTGGTCGCGCAAGATGTGCCGGCCAAGAAGAAGCGCTTCGGCAAAGACCCGTTCACGGGTGAAGACAAATGGTTTGCGGCGAAGCCCGCTTCGGTGCGCCTCAAGGTGCGCCCGCTGAAGAAACTGAAGGACGCTGCGCTGTAAGTGAACGTGTTCTGACCTGGAAATGCCCCTCGCGACGAAAATCCGAGGGGCGTTTTTTCGTTTACTGTCGTGCCGAACGACGTGCTCGTCGACGTGCTCATCGACGTCAGAAGCGGCTAGCCAATGTGCAGCAGCGACATCTGACTTTCCAGCAACGCGCGAAGCTCACGCGCATCGGGCCGTGTTCCCCAATTGCGAGCGCCGGCAACCGACGCGATCGCCATCCAAGAATTTGGCGGAAACCACTCGCGCACGAGAGCGCCATCTTTAAGGATGCGAAGACGTCCGGTCTGCGCGCAGTATTCGGCACATATCTCTGTGTCCGCCAAATGCGTGGTAACTCGATGGCTACGGATTCGCAGCATGGGTCTCTCCAATATGATGAGGTGGTGACCGTATACGCCCTGACACGATCACGCCCCTGACACGATCGCTCTCGGCTCAAGGCGGGGAGCAGTAATCGATCTATCGCATCCGTATATTGGACCGGGTACGGCGTGCAGTTCTGTGCGTGCGACAACACGCTACGTGCTGTCAGCGATCAAGACGGCGCGGCTGTGGCGCGTTGGTTCACGGCTACGTTCCGCTCCTTTTCATTTTCCTTTGCGTAGTGATGCCCCACGATGCAGCCGCCCATCGCTCCGATGACAGCATGGTGGCCCGCGACGTGGCCGGCCACTCCGCCGACCACCGCGCCTTTCAGACATCCTGCTGCGTGTGCCGTGCCGACGGCCGTCAGTAATGCCAGGGCCTACATCGCGCTGACTACATTGCGTATACTCATTTACCGCTCCTGAAAGAGCTGGACGCGGATTCCGTCCAGTCACCGCGAGTCTATGTGCGGGGAGCGTTCACAAGTGAAACCGGCTTGCGAGATTGGTAACACGCAGTTACCGCACTCAGCCGGCAATGAGGCGGGTCATTTGCACGAGAATTTTGAAAGCTGCCCGTTACTTAAAAGCGGACGCAGCTTTCGAAGACTTATACGCGTGCGCCACGTGAGTATCTGCAGCAGATGGTGGGGTTCCGCACATCGTTTTCTCCTGGGGCCATGGAGACTCCCAACAAGATACCGATGATGTGGTTGCGTGCATTTTTCAAAGAGCTCGATGCCCGAGCGAACAGAGTTGCTCCATGACTGCGCGCACGGTCGGCGACCTCACGGTGAATGACGAGACCGTCACGTGATCCTGGTAGCCGAGCACGTGACGCCCGGCAGGCGCCCGGCGATCCTCTCATTCAGTGGCTCAATCAGGCATCCCTCGTCCGCGCGTCTCGGGCAGGAACCAGGGCAGTATGATTCCCAGCACATAGACGGAACCGAGCGCCATTGCCGCCTGCGAAACGCCGCCAAACGATTTGATCATGCTCCCCGCGATAATCGGGAAAACCCAGGCAATCAGCCGCGCCGCGTTAAACACGAAACTGATTGCAGTTGAACGCACCGTGACGGCGAAAAGCTCGCACGGGTATATCGCCATCCACGCATAGGCGCAGCCGAGCGTGAAAAACCCGTTGATCGGCGCAATCACCATCATGGCTTCAACGCTGCTCGTCAGCTTGTAGGTGATGAATGTCGTCACGAGCGAGCCAACGAACGTCAGCGATATATAAGCACGCCGGCCGATAGCATCCACAATGAAACCGGCTAGCAAGTAAGCGATGATCGCGCCCACCGTGTAGATGATCGACACCCTGGAACCCCACGATAACGCATCCGGCAAGCCCTGCGCCTTGGCGATCGAGACCGTGAATGTGGGTAGCCAGCTCGATATGGCCCACCAGCCGACGGTTGTCACAATCGACAGCAGCACCAGAAGCAGCGTGCGTTTCCTTGCTTCGTGCTCGTTAAACAATTGTGCAAGTGTGAAGGGCCGCTGGTTGGATGCGGCGGCAGATCCTGTGGAGGGTAGCCCGCTGGTAGCGTTCCAGCGTTTTTCACGCACTGCGCGCTGCCATTGTTCCGACTCGTTCACGCCGCGCCGGATGTATAGAACAAACAAGGCGGGTAGCGCGCCGAGCACGAACATCAGCCGCCAGGTTTGCTCTCCAAGCGGATGCACCGATGAAAGCGCGTACCAGACGACCGCCGCTATGAGCGTGCCCCAGCCGAAGCCGGATTGCAGGAAGCCTGCGCCCTTGGCACGTGCCCGTTCAGGCCACGTCTCGGAGAGCAGTGCGATCCCCGTACTCCACTCGCTGCCCATAGCCAGCCCGGTAAGAAAGCGCAGGGCGCATAGCGTCCAGAAGGTCTGGGAAAACGCAGTGAATCCTGAAAACATCGCGTAAAGAAACACCGACCAAAGCATCATGCGCTTGCGTCCGACATAGTCCGCAAGAATGCCGCCGACGAGGCCGCCCACGCCCCAGCCGAGCAGCGTGATCCCGATCACCAGACCTGCATAAACCGGCGTGGATGCGGCTTGCGCGGGAGAGAGAACCGAATGCAGCATTGGCGCAATGACGACGACCAGAACAAGCGCTTCGTAGCCGTCGAATATCCAGCCCAAAAAGCTGGCCCTGAGAACGCGCCAGTGCGTGGGCGTCAGATCGGCGTACCAGCGGCCCTGGTTGCCTGACGCTATTTTTTCTTGTCCAGTCTGATCCATTGAGTGTCCCCGTTATAGTCATTAGCGATATTCATTTCCAATGTCTCGCGATGTTCGCCTAGTCAATGAAGGGAAATCACGGATCATCTGCGGGACAAGAAAAGAGCGACAAAACTAACGGCCACCTCTCGGTGGCCGTGGGTTGCCAAGTCATCTTTTGCGCCGTTCCAGATATAGTCTACTCACATATGGCTTAACGCGGTCGTCGGTGGACCGCGCAGCCGTTTCTGCAAGGCTTCTTTGGCGGTTCATGCGATGGTCCAAGCAATGGGGATGTTCAAGCCCTGGCGATCTCCGATGACAACGGCAAGCCAAATAAACGCCGGCTATTCTCGGTGCAAGCTTGAGCAACTTCCTCTTCGCTGATGCCTTTCAGTTCTGCGACAGCGCGGGCCACCCATATCAGGTTCGCGGGCTCGTTATACGGCCGACGCTTTTTGGCATTCTTGGGGCCGAGATACGGAGCGTCGGTTTCCAGATGCAGCCTGTTGAGCGGCAGGTCCGGAATGGCGGAGCGCAGGGCGTCGCCACGCTTCTCATCCGTCACCCAACCCGTGATGCCGATATCCAACCCAATATCGACAAAAGCCTGGGCTTCATCGGCTGACTCGGTGAAGCAGTGAACCGCCCCATGGGCGCCGGACTGAACCGCTTCTTTCACCATTGCATGAAAGTCTGCGAACGCATCGCGGCAATGGAGGAAAAGAGGTTTCTTGATCTGCACGGCGGCAGACAATTGAGCGGCAAACGCCAGGCGTTGATTCGCCGGCGTCGAAAAATTGCGGTTGTAGTCGAGCCCGCATTCGCCGACAGCCACGCAGACCTCGTCCCGCCACAGCACACCCAGCGCGTCGAGCATTTCAGCGGACCAGGCATCTGCCGAATGCGGATGGACACCTGCAGTCGAAAAGAGATATCCAGGGTAACTGTGAGCGAGGGCCAATGCTTCGTGACTCGATTGCATCGACGTACCTGTCGCCAGAATCGCGCTCACGTCCGCCGCTTTCGCGCGTTCGATGAGACTGCCGGTCAGTCCATGCAATTGCTTTGAGTGGAAGTTGACGCCGATATCGATAAGTTGCATGGCCCAGCGTGCACGCCCGGTTTAGCGGAGAGGTGCCACCGCCACAGACGCTGCCAAAGAGATTGGACGAGGCGGGGACATACCGGGCCTTGATGGCGCGCCCAGCTTCCGTGGAGGATAGCAGGGCGCCTCGCGAAGCGTGCATTGCTCATTGACTAAGTTGAGCGGCCACAGACCCGTCACTGCCGAGGGGTTGGGTTGCCAAGCTCATTGGACTCGTGACGAAGCATGTCTCGCGACCGGCCGATATCGTGCCGTTTTTTAAACAAGTCAGACCGCTCTTCCTCGCCCGGAAGCGGTGACGTGAATGCTCTGAAAACAACAAAGCCGACGAACAACAAAATACAGATAACCGATGGAATCTCGAACAGGGCGTGACTCATGGGGCCTCCCGCTGCGCCTCAACAAGCGCAAATGGATTTACGAGCTTCTATCCTAGGCCCATCACCTTGCCTTGAAAAACGATTAAGTTTCACGTGTATGTGAGAAATATTCATTTGAGCAGCGAGTGCGAGCAATACCGGTTAGCGTATTTGCCAGGTTCGTATCCAAGTCCCTTGTGAGCTTCCTACGGTAGCCTGGTTGTTCAGTTCGCAGCGCCCTCCGGGGACCCGAGATCTATACACGGGCGGTAAGGTTGAGCAGTTCGATGCCCCGCGAAGATCGTCGCGTAAAGGAGCCGGATGGCAGGGATGGTTCTCGTGACGCGCCCGTTCATTCAGATGGTCGCCCGCATTTAATAGAAAGCCGGCCTTCGCCCCGTCTCATCTACTTCAGCGGTTCCAGGGCACGGCGATGCAGCACCGGCGTTTCAGTCACAACATCACTCTGGTAGAACGCCAGAAACCGTTCGAACTGACGTTGGGCATCGGATGGATCCACGCCTTCTTTCAATACGGCGCTAGAGAACCCGGTCCGTTCCATCTGCACGAGTTGATCGATCAGCACGTCGCCTCTCGCTCTCAAGTCACCTTTGAAACCAAGCCGGCGGCGTAGCAGATACGCCTGACTGTAGGCGCGTCCGTCAGTGAAGTGAGGGAAATTAAGTTCAATGCGCTCGATAGTCTCGATGTTGTCTTTCAACGTCAGCGGATCTTCATCATTCGCGAGCGATACAACCTGTTGATTCGCGTCCTGTGAATGCTCGAATGTTGTAAGAAGCCTGAGGTGCGTGGTGCTCGTCATGCGACTCGCTCCTCACTCTTGCGTACATCGTTGGCGGCCGACTTGAAAGGATCCAGCCCAACGCGTCGTACCGTCTCGATGAAGCGTTCTTGCCTGCTGCCAATACTCTGCCTGATGGATAAATACGTCGACAGCACTGCGTCGATGACTTCAGACACCTCATGCGCCGAGAACGATGGGCCGATAACTTTGCCCGCTTGCGCCGCGCCGCTCGTGGCCGAACCGTCCGATCCTCCCAGCGTGACCTGATACCACTCCTTGCCGTCCTTATCGACGCCGAGAATACCTATGTGGCCGCTATGGTGATGACCGCACGAGTTGATGCAGCCGCTGATATGGAGGTCGATTTCTCCGATGTCATTGAGTTCGTCAAGATCCTGGTAAAGCTGCGTGACAGCTTCGGCGACGGGAATCGAGCGTGCATTCGCCAACGCGCAAAAGTCCCCGCCGGGACACGCGATCATGTCGGTCAGAAGATGTACATTCGCACTTGCAAGACCAGCGTCGCGAGCGGCTTCCCAAAGCGGAAACAGGTCGTCGGCATGGACCCACGGGAGCGCCAGATTCTGCGTATGCGTCACGCGCGCTTCGCCTGCCGAAAAGCGATCGCTAAGTCCGGCGACCAGATCGAGCTGATCAGCTGACGCATCGCCGGGCGCCTGAAGAAGCCGCTTGAACGAGAGCGTGACAATGCGCAAGGACGGATCTTTATGCAGGGCGACGTTGCGTTGCAACCAGCGTTCAAACTGCGGATGCAGCGCGGCTTGCGCCTTTAGCTTGGCAAGTGCATCTGCGGATGTGGCATGGTCAAGCCGCTTGGGCAACGCTGGCGGAAGAAAGGACGCGCTCACGCGATCCAGTTCGGCTTGCGGGATGGTGTGCGGGCCGCCATCGTGTTCCACGATCTGACGGAACTCGTCCTCGACTTCATCGATGTAACGTTGACCCTCGGCCTTCACCAGGATCTTGATGCGTGCCTTGTACTTGTTGTCGCGGCGGCCGAACTGGTTATAGACGCGCACGACCGCTTCGATGTAATTCATGATCTGGTTCCACGGCAGGAACTCACGCATGACGGTTCCAATGACGGGCGTGCGACCCATGCCTCCTCCGACAGACACACGAAAGCCCAACTCGCCCGTGTCATTGCGCAGCAAATGGAGGCCTACGTCATGCCAATCCGTGGCGGCGCGGTCTTCGGTCGCGCCGGTCATGGCGATCTTGAACTTGCGCGGCAGGAAGGCGAATTCAGGGTGAAGCGTCGTCCATTGGCGCATGATTTCTGCGAAGGGCCGCGGATCGGTGACTTCATCGGGCGCGACACCCGCGCGTTCATCGCAGGAAATATTGCGAATGCAATTGCCGCTGGTCTGGATGCCGTGCATGTTGACGCTCGCCAGGAGATCCATCACGTCTGCCGCCTTCGACAGCGAGATCCAGTTGAACTGTACATTCGTGCGCGTGGTGAAATGAGCGTAGTGGGTGGGAAGGTGAACGGTGCCGAGCTTGCGTTGAGCCTCCGATGCGAGCCTGTATGCCTCCGCCTCGGGTTCATCGTACTCACGCGCCACTCGGGCCAGCACACGAAGCTGAGCGCTCGATAACTCGCCATATGGCACTGCTACGCGCAGCATGGGCGCGTGGCGTTGAACATACCAGCCGTTCTGCAGGCGAAGCGGCCGGAAGTCGTCTTCGCTTAGCTTGCCGCTTTGCCACCGCTCGATCTGGTCGCGGAATTGCGCAGCGCGACTGCGCACGAAAGCTCGGTCGAATTCGGTGTATTGATACATGGTCAGGACTATCCTGCGACCCTGCCGATTGGGGCAGCGTGTTGTTTTAGCTGAGTGAGCGAATGCTTGAGCGCCGATAGAAAATGCTCACGCGCCAGCGCTTAGGTCAGTGGCTTAAGGTAAGGGAGCGATGCGCCGGGTTCAAGAAGCAGATGACATCGAATGTGGGGTAGCAGTTTCTTCTGCTGCTACGAAACTTCATCCAACTGCTGCTGTTCTGCGCGCCTTGACCCTTCTATGATGGGATCAATGAAAATGTTTTGTCATTGGTCAACCGAGAGAGGTAAGTCATGGCTTTCCTGAGAATGCTGAGAATCGTACTGTGGAGTTTCTTTGGCGTCCGCAAGAGTGCTTCGCATCAGGCCGATATGGCGGCGGTAAAGCTGCCATTGCTACCGGCGGTCGCCATCGGGTTGGCTGGCGGGTTTGGTGCGCTCCTGTTTGGTCTCGCACGGCTTGCTTCAACGGTGACGCACTAAGAGTTTTCACGCGGTGATTGCAGCGAGCGGCGTCATCGCTTGGCACGTACCGACGGGCGCTTGAGTAGCTCACCGAGTACGCGAATCGCGTCGTCAATCTTCGGGCTCCACGGATGGCCGAAGTTGATCCGCACATAGTGCTCGAATGCGTGCGTGGCGGAAAAGATCGGGCCTGGCGCAAGGCTGATGCCTTGTTCAATTGCAAGCCGATGCAACTCCATTGCGTCGATTGCTTCGGGAAGTTCGAGCCAAAGAAAGTATCCACCCGCCGGATGCGTGCGCCGGACTCCTTCGGGTAACCAGCGCCGGATAGCGTTGTCCATTTCGCTTAGCTGCACGTTCAATGCGCCGCGCAACTTGCGAAGGTGCTTGTCGTAGCCGCCATGCTGAAGATAATCGGCAATACCGGCCTGGACCGGAATGCTGGCCGATAACGTCGTCATCAACTTTAGCCGCTGAACCTTGTCGGTGAATCGTCCCGCGGATGTCCACCCGATCCTGTAGCCCGGCGCGAGCGTCTTTGAAAACGAACTACAGTGCATGACGAGACCCTTTTTATCGAATGCCAATGCAGGCAACGGGTACTCGGGCTGAAAGTGCAACTCGCCATAGACATCGTCTTCGATCAACGGTACCTCTTGCTCCGCGAGCAATTCGACAAGGGCCTTTTTCTTCTCGAGCGAGAGCGTCACCCCTGTCGGATTCTGAAAATTCGTCATGAACCAGCAGGCGCGGATGGGATGTTTCTTCAACGCGTCGGCGAGTGCATCAAGGTCGAGACCCGTAACAGGGTCAACCGGAATTTCAACGGCCCGCAAGTCCAGCCGCTCAATAGCCTGGAGCGCAGCGTAAAAGCCGGGCGATTCGACAGCGACTACATCGCCGGGCCGGGTGACCGCCATCAGGCACAGGTTCAACGCCTCCAGCGCGCCGTTGGTGATGACGATCTCCTCAATTGGCTGCGATATGCCCATCCCCATGTAACGTAAGGCGATCTGACGTCGCAGATGTTCATTTCCCGGTGGCAAGTCGACCACGGTACTCCACGGGCTCATCAGCCGCGCGGCCTGCGCCAGGGACTTCGCAAGACGCGACAACGGGAAAAGATTAGGCGAGGGGAAAGCCGAACCCAACGGCACAATGCCCAGCGTTTTTGCCGCGTCCAGCACGGAAAAAACCAGGTTGCTGATGTCGACCTTGCTTGATTCGGCTAGTGAAGGCGCACGAGGCGCTCGCGGAGCAGTAACGCGCGCGCCCGGCGCGACGTAGTAACCGGAACGTTCCTGAGCCCGGACCAGACCCCATTCTTCGAGCAGATAGTAAGCGCGAAAGACGGTTGATTGACTCACGCCATGCTGCGCGATGATCTGACGCAACGAGGGCATGCGCGAGCCGACCGCAATGCCGCCCGAACGAATTTCGGCGGCCATCGCGTTGGCAAGTGTTTCGTATCGGTTCATTGCTAATCAAGGTCCTTGGCGCAGCGCAACTGCTTCGTTTGAAACTCGTCGTTTGCTGCTATGGCAATGGCGGTCATTTTCTTATGGTTCGTACCGGAAGGAAAGTATCGCCGCGGGAGTGTGCCGTGGCGGAGTGTCCGCTTTCCAGGTCACCTGTGTGTGACTATCGGGAATTGCTCCTGCTCGAAACGATTGTCGACACTTCACGTTACGCGAACGCGGTGGATCGCGTTCAACTGTCAGCTATTCGCTAGTTTTTTTATTGCTGTCTCGAGCCGATGTCATTTCGCTTGACGGTGGTTTTGCAAGCGCTGCCGCTTTCGATTTGAATGGTCTGCGTGGTGCCACAGCGCGTCACTTATCTCTTCGCTGGCGCAGTTGGTTTTTGTTCGCACTTGGGGGGGAGGGGATCCGGTTAGCGGTTGGGGTCAATGCCGGGTTGCTGCTTTCCAGGTCTTCGCGGGTTATACGTTAGCTGACTTCTTTATCACTATTAGCCACTGCGCGTGGCGGCGCGTCATTTCTTGGTCCAAAGCGACAAAGAAACGAAGCAAAGAAAACGCTTTCAACTCTCTAAAAATTAAGTGTCCACAGCGTGCAGTTTTTATTCATTGGTACCCGAAAAGCACGGTGCTCGCCAGAACCACCGATGTGTGAAACCCTCCTTCTCCGAACACCGATACCCACACGCTTCGCCACCAGTGATTGAACCCGCCCAAGGGACACCCCGCGCTATCCGCGTGAACCATCCACCGAATTTGTATGCACGTCAAGCCACGCCGCCACCCACCTCAAAACAAGGCCGCCAAAATTCGTTTGGCCGTAACCCCCAAAATAATGGCGCAAACCGAGCAGCCAACCCGCTAAGAACCGGAGCGGAAAATACCCCCGAAACCGTACGAACTCCTTGTTCTGAGCGACATCGACGTCGACCCTATAGCAACTAACGGCGTTCCATTATCTAAGGGCGGGTTCGCTTGAAGCCGCCCTTAGCCGCATGCGAGGCTCTGTGAAAATTAGACGCGTGCGTCTTATACCGGGCAACGCCCCCGCACGCATTTGCGATTGTCTTTTGCCAGCGCTGCGCCGAGCAGATCGGGGAGGGCATCCGGCGCCCGGCACGCTGTATCCGATGGGGGAGGGAGTACCGTTGCATGACGCAGCCACGCATTCCAACTCCGGAGCCCCACGTGGTCGCGACGCCACAGGTGTAACCATTCGTAAGCGCTATGTGGGGTCGCCCACATAGCGCCGGAGCACTCGCAATCATTATGGCCTCGCTGACCGACAAAAAGCGCCCAACGATCAAAAAAACGAATATTCAGAGGCAACAGGTCAGCTACGAGAGAAACATCATCGAGGCGGTAACGGGGGTTCCCGCTTCGATTTAAAGGCCCGGCATCGTCCGGGCCTTTTTCCATCCGGCGCTCGCCGATATTCCACCGAAGCAGGTGCGTCTTAACGCACTTAACTCCCTTGGATCATCGCCGGCGCGTCTTCCTACGCCCCTTCGCCACCGCCACCGCCACCGCCACCGCCACCGCCACCGCCACCGCCACCGCCACCGCCA
>Ga0153932_1000379_pt1 | contig 13091 bp, 12 predicted proteins | sample TSNJ016MetaG_FD_102273 | JGI IMG/M metagenome (GOLD analysis project Ga0153932, IMG submission 102273) | Attine ant fungus gardens microbial communities from New Jersey, USA - TSNJ016 MetaG | ecosystem: Host-associated > Fungi > Mycelium > Unclassified | place: USA: New Jersey, Wharton State...
ATAACAGCGGCACGACTTACGCGCAGCAGAACGTCTCCGCAAATACCATCGGAGTCTTAACTAATAATGGCGTGCTGGCCGCGCAGCAAAACACCAAGGTCAATGCGGCAACCGTGGCATCGAATGGGACGCTTGGTGCGGGCGTGAACAGCGACGGCACGATTGCCAATGCGGGCGACCTGTCGGTGATCGCCAGTGGCGCGCTCACCGCAACCGGGCAAAACGAAGGCGGCGGTAACACGACCATCCGTGGTGCGTCGGTGAATCTGGCCGGTAGCAATACCTCGGCGATCGGCACGCTGGCGCTTGCTGCAATCAACGGCGACCTGAACGTGTCGAGGGCGAATACGACCGCAGGCGGCGCGCTTATCGCGAATGCAGAGGGCACACTCGTCAACGACAGCGGCAAGATGTCGGGCGGGTTGGTTCAGGTGACAGCGGCGAGCATATCGAACCGTAGTGGTCAGATCATTTCAGGCGGTGCGCTTGACGCGACGGCAGCAGGTGACTTGGTAAATCAAGGCGGTACGATGCAGGCCGCAGGCGCGATGACGCTCGACGCCGGTTCGCTGGATAACACAGCCGGGCGTATGGTCTCGCTCAATGGCGACGGGCTGAACATCGCCGCACGCGGCACGCTAAACAATGGGACGACTGGCACCATCGGCACGAACGGCGCGCTGAATCTCAACGCAGGCACACTCGCGAATCAAGGGCAACTCAGTGCTGCTGGCGAAGCATGGGTGCGCGCGCAAAACATCGACAATCACGCGGGCACGATCACTGCCGGCGGCGCGCTCAATGTCGCCTCGCCCGGCGCGCTGAACAACCGGAGCGGCACGCTGTCAGGTTCGACCACGACCGTCGCCGCGTTCGCCTGCACGGCGCGCGCGAGCAGATCGACCTGATCGGTATCGCCTGCGTTCAGTCCCGCGCCCTGAATGCTGATGTTGCCGCCCGTCACGTTGAGACCTGAAAGCGAGCCATCGGCGGCAAAGTTCGGCGTGCCGGTCGTGAGGATCGCACGCGACGTGTTGATGAAACCGCCGCCGTTCACGCTGATGCCCGAGCCGTTCGCAATCACCACTTCGGCGCGTCGCCCCGCGACTTCGACACGCCCATTGATCTGGCTCGCCGCGCTGCTGTTGACCTGATTGACGATCACGCGCGCAGACTGCCCGGGCCCAAAATTCGGATTGCCGTTAATCAAACCCGCCTGCTGCGTCTGCACGATGGCCGGGGAGTTATTCAGGATGGCGCCCTTGGGCTGCACGTCGAACCTGTTGTAGGTATTCATCGAGACGCCGGCGCCCGATGGCCGGTTGATGTTCACCTGATCCAGACCGTTTTGCGTCTGGATGACGGACGGTGCGTTGGCACCTCCCGATATGATCTGCGCACTTGACCACGAAGGCAGCGCGCCAAGTAATGCGAGCGCCGAGAAAACGATCTGCCGCAGCGTAAAAATCAAACCCTGTGATTCTTTGTTGCGTACTGAAGTCTGTCCTGCTTCCTTACCTGTCGCCGTGGCGGTTTCCTCGACGGCAATCAGCATGTTTCTCAGTCGACTGAATACCAGTCGATATTTATTCTTGTTCATCTGGACTCGTTTGTAATGCTATTTTTTGACGAGCAACAAAATAGCGTCAGACGAACCAGACAGGTTAAAACCAACCATCAGCCGGATCTGAAAACAACGGTTTTGATGAAATCGGATCTTTCTTATAGGGAATTTTGGAGCACAGAGGTGGGTGAAACGGGCGAAAAAGCCCGGATGTTGGTGAGACTTGTGCATCCCGGATCGCCTTATCCACAGCTTTTGTTGGCAAGGCTGTGGACAAGTCCTGGGGAGTTGCAGCAACGTGTTGATTTGGTTGGGACTTGTTCCCTTGCTTCGTTATGAACGGAGCAAGGCCGCCTCTCAAACCCCCAGCGCAGTTTCCACCGCACCCGCCAGCGCAAGAATCGCTTCATCCTGCCCGTGAAATCCACCGATACTGAATCCCACCGGCGCATCTCCATCCCGATGGCAAGGCACTGACACCGCGCAACCATCGAGGAAATTCACCACGCTTGGATTGCGCAGCACCAGCGCGTTGGCGGCGGCAAACACGGCGTCATCGGCTTCGAGCGCGGCAATGGCAGGCGGCGCGATAGGCACGGTCGGCATGACGAATGCATCGAAACCGGCGAAGAACTGCCGAGCGGCCGCGATGGTCGTGCGCCGGGCCGCGAGCAGATCGATGTAATCCGCCGCCGATGCCGCCTCGCCAAGTCTGATCCGAGCCAGCACGCGCCGGTCGTACGCATCCGCGTGAGTGCCCAGCCGCGAGCGATGAGCGGCAAACGCTTCGATGGGCGAGAAGCCGAACGTATTGATCGCAGGCAGCGAATCGAGCGGCGCGAAACGGACCTCGGTGAGCAAGGCGCCGGCGCGAGCAAGCTTGTCCAACGCCGCTTCATAAGTTCGTGCGATTTCCGGCTCAATACCGTCCATCACATAGTTGCGCAACACGGCGAACCGCGCGCCCGCAAGCGGCCTGCTTGCATCGAAAGACACCCCAGAGAGCACGCCATCCATCATCGCGCAGCACGCGACACTCGGCGCAATCGCGCCGACGACATCGAGCGTAGGCGACAGCGGTACAACGCCTTCAGTCGGCACACGTCCTGCGCTCGGTTTAAAACCCGTGAGCCCGCAAAACGCAGCGGGAATCCGCAGTGATCCGCCCGTGTCGCTGCCAAGGCCCGCTGCCGCCAAACCGTCGGTCACGGAGGCTGCCGCTCCCGACGATGATCCGCCCGCCACATGTCGTTCGTTGCGGCGCCACGGCGATGCAGGCGTGCCGTAGTGAGGGTTGAGACCCAGCCCCGAAAATGCAAATTCGCTCATGTTCGTGCGCCCGATCAGCACTGCCCCAGCGCGCCTTAGCCGGGCGACCGCGGGTGCATCGTTGCGAGCGGGCGCAGCATCGGCGAGAACGCGGGAACCGGCGCGGGTCGGCTGGCCTTGTACATTGAAGAGATCTTTTATCGATACCGGCACACCGGCCAATGGCGAAAGACGCGTGCCGGCGCGGCGCAATGCATCGAGGGCATCGGCCTGTCGGCGAGCGCCATCGACGTCAACAAAGCAGAACGCGTCGCCACCGTTGCCGCCATCGGCAGCAATGCGCTCCAGCGCGGTTTCGGTGAGTTCGCGAGAGGTCGTGGTGCCTGCGTCGAGCATGGCGGCGAGATCGGCGAGCGGTGTCTTGGGAGCGAAGCGCGTCATGATGATATCCAGTAAGAGTCAGGCAATCGTCGGCAACGATGCCACCGAGTATTGATCTTTCAGAGTGCGTCCGAGCACTGGATCGTGAAGATCGAGTTCGACGACATCGCCGCGATCGCGCCGCCGTCAGTGGCCTTGAACCGATGCACGGAGCGAATCCGGGACTCGCGACGCGCTCCTGTCTTGCGGTCGTGATGCCCTCATCAACTGTTCTTTAGCGAAGGTGGATTCGTAATAGGAACAGTGTCACGAAGAACGGATACTTCGGTCCAACAAGAAAACACATTCGGTTCCAACAAGTTTCTCTATGACTTCTTTTCCGGCGGCGTGCTCTTGCGTCCTGGCTTGGGTGGATTGAACGCCGGCGACGAGGTTCGGGCCAACTTTTCGGTTGAACTATTCGATATATAAAAATAGAAACACTGAAACGAATTGCAATATTAAATCCATTATTTATTTAATATTCGATTCTTTGCCAAACGCCAATGCTTGATATAAGCTCCCCACTCCATTAGACACTCGACTTTATAAGCACGATACCGGCCAAACCGTTCCCAGGTGAACTCACCGATCGTCAAGGTCCTCTTGCGCCCCATGAAATCATGGTCGCGGATGATTTTCGCGATAAATGCGCGAGTCGCCTTCACATATGTTTATAACCGTCTGCATTGCCACCACTTTCATAAATACTTGAACTACGAACATTAAAAATTTAATTGTTTCAAATAACGGCAGATGGCTTTTTATCTACTCAAGTTATCCCGCCCGATACAACCGATCTGCGAGCGGAGTTGAACTCATGACCAAATGCATCAGACTCGTCCTGGCTAACCTGCTGTTGCTGCTTGTAACCTCCTGCTCGACTTCGCAAATACCGCCGTCCAACGCGGTCGACCCAGACCTGGAAGCAAAGGCGCGCGCAGCGCTTCAACATTTGTACGTCACCACGCCGAATGCGAAGTTGCTACAGTCCCGTGCAAAGGCGGTGCTCGTATTTCCGGAGATACTCAAGGCGGGTTTGATCGTCGGGGCCGAGGAGGGAAATGGCGTGATGTTTGGCTCGGATGGCAAAGTGATGGGCTACTACAACGCAACATCCGTTTCGTATGGGCTGCAGGCAGGCGCGCAATCGTTTCAGGAAGCCATGTTTCTCACGACCGATTCCGCAATCAACTATTTGCAGACCAGCGGCGGATGGTCGATCGGTGCGGGTCCGAGCGTGGTTGTCGTGGATACCGGCGCGGCGGGATCATTGACATCGACCACGCTTCAATCGGACGTCTATGCGTTCATTTATGGTCAGCAAGGGCTGATGGCCGGGGTGGGAATCCAAGGCCAGAAAATTTCGAAGCTTAGTCCGTAAGGGGTGGGTTGCGCGGGTGATTTCCTGCAGATAATGCATGCGCCAGCTCATATCGGCACCACTTCGCCAACGACAACCTTAACTGTTTAAGGACTGGTTATCGAGCCGACGTTCCCTGCTCACTGCTCTCCGATCGCCGAGTTAATGTCCTCAATCGATACCGGCTTCGCAAGCTTGCGGACACTTCCTTTGAGCGCGGTCACTGAGCGAATTGCGGGAACGATTTCATAGTGCCCGGTTCCTCCGTTGAAGATGAATTCGATGCGGTCCCTGCACTCAACCCGAGTTGGTCGCGTACGGCCAGAGGAATCGCACCTGCCTTTAGATGTCACTGTTGCAGATGCCATTGTTCCTCATATTCGAAATTCCTAATTTGCTTCCAGTTAGCGCGACAGCTTTTTCGTGCCAGTGCCCGTACGCATCAACAGTTCCAGAGTCGCCTCAAGACGAATTACGCGCTCGGTCAGCCCCTCGATCTTTAGCTGTTGCTCCTTCACCGTTCCGGCCAGCGACACCACCTTGTCATTCATTTTGATTACGGTCGTGAGCGCATCCCACACCTTGTCGGTCACACCCATTACCCCTTACCTCCCATCATTGCAGCGATGCGCTTGTTCGACTCCGCGACAAATGACAACGCATCATCGAGTGCGTCATTCGCTTCCTGCGAGGACGCGTTCACGCGCCAGATCAGCGCGGTGATATCCTCCTCATCGTCTGACGGAGTGAAGCCCTGCGCCGCTTGGCGCATCAACTCACTCACGTTGAGCCCGAGACGCTTGGCGGTGCTCGCAATCGCACGTTTCTGAACCGGCGTCACTTGGACGACAATGCGTTCCGTTGCAGCAGCCATTCTTATTCCCTATGTACATGACCATGATATGTACATCATAGACTGATTCTGCAGTTGGTCAAGCTCTTTGCACCTTGCATCAACCGAGCTGCTCGATGCCAGTAACGTTCGAAACAAAGTCCTTCGCCATAGACACCAACGCAAACGGCCCGCTTCCGCGGGCCGCCCTCTCACTTTTACACTTTCAAACGCTAACCCTCAATCCATCACCTTAATCCGCCGCCCTCAGTTTCGCTACCTCAGCATCCGAAGGCTGGACACTCGCGCCATCGATGTACCTATAGTTCGTCATGATGCCCTTGCCGTCCTTCAACGCCGTCGTGCCGACATACGCGCCCATCGTCGACTGGTTGTCCTGCGCGCGATACATGATAGGACCAAACGGCGTCTCAACCTTCAGGCCCTTGAACGCCGCCGCAAGTTTGTCGGGATCGGTTGACTTCGCCTTCTTCAAACCATCGGCGATCGACATCAAGGCCGAATAACCCACCACCGATCCCACCCGCGGATAGTCGTGATACTTGGTCTCATAGGCCGCGACGAACTTGCGGTTAGCCGGGGTATCGATCGAGTACCACGGATACCCCGTCACGATCCAGCCGACCGGCGCTTCGGACCCGAGCGGATCGAGGTATTCAGGCTCGCCTGTCAGCAACGACACCACCGGCCGGTCCTTGAACAAGCCACGCGTATTGCCCTCACGCACAAATTTTCCAAGGTCTGCCGCGAACTCAACATTAAAGATTGCATCGGGTTTTGCGTCCGCGAGCGCTTGCGTGACCGCGCCGGCATCCAGCTTGCCAAGCGGTGCCGCCTGATCCGCAACGAACTCGACGTCAGGCTGCGCCGCCTTCAGCAAACGCTTGAACGTCGCCACGGCCGACTGACCGTATTCGTAGTTCGGATAGACGACCGCCCAGCGTTTCTTGTGCAGCTTGGCGGCTTCGGGTACGAGCATCGCGACCTGCATATAGGTCGACGGACGCAGCCGATATGTGTACTTGTTGCCGTCCTCCCAGACGATCTTGTCCGTCAGCGGTTCAGCCGCGAGGAAGAAAACCTTGCGTTGCTTCGCATAGTCGGCGAGCGCCAATCCGGTGTTCGACAGGAAGCCCCCGAACAACAACGAGACCTGTTCGCCCGTGACCAGTTCCTGAGCCACGCGAACCGTATCGCCCGGATTGCCGTTGTCGTCGCGCGAGATGACTTCGAGCTTCTTGCCGTCGATACCACCCGCCGCGTTGACCTCGTCGAGCGCCATGTTCCAGCCATTCTTATACGGTCCAAGGAACGCAGGCTGCGCTTTATAACTGTTGATCTCGCCAATCTTGATGGTCTGGGCGGCAGCGCCGGCCGACACCAAAGCGGTGGCCAAGGGCGCAACCATGAAGGCGGTTAAGCGCAGCAACGATCCGACACGCGTGGTCATAGTTTTTCTCTCCGGATAAAGCGGCTAAGTTAAATGCTAAGTGACATGGCTAAGGCTGATTGAAGAATACCCTTGGTCGATCTTTACTTTTCCTGTTCGCGCTTAGACACTTAGATACGCTCGCCGCACCGCTTCGTCGCGGGCGAGTTCATCTATCGTGCCGCTAAACCGTATCTGCCCTTTTTCAAGCACGTAGGCGCGGTCGCTGACGAGTTCAGCGAAATGCATGTTCTGCTCGGACAACAGGATGGACAACCCTTCGCGCTTTAACTCAAGAATCATGTTCGCCATCTGCTCAACGATGATCGGCGCCACGCCTTCCGACGGCTCATCGAGCAGGACCAGCGTGGGGTTCCCCATCAGCGTACGCGACACGGTCAGCATTTGCTGCTCGCCGCCGCTCCATCTGGCTGCCCGGACGATTCGGCATCTCGCCAAGATTCGGGAACAGGCGGAACAGCTTTTCTGGCGTCCAGCGGGGTGCATCGTCGCGCGGCGGCTGGCGGCCGGTATCTAGATTTTCCATGACGGTCAGATCGCCGAACACGCGCCGGTCTTCTGGCACGAAGCCCATGCCGAGCCGCGCAATACGATACGGCGGCAACTTCGCTATGTCGTGCCCGCAAAAATTGATCGCTCCTTGCCGCGATGGCAACATGCCCATCAGCGCTTTCATCGTGGTCGATTTGCCCGCGCCGTTGCGGCCCATCAGCGCAACGACTTCGCCGCGGCCCACTTCGAGTTCAACGTCGTACAGGATCTGCGCGCGGCCATAGAACGCGTTCAGACCGGAGACTTTAAGCATGCTCTTGTCTTGAGTCGATGTGTTCATCAGGCGACTCCGTCTGCCGAAAGTGGCGAAAGCGATGCGCGCGGCGTGAATGATTTCCCCGTGCCGAAATACACTTCGCGCACACGCGGATCGTTGCGGACCGTTTCCGCATCGCCCTCGCCAATCAGCTTGCCGCGAGCGAGCACGATCAGTTTGTCGGCGTAGGCAAACACTACATCCATGCTGTGCTCGGTGAACAGCACGCCGAGCTTGTGATCAACCACCAGTTGCTTGGTCAGCGCCATCAAGTCGTTGCGTTCCTTCGGCGCCATGCCCGCGGTCGGTTCATCCATCAGCAACAGCTTCGGCTTATTGGCGAGCGCAATGGCCAGCTCGACGCGCTTTACATCGCCATAAGCCAGCACGCCGCACGCGCGTTTTGCATGCGCCGCCATGCCGACTTGTTCGAGCAACGCGATGGCTTCATCGGCGTGAATAGACGACGCTGGCTTCCATAAGTTGAATAGCTGGTGGTCCCGCGAAACGAGCGCCATCTGCACGTTTTCGATCACGGTCATCGAGTTGAACGTGGCGGCAATCTGGAAGGTGCGGCCAACGCCGAGTCGCCAGATATCGCGCGGACGCTTGCCCGCAATCTCGTGGCCGTCGAACAGGATGGAGCCGGAACTCGGCCTCAATTGCCCGTTGAGCATGTTGAAGCAGGTCGACTTGCCCGCGCCGTTCGGACCAATCAACGCGAGCAACTGGCCCGCGTTCAGGTCGAAGGAAACATCGTCAACCGCTTTGACGCCGCCGAACGATTTCGCAAGATGGGAGACGCGTAGAAGGGTCACAGGGCCTCCTTGGCAGATTGCGAAGCGGGCTGTGAGGCAGACTGTGAAGCGGGCGGAGAAGCCACGCCGCCATCGAAATTTTTATGCGATCCAAACTTGTCCCGTACGAACCCCACAATCCCCTGCGGGAACGCGATCACCAGCACGAGGATGGCCGCACCGAGCAGCGCCTCCCAGTAGTCCGTCTGACGCGCGACCGTATCCTGAAGCCACGTGAAAACGGCCGCGCCGACGATCGGGCCGGTGAGCGTCTGCAAGCCGCCCAGGAGCACCATCACGAGGCCGTCGACCGAGCGCCCGACGCTGATCACTTCCGGCGAGATCGATCCCTTGGAGAACGCAAACAACGATCCCGCGAGGCCGCAGAACAATGACGCGATGATGAACGCCACCCACTGCACACGCTTTACGTCGATACCAATTGCTTCGGCACGCAGCGTTGAATCACGCGAGGCGCGCATGGCATAACCGAACGGCGAGAACAACATGCGTCTCAAGAGCCAGACGCCCAGGACCGCGAATACCAGGGTCACGTAGTAATACGCCACCGTCGAGCTAAGCCAGGTTGATGGCCACAAGTTGAGAATGCCGTTGCTGCCGCCGGTCACCGCGTCCCACTGGAACACGATCGACCAGACGATCTGCGCAAAGGCCAACGTCAACATCGCGAGATAGACGCCCGACAGACGCACGCAAAACCATCCGAACACGATCGCCCCGACACCCGCAAGCAAAGGGCCGAGCACGAGCGCCGCTTCCATGGGCAAGTTCAGGACTTTCAGGAATAACGCCGCGCCATAAGCACCCAAACCGAAATACGCGGCATGGCCGAACGAATGCATGCCGCCCGGACCCATGATGAAATGCAGGCTCGTTGCAAACAGGACCGCGATCAGGATCTCGACAAGCAACACGGGCATGTAGGGAAACACGCCCGAAAGTAGCGGCGCGAGCACAAGCACGGCGAGTACGACGCCGGCGAATATCTTCAGGCGGGTATCGGCGAGACGCAGCGGTGTTTCCGCGACCGCCATGGTTCGAACCGCCGCTTGCGCGCGACCGAGCAAGCCCCACGGCCGCACGACCAGCACAATCGCCATCACCACGAACTCGGCCACCAGCGTGAACTTGCTCAGCGAAAACACCACGCCGCCAATGGTTACATCGCCCAGGCCAATGCATAGCGCCTTGATCTCCGCGATCAACAATGCTGCGACGAACGCGCCGGGAATCGAGCCCATTCCGCCGACCACCACGACGACGAACGCATTGCCGATCGTATCGATATCAAGCGACAGGTTCGCCGACATGCGCGGCACCTGCAGCGCGCCACCAAGACCCGCGAGAAATGCGCCGATAAAAAACACGCCCGTAAATAACCAGGCCTGATTGATACCGAGCGCGCCGAGCATTTCGCGGTCACCGGTCGCCGCACGCACGAGCGTGCCCCAGCGTGTTTTAGTCAGACCGAACCAGAGGATGGCAAGCACTACGGGACCGATCACGATCAACGCAATGTCATAGGTAGGCAGCGCGTGGCCGAGCAAATTCACTGCGCCGCCGAGCAGCGGAGCGCGCGGTCCGAACAGGTCTTCCGGGCCCCAGATATATAAGGCGGCGTCGCGAAAAATCAGCACTAGCGCAAAGGTCGCCAGCAGATGGAATAACTCGGGCGCCTGATAAATGCGCCGGAGCACAATGACCTCAACCAGTGCACCGAGCACGGCAACAATGAGCGCTGCTGCCAGCATCGAAAGCCAGAAACCCGCGACGGTCGAACCAAAGCGGCTAGCGATGCTATAGGCCACATACACGCCAAGCATATAGAACGAGCCGTGCGCGAAGTTGACGATTCGCGTCACGCCGAAGATCAACGACAAACCGGACGCGACCAGAAACATGGCGCAGGCGTCCGCTAGTCCGTTGATGAGTTGCACAGCCAGATTCGAAAGCATCGACGCCTCTATAGCTCGGGATTCATCAAGGTGTTCACGCCGGCAAGGCTGCTTTTTCAAGCGCCGTCTCTGCCTGGCGATACAAATGTACACACTCTAATTCTAGTCTTCTATGCAATCACCATGCCCACTTTATAGCTAGAGACTTGTACTAGGTACGACTGCGTTTGACCCTTGTTTTATCGGGTCTTTATAGCTGACGCCAAGCTGACAGTCGGGCAGGGACGCTCAATGTGTTGCACCTTATAAAATCAGCGTACACGCCATAATCTCTTTTCCGGTGCGACGGTCCCGCTATTGGTGCAATGCGAAGAAGCAGCGAATAGAGTGCACCAGACGAAGCGACTAATTAATAAGCGTAGCCGTCGAATACGAATCGCGCTTAATCGGCATCGGGCGCGCTAAGCTTGCGCAGCAAATACAGCACGGCCACGCGCTCCGCTTCGTTGAGCTCACTCATGGTCAGCTCGCTGATATGCAAGGCGGTGGGCGTGATCTGTTCGACCAGACTTTCACCCGCCCGCGTCAGTTGCACCTTCACCTTCCTGCGGTCGTCCGGATTGGTTTGCAGCTCAATGAGTTCACGTACCCTCAGACGCTCAATTATGCCGCGTACCGTGGCCGCATCTATTGCGGTGGCCTTGCCCAGGTCGCTCATTGAAGACGGCCCGAGCCTTCGGCTGGCGCTCAATACCGCAAACTGCACGGCGGTCAGTTGAGGGTCGTCGATGGTCTGGCTGAAGATGGCGAGATGACGCTGATAAGCCTTGCGCAGAAGATGCCCGATCTGCTCCGACACCTCATAGCGGGACACGGCGTCCTGCGCAGCTTGTGATGAACCGGAAAGAAGCTTCGAAGGCGCCATGATAGTTCGAATATCGGTAAGGGTGGAATGGTGGCGGGCGCTCGCACGCAGCGGGTGGCGCCATTGCCAAATGGTGCCGGCGCCACATTTTGCTGGCCGCTAATGCACGTGCTTTCGAATCCGCGCCGACGCCTGAGCCAGGTCCTTCCACGCCGCTTCATTCGGTGCGAACGTCGCGCGGATATAGGACACGAGATCGGCTATCTGACGGTCATCGAACGAATCCTTGAAACCCGGCATGTAACCAAGCGCGTCGGTTGCGGGGGCATCGATGCCATTTTGGATCACGTTCAGCAGGTTATCGGGTGTGGCTTCGCTCACGCTGGTGTTCAGCGAGAGCAGCGGACGCACCCCGAAGTTGCCAACACCGCCGGTCGCGGCATGACAGACGGCGCAAGCGCCCTCAAAGATCCGCCGCCCGCTATCGAGTCCTTGCAAGGTCACGGCATCCGCTGCGGCGGCATGCGCGGGTTTCGATAACGTCGTTTCGACCGGTTGCGGTTGCAGTTGCGGTTGCGGCGACAGCGACGCCACGTAGTGCGCCATCGCGCGCACGTCCTCTTCCGGCAACGTCGACAAGCTCGCGACAACCGGCGCCATTGGGCCGGCTGCAACGCCATGCTCATGCGAAAAACCGGTCTTGAGATAGTCATACAGCGCCTGCTCGGTCCACTGCACCGGCGCTTTCGAATTGGCGACAAGCGACGGCGCCACCCAGCCTTCCGCGCTGCCGCCCGTCAGATATAAACGGCCGCCCTTTTCAGCGCCGAATGCATTGCGCGGCGAATGGCACGCGCTGCAATGCCCGGCGCCATCGACGAGATAAGCGCCGCGATTCCATATCGCCGAACGTGTCGGGTCGGGCTTGAACTCGCCCTGCTTCAGATAGAGCGCATTCCATCCCGCGACCAGCGCGCGCTGATTCAACGGAAACGGCAAGCGTGTGACCGGCGGCGCATTGTCGACCGCCGGCTGCGACATCAGGTATGCGTAAAGCGCAGTCATGTCCGCCTCGCTCATCTTCGTGAACGCGGTGTACGGGAACGCGGGATAGAGATGATGCCCGTCGCGTGAAATGCCCTGGCGCATGGCCCGGTCGAATGCGGCGAACGACCAGTTGCCGATGCCCGTCTTCGGATCGGGCGTCAGGTTGGTCGTGTAGACCATGCCAAAAGGTGTCTCGAGACCGAGGCCGCCGGCGTTCACCGCGCCGCCGGGTGCGGTATGGCAGACCGCACAATCCCCGAACTCGGCAATCTGCCGACCGCGAGCGATGGTGGCGTCCGACCATGTCGATGCAGCGGGTCGCGCGATAGGGTCAATCGACGCTCGCAGGGGCCACAGCGTGCAAGTCAGCCCGATGAGGCTGCCAACACCGCCGGCAGCGAGCGCGGTCCACAGCGAGCGTTTTGCGCGTCGTGGCGGGTTGCTGATCGTGCCAACTGTACCGGCGGAATCCTTCCCAAGCGCCGCAAGCACACGCTCCGGCGTGAACGGCGGCGCTCGGAAACGCACGCCAGTTGCGTCGTAAAGTGCATTGGCAATAGCCGCTGCAGCCGGGGAAACATCTATTTCCAGGCGATCGCCGGCAGTGGCCTGCGCAGCGAGTTCGCCAGACGCCGCCGATGCCGATGCCGGTGCAAGTTCGTGCGATACAGCCTGCGTGCCCGGCGTCTCGTCGTGCGAGGGCCGTGCCGTAAGTTGCAGACCGAGAGCACGGGAGGCC
>Ga0153932_1000380_pt1 | contig 13019 bp, 13 predicted proteins | sample TSNJ016MetaG_FD_102273 | JGI IMG/M metagenome (GOLD analysis project Ga0153932, IMG submission 102273) | Attine ant fungus gardens microbial communities from New Jersey, USA - TSNJ016 MetaG | ecosystem: Host-associated > Fungi > Mycelium > Unclassified | place: USA: New Jersey, Wharton State...
TGCAGCGCCCACTCGAATATGAGTGAAATAAAAATCTGAACATCGACGCTTGACACGGAAAGTCATATCAGAAATGACGTGCCGCCACGCACAGTGGCTAATAGTGATAAAGAAATCAGCCAACATAAAACCCGCGAAGACCTAAAGAGCAGCAACCCGGCAATGAATCCGACCGCTAACGCAGAACCCATGCAACCCAGCAAAGAACCAGACCGCTAACGCCAGATCCTAGCCCCAACCCAACCCCCACCCAAAACCCGTACACCAAACAGAAACAACCTTAAAAAGAAACAATAAACTGCGTGCCCGACGCCAACGTCCTGACAGACAACTGCCAACTATGCGCCAGCGCAATCTCTTTGCAGATCGAAAGACCCAACCCGGCGCCGTCGTGTTGCGCATCGGGCGCGCGCCAAAAGCGCTCAAACAAAAACGGCAGATGTTCAGGACTAACACCAGCCCCCTCATCCTGAACGCAGATGGTCGTTTCATCGACTGAAACAATGACGGAACCATTCGAAGGCGTAGCATTGATTGCGTTTTCAACTATGTTTTTCAGCAAGATGAAAAGCGCACTCCTGTCAGCCCGGATTGTCGGGGGAATGACAGGCGCGTCAACATGCAACTTCACCTGCTTCTTGTCTGCCTTGCGCGCCAGATATTCCACAACATCCTCGGCAACATCGACCTTGTCGACCTCACCAAACTCAAAGTTCTGAGATTCGCTTACTTCAGCAAGGTGCAGAAGTTGCCGGACCTGCCGCGCCATCAAATCGATTTCTCGAAATAACAACTCCTTGTTCTCAACCTCGGGTTGCAACTCGATCTGTCCTCTTATCAACGTGAGCGGCGTTTGAAGTTCATGAGCGGCCGAGGCAAGAAATTGTTGTTGTACAGCGAACCCATTTTCGAGGCGCGCCAAGGCGTCATTGAACGCGATAAGAATGGGCTTAATTTCACTGGGAACGCCCTTGATGGAAAGCCGCATGCGAAGGTTCTGCGGCGTGATTGAAGCGGCGGAATCCGATGCCACGCGCAAAGGCCGCAGCACACGCCGAACCGTGAACGTCAAGGTCAGGCCGAAGATGATGGTGGTGATCAGCAAGGTATAGCTCACGACCTCCGGAATCGGCTCGATCCGTTCGCCAAGCACAGCCTTATTGAACGCCACGCTCGCCGCGCTCTGCAAGAAATAGGGTGTCTGGCCGCGCGTAATCTCCAGGGTCACAACGTCAAAGGGCTTGTCCTTGATAGTCACGCGTTTCATGACACCGAGAGATCGTGTCAAATCACCGGCATCCGGGGACGGAACGTTCAGCGCGCCGCCGGATGCAAAAAGCACGTGTCCCGAAGCATCGAGCGCCCGGTACCACAACTCCGTCGGTGCGAAGTCGAAGAGCCACGTCGCCCGCTCATCAAGGACTACCGAGACCGGTCGCCCCGACTCGTCAAAGCGCAACTTGGAAGCTAACATGTGGGCGCTTCTTACGCTCTCGCCCATCCGGAACCTGTCGGGTGGCAAGTGATTAAATGCATAGAGCACGATTGCAGCGATGACGGCAAGACACATCGCCAACGCCGCTACGCTGGTGATCCATAAACGCGCCGAGAGGCTTCTGATCCAGTAGCTGAACATGATGATGCTATCCGTGTAACTTGATCGACCGCGATCAAGGATAGAGTTGCGCGATATGAGCGCCCACCAGGGGATGCACCCTTCGCGCTCCGTCCGTGTGACGCTACCGGTCTTCGTAAGTCATCCCGCGCCGTGACCGCTTGCGGCTAACAGATCAGCCTCTATTCGCGGGCGTTGCGACGCAGTATGAAGCTCGGGACGAAAGACGTACCCATGACCGCGAAAGGTTTCTATGAACTCACATGCACCCACTATCTGCCTGATCCGCTCACGCAGCCGATGCACCCAGACGCCGACGTTGGTGCAAGCGCTCGCCGAGTCGGAATGCATGCTTTGAGCAATGGCGGCTTTCGAGAATATCCTGCCCGGCGCTGTTGAAAACAGCGCGAGTATGGCGTATTCATGCTGGGTCAGCGAAACTGGATCATCAAGATAAGTGAGCGATCGCAGCCCGTAATCCAGCTTGAACCCGCCAAACGAAAAAGGCGTCCGGTACGTAGGGTCCTGAAAATGATGCTCCCCAACTCGTCGCAGCACGGTACGAATTCTCAGTAACACTTCGTGCACGTTGAACGGCTTGGAAATAAAATCGTCAGCACCACACTCGAGCGCGACAATACGTTCGATCGCGTCGTCGCGTTCACCAAGCATGATAATTGGTATGTCATCCTGATCGATTCTCAACGCCTGAAGTGCTCGAAGCGCAGGCAAACCGCCGCGTCCGGACGAACCGCTGGCCATCAGGATCAGCGCGGGCCGCTCCTCTTTGATCCGGCGAGCCACCTTGCTTGCGTCATATAGAACCGCGGCTTCGTAACCATCGGCCTGCAAGGCGTTGCGCAAGACATCGCGACATCCAGGGTCATTGTCTACGACGAGGATAAGCCGCTTCATTGCTGCCCTTCATCGCGTTGCCCTTCGTCAGTCTGCAAAGGCGGACACTCAAGCGGCTGGACGGCGAAACCTGCGCCCCTGATGTTCCCGAGCCGTGTGGTCGCGCCCACCGCAAGCAGTTTCTTTCGCAGCCGGTGAATAGTCACTTCAAGCGCGTTGGGGGTGACTGCGTCGCCCATACCCCATCCCGCATGCTCAAGCGACGCATGGCGCACTGTCCGGCCGCCGGCTTTTAATAAAACAGACATGATCTGCAATTCAGCGGGCGCAAGCGGGATTGACTCCTCGCCGCATCGCATGGCATGTTGCTGCGGATCAATGGCGATATCTGCAAAGCTCAGAATCAGCGTCGTCATTTCGGCCGGCCTGCGCATCAGCGTTCGAACCCGTGCTACCAGCTCACTCATTTCAAATGGCTTCGTGACGTAGTCGTCCGCGCCGGTCTCGAGCCCTTCTATCCGGTCGTGCAACGCATCGCGCGCGGTCAACATCAAGCACGGAGTCATGGTTCCGGCAGCACGCAGGGTGCGCAGAAAATGCAACCCGTCGCCATCAGGCAGCCCGCGGTCAAAGATCATTACCGAATAGTCGCCATGGCTTAAGCCATAGGCTGCTTCAGAAAGATTGCTGAAGATATCGGTTTCGATTCCGGCAGCCAACAACGATTGCCGGATCATGTCCGCCAGTCGGGCATGATCCTCGATCAGGGCAATTCGCGACATATGGCCGGTTTATTTGAATTGATAGAGATAAGCCACCTTGGCTTCAGGAATGAATCGCCTGCCAACGATAGGGCTGTCAGTAATTCCGCTGCTCAGGTAGGCGACGCCCAGATCAAAGCTTAAGAGCTGGTTGCGCGTTACGCGATAGTCGAACTTGGCGCCGACTGTTTCTGTGTAGGCGGATGTGCCGGTGTAGGCAGGTCGTCCGGCTCGCGCCTCGGACGTCCTTACGCCATAGTAATAGTCAACATAATTGCCGTTGAGCCAAGTGGTGCCAACGTGCGGTTCTATGGAGAAGTTACCATAATTCAAGGTCTTGCCGAACGCGATATCCGCCTTCTGTCCTTTGTTTCCGCCTGTCAGGTAGTCACCCGACAGGTCGCCGTATGGCGTCGTCCATTTGAACGCGGGGCCTAGCCAGAATGCGGCGCGCCGGGTCTGCATCCCGTTGAGTATGGGTGCGTCAGAGCCCTTGTAGCCATCTGCGATCGCGTAATTTCCACGCAGTGTGAACGCCACACCGCCCCAATTTCCGACCTTCAGATCAAGCGTTGTACCAATTGCATGTATCCATTTATCGTCGAAGAAGAAAAACGGAACCGGCGTTATGTGCGTGCCATAACCTTTGTAAGGTGACTGCTCAAAAGCCGCCCCGCCGCCAAGTCCCCAGTGTGTAACGTTCGTGGCGTTGCTCAGGATCGCAAAGCCGCTCGTATCGGTGTTGGGCAGATTCGCGCCAGGACCTTCTGCCGAAGCCGCGCCCGAATACGTCAGTACGGATGCAACGGCGAATAGCAGTCGATACTCGCGACGAAAGTGTTTTTTCACAGTAGTGCCTTTTCTTGGTGTGGTCGTTGCGGCGTACTGTATGACCGGGGCACTTACTGTTCACTTACTCAGCCGTCGATTACTTCCATGGGAGGTGAATTGGTTCGCTGATCCGGCGCAGCGATACGACCTGCGGAATAAATCGCTTCACCGGCGTCATACAGTTGCGGACGCCGATTGATGCCGTCCGGACCGATCCGGCCAACCGAGGCCGGCCGTCGCGCAGGTCAGTAAGAAGTGGAAAGGAAGTTTGGCCGACAACAGGAGGGATCGGGCGGCGGTGGCTTTGTCGCGTTCTCAAACGCATCAGTTCGTGATCCTTATTATTTAGCAGACTATGACCAATGACTGCTGTGGAGCATTGGTTATCTAAAGCAATGTCGAGTCACGTCAGGCGATCTGCTCAACCCATTGACTCCGCCAGCCCGGTGCTTCAAAAGGATCCGAAAAATACTGAGTCTCGTGAATGACCTTGCCGTTGCAGAACTCCATGATGCTTACCGTGAAAGTTGCTTGCCCCGTATAGGTGATCGTGTATTCCGTGATCCAGAGGCTGCCTTCGCCTTGGATTCGCCTGACATTGAAACCTGAAGGCTTGTCAGGATGATGACCGCGCAGTGCCTGCAAATTTTTTCGCCCAATAATTCGCTCACCAGATTGGGGATAGTCACAGATGGCGTCGTCATCGTAGATATCATGTTCCGCGTCGAGATCGCCGTCCGCCGACGCTTGCCAATGCGCATTCAGCGCTTCACGTATTTTCTCTTCCTGCATGAGCGTCTCCGGATACCGTTCAGGTCTATCTCGAGGTACCTCTATTGAGCAGGTCGCGGAATAAAGCCGGGGCTGCCCGTCTTGACCACTTCGTTGTAACGCTGCCGTGTCTCAATCCGGTTGATCTCGTCGAACGCGTCTGCCGGAAGCGCGGAGGTATCAAAATTCTCCCGTGCGCGGGCTGCGGTTTTAGGCGTTGTGAGCAAAGCCCCGCCCCGCTGAATTGCCCAGGCAAGCAATACCTGTGCTGGCGTCTTACCAAGTCGCGCAGCGACACGCGTGACGACCGGCTCCTCAAGCGGTCCCGGCCTGATTCCGTGACCCAATGGCGCAAAGGCCAGGAACACTATTTCGTGCTCTTTGCAGAATTCCAGAAGTTCCGTTTCTGGAAGATACGGATGGGCTTCTACTTGCACCGCCGCCGGCTTGATGCGTGCCGATTCATAGAGAGGCCGCAATTCGTCCAGGCCAATATCGGACAGGCCAATCGCCCCGCATCTTCCCTGGTCGACGAGATCTTCCATCGCCCGCCACGTGTCTTGCAACGTCACGCCTTTGTCGTAGATGACATCGCCGTTTTCATCGCGCGGGTCCTGCTCATCGCCGGGTTGAAATGCAAACGGAGTGTGTATCAGATAGAGATCAAGATAGTCGAGCCCGAGCCTTTCAAGACTTGCATCGAACGCCGGTCCAACACGTTCCGGCCGATGATTGGAGTTCCATAATTTCGTGGTCACGAAGATGTCTTCGCGCGCGATCCCGCCCGCAGCAAGCCCTATCCGCAGCGCTTCACCCACCTCGCGCTCGTTGCGGTATCGCTCGGCGCAATCAAAGTGTCGATAACCCGCTTCCAGCGCGTCCTTGGTCGCACTGATGGTTGTCGCCGGATCGGGAATCAGCGTGCCGAATCCGAGCGCGGGCATATGGCCGCGTCCGTGACTAAGTGCAATCTTTTTGCTCCGGAAACCGGAAGACTCAAGCATGGTCACACCTCCGCAATTTCAAGCCCTGCGATGGGGACCCGCGCCTCACGCGTGCAGTCGTGAGCGAGGTCCATGAACAGAAAAAGCATCGACGTACTCGAGTCGTTAAAACGGTGAGCAGATTTGATGGCGGAATGCCCCCACTGAATTCATGAACTGCTTACACTGCGGCCCGTTAAGTCGCGAAAAGCAAAGTCATTAAGGAAATCTAAAAGTATCGCTTCATTAGCAGGCGTGACTTGGCGTTTTAGCGATAACGCCTAGGTCGTCTCGACAACTCGTGCTTGCAGAACAGTGCCCGGAAAGCCGTTCTTTCTCAAGCACGGACCGGTGTTGAATGCGGGGAAGTGAAGCTGTTAAACCAAACGCCAAACAGGTCCGGGTCTCGATCCAGTGTAGCAAATGAATTACCAGGCAGCAGTGAAGAGTTGCGGAAGGATGCAGCGCGGCGGTAGGAGGCGATTAGCCGATCTTGCGATGTCTTTGTCTGCATTGCTTACCGGAGATTACCGGCGCACGAACGATTCTTCAGACTGTCACGAGGTGTTGTTAAGTTCTGCGGCGACATGGTGTGTCGACGGAGAAAAGATGGACCCAGAGGTATCCGCCAAGGCAGAAACGAAAGCATTCGCGGCAGCGCGAACTCAGCGAACACCCAGGCATTCCGCTATCGATAGCCGCGCTAATCTGGCGTTGCTCGCCCTTGTCACATTGGCGATGCTGCTGCAACTCCTCGCGTGGCCGTTCCTGTTGCGGCATTGGGGCGCGCATGCGCTATGGCTCGCCGTGCCGCTCGTGGTGCTCGCGCCTACTCACTGGGGCTTGATACACGAAGCCATTCACGGGCAATTGCTGCCGCGGCGACGGCTCAACGAATCAGCAGGACGTGTGCTGGCCATCACCTTCCTGTTGCCTTTCGATGCAGTGCGTTTCGGTCATTTGATGCACCATCGTTTCACGCGCGAACCGTACGACCGCCCGGACGTGCATGACGGTTCATCGCATCGCGTGCGCGCCCGTGTTCACTATTACGCGCGTTTGCTGGGCGGCCTCTACGCGGCGGAACTGGTGTTGCCGGTGCTCGCATTCCTGCCGGTCGGGCACACGCGTAAGTTGGTAGCGCGAGCGATTGACAGTGAAGGTCCGGTCGGGATGAATGTCCAGCGCCTGTTCGTCGGATTTGCCGGCGATCCGGCACGGCGTAGCCGCATCCGGCGCGACTGGCTGCTGTCGCTCGCGCTGCACGTGGGCGCGTTTTATCTATACGGCGAATGGTGGCCAACTCTTGCCATGACGATGCATCTGCGCGGCGTGTGGCTATCGATAGCGGACAACCTGCCGCATTACGATGTTGCGCTCGACGAGCCTGAGCGCGCACGCAACTTCCGCGCGCCCCGGATCTGGCACGCAGTGCTGATGAATCATCATCTGCATCAGTTGCATCATCGGCACCCCACGTTGCCGTGGACGGCGCTTCCTACGCTCGCGCGCGAGATTGCCGTGCCATCGGCAACTCGTAGCGACGCCGCCTACTTCCGGACCGCGCTCCGACAATTTCGCCGGTTCGGCAAGGTGCGTTGAACGGCCGTCGTGATGCAATGCACGTTAGCGTTGCATTGGCGCGACCTTAGATTTCGCGGACCCATCGAACCGTGCTCGCGCACGGATAAATCCACTCCGGACATAGCGCGCGGCCTCGCGACTTCGCGACTTCGCGACTTCATTACGGCTACCTTCCACGCCAGTTTACGCTTACCGAAACACGTGATCCCCTCTCCGAAAAATATGGACCCATCTACCTTGCATAAACAGGTAGCGTGTTATATGTTTATCCTAATCACTGAGTTCGCACATGACCGAATCGATCCAGGTTCAACTGAAGAAAGGCGCACTCGATCTCTGCGTGCTGGCGTTGCTGGCGCGGGGAGAGAGCTATGGCTACGAGATCGCCAGCACGCTCGCCAGCGCCGTCGGCATGGGCGAAGGCACGATCTATCCGCTGATGCGCCGCATGCAGAACGACGGGCTGGTCGCCACGCGTCTGGTCGAATCGAGTAGCGGACCTTCGCGCAAATATTATCGGCTCACGCCATTGGGTCAGGACGCGCTCGAGGCGCATCGGCGTGACTGGCGGTCTTTCGTGGCGGCAGTCGATCAACTTCTTGGAGCTCAGCCGTGAACAGTGAAGCATTCTTGCGCACGCTGCGCGCCGGGCTCGCCGGCCTGTCAAAGGAAGAGGTCGACGAGATCATCGCCGACTACGAAGCGCATTTTGCCGAGGCGCGCGCGTCGGGTCGCAGTGAGGCAGAAGTCGCCGAAGCGCTCGGCGATCCGTCTCGGCTAGCCCGCGAGCTTCGCGCCGAAACCGGCTTGCGTCGATACGAGGCCCATCGCAGCGTTGCCAATCTCATCACGGCCATGCTTGCGCTCGCGGGCCTCGCGGCGGTCGATATCTTCTTCCTGATGCCGCTGCTGCTCATCGTGGCAGCCGTCGCCCTCGGCATTGGCATCGGCCTCGTGGCGCTCGGCGCTGTCGGCGCGCACATGATCTTCACGGTCGTATTCCTGGCTCACGGCGGCTCGTTCGTTGGCGGAGCGGTGCGCTTCGTGGTCGGCATCGGGCTGATTGCCTGCCTTGTCGTCGGCGGCTCACTGCTGTTGATGGGACTTGGCGCCGGCGTGCGAATGCTCGGACGCTACATGCGGATGCATTACCACTTGCTCGAGCCCGAACAGGACCGCACGCGAGTTCCAGGCGAAGACGGTGCAGCGCAGGAGCGGAAGCCGGCTAAAAAATCGGCCGTGCTTGTAGTCACGGGATTGATCGTCGTCATTGCTCTCGGTGCTGTCCTCACGCTCGGCAGTTCGCTCGCAGGATCGCATCGGGCCGGCAGTGCGTCCTGGTGGAGCAATGGCGGATGGCGTTGTGGTCCAACATGGATGAACCGGTTCGACGGGTCGTCCGCAAGCGGACGCGGAGCAAGCAGCGTCAACGCGGCGAACGCGGCGGGCACTTCGCCGGCCTCCGTTACGTTCCCGTTCGAGGCAAACAACCGTATCGATATCGATCTGCCGGCCTCCGTCAGCTATCAGCCCGGCCCCAAAGCAGAGGCGACCGTGACGGGCGATCCCGCCGTCGTCAGCCACGTTCACATTGCCGATGGCAAGCTCGGTTTCGACAACGAACTCGGTTGTTCCCAAGGCTCGCAAGTCACGCCACTCTCGGTTCGGCTGAAGGGACCGCCCATCGAAACGTGGGGAATCATAGGGAGTAGCGACCTTGCTCTGTCGGGTATCGACCAGCAGAAGCTGCAACTGCGCATCATGGGGAGCGGCCATGTTGTCGCGAGCGGTGCCGTGCAGGTTGTTGCGCTCAATGTTGCAGGTTCGGGCGAAGCGGAACTGCAAGGCCTCAAAGCCAGGTCAGCGAAGATCGTGGTTCATGGCAGCGGTGAAGTGCAGGTCACGGCGCAGGACAACGCTGACATCGAGATGCGCGGCAGCGGTGTCGTGAAGTTGCACGGCCGTCCAGCGCAGTTGCATTCGAACATATCGGGTAGTGGCCGTATCGAGAACACGCCTTAGCGGCATCGCACGCCAGGGCCTTCAAGGAGATGTTCATGATCAACTCTTTCAGCCGGCGCGATATCTTCAAACTCGCCGGCGCTGCATTCATAGCGAGCCAGATGCCGCTATTCGCCCAAGCCGCTTCGTTGGCAACGGGAACCCCAACTCCCATGACTTCCGGTTTCGCACCCGATCTCGACGCCCGCTTCGATGCATTTCGCGCCACGGCTTCGCTGCCCAACCTGCACAGCGTCCTGGTGCTTTATCAAGGGCACATAGCCTTCGAACGCTATTTCTCTGGTCTCGATGAAACCCGCGGAGAAGCGGCCGGGGAGATCGTTTTCGGACCCGACACACAGCACGATCTGCGATCGGTCACCAAGAGCCTTGTGTCGTTGCTCTACGGCATCGCGCTGGCTGACAAGCGCGTTCCGCCAATCGATGCACCGCTTCTCGCGCAGTTCCCGGAATACCCGGATCTCGCACGCGATCCGCAACGGGCAAATCTCACGATCGCCAACGCGCTGACCATGACGCTCGGCATGCAATGGAACGAACAACTTTCGTATAAAGATCCGGCTAACAGTGAGTCGGCGATGGACGCGGCGCCCGATCGTTACCGCTACGTGCTCGAACGGCCGATTGTCGCCGCACCGGGCGAAGTCTGGACCTATAGCGGCGGAGCTGTCGCGCTGATCGGCCGCCTGATCGAGAAGGGCACTGGGCAAGCGCTCGCGGACTACGCGCGCTCGGCGCTGTTCGAGCCACTTGGCATCGACAAATTCTCATGGGCGAAAGGTACGCATGGCGAAGCGATTGCCGCGTCCGGGTTACGTCTGACGCCGCGTGAACTTGCACGTATCGGACAACTGGTGCTTGCACGCGGCCAATGGGAAAGCAGGACGATCGTGCCCGCGGCTTGGCTGGATGCGAGCTTCACGCCCGCTGCTACCGTGCGTGACGGACAGTCATATGGTTACCTGTGGCGGGTCGGTCAGATCGCGTATCCGAGCAAGGGCGGAATTCGGGGCGAGCACTATGTGATGGCTTTCGGCAACGGCGGCCAGTTGCTGGCCATCATTCCGGCGCGCGAACTCGTGGTGGTTGTCACAGCCGGAAATTACAACGATCCGAAAGACTGGCAAGCGCCCGACGAAGTGCTGCGCCATTTCGTGTTGCCCAGCCTTAAGGCGTGATGGTTCTATCGGTGAATGATTCTTTGAATTCCCTGCATGCATGGGATGGAATTCGGCCTCCAGTCCACATGACTGTTTCACCGCACCCAGCAACGCTATAAGTGCGCATACGCCACCGGCTAGTCATTGTCTTTCGCAACGATCGCGCCCGAAATTCGATGGCGCGCCAGGGATGCTGCGACAAAGCCCGATGCTTTCATGTTCTCGACAAACGCAGACAGATACGCAGCCGCTTCATCGCCCTTCGCTTTGGGCACTCCCATCGCTTGTCGGATCACCATGAAACGTTGATCGAGAATCCGCAACCCGCCGGCCTTCGCGGCATCTCTTTCAAGCTGTTGCTTGACGCCTGCGGCAACGTCAAGATGCTGACCCAGAAAATCTTGCACCACGGCGGGAGACGTCGGGATTCGCACGATCTTCGCGCGATGCAATGCGCGTGTGAGGAACAGATCGTATGCACTGTCCTTGCCGACGGCGACCGTCACGCCCGGTTGATCGACTTGATCGTTGGTGGTGATCGGCGACGTGTCGCGCACCAGGTAAAAGCCTTCGATCAGCACATACGGTTTCGTGAAACTGATTTCTTGTCCGCGCTTGGGATCGACAGCAAAGAAACCGACGCCGGCCTTGTCCTGATTGACGTTATCCACGGATGCACCGGCCGATTTAACCACCACTAGTTGTATTGGCACATCGAGACGCCGGGCGAGTTCGGTGGCGAGATCGACCGATACACCGACCGCCTTGCCGCTCGCTGGATCGATGCTCGCCAGCACCGGATTCCCTAGGTTGATCGATGCGCGCAGCGTACCGCTCGGCGCGAATACTTTCACTAAGGATGCGTCGGCTTGCAGTGAGGTTTGGGCTTGCGCGAATACGGAAACTGATAGGGCGGCGCTGAACGCCAGCGCGAGCGACAGCATTGCGGTCCTGCTTTGCAGGATTGAAAGCTTCGTCATCTTGGGATGTCTTTTATTATTTAGCGGACTCAACGAGGTTTGGACCGCACATCCCATTTCAACCAACGTTCATTGGCCTGTCAAGCGCCCTCGTTTGGACCATGCTCAGCTTACCTAATCAACCGGAGAACAAAAGCGAGGCCGGTGAAAACGAATCCCACCACGCAGACACCAGACCACCCCGCGATCGCCCATGCAGCGCCGGACATTGCGGCACCCGATGCGCCGCCGACAAAAAACACGCCGACGAACAAACCGTTCAGCCTCCCGCGCGCGGCGGCGTCCATCAGGTTGATCGCCCTTCGCCCCAAGGTCTGGTCAGTGACGACACCTGCGTCGAGCGCAGCCGCCCCCGCGACGAGCATCGCAACCGCCAGGACAGGATGTGCGCTCGCTGAAAAGCCTCCCCAGCCCGCGCCTGCCACACCGATTGCTACGAGCGCAATAAGCATCGTCAGGTGGCCGGCAAGCAAACTCTTGCGATCCCATCCGCGGTCGCCCGCGCGGCCGGCAAGCGGCGTCACGACCGCACCGGCGGCGCCGGCGAGCGCGAAGAGCGCGATGCCCTTCATATCGAAGCTGAACGGCGGCTGCACGAGACGCAGGCTGATCGCAGTCCAGAACGTGCTGAACCCGCCCATCACCAACGCCGCCGATGCAGCATTGCGTTGCAACACAGGCTCGGTGCGCAACAGCGTCCAGAGCGAGTACAAAAGCGCCGGATAACGCGTCGGGTTCAGCGGCATGCGCACAGGCAACTTCACGTACAGGACGATCGCAAGCAGCGCATTAATCACCGCGGCAAGACCGTAGAAGGCACGCCAGCCCACCGACCCGGCAATCAGGCTCGCCGCCGGACGCGACAACAAAATGCCGAGCATCAATCCGCTCATCACGTTGCCGACTGCACGTCCACGATGACTTTCGGGCGCCATCGAAGCGGCCATGGGCACGAGCATCTGGATCACGCTCGATGCCGCACCGGCCAGGAATACAGCGATCAAAAACAATACGCGCGACTCGGTGAGCATCGCTATCGCGAGAAAACCTGCGCCGAGTACCAGTGTGCGCACGATTAGCCGACGGTTCTCCAGCAGGTCACACAACGGCACGAGCAGCACCAGGCCGACCGCATAGCCGAGCTGCGGCAGCATCGCGGCGAGGCCGGCGAACTCGGGGGCGAGATGCAAGCTGCGGCTGATCGCACCGGTCAGCGTTTGCGCGGCAAACAGGTTCATCACAATCACACCGACTGCCGTCGCGAAGAACACCGTCAGCGGCCCAGTGAGTCTGCGCGGACTGTCGGCGTCCTGCGTGGCGATAGCACGGGCGGGACTTTCTGCGGATGGGATCATCGAACGGATTCTCAAGATAGGGCTGAGAAGCCATCCTAGTGATGCATCTAATATGCGACAATTGAAATATGTTGATAATGATTATGCGGATTAAATTTCGCA